>Ga0308165_1000299_pt1 | contig 107124 bp, 88 predicted proteins | sample PhyWR2_FD_201032 | JGI IMG/M metagenome (GOLD analysis project Ga0308165, IMG submission 201032) | Phyllosphere microbial communities from UC Gill Tract Community Farm, Albany, California, United States - DLSLW.R2 | ecosystem: Host-associated > Plants > Phyllosphere > Unclassified | place: USA... | reverse complement strand
TCTCGCCGGCCGACAACAGGCGCCCGCGCGCCTCGTCTTCCTCGGCCAGACCGCAGAGCTTGTCGGCCATGGCCGCCCAGGTGGCGCGAAAGGCCTGCGTGCCCGCGGCGTCGGGCGCCTTGGCGGCCTCCTGCAGCGGCGCGCACATTTCCTCGATCTCGCCTATGCGCGCGCCCATCTCTATGGCCAGGTTGACCGACAGATTCCAGACGTAGTTGGTGGGAAAGTACTTGAACATATTCAGTGGTTCGGGGTGAGGGTGGTTGCCGGCATTGCTGCCGGCCGGGCCGCCGGCTGTACGGCCGGCTTGAGAAGAAAATGCGCCAGCGCGGGCAGCAGCACCAGCGCGCCGAGCATGTTCCAGAGGAACATGAAGGCCAGCAGCAGGCCCATGTCGGCCTGGAACTTGATGGGGCTGGCGACCCAGGTGATCACGCCCACGGCCAGCGTCACGCCGGTCAGCATCACCACCTTGCCGGTGAACAGCAGCGCGCGGTGGTAGGCCTGTGCCAGGCTGCGGCCGCGACGCAGCTCGGCCAGCGTGACCGACAGGATGTAGAGCGCGTAGTCCACGCCTATGCCCACGCCCAGGGCAATCACCGGCAGCGTCGCGACCTTGACCCCCATGCCCAGGCCCACCATCAACGCTTCGGCCAGGAACGACGTCACGACCAGCGGCAGCACCGCGACCACGACCGCGCGCCAGGAACGGAACGTCACCAGGCACAGCAGCACGACGGCGCCATAGACCAGCAACAGCATCTGCCGCCAGGCGTCGTGCACCACGATATTGGTCGCGGCTTCAATGCCCGCCGAGCCGGCGGCCAGCAGGAACTCGGACTGCGGTCCGTTGTTGGCCTGGGCAAAGCCCTCGACATGGGCCACCACGCGCGCCAGCGTATCGGCCTTGTGGTCGCGCAGATAGGCATACACGGTGAGCAGCGAGCAGGCGTCGTTGTACAGGCCGCGCGGCGCGCTGGCCGTGGCGGTGTTGAGCATGTCCTGGTTGGGAACGAACTCATGCCACTTGGGATTGCCTTCGTTGAGGCCAGAGAGTACGCGCCGGTTGAGCAGCGCCAGGGTGTTGGTCGACTCCACGCCATCGAGCTGGCGCAGCTGCCATTCCAGCGCATCCACCTTGTTGAGCGTCTCGTAGTTGGCGCACTGGCCCGGCGGCGTGCGCACCATCACCGCCAGCACGTCGCTGGACGCGCCATAGGCGGCGTTCAGATAGGCGATGTCGCGGTTGTAGCGGCTGTCGGCGCGCAACTCGGGCGCACCGGGGTCGAGATCGCCGATCTTGAGCTGGGTGCTGGCCGCAAAACCGCCCACGCCCAGCACCAGGCCCGCGGCCACGGCCGCCGTGGCCCAGCGCCTTTCGGTGAAGCGCGTGAGCAGCTGCCATAGCCGGCCCCCCGAGGCAGCGCCTTCTTCGGCGCGCAAGCTGCGTGCCGCGGCCTTGGCGCTGACGCCCGTATAGCTCAGCAGTATGGGCAGCAAGATCAGATTGGTGAAGATCAGCACGCCCACGCCAAGAGACGCCGCGATCGCCAGTTCGCGGATCGCCTGGATGTCGATCACCAGCAGCACCGCGAAGCCCACGGCGTCGGCGACCAGCGCTGTCAGGCCGGCGAGAAACAGCCGGCGGAAGGTCAAGCGTGCGGCCACCAGCTTGTCGGCGCCCCGGCCTATGTCCTGCATGATGCCGTTCATCTTCTGCGCGCCATGGCTCATGCCGATGGCAAACACCAGGAACGGCACCAGGATGGAGTACGGGTCAAGCACAAAGCCCAGCAGCGGCAGCAGGCCCAGCTGCCAGGCCACCGCGATCAGCGAGGCCAGCACCACCAGCAGCGTGGAGCGCACGCAGCGCGTATATCCATAAACCATGGCGGTGGCAATGGCCACGGCCAGCGCGAAAAACAGCAGCACCGCGCGTACGCCGTCGATCAGATCGCCCACCAGCTTGGCAAAACCCGTGATGTGTATGCTCACGCCCTCGGCTTCGAACTGGCCGCGCAGCGCTTCGAGCTGCTCGGAAAGGCGCGCGTAGTCAATGGCATTGCCGTCGGCGTCCCGCGCCAGCAGCGGCACGAAGATCACCGAGGAGCGCGCGTCGCGCGCCACCAGCTGGCCGATCTCGCCCGAGCGCGCGACGTTGGCCGCGAGCTGCTGCAAGCTGGCCGCGCCGCCGTCAAAGCCGTCGGGAATCACCGGCCCGCCTTCAAGGCCTTCCTCGGTCACGCCAAACCAGCGCGTGGTTGGCGTCCACAGCGACTTCATGCCCACGCGGTCCACGCCGGGCAGCACGAAAACCGCGTCGTTCAGCCGGCGCAGCGTGTCCAGATATCCCGCGTCATAGATGCTGCCCTCGGGGCCTTCCGCCCCATCAGTGCGCGCGACCGCAATGCGCACCGCGTTGCCCAGGCCGCTGAGCTCGCTTTGGTGCTGCAGGTAGTTGGCGATATAGGGGTGGCCCGTGGGAATCGATTTCTCGAAGCTGGCCTGCAGCTGCAGCCGCGTGGCCTGCCAGCCCAGCACCAGCGTGACCAGCGCGCACAGCACGACCACCAGCAGCCGGTGGTTGAACAGCAGGCGCTCGACAAACGCGCCCGAACGTGGATCGAAGCGCCCGGCCTCGGGCAAGGGAGAGTGCGAAGCCCTCATTGCGCGCCTCCCTGCAGCTTATGGATGCCGGCCAGGCCCAGGCCCAGCAACTGGCCACCCGAGGCGACCAGGCCGGCCAGCGGCGCCTGGGGTGGTGTCTGCAGCGGCTTGAGCGTCTCCCCTTGCAGACGCAGCACCTGGCCCGCCTGATTGGCCAGCAGCACCGCGCCAGCGACGGGCAGCGAAGCGGTGATGGACGCGGCGCGCGCATTGGCGATCTGCGACCATTGCTGGCCGCCGTCGGTGCTGCGCCAGACATTGCCGCGCAGGCCGGCAAGCAGCATTTCGCGCGGCGAGACTTCGCCCGTGAACCAGCTGCCCGCATAGGGGCCGCTCAGCGCTTCAAAGCTCTGGCCGCTGTCGCCCGAGCGCAGCAGCAGGCCTTGCTCACCGGCCAGCAGCACGCTGTCGCCCGCTCGGCGCGCGACATAGATATGCATGCCCTTGGGATTGGGCAGGCGCTCCATCCAGGAGGTCCAGGTCTGGCCGCCGTCGTCCGTGGCAAACGCCAGTCCGAAGGCGCCCACGGCCAGAAAGCGCTTGGCATCCCAGACCAGCACGTCGAGAAACGGCTTGTCCGCGCCTTCGGCAACCAGGCGTTCGGCGTCGCGAATGCGCGCCACATCGCCGCCGCGCTGCGCGGCCTGCAGCGCCAGCTGCGCCAGGCGCAGGCCGTCGAGCCGGCGCGTCCAGGTATCACCGCCGTCGGCGCTGGTCAGCACGGTGCCGCCATGGCCCACGGCCACGCCATGGCGCGCATCGGCAAAGCGCACGGCCGTCAGCGTGACGCTGGTGGGCAAGGCCACCTGGCGCCATTGGGCGCCGCCGTCGTCGGAGACAATCAGCACGCCGCGCTCGCCGACGGCCACGGTGCGCTGGCCGGCGTTGGCCGCGCCCAGAAGCACTGCCGTTGCCGGGCGCTGCACCATCAGCGCGGGCCGCTCGGCCGCGGGGCCTACCGGTGCCGCGACCGCGCCGGCGCCGGCAAGCAGGCCGGCGCACAGGGTCGCGACCCCGCCTGCGCGCCAGCACGGCGCGCCTGTCAAGGAATTGAACATCATGGCCTCAGCGCACGCCTTCGCCGGCCATGGCTTCGGCGGTGAAGTGCGAGTCGGCGCGGCGCGGCACGATGCGGTAATGCTGCTTGCGCTCGTTGACCACGCCGCTGGCGTACCAGGCGCCGCTGATCAGGTCGTTGAAGCCCCATTGCTGCTGCGGCGTGGTGGCCGGCAGATCGGGCATCACCACCGGGTGCGACCAGACCGTCTTCCACAGCTGGCCCTTGGCATCCCAGCGGTCGGCAAGCACCGCGACCCAGGTGTCCTCATCGAAGTAATAGCGCGAGCGCGCTGCCTGGTGGCGCTGGCCGGGCTTGAGCGTGGCTTCCAGCACCCAGACGCGGTGCAGTTCCCAGCGCACATGGTCGGGGTTGAGGTGGTTGGCCAGCAGCAGATCGCTGTCCTTCTCGGGCGTGTGCATGCGGTTGCTGTTGTAGGGAATCAGCATTTCGCGCTTGCCGACGATCTTCCAGTCGTGGCGGTCGGTGCGTCCCGTGAGCACATCGACCTCGTCAAAGCTGGCAACGCCGCTGGATGCCGGCGTGGGCGTGTCGCAGCAGGAGTTGGGCAGCTTGCGCACGCGGCGCTGGCCCGTGAGATAGACCCAGGTGGCGGTCTTGTCCTGATCGACGTTCTGCCGACCGACCAGGGCTTCACCCGCGCGCACCGGCGGGCCCGAGTTGAGCATGCGTATCATCCAGTACTCACCGTTGTACTTCGCCTCCTGGCCCTGGGCGTAGTACGGCATCTGGAAGTCGCCCGTGGCTTCGACCGACAACACGCTCTGGCCGTTGGCCGTGCCCAGATAGCCGCGGAAATCGGTCTGCCAGGCCTCGCCGCGCCAGTGCATCTCGTGGTTGGCAATGACTTCCTTGGCGGTCTTGGGAATGGGAAACGGAATGCCGCCAAAGGCATCGCGCAGGATTTCGCCATCGAGCCTGGCCGTGGTCGCGTTCTTGAAGGTGTTGTCGTAGACCCATTGCGGCGCGGCCGCGGTGCGCACGGTCTTGTAGACATCGACGCGGAATGTGGGGTATTTCTTGAGCAGCGCCTGCGTGCCGTCGGTCAGCTTGTCGACATGCTGGGCCATGTTGGCGGCATTGATCACATACTGCGGCTTGTCGCCGGCAAACGGGTCGCCGCGCCGGCCGCCATTCTTGAAGCCGGGCATGGCCGTGGTGTAGCCGCCGGTCCAGGCCGGAATGCTGCCGTCCTTGTTGCCCGCGCGTTCGGCGCCCAAAGGCGTGAGTTCGGTCTTGAGCCTGGCGGCCTCTTCGGGCGTCGCGCCGGCGTGCGCGCCCAGCGCCGCCAGCAGCGCCGCGGCCAGCACGGCAGCGGGAATCGAGGGATGGTTCATGTCTTGTCTCCGTAGGGTTCTTAGAAAGTCGTGCGCAGCGAGAAGCTCAGGAAGTTGCGGTCCTTGAGCGCCTGGCGGAACTGGGCGTTGTTGTTGTTGTCCAGCGTCGGGCCTTGCTTGCCCAGGTAGTGCACGTAGTTCAGCGAGCCGGTCCACTTGCCCAGGTAGACACCCGCCAGGCCGATGTTGAAATCACCGCCCTTGTCAACGGCAAAGCCCGGACCCACGGCCGACGAACGTCCCCAGCCGTAGCCGATGCCGACGCTGGGCGTGAGGTCCAGCCCGGGCATGACCTGGCGGTAGGACGGCGCAAACACCATGCGCAGCGCGGTGGCGTCGCGGTCGGTGTTGGGGTTGAGCATCTGTGCGTTCTGCGTGACCTTGAGGCGGCGGTTCCAGGCGATCTCGCCGAGGAAACTGGCTTCGCGCGCAATGAAGCTGGGCCCCAGGCTTGCCAGCCAGGAAAACTGCGCATGGCCGGTCTCGCCCACCGCATAGCCGGGGTTGCCGTGGTTGTCGAAGCGCGTGCCCACGCCAATCGCGGGAATGACCGACTGCCCGCTGCTGGCCAGTGGCGCATTGCGGCGCAACGAGACCTCGCCGGCCAGGCCCCATTCGCCCACGGTCTTGGCAAAGCTCGCGCCAAACGCGCTCACGCCCTCGTGATAGGCCCAGCGGTAGCTGCTGGCGCGCAGCGCCGAAGGCGGGCCGCTGAGCGTGTTCCAGATATTGCTGGGCGTGGTCGCGTGGTAGCGGATGGCGTAAAAGCCCAGGTCGGTATCGATGGCGTCCACGCGCCAGCGCAGCTGCAGCCCCCCCTGGCCGCCGTCGCGCGCCTCCAGATCGCCCTGGCGCGCGAACGTGCCCGTAGGACCGGCATTGATGCGCTCGGCGCCCGGCCCCATGGAATCGCTGGTCGACAGATAGCTGCCCACGGGCGCCAGGCGCGTCTTCTCCCACTCATAGCTCCAGTACGCGCCGACGGCGACATCGCTTGACAGCTGGACCTGGCCCGAAAGCTTGCCCGTGGGCCGCACAGTTTCCTTGAACTGCGAGTTGGGCACCGACAACAGCTTGATCAGGTCCAGCGGTGCCTGGCCGCCCGCAATGCCGTTGACGCCAAAAAACAGGCTTTCGCCCCACAGCAGCGTGTGCCGGCCCAGGCGCACGGTCGTGGGCTTGTCGGCCAGATCGAACTTGCCAAAGACAAAGGCGTCCAGCACTTCGGCCTTGCGGCCCATCAGCGAGCGCGTGTCCGAAGTGAACTCGCTTGCGGGCGTATGGTTGGCGCTGATGCCGGGGTTGTCGGTGGAGCGGTGGTAGACCGTGTCGTACCAGGCGGCGGCGCTGATGCGACCGCCCCAGTTGCGGCCGGTCACATCGAGCTCGCTGAGCAGATCCGCGCGGTTGGAAACCAGGCCCTTGCCGAAGTTGTTGTTGCCGTCGTCCTGGTTGAGGTTGTTGGCCCCCACCACGCCCGCCGGCCCGAACTGCGTGAGCGACAGCCCGGGCGAACGGTCCTTGAGCCGCAACGCATTGCTGTACTTGAGCGTGTTGTCCCAGCGGATCTTGACGTCGGGATTGCCGGTGTCGAACTCGAAGGCCTGGCTCGCGCCGCTGGCCAGCAGCGCGGTGGCCGCGGCCAGCAGCGTGCGCGCCGGCCCGCCGCGTCGGGGGAAAGGGATGGTGGTCATGAAGGGCTTGTCTCCGTTGCATGGGGCCTTGCAGGCCGGACATCGGCTGGCTCCGCTTTGGGCCTACACCGCGTTTTTTCTAGTAGTGGGGCGAGTGTAGGAAGCGGCCTTCATGCTGAAAAATGGTTTGAATCCATCCCAGCCATCGATGGCGCAAATACTTTTCGGGTTAACCCGCGAGTGCCGACAAGCCATTACGATGCCGGCCGAGGAGACCCCGATGCGCTTCAACAAACTAGATCTCAACTTGCTGGTGGCACTCGACGTGCTGCTCATAGAAACCAGCATCAGCCGCGCGGCCGAGCGGCTGCACATGAGCCAGTCGGCGATGAGCAATGCGCTGGCGCGGCTCAGAGACTATTTCGACGACGAACTGCTGGTGCAGGTCGGCCGGCGCATGGAGCTGACACCGCGCGCCGAAGTGCTCAAGGACACGGTGCGCGACGTGCTGCTGCGCATAGACAGCACGGTGGCGGCCAAGCCCGAGTTCGTGCCCGCGAGCTCGGACCGCGAGTTCCGCATCTTCGTGTCGGACTTCACGCTGGCGACGCTGATTCCGCACGTGCTGGCACGCGCCCATGCGCAAGGCCCGGACATCCGCTTCTCGCTGCTGCCCCAGGTGCTCGAGCCCACGCGTTCGCTGGACCGCGCCGAGGTCGACATGGTGGTGATGCCCAGCGAATACTGCACGGCCAGCCACCCGACGGAACACCTGTTCAGCGAGCGCTTCCAGTGCGTGTTATGGCGCGACAGCCGGCTGGCCCGGGGCGAGCTGGACATGGAACGCTACATGGCGGCCGGGCATGTGGTCACCATGCCGCCGGCAAGCAATGCCTCGTCGCTGGAGGACTGGCTGTTCAAGCGCCACGGGCTGCAGCGGCGCGTCGACGTGACCAGCTTCAGCTTTGCCTCGTCGCCGGCGCTGGTGGTCGGCACCGAGCGCGTCGCCACCATCCACAGCCGGCTCGCGCAGCAGGCCGCGCGCCACCTGCCCATCGTGGTGCGCGAAGTGCCGCTGGCCCTGGCCGAGATGTCCCAGGTCATGCAGTGGCACCGCTACCGCACGCGCGACCCCGGCATCGAATGGCTGCGCCGCGTATTCCACGATGCGGTGCGCGACATGGACGCGGCCGACTCGGTGCTGCTGCGCGGCTGAGCCGCGCCCCGTGGAGTTCTCCTGGCAGGCAAGCGGCAGCGGGCTGCGACCCGTGAATCGCTGCGCGCGCGGGCTACGCCACGGTGAAGCCAGCCAGAGCCCAGGAACGCAGCGCAGATTGCGCCGTCCAGGGAGCGCGGGCCTTGGCTGGCTGGAGCCGCAAGGTCTGCTTTGCAGCGGTTGCCGTAGTTCGCATGCCGGATTTGCGGCACTGCGTGACAAGCTGTCTTCAACTCATCCGGCCTCGCGGGCAGGCTTGCACACCGTCAACGGACAGACGAATGCTTGCTGCCAGAGACTCCGAGCGGACGGCTTCGACCGATTGCAGTCAATATCCAACCGTCAGCCCAAGGTCGTCATTGGGTCAGTGAAATTCTGCTCACTTCTAAAGCGGAAAGCTTCCACAAAGGCTGCAAATGCAGGGGATGCCTGCCTTCGGTTCGGGTAGTACAGGTGAAAGCCCTGGAACTTGGGACACCAGGGCTCCAGCACCTGCACCAAACGTCCATCGGCCAGGTAGGGAGCGGCCAGGTGTTCGGGCACATAGCCCAGGCCAATGCCATCCAGCGCCCCATTCAATACGTGGATGATGCTATTGCTCAACAGCGGGCCTTCGCCCTTGACCGTAAAGATCTGGCCATCTTTCTCAAACTCCCACGCATAGACTGCACCGGAAGGCCGCGCCCTCATGTTGATACAGCGGTGCGCTGTCAGCGCATAGGGCGTAGCGGGCACGGAGTACTGTGCAAAATAGGCCGGTGTGCCAACCACGGCCAGCCTCCAGTCGGGGCTGATGCGCACGGCAATCATGTCTTGACTGATGGCTTCACCCAGGCGAATACCGGCGTCAAATCGTTCTTCCACCACATTGGTGAAGCCGTAGTCCACATAGAGCTCCAGCGTGATGTCTGGGTAGTCCGCCAGAAACCGCGCCAGTTTGGGCCGCAAGTACAGCTCAATCGCATCATCGGTACAGCTGATGCGAATGCTGCCAGCTGGCTTGTCGCGCAGCGCGCCCAGAGCCTCCACTTCGGTGACGATCTGCTCAAACAGCGGTGCAATAGCCCGCATCAACTGGGCGCCAGCTTCGGTGGTGGCCACATTGCGAGTGGTGCGCGCCAGCAGGCGAATACCCATGCGTTCTTCCAGCCCACGCATGGCATGGCTCAGAGCCGAAGCAGTCACACCGAGTTTAGCCGCTGCTTTGGTGAAGCTCTGGTCACGCGCTACGGCCAGAAATGCTTGCAGATCGTCCAACTTGTGTTTCATTGCTGAAATTTTCTCACAAGTGCATCCATATTGGGCCCGCTTATCAGATGTTCGCAACGGCGCGAACATAGCGCTCATGGCCATGCACCTTCTCTGGTATCAAGCCCTCACCGTTTTCACGCCCAAGGAACATCACCGTGGACCAGTTTATTCACACTGCCGAGCCAACTGTCTTGGACATTGCCATGGGAAGCGCCCTCAAGGCCCGGGACCGTCGCGATTTTCTGAAAGCAGCCGGAGCGGGCATCGCCGTGCTCTCGGCGACAGCAGGTGCCGCGCATGCGCAGACGCAGGCCGTAGCGCCCGCCGCGGGCGCGCGAGCATCACGGCTATCGGGTGCCGACAACTTCTATCAAAGTGCCCAGGTCGACATTGCCAAGCTGCGCTTTCCCACCCAGTATGGCTTGCAGGTATCCGGCAATTTGATCCGCTCCAGGCGGCGCGCCACGGATGCCAAGCTTCCAGCCATCATCGTGGGCCATCCCATGGGGGCGGTGAAAGAGCAAAGTTCCATGCTCTACGCACAAAAGCTGGCCGAGCAAGGCTTTGCGACGCTCGCCATTGATTTGCCATATTGGGGCGAGAGTGAAGGTGGCACGCGCAATCTCGTGGCGCCAGAGTTGTATACCGAGGCCTTCAGCGCTGCGGTGGATTTTTTGGGCAACCGGACAGGCATTGCCCGCGAGCACATCGGCGTTCTGGGCATTTGCGGCAGTGGCGGCTTTGCCCTCAGCGCCGCCAAGATCGACCCACGCCTGAAAGCCATTGCCACCGTCAGCATGTACGACATGGGCGCCGTCACGCGCGGGGCTGGGACAGTCGCAAAGTCTGACGCAGCGTCAGGCCTTGCTCGCCAAGGCGGCAGACCAACGCTGGGTGCAAGCCGCTACCGGCAAGCATGAGTTTCTGAACTATCTGCCGCTGCAGTTGCCCACCGATGCCAACCCGGTCACACGTGAGTTCTGGGACTTCTACCGCACTGCGCGCGGCATCGCCATTCCTGCCGGGCGCACGCTGGAGCAGACGCAAAATCGGATGCTGACCAGCGAAGTGCGCTTCATGAACTTTTACCCCTTCCAGGATCTGGAGCTGATAGCACCGCGCCCTTTGCTGTTCATTGCGGGCGAGCAGGCGCATTCCAGGGAATTCAGCGAAACCGCCCATCGACTCGCCCTCGGCCCCAAAGAGCTGTTGTGGGTACCTGGTGCTGGCCACGTGGACCTGTATGACCGCACCGACCTGATCCCCTGGGCCCAGTTGACGGAGTTTTTCACCCGGCACCTGGCTTGATATTCATTGATTCATGACTTCTCCTACTTTTGAAAGCGCTGCGGGCAGCACCGCAGCAGCAGCCGAGCCCAGCGACTCAGCGGCCCACTGGGGCGGTGTTTTCGCCATGACGCTGTGCGTGTTCACGCTGATCGCATCGGAATTCATGCCCGTCAGCCTGTTGACGCCCATCGCAGCGGCGCTGCAAGTGAGCGAAGGCTGGGTGGGCTACGGCATCGCCATCTCGGGGGCGTTTGCCGTACTCACAAGCCTGTGTATTTCCCGTCTGGCCGGTGACCTGGACCGCAAGATGCTGCTGCTGGGCATGACGGCTGTGATGGGCGTGTCAGGACTCGTTGTTGCACTGGCTACCAATTACGTGACCTACATGGTGGGCCGCGCGCTGATTGGTGTGGTGGTTGGTGGCTTCTGGTCGATGTCGGTGTCGGTCGCCATGCGGCTGGTGCCCGCTGCCCAAGTGCCCAAGGCGCTGGCCATCTTCAACAGCGGCAATGCGCTGGCCACGGTGATTGCGGCGCCGCTGGGCAGCTATCTGGGCAGTGTCATCGGTTGGCGTGGGGCATTTTTTTGCTTGGTGCCCATTGCCGCTGTCGCCATGCTGTGGCAATGGCGCAGCCTGCCATCGCTCCCGCCGACAAGACGCAATGCAAGCCAAGCGGGGAACGTAGCCACCCCCAAGGCGGCGCTTGAAGCCAACGTCCTCAGTCTGTTGCGCCGGCCGGTTGTCGCACTGGGCATGGCTGCCATGGGTTTGTTCTTCATGGGACAGTTCGAGTTGTTTACCTATGTGCGACCGTTTCTGGAGAGCGTCACTCAAGTCCAACTGCCCGTTTTGTCCCTGGTGTTGTTTGGCATGGGCGTGGCGGGTTTCGTAGGCACCGTCTTGGTCAGCCGCGTACTGCAGCGCAGCATGTACCGCATGCTGATCGCAATTCCATTGCTGATGGCAATCATTGCCCTTGCACTGGTGGCATGGGGCGCGTCGCTGGCCATAGCCGTAACGCTTCTGGCCTTATGGGCGCTGGTGGCCACAGCTGCACCTGTGGGCTGGTGGTCCTGGCTGGCGCGCACCTTGCCGCAAGATGCCGAAGTCGGTGGCGGACTGATGGTGGCCGTGATCCAGCTGAGCATTGCGCTGGGCTCGACCGTTGGTGGTCTGCTGTTTGACGGTGTGGGTTACCGCGCCACATTCCATGTCAGCGCAGCGCTGCTTGTGGCGGCGGCGGCATTTACATTGCTGACCGCCCGACAAGCCCGGGTACGCGATTGAACCGGGCAGCTCATCCCGGCCGGCCCAATCTCCCAGGGAGGGAATATGCGGGCTCAACGCGGGTGGGGCCATGTTGCGCGCCTGCGCCGTGCGCGAGAAGTTGCCGCTTTCCAATCGGGCAAGCTCAAGCCACTCAAGGTCAGCAGAACGATTCACAGGGCCACTATTTGCTCACCACCATCGTATTGGCTGAAACTACTTCAAGACGGGGCGGCCGGCCGGGTCGGCCACGGCGGCCCACAGCGCCTCGGCGGCTTTGCCCATGGCGCCACGTGATCGGAAGATCCGAATCTCCAAGTCTATGCGCCACTCATCTGAAGCGGCCGCCACCAATCGGCCGTCACCGATTTCATCGGCGACAAGGCTGTAGGGTATCCACGCCATGCCTCGTGCATCCATGACCATGGTTTTCAGCACCGATGCAAGATGGGCCGTGAACACGGTGTGGGTGGGAGTCTTCTCAAGAGCCTCATGCCGAGTCTCGCGCAGGATGCGCCCCAGTCCGGATTCATCGCTGTACGTCAGTAACGACACAGCCGTGTCGCCACCCTGAAGTTTGTGTACAGGCTGTCCGTCGGCACCCGGTACGCTCACTGGAACCAAAACGTCCGCACCCACCTTCAGTGACGGAAATCCGTCTGCATGGAGCGCCCCGGGTGCTTGGGGGTGGGCGTGGCAAATCACGAACTGCACCTTGCTTTGTTCCATCAGGGACTCGCAGCGCTGCAGCACATCCGATTCCAGTTGGATGGTGCCCACCATGGTCAAGGATTCAAATGTTCGCAGCCATCCTGGCACAAAAGTAAAAGACAAGGCGTGTGTTGCAGCAAAACGCAAAGAGTTTGAGCCAGCCTCGACCACCGTACGCGCCTCGCCAGGAATGCGCGCAACCTGCTCGAGTAAATCATGCGCAATGCTTTGAAACCATTGACCCGCTTGCGTCAGACGCACCGGTTGTGAACTTCGGTCAAACAATTCAGCGCCTATCCACTCCTCCAGCGCACGCACGCGCCGGCCAAACGCGGGCTGGGTCATATGCCGCTCCTCAGCCGCCCGGGAGAAGTTTCCCGTCGAGGCAAGCACCAGAAAATCTTCGAGCCAAGAAAGGTTCATAGCCAGTGCTTTGAAAGCATTGAAGAGGAGAAAAACAGCATTGGTCAAAGCCAGGACGGGTCACGATGATACCTATCCTCAAGTCGCTATTCGCAAAGGTGCCAGGCATGAAAATCGTCGATATACGCGAGATTACCCTCCCCATCAGTTCCCCCATCCGCAACGCCTACATTGACTTCAGCAAAATGACGCTGAGCCTGGTTGCAGTCATCACAGACGTCATCCGCGATGGCAAACCGGTAGTCGGCTACGGCTTCAACTCCAACGGCCGTTACGGTCAAGGCAAGTTGATGCGTGAGCGTTTTATTCCACGCGTGCTGGAGGCAGCGCCGGATGCGCTCATCGACGACAGCGGCAAAAACCTCGACCCGCACAAGATCTGGAACTGCATGTTCACCAATGAGAAGCCCGGTGGCCATGGTGAGCGTTCGGTTGCCATCGGAACCATCGACATGGCCGTATGGGATGCCGTTGCCAAGATTGAGCAAAAGCCGCTGTTCCAACTGCTGGCCGACCGCTATGGCGACGGCAAGCCCAACCGCAAGATTTTTGTCTATGCCGCTGGTGGTTACTACTATCCGGGCCAGGACCACGGCAAGCTCAAGGATGAGATGCGCAGCTACATCGACCGCGGCTATACCGTGGTCAAGAAGAAGATTGGCGGTGCGTCGTTGGACGAGGATTTGCGTCGTATCGACTCCATCATGAGCGTTCTGCAAGACGGCCAAAAACTCTGCGTGGACGCCAATGGTCGCTTCGACCTTGACACGGCCATCCAGTATGCCAAGGCGCTGTCGCAATACGACCTGTTCTGGTATGAGGAGCCAGGTGACCCGCTGGATTACGAATTACAAGCCACCCTGCGCAACTACTACAAGAACCCGATGGCGACGGGTGAAGACTTGTTCTCCATGCAGGATGCACGTAATTTGATCCGTTACGGCGGCATGCGACCCGACCGAGACTGGTTGCAGTTCGACTGCGCTTTGAGCTACGGCCTGGTCGAATACCTGCGAACGCTGGATATGCTGAAGGAACACGGATGGTCAGCCAGCCGTTGCATCCCGCATGGCGGCCATCAAATGTCGTTGAACATTGCGGCCGGGCTGGGGCTTGGCGGCAACGAGTCCTACCCAGATCTGTTCCAACCCTTTGGCGGCTTCCCCGATGGCGTGAAGGTCGTCGACGGTCACGTGACGCTGCCAGACCTGCCCGGCATCGGCTTCGAGGCGAAGGCAGACCTGTTCGCGCATATGCAGGCACTTTCGGCTTGACTCCCAATCACAATCACTGGAGACAAAACCATGAACCCTCTGACGCAAATCGGTGCGCTCGCACTGGCGGCCCTCGTGACGACAAGCTTCGCTGCCCGTGCAGCGGAGTTTCCAGACAAGCCCGTGACCTTGGTTGTTCCCTTTGCGGCGGGGGGGCCAAGCGACAAAATCGCGCGTGATCTGGCCGAGGCGCTGCGCAAACCCCTCGGAGGGACGGTGATCATCGACAACACCGTAGGGGCTGGCGGCACCATTGGTACGGCACGTGTGGCACGTGCCACGCCAGATGGCTACACCTTGTTGGTCCATCACATCGGGCTGGCCACTGCGCCGGCCCTGTACAAGAAGCTGCCTTATAAAACTCCGGATGACTTTGCGTTTCTTGGACTGATCAACGAAGCTCCGTCAACACTGATCGGCAAGCCGATGCTTGCCGCCAATAGCTTTGCCGAATTGCGTCAGTGGATTGCGGCAAATGAGGGGAAGGTCAACCTGGCCAACGCCGGGGCAGGTTCGGCGTCCCATCTTTGCGGCCTCATGCTGCAGGCAGCATTGAAATCAAAGATGATCCCTGTGCCCTACAAGGGCACGGCACCGGCGATGACCGACCTCATCGGCGGTCAGGTAGACCTGATGTGTGAGCAGGCCACCAACGCAGTTCCCCAGATAGAAGCCAAGAAGGTCAAGGTCTATGGGCTCACCGGTACCGAGCGGCTGAGCTTGCCGGCGCTGGCTCAAGTGCCCACTTTGTCCGAGGCGGGCTTGGCAGGCTTCAACGTGCAGGTCTGGCACGGACTTTACGCACCGAAGGGGACGCCGCCAGCGGTGCTCGCGAAGCTCAACGCAGCACTGAAAACTGCGCTGCAAGACCCAGAACTCATCAAGCGACAAGAGGCCTTGGGTTTGCGCATAGTGAACGATGGGCGACTCGAGCCAGCGGGACACAAGAAGTTTGTGGAGCAAGAAATGCTTCGCTGGTCCAAGGTCATCAAGGATTCCGGCGAGACCGTCGAGTAACGCAGGCATATTCCAGCCGCAATGGGGCGAGCCTTGAACCCAGCACGGACACCATGCCGTGGGACGTGGCTGCATCGCTCACTGCGAGCTTGCGCGCATCACCTGGGAGAAGGCACAGCGGCTGGGATGAGGACGATGTTTCCGCCGCAGTTCGTTGCTTGCGGGTCGCCGTTCCATGGCGGCCGCGCAAGCATGAGTGTTCTGCAGGCGTTTCCAAGCGAGTGGTGTTAACTGCTCTTGTTGAATGTGACTGGCTGGGGTTTCCTGTTTTTTTGACGAACTACCACCGTGCCAGCAAGTTTGTCATGCCAGCCTTGCTTGCGGCCGTCAAAAGCCACCCAGAAAATTCCCAGACACAAGGGCAATGCTGCGAGGAAATAAGCCAGGTAGCGGCCGATGAACTGGCCAGTGGATGGCGCCGCACCCGTCTTGGCATCCACGATCTTGGCCGATATTGCCATTTTCCCGGGCGTGGCTTGTTTTGCCACCCAGAAAACAATGATCGCGACCATGGGGAAAACCCAGGAAAGCAAGACGTCCATGGGGCCTTTGACCATGCCTTCTCCATCCCAATAGGCATCGCCGTAGAAAGCGGTCAACAGCGGCCAGATGATGATCCCCATGAGAACGGTATCTATCAACGACGCCCCGACACGGGCCCAAAAACCCACGTACTCCAACTCGTCCGCTTCCATTGAAACTCCTTTGATCAAGACCTGCTGTCATTTTTTTAAATGGGGCGCCAAGGGTGATTTCAATCCATGCCACATAGGCTCGCAATGAAGGCATGCCTGGCAATCGCGTTCATTCCTGGACCCATTAGTAACAATTAGTATATCCCTGGCTTGAAGCGTAGACGACTTGAATGCCGCTGGTTCATGCATATCGCCTTTTTTGCATGTGGGGGTTGGTGACTGCCGCTGTGGAATCGTTCCCTTGGCTGGCGCGCATGCTCTTCCAAGGGAATGGAAGAATACTTTTCCGGCCACATCGGCGGCTTGGCGGCGGGTGAAACTGGGAAAACAGCGGTTTCAAGCTTCTGCGCCGGAGTTACGCGAGAAGATATGCCAGGCACTGGCCGGCCCTTCCCATCCCGATCGTTCTACGCCACGTAAGCCGGATAGATCTCTGCCAGCCGGTCGATGAATCCCTTGACCTGGCGTATATGTTCGCGCAGCAGTTTCTCGGCCAGATCCGCATCGCCGGCAATCACGGCGTTGGCAATCTGATCGTGCAGTTCGACCGACTCTTCGCTGCCGCGAATGGTCTTGTTGGCCAGCCGACGCAGGCGCTCGAGCCGCGTGCGCGCCGAGAGCACCACGCCCCAGGCCGAGGCATGGCCGGCAAGCAGCACGATGCTGCGGTGGAAATCCTCGTCGACTGCCAGGCTGGCGTCGCGGTCCTCGAAGCGCAAGGCCTCGCGGTGGCGGGCAACGATCCTCGCCAGCGTCTTCCTGTCCGGCAGGGGCGCGTTGGCAGCCAGCCGCACGGCGGCGCACTCTATGGCCTCGCGCACGAACAGCGCATCGTTGAGCGAGGCGCGCTCCAGGCGGGACACAAAGCTTCCGCGCTGCGGAAAGATGTCGAGCAGGCCGTCGGCGGCCAATGACCTGAAGGCCTCGCGCACGGGGCTGCGGCTGACGCCGAACTGCTCGGCCACCACGGGCTCGTTCAAGGCCGCGCCGGGCGGCAGCATGCATTCGACGATGGCGCGGCGCAAGGCCGCGTAAACGAAGTCCGCAGCCTTGCCACGGCCCTCTGCCGAGTCATAGGGCTGCAGGCAAGCAATGCCTTCGAGGGTGGCTGCGGAAACAAAGCTGGGGCGGGCCATGGGTTTTGCGGGGATGAAACTTTGATTCTAAGCCAAGGGTTTCCACCGGCATCGTTTATGCATTCTAGAACACTAGAATGCAAAACAATTTTTTGACGGACCCTACTCATGAACCTCCCCAGCGTTTCCCCCGCAAGCATTGCCCTGCTGCAAAAAGTGAGCATTGCCACGCTGTGCACCTGCCTTTACAAGCGCGGGCTGCGCAACCAGGTCATCCAGGGCGCCCTGCCCGTGGGTGGAACCGCGAAGCCGACGATGGTCGGCCCGGCCTTCACGCTGCGCTACATGCCGGCGCGCGAAGACTTGAACACCCTGGCCGAATTCACCAATCCCGCCCATCCGCAGCGCAAGGCGGTGGAAGACTGCCCGCCGGGCGCGGTGCTGGTGTTTGACAGCCGAAAGGATGCGCGCGCCGCCTCTGCCGGCGCCATCCTGATACGGCGGCTGCAGGTGCGCGGCGTGGCCGGTGTGGTTACCGACGGCGGCTTTCGCGACGCCCCCGAGATTGCCGAGCTGGATATTCCGGCCTTTCACACGCGTCCTTCCGCCCCGACCAACCTGACGCTGCACCAGGCCATAGACATCAATGTGCCGATTGGCTGCGGCGATGCACCGGTGTTTCCCGGCGACATCGTGGTGGGTGACGGCGACGGCGTGGTGGTCATTCCGGCCCACCTCGCCGAGGAGATTGCCGTGGAAGCCACCGGCATGACCGCCTTCGAGGACTTCGTGGCGCAGCAGGTCCAGGACGGCCGCTCGATCATCGGCCTCTACCCCGCGACCCAGCCGCAGACGCTCGAAGACTTTGCCCGCTGGCGCGAAGCCAACGGCCGCTGAGGCCCGCTCAGGCACTTTTTCCGGTCCAGATCACGTACCCAACGAGGAGACATCCATGATTCGCGCAACCGCCACCGCCGCTTTGCTTGCCTGCAGTCTTGCCCTGCCCGCCGCCGCCCAGAACTTCCCGACCAAGCCCATCACCATTGTCGTTCCCTCCTCGCCCGGGGGCGCGATTGACCTGGCGGCCCGGTTGATCGGCCAGAAGATGGGCGAGTCCTGGGGGCAGTCGGTGGTGATAGAGAACCGCGCCGGGGCCTCCGGGATCATTGGCACGGAAGCCATTGCCAAGGCGGCGCCCGACGGCCATACGCTGGCCCTGGTCGCCAGCAGCCACGCCATCAATCCCAGCCTGTTCAAGAAGCTGCCGTTTGACATCCTCAAGAGCTTCGAGCCGGTGGCGCTGACCCATGTCGTGCCGCTGGTGCTGGTGGTTTCGCCCTCGGCCCCCTTCAAGAGCGTCAAGGATGTCGTTGCCCACGGCAAGGCCCATCCGGGCGAGATGACGTTTGCCTCCAGCGGCAAGGGCGGCGCGCCCCACATGTCGGGCGAGCTGTTCAAGACGCTGGCCGCGATCGACATCACCCATGTGCCCTACAAGGGCAGCACGCTGGCCCATCCCGACCTGATCAGCGGGCGCACGACGATGATGTTTGACACCGTGGCAGCCGTCAAGGCACAGGTGAACTCCGATCGCCTGCGCGCCCTGGCGGTGACATCGCCCAAGCGCTCCGCGGTGTTCCCCAACGTTCCCACCATGCAGGAGGCCGGCATCGCGGGCTACGAAACCAGCACCTGGGGCGGCCTGCTGGCCCCGGCGGGCACGCCCAAGGCCGTGGTGGCCAAGCTCAATGCCGAAGTCAATCGCATCCTGCAGCTGGCGGACGTGCGCAAGACACTGGTTGATGCGGGCATAGAGCCCGGCGCAGGCTCCGCCCAGCAGTTCACCGATTTCATCGCCGCCGAAGCCGTGAAATGGGGCAAGGTCGCCAAGGACGCGGGCATTCAGCCCGAGTGAGGGAACATGCCTGGCGGGCGGCGGGCGCGTTGCCCGCTGCGCCGCCGCCGCCGGCCATCAGTTCAAGCGCATGGCCGGGGTGATCTGCCGCGGATCGGTAACCAGCTCCAGCAGAGAAAAGCCCGCTGCCTGGCGCGCGCGCGCCAACGCGGCGGCAAAGGCATCGGTGGTTTCAACGCGCTCGGCGTGCGCCGCGCCCATGGCCCGCGCCAGCGCGACATAGTCGGGGCCGACCAGCCGCGTTCCGCTGACCCGGCCCGGATAGTGGTTTTCCTGGTGCATGCGTATGGTGCCGTACATGCCATTGTTGACGACGATCACCACCAGCCGCGCGCCATGCTCGGCGGCAGTCACGAGTTCCTGGGGATACATCAGAAAGCAGCCATCGCCCGCGACGCACAGCACTTCGCGTTCGGGGTGGCGCAGCGCCGCGGCAACGGCCGCGGGCACGCCATAGCCCATGGCGCCGCAGGTGGTTGCCAGCTCGGTGCGCGCAGCGCGGTATCGGTAGAAGCGATGCAGCCAGACGGAGTAATTGCCGGCGCCGTTGGTCACCAGGGCGTCGTCCGGCAGCTCGGCACTCACATGCGCGATGGCCGCGCCCAGATCAACCCCGCTGGCTTGGTCCACGCGCTGCGGCGGCAGGCTGAAGGCGACGTGCGCCTGTCTGGCAGCCGTGGTCCAGCCATCCCAGGGCCGCTGCGCGGGCGCCGCCAGCGCAGCCAGCGCGTCCACGCTGCTGGCGGTGTCCGCATGCACGCCGAGGCGGGGACGGTAGACACGCCCGATCTCATTGGCATCGGGGTGGATGTGAATGAGCTGTTGCCGCGGCTCGGGCACCTCGAGCAGCGAATACGAATCGGTGGACACATCGCCCAGCCGGGTGCCCAGGGCCAGGATGAGGTCGGCGTTCCTGACGGCCTCCTTGAGCGCCGGGTTCATTCCCAGGCCCAGATGGCCGATGTAGTGGGCGCTGCGGTTGTCCAGCACATCCTGGCGGCGGAAAGCGCAGGCGACGGGCAGATTCCACGCCGCCGCGAAACGCTGCAGCTGCTGCGACGCGGACTGCGACCAGCCGCTGCCCCCGACCATCACCAGCGGCTGGCGCGCGCCCTCCAAGGCGCGGGCGATTTGCGCCAGCGCCTCGCTTGACGGCGGCGTGGGCTCCAAGGCACATGCGGCAAAGGCCTGCTTGTGCGTGTGCTCGACCAGCATGTCCTCGGGCAAGGACACCACCACCGGGCCGGGACGACCCGAGACCGCGGTGTGGAAGGCACGGGCCACGATCTCGGCCATGCGCGAGGCGTCCGTGACCTCGACCACCCATTTGGCCAGGCCGCCAAACATCGCCTGGTAGTCGACTTCCTGGAACGCGTCGCGACCGACCTGGCTGCGGGCGATCTGACCGACAAACAGGATCATGGGCGTGGAATCCTGCTGCGCGATGTGCACGCCTATGCTGGCGTGGGTCGCGCCCGGCCCGCGCGTGACCATGCATATGCCGGGGCGCCCGGTCATCTTGCCGTCGGCCTCGGCCATGTTGGCGGCGCCGCCTTCGTGCTTGGTCACCACCAGCTGGATGCTGCCTTGCGCATCGTGCAGCGCGTCCAGCACGGCAAGGTAGCTTTCGCCCGGAACGCAGAACACGCGGTCCACGCCATGCAGGCGCAGGGAATCAACCAGCACTTGGCCCGCGGTGCGCGAGGCGACGGGAGCGGCCGTGAGGGAGGGGATGTCTTCAAGCATTGGCATTTCCTGTGGTGGCGGGGGGCGCAAGTCACGCCCGAACTGGCGCAAAGTTTAGAAGGCCCAACGGCTGCGCGCACCGCCATTTCCGCAGGGCAGTCATGCCGAAATTGCGTTGCCGCACGGCCATTGGTTTTCCCTGGCATGTCCCTTGAATGCACGGCTGGCGCCGTGACGTTCGCCGCCGATCGCCGGCCTTCGCCGCGGCGCATAACCAGGAGACATGAACATGAGCAACACCATTGCGGGGCGACGCGCCCTCCTGCTGCAGGCGGCTGCCTCGGCAAGCGCGGCAGCCCCCTGGCCCTTTCGGCCGGCCCTGGCCGCCCACACCTCCTAACCGGGCCATCACCTAGATTGTGCCGTTCTCGCCGGGCGGCGCCACGATCAATTCGCATGCCATCAACGTCAGCATCTACCCCTCAATTGCCTACGACCCCATCAACCGGCTTGACGAGCTCGCTGGCACACGATCAGTTCAGCTTGTCCACCCCGGGCCACTGACCGTTCCTGACCAGGCTGGCGACCACCTGGCGCAGCACCTGCGTGCTCTCCCACAGTCCGCTGGCGGCCGGCCGGTTCATTGCCGTGGCAATGGCCACGGTGCGCAGCGCCTCGTCGCCCGCCAGGCGCACGGCCTGCAGTTGGCCGCGTTCCACCTCCTCCTGCACCGCGGCCAGCGGCAGCAGCGTGCAGCCATGGCCTGCGGCCACCAGGCGGCGCGTCATGAATGTCGAGCCGTCGCATTCCATCGCCACCTGCAGACGCTTGCCGCGGCGCTGGGCCCACATCTCGGCCAGGCCGCGCAGGCCGTGCGGCGTGGTCGGCAGCACCAGCGGCAGATCCAGCAGATCGTCAATCGGCAGGGGATCCGGCGGCAGCCGCCAGCCCGGCGGCAACACGCAGTAAAGCGCCTCCTGCAGCAACAGATCGTGATTGACGATGCGTGACTGGGTCGGCACATACAGCAGCGCGACATCGATCTTGCCTTCCTGCAGCCAGTCCACGAGCTGGTGGCCCATGCCTTCGACAAAGCGGATGCGCGCGCGCGCAAACCGCGCCTTGAGCGCATGGCCCAGCGCGCCAAAGCTCACCTGGGCAATGGTGGGCATGGCTGCCACGACGATCTGCGAAGGCCCGTCTGCAGCCAGGTCCGCCGCGACGCGGCGCGTGTGCTGCAGCGCATCGACCACCTTGCGCGCCTCGGTCAGCAGCAGCGCGCCGGCGTCGGTCGGCACCATGCCGCGGCCGCTGCGGTGAAACAGCTTCACCCCGGCCTCTTCCTCCAGGCGGCCGATGTGGCGCGTGAGAGTCGACGGCTCCATGCCCAGCGCCGATGCCGCTCGCGAGATGCTGCCGCTCTGGGCAACGATGTGGAAATACTCCAGCGCTCCAAGGTCCATGCGCTGAATATACCGAGGGATGGCCGGCCGGCGGCGGTTTGCGATGCCTCTTCTTGACCCTTGTCAGCTGCGCGGCACGCGCAAGCCCTGCCGCTCGCCGCCTGTCCAGGCCAGCCAGCCCCTCAGCCGGCCTGCTCCAGCACGGCAACTTCGTCTTCGTACCAAAGGTTCTTGGCCAGCATCACGCGGTGATGTCCCTGGCCGGAGGGCATCATGGGAAAGCAGTTTTCCTGCGCCGCGACCTGGACATCGAGAAAGAAGGGCCCCGGATACGCCAGGCATTCGGCCAGCGCGGCGTCCAGTTCGGCCGGATCGCTCACGCGACGCGCGCCCCAGCCAAACGCCTTGGCCAGCGCCACGAAGTCCGGCAGGGCTTCGTTCCAGCTATGGCTCAGCCGATTGCCGTGATTGAGCTCCTGCCACTGGCGCACCATGCCCATGTAGCCGTTGTTCGACAGCACCAGCTTGACCGGCGCACGATGCTGCACCGCCGTCGACAGCTCCTGAATGTTCATCAGCACCGAAGCATCGCCGCTCACGCAGACGACCAGCGCTTGCGGGTGCGCGATCTGCGCGCCAATGGCCGCGGGCAGGCCGTAGCCCATGGTGCCGGCCCCGCCCGAAGTCAGCCAACGCCCCGGCCGGTCAAAGCGCAGGTACTGGGCCGCCCACATCTGGTGTTGCCCCACGTCGGTCGAGACAATTGCCTCGCGTCCCTGCAGCGCCTGTTGCAGCTGGTGCATCAGTTGCTGCGGCAGTATTTCGCCGGCGCGCGGCGTGAAGTCAAAGCAGCGCTGCGCACGCCAGCGCGCGATGTGCTGCCACCAGGGCGCGAGCCGCTGGGGCGCCAGCCGCTGGGGCGCCAGCCGCTGGGGCGCCAGCGTCTGCAGCTCGGGCATGTCCAGCAGCGCCTGCAGCACGGGGGCGCAGTCGCCCACCAGCGCGACATCCACGGGCACGACCTTGTCGATGCTTGCCGGGTCTAGGTCCAGGTGGATCTTGCGCGCCTGCGGGCAGAACTCGTCGAGCTTGCCGGTCACGCGGTCATCAAAGCGCGCGCCAATGCAGACCACCAGATCCGCTGCATGCATGGCCAGATTGGCTTCCAGCGCCCCGTGCATGCCCAGCATGCCGACAAAGCGCGGATCCGACGCGGGAAACGCGCCCAGTCCCATCAGCGTCAAGGTGCAGGGCGCATCCAGCCGGCGCACCAACTGGGCAAATGCCTCGCAGGCGGCCGGACCGGAGTTCACCAACCCGCCGCCGCCGTAGAAAATGGGCCGACGCGCGCCTTGCAGCAGCTCGGCGGCGCGCCGCAGGCTGGCGGCCGGCGGCAGGGCCGGGGCCAGCGTGGAGCTTGCGCGGGCCAGCCCGGCCGCGGCATTTCTGTCCACCGGCATCAGCTGCACATCCTTGGGCACGTCAATCAGCACCGGACCGGGCCGACCCGAAGACGCCATCTCCATGGCCTTGCGTATCACCTCGGGAATCTCCTGGGCGACGCGCGGCTGGTGGTTCCACTTGGTCACCGGGCGCGACAGGCCCAGCGCGTCGCACTCCTGAAAGGCGTTGGTGCCTATCGAGTGGCTGGCCACCTGTCCACTGATGCACAGCACGGGAATGGAGTCGCTCATCGCGTCCAGCAGGCCGGTGATGGTATTGGCCACGCCCGGGCCGGAGGTGACCAGCACCACGCCCACGCGTCCGGTGCTGCGCGCATAGCCTTCGGCCGCATGCATGGCCGCCTGCTCATGGCGCACCAGGATATGGCGCAGCCGCGGCTCGCCATGCAGCGCGTCGTACAACGGCAAGGCCGCGCCTCCGGGGTAGCCAAAGATGGTGTCCACACCGCACTCAATCAGCGTGTCGAGCAGCGCCGCCGCTCCGTTGTAGGCCCGCGGCGGCGAGGCCGGAGAAAAATCGGTGGAAGGAAGCAGTTTCATGCCTTTATTTTTCTGCTTTCCAGGCAAAATAGGCTTCTTATTTTTGTCATAACAACTGACTTTAATGAAAATCAATCGGACAAATGCAGAAATATCCGAAGAATCATCGGATCGCATTGACCTTGCCATCTTGCGCGTGCTGCAGGAAGATTCGCGCAAGACGCTGCAGGAGATAGGCGCGCTGGTCGGCCTGTCGGCTACCAGCTGCTGGACGCGCATCAAGAAGCTGGAAAGCCAGGGCGTCATCAAGCGCTACACCGTCGATCTCGATCCGGCAAAGCTTGGCTACCATGATGTCGTCATCGTCCAGCTCACGCTTGAAAGCCATACCGACGAGACGCTTTATGAGTTCGGACGCGTGCTGGCCACCATTCCCGAAGTCCAGGAGGCGTATCTGGTGTCGGGAGACTACGACTACTACATCCGCATTGCCGTGCGCGACACGCGCGACTACGAGCGGCTTCTGCGCGAAAAGCTCTACAAGATCCCCGGCATCCGCCACAGCAAGTCAAGCTTCGTGCTGCGCGTTCTGAAGGAAGCCACGGTGCCGCTGGGCGGCTAGTGTGGCGGGAGTGACGGCCTGCGCCTGGAGTCTGCTCACCTGGCCGTCTGCAGATCGTTGCGGGCTCCCACCAAGGCGGCGCCGCGAGGACAGGCACCGCAGCCCGCCGCGAACACCTGTTGTCGATGAAAAACCTCCATGTCCCGAACGATGACTCCTTTCACCGAATATCTCCATTGCTGGTCACTGATCGTTGATGGCACGCCGATTGAGACAGAGGCTGCGGCGCTGCTGCCGGTGATTTGGCGTGACACACCCGCCATGTTGAAGCTATCGACGTCGCAGGAAGAGATGCGAGGCTATGACCTGCTTGAATGGTGGGAGGGAAACGGTGCTGCCCGTGTTTTTGCGCGCTCGGGGGCGGCCCTGCTGATGGAGCGGGCCAGCGCGGCAAGAAGCCTGGCGCAACTCAGTCGCAGCGGCCACGACAAACAGGCATGCGCCATTCTTTGCGACACAGTGGCCCAGTTGCACCAGGCGCTTGACATCCTCCCCCACCTTGGCCTTCGGCCACCGCTTGCGCGGGAAAGAGGGGATTCCTGCTGCGCTATGCATGAGCGGTCTCTTGCATAGTCGCTTCGGCGGGTTCCTGCTTCACCGAGGCGGGTTGCGCCGCTGTCTTGCGACTGCGGCCAGAGCCCTCCTCTCCACAGGCTAACAAGCGCTGTCCACGCTCTAGAACATTGATGGCGCCGACCACATCGGCATGGGCCGTGTGGCCGCAGGCGACGCACAGAAATTGCTGCTGTGTGCGCCGGTTTTCCGCTGCCACATGGCCGCAGCTGGGGCAGGTCTGGCTGGTGTGGTGCGCGGGCACTGCCAACAGCAAGCCGCCGCTCCAGTCCATCTTGTACGCCAGCTGTCGCCTGAACTCGGCCCAACCCTGATCGAGAATGCAGCGGTTCAGGCCGGCCTTTTGCCTGACCCGCTTGCCGGGCTGTTCGCGGTTGCCCTTCGCTGACCGGGACATATTCCTGACCTGCAAGTCCTCAATGCAGACGAGCGCGTGGTTTTGGCTGATCATCGTCGAGGTCTTGTGCAGGAAATCTTTGCGTGCGTTGGCTATCTGTGCGTGAATCTTTTGGACCTTGCCTTTTGCCTTTTTCCAGTTGTTGCTGAATTTGACTTTGCGGGCCATGCGCCGCTGATAACGCGCAAGGCGCAGCTGGTGCTTCTTGAAGCTGTTGAGGGGCGCAATGCATCTACCGTCGCTCAGGGTGGCAAAGCGCGCAATGCCGACATCGATACCAATGGCCGTGGTGGCGGCTGGCACCGGCTGGGGTACCTCACGCTCGGTCTGGATGCTGGCGTACCACTTGCCCCCGGATTCGCTGAGGGTGATGTTCTTTGCCACGCCAGCAATGTCTCGGCTGTTTCGATAACGCATCCAGCCCAGTTTCGGCAGCTTGATGCGGCTGTTGGCCTGGTCGATCTCAAATTGCTTGGGGTCGGGGTAACGCAAGCTCTCGCCACGCCCTTTGCGCTTGAAACGCGGAAAATCTGCGCGCTTGGCAAAGAAATTTTTGTAGGCCCGGTCCAGGTCCTTGAGCGCGTGCTGCAATGGGTGGCACGGAGCCTCCTTGAGCCAGGGTGTTTCGCTGCTGCGGCGCCAGTCGGTCAGGTGCTTGGCCATGGCGACATAGCCGATGAACTTCCCGCCGGCTTCGTGGTGGGACTGTTGCAGTGCCAAAGCCTTGTTGTAGACAAATCTGCAAGATCCGGCAAAGCGGCGCATGTCGCGCTGCTGCGCCCCGTTGGGCAGCAGTTGGAATTTGAAGGCCTGCAGGCGCTGCATACTGGGATTTTATCCAGCTCATGCAATGACTCCATGGGAAACCCCAACTCCAGGACGGCTTTGCCGTCCGCGCACTTGATCAAACTCGCCAGCTTGATACGTTCTGACTGAACATGCTGCAATCGTTGGCAATGCAGACAAGGTGCAGTTCTATAGAACTCAGCTTGCCTGCGGACAATCGATGCCGAGCGCGGCGCTGGCCCTACACTGGCAATCCCTTTGCGGAGTAGCCTGCTTGCGTCAATACAGCATGCTGTGGCGCAAGCATCCGTTTTTCGGTTGGCGAGACCATCGGCATATCACGGCTATTCTCCTGCTGGACATAGGCATTGCCCCCAGATGAGGACGCTCTAAGGCAGTTTTACGCGAACCAGCCATGAGCAGTGCGCTGCGCTCGCCCGTTCGTCCTGAGCTTGCCTCGCCGGCCGCGTCAAAGGATGAACCAGCCAGACTCGATCACGAGCGGCGCGCAGCAATAGCCCTTAGACAAGCTCAGGGCGAACGGTGGGGGGGCGGTTTAGGCCAGCGCGACACCGCCCTGGCCACGCCGGACAAGCAAGTTTGGCATTGGCACGCCTCCTCGCCCCATTGCGCTATTGCGCTGCAAGAACCCGCAGCCAGTTTCGACCGCGTCGCTTTGAAGATCGCACCTGCGGGCCAGATCACCTCAACGATGACCAGCACTTCGGCCTGGTCGATAGGTCTGGCGGAAGGTGGCCGGTCACTGCGTATTGCGCATGATCTGCCGGTCACCCCGGCGCCCGCATATGCGCTCACCAGCCCCGACCTCACAACCAAGAAAATTGCACAAACGAGGGGGGAGGTGGGGTGTCACCTGTGCCGGTCAAAGGGGTGGTTGGCTCAGATCCTTGCAGCGCGAGCAGTGGCATTTTTCCTGCAATCCCCTATAGCAAGAGGCAGAGGCCAGGGATCGCCGCCTGGCAAGGCCTGGTTTGGCCGGCAGGTCATGGCGTATTTCGCCGGCATTGCTTCTGCAGGAAAGCTGTGAAAACAGCTAAATGTTCACAATCTGGGGGTGAATGCTCTTTTGCAGCGTAACACTTGCACTGCACAAGCTGAGGGGGACCGCCCCCGCAGGCCGTACTATCCCCAAGGGCTCCCCCTGCGATTCCTTCAAAAAGGGCACGCGAGAGTTTTGCCTGGCAAGGCTGGTTGCAGCAATGACGGATCTTTTTGCAACAGGGGCATAGAGCCAGCTATGGCGTGGGGGGCGGAGACTGTCGACATGGGCCGTCTGCCAGCCGACGCGGTGAAAAAACGAAGCGCAGCGAGGCTTTCAGGCAGTTTGCGCCAAAAAAATGCGTTGCCAAGCGGTCAAAGCAAGGGTCGTGAACATTCCCGACAGCTGGATTTCCGACGGCTTGCGAGCGTGGTTCCAGCACCTTGCGTCCATCTCTCCCCCCTGCCTTGTGCATCGGATGCGCCAGCTGCTTCAACGGCTGCCCCGGCTTGTGCAATTTCTGGTGCTCACCCCTTGGTTGTGCAAAATAGACGAATTTGCATGTGCAGATACGACACAAGCCTGCGCCCCGAGAAGTTTTTCCTGGATTTGGTCCGCACAATGACATTCCACAACCGCTCACTGGCCGTTTTGGCGCATCAAAATCGGCATGGAAGCAGAAGGCCCCCCCCATCTTGTGCAATTCAAACCAATTCGGCAAGCAGCTTTCCCGGTTGCAAAACGACTTAACTCGTCGGAATGGCCGAGGCAGGAGCTCGGCTTGGCCTTCTTGCCGTGAGAATCCGCCGCTGGCCTCAGCTACAGACTTCAGGCAACCAGGCTCTGGGAATCTGCGGCAAGCCAGATTCTTATGCCTTCCGGCTACGGGCAATCCGTTGATGCTGGTCCGGCCAGCGTACAGTGCAGGTGCAAGCTTCCCAAGCCATGGGCTGACGCCGAGGCAAGTCTGCGGCGGCCAAAGCGGCATGGCGGGGCGCACCTGGGCCGTCTTTACGAGCCATGACCCGCTGCAAGCCTTAGAACAGCAACTTGACGCCCGAAATTTGATGGCTGTATGAAGGCAACGCGCAATCCCTGAACCATAGCTGGGGGCAGCGGTTGTTTATTCGAATGAACGGGGCAGTCACATCGGGACCTGCCCATGCGAAAGAATGCGGCCAATACGCATGCGAAACGGATCGCCAATCAATGCATCAGCAGATGCCGCGTTTTGCACGCTGACAAGGGACTGACGCAGGCATCCGCCGGTGTTTAGATGTCTAAACAGGCATCAGGCGGTACACAAGGCTGTGTTTAGACGTCTAAACAGGGGAGGTCATCCAGGCCGTGGGGGACTGCCAGGACTACCAGAGATCGCTTGGCTGCATATCAGCCCGCTCGACCCAAAACGAGATGTCACATGCATGGTGTTTAGACGTCTAAACAGTGACCTCAGGCCTCTTTGCTTTCCATAGAGCCGTATTTCGCGAGCAACTGCTCGAGTTCGGCAGCAAATGCTTCGCGCGCAAGGTGGTCCGGCAGATCCAGGCTCAGATCAAATTTGCTGCCTTTCTGACGCAAAGTGCCGTTGTTGTAGCGGACCGTTTTGCCAATGGACTTGTGCGGACTGCGTCCTGCGCTGTTGATCAGATTTGCGCACTGGTCCACCAGCCAACGCAGCGGAACATCCGTGGTGGAATAGCTCGTAGCCAGGGCAATGACTTTGCTTTCCGGGCAATGCTGTGCGAGCCGCCCAAGATGGTGAGCAGCGGTCGAGCCAAAACGCTTGGGATTGAGGCGTATGACTTTCAACACTTCTTCCGGCAGCTTGGCATAGGAGCGATAGAAACTGAGCAGCGTCTTGGACAGCTTGGTGCGACGCGCCACTTCAGACGGCGTCATGCCGTTGGCGTATTGCTTTTCGTAGAACATTGCGCGATCAAGATCGCAATGCTGCTCACGGCTTTCGTTCTGCTCATAGCCCAGCCAGGAGGCTTCCGGCGCCGTCAGTCCATGGTGCACCTCGGCAAGAAGCGTAGGCAAAGCGCCGTGCGCGATGCAAGCCTGGGTCCGTGTCCAGCCATCGGCGATCATGTAGCGCCCCTGGATGGAGGGGTGTTCAATCACGTGAATAGGATCACGTTGGCCGTGCTTGCTCAGGCTGTCGGCGCGCTCCAACAACATTTCAGCGGTGTAGACCTCACGTGGCGCGTACGGATTTTCGTCTATGAGCTTGGGATCTATGGACCTGAGATCGCGCCCGTGGGACGGCGCCGTGCTCGGTGCGGGTTCGCTTGCAACCGAGCTGTTCAGGTCGGCTTTCAAATTGTCGACGGTCGCCGGTGTGGTGGGCGTGAAGCGTCGGGCAGCGAGCAATCCAGAAACTTCTGGCAGTTTTCGGGAAGCATTCATTTCTGCAGTCCAGGCAGGGAGATTCCGAAAATCGGGATCAGTTGATTGACAAGGGAAAATACAGCCGAAGCACCAATGCTGCTGGGATCCTTGATGACCAGAGGCAGCGTCTTGTTGTCGTCTTCCGTGGAAAACTGGCGGCTGAAGCCAGTGGTCTGAGGAATGATGCTTTCGATCAGCTGGCTTTGGTAGTTGCTGTAGAGGTAGCCCATGGACTCCGCCACATGCTTCAGGGTAGGGTGGTATTTGTTGATCACGATCCGCGTGCCCACGCGTTTGCGCGACACCATTTCGATCTCGTTCAGATTCGATGCCAGCGATTCAAGCGCCTCGATCGAGTACCCATCGGGCTCGACCACGGTGAGAATGTTTCCTGGCACATGGGCCGCATAGGTAAACGCCAGGGAGATTGGCGTCGTGCCCGGAGCTGTGTCCACAACGATGGCGTCGTAGTTCTTGGCGAGAAAGTCGTGATTGCGCTCCAGAAAGAACTCAACGCGCAGATAGCTGGCCATGGCAGTGGCCAGGCTCTGGTCACTTTCCGCCATGGAGATGTGTGATGGCAGGAAGTCCAGCATGCCGTCAGAGATGATGTGATGCAAGGCCTCGGGCAGATCTGCATCGGGCTCCTTGCTGGTCCGCGTCAACAGCTTTCCAATGTGCAAGGCCTCCGCATGGATGCGAATTTTCAGCAAGATCGAGGCCGAGCGCTGGGGGTCTGCATCGATCAAGAGAGTGCGAAAACCCGCCATGGCAAGCGCTGCCGCCGTGTTGACGCTCAGCGATGTCTTGCCGACGCCACCCTTGGTCATGCGCGTCACGATGAGCGCAGGAAGTTTTTTATTCTTGGTGATGGCCTTTTGCTGCTCTGCAGGATTCAAGCCCGCCAGCCGATACCGAATGCTGCGCAAATCGGTAGGGCTGTACTTCATGTGATGCTGGCCCCGAGGTTTTTCCCGACCAGACAACTCCAGCAGACGCTTGCTGGAGAACTCCTTGCCAAGCAATGCCAAGGCAACGGCGGTTTTGAACTCGATATCCAGGGACATAAGGCTTGGCACTCTCTAAATTGATGCAGAAATGCTGCGCGCAGCAACAACACGCACGGAGTTTAAGTGCAGCAACTCACAAGCGCAAGTTTTTTCTTCAACGAAGATGAAAAAACTTTATGGCCGTTTTTCCACGTCACCACCTCGGTAGGTACATGCAAGGGGCCATGCTGGGCCGAAATCAGGTGCCCCGATGCGCAAATTCCTTGTAAAAACAAGCCAGTTTCCCAAACAAGAGGCTGTCATGGGCATATCCGGCCTGCACCAGGCCATCACCACCATGCCAGGGGCAGCCGATGGGACCATCGATGCGCTGCAAGCCTGATGCTGGACGGCGCAAAAGATGCGCATGACATGCAGCCCAGCCAGCGGTGGCGAGCACAACGCGCGCAATGACAGCGCACGCGCGCGGAGCTCGCGCCGCTTCAGGGCTTGCCGCCAGGTCAATGAGCCGGAATCATTAACTGTTTAAGATGGAACTACACCCGTGGCCGCGAAGACAGACGCGTGGCAATACCGCCGTGCGTCGAGTTGCCTTGCACTGTCAGGGCAGACAGAAATGTCGAGCCCACCGCCTTGCGCAGCAAGCCATTTGAACCGCACAAGCTTGTGCAACCACATTCCCGGCCTGCAGCGCAGTCCAGCGGCCACCTTGAAACTCCTTTGGAAGCACTACACGATGAGCACCCATGACTTTGATCTGTTCGTAATCGGCGGAGGCAGCGGCGGCGTGCGCGCCGCGCGCATGGCCGCGCAACGCGGCGCACGTGTGGCCTTGGCAGAAATGCAAGGTGCCGATGGCCTGGGTGGCACCTGCGTCAATGTAGGCTGCATTCCAAAGAAGCTATATAGCTATGCGGCGCACTATGCAGAGGCTTTTGAGGAGTCGCATGGTTTTGGTTGGGAAGGCCAAGCACCGGTGCTCAACTGGGCCAAGCTCAAAGCCAATCGAGCGCAGGAAATCTCGCGCCTGAACGGCGTCTATGGCAAGCTGTTGACGGGTTCGGGCGTGACGGTGTTTGACGCTTTTGCACGGCTCGAAGGCCCTCACCGTGTCGTGCTAAGAATCAACGGCGAAACCGCCGAACAAAGTTTCACTGCCAAGCACATCCTCATTGCCACCGGCGGCACACCCCACGTGCCGGATATCGAAGGTCGCGAGCATGTGATCGACTCCAACGCCGTCTTCGACCTCGAGCCTTTCCCGCAGCGCCTGCTGGTGGTTGGGGGCGGCTACATTGCCTGCGAGTTCGCCTCCATCTTCAATGGGCTGGGTGCCGAGGTCACGCAACTGTACCGGGGTGACCAGGTACTGCGCGGCTTTGACGATGAAATTCGCCACTTTGTGTCCAGTGAAATGTCCAAGAACGGCGTGGATCTGCGGCTGGGCACGGACGTGGCTGCCATTGCCCGAACCGACCATGGCTTGCAGGTGAAGCTCAAGGACGGCGCAGAGTTGCTGGCCGACGCCGTGCTCTATGCGACGGGCCGCGTGCCCCTTGTGGCAGGCCTTGGCCTGGAAGCGGCGGGAGTGGCACTGCGCAAGGACGGTGCGGTGATTGTCGATGAGTGCTATCAAACCAATGTTCCTTCCATCTATGCAGTGGGCGACGTCACCAGTCGCGTGCAGCTGACCCCGGTAGCGCTGGGAGAAGCAATGGTGGTGGTTGACCAACTGTTCGGCCCTGCTGCCGGCAAGCCTGCGCGCCGCATGAGCTACGAGTTCATTCCCACCGCGGTATTCACCCATCCAAGCATAGGCACCGTCGGCTACGGCGAAGCCCAGGCACGTGAGCTGTACCAGGACGTGACCATCTTTCGCAGCGAGTTCAAGGCCCTCAAGCACACGCTTTCGGGCAGCACGGAGCGGACGCTCATGAAGCTGGTGGTGGAAACCAAAACCGACAAGGTCGTTGGTTTGCACATGGTGGGAGCAGAAGCCGGCGAGATCGTTCAGGGATTTGCAGTTGCCATGAAAGCCGGCGCTACCAAGGCCCAGTTTGACAGCACCATTGGCATCCACCCCACCGTGGCCGAGGAATTCGTCACCATGCGCGAAGCGGTGCAATCCTCACCGCTCTGACTCATGGAGATTCCTGCGAAGCGGCCCTTGACCGGCGCAGGAATGTTTATGGCAGCGTTGATGTACGGTCAGCAAACCGTGTCCCATTCGCCATCACCGCTTTCCTGTCTCGAACCGGCTTCAAATTGCGCACGGCACGACTTGCAAGACTCACTTCGATGCACCCACAAGCCTGGAAGATGGGGAATTTCTAGCTTCGCGGACATGACCGCCAGACAGCTTCTTATCAGCCTTGCCTTTGTTTTCCCAACAACCCGTGACGGGCTCTCCTGGTTGCGGCTTGGCCCCGGGCATGTTGCTCGCGATGATGAATGGGTTTGCCTGATCAACGGGGACAGCTGCCTTCACACGGCAGTTATCAGAAAGAGATATCCAGGCTAGCCGCGGCTGGATGGTTCTTGAAGCTTGCGCATTACATCCAGGCAGTCACCTTCCTTCCCGGGCGCAATGGCAGCGCGCCTGGCGGGAGAAACGAAGCAAACTGCGGTTCCGAAGGGTTGGGCGAAAGGCAGAGGGTGTTTAGACGTCTAAACAGGTGGCAGACGACAGACGCAAGGCCGACGCTGTTTAGACGTCTAAACAGTGGCCTGGACGCAGGCGCCCTGACCGGCATCGAGGGGAATGCAAGTGTGGCCTCCTCATGCAGAACGTTCTTCCTCGCCATACACTGGACAATTGCCGGTTCGACGCCTCAGGCCCTCCGGGCGAGATATCGCTGCCGAAGAATGAGCGCAGGTCAATCCATCCCAGCTCGGCCATCCGGCCTGCACCAAGTTGTCAGCGCTCCTAGAGCAAGCCAATGTCATGCCGCTGCAAAAGCAATGCTAATCGGTGCGTCAAGGCAATGTGCAGCGCCCCATTCGCTGCTGCTTCATCGAATGAATCACCGGTAGTGACACGCAACCGACCCCATTGCCATGCCAACGTTGACCAACTTCGTTTGATTCTGGGTGAACGGCTTTTGACTTTGCAGCCCTTGCCGAGAATGGCCATTTGTCACTTGGATGCACTGACTCCTGGCTGTGATCGATGGGCTCTCCGGGAAGTCGGCAGCGCAGTCCTTGGGTGCTACGGGCTGAACTGGCTCGGCCGCGCATGCGCGGCCCGGCTTGGCCGACAGCCAGGCCGGCTTGGCCCGGCGTTTCAAGTCCATCAAACCGGGCTGGGGGCAAGCTTGAACGAACTCCAGCACAAACGCTTCTTCAGCCCGAGCTCAACGTCAACACAAGGCTCGCGCTGGCCAGCACTTTCATCTGCCACGCCATTCGCTGCGCTCCGGGTGCTGTAAAAGAGGTCCTGAGTGAAAAATGGCCAAAATGCGTCCTCTGACGCGCCAGCCAGCGGGATTCTTGTGGTTGATTGCGGCGCAGGGCTTGCGATGCGCCTCAGGCTTACATGAGCCCTGAAAGACGCATGCGGACCGACTGGCATGGCTCGTTTGCATTGCATGCCCATCAACCGGTGCCACTGCAGATTGCCACCATGGCTTGACTCCAATGACACAGGCTGCGCAAGCCGCCGTTGAAGATTTCCATTGCCGGCAAAGCGGCCAGCCTGTCATTTTCGGTATCTGGCGCTGCAACTGTGCCTTTGCACCATCATGCGCGGTACGTCCTTGCCAAGCATGTCGACGAAGCACCCGCGCTGTTGTGTTGCCATTTCGGGCGAAATGCACAAGAAAGGGGTTAGCTGGACTCCAACGATGCAAAGTTTGCAGCAGCCCTGCAACTTCCAGGGCCGCCAGGCGGGTCAGCAGCCAGACCAAGGACGGTACAGGAGCAGATTGCCTGCCTGGCCAAGAATGCAAGGCGGGTCGCCAGGCATTTTGCCGCATGCCATGGCTCAGTTTGAAGCAAGAACGCGCAAGCATGGACCAACAGCGCACGTCAGATCCGCCCCTGACCCCGTGCTCGGCGTGATCGCCTGTTCCATCACCGCGCCAGGAATACCTGGCCCCGCCGCGTGGCGCTGGAGATGGTGAATCAGCATGAGATCAATATCCCATTGATTCACCGACTGGGTCTTGCAATGAATGCCTGCTTCTCATGCCGGTTGAAACCCACCGATTCATAGAACCGCAAGTTGGCTTCGTCCTTATGCCCGGTCATGAGCATCACCTTGTAGCAGTTGCTTGCCCAGGAGAAATCAAGCGCTTTTTTCAGCACCGCTCTGGCAAATCCACGATTGCGAAAGCTGGCATCGGTCACTACGTTTTCAATCACACCATATGGCCTGCATGCCCGGGTCAGGTTGGGTGTGAGTGTCAGCGTGCAGCTTGAGACCAGTCGATCTTCCACATAGACTCCGAAGTACTTATGGTATGGGCTGACACGCAGCTCCTGCCAGATTGATTCAATGGTGTCCAGGTCAGGCAAAGGATCGTCATCGGCGTGAAGATGCTGATACAGCATCAAAAGATCTTTAAGTTCCGACGCTTTAATCTCACGTACATTCATTGGAGTTCCAGGCGGATTCCTATTCTCGCGCAAGCTATTGACTGACATCTGACAAGAAGCAACGCACCTACGCGCAAGCCATGGCGTATATGCATTTTTACAATTTCGTGTTCGCGGTCTGCATGAATCTGCGTCAGAATCAACACAGATTCAAAACTCAGTTTCATTCAAGTCGCAGTGAGCAAACCCTGGGTGGATGCACAGGCGGCATACCCATTGAGTACATATGAAACATTATGCAAGCCGCGAATTCTAACAAAATTCAAGAGTTTTATTGCATAATTGACCGAAGAATTCCAATTAACCACCTAGAACAAAGGAAATCACCATGGCAAGCTACAAAGAGCTAATGCAGCAACGCGAACAACTGGAGAAACAGATCCAGGAAGCGCGCAACAAGGAACTCAGTGAAGCAGTGGGCAAGGTGCGTTCCTTGGTAGCCGAGTTTTCGCTGACGGCTGAAGATGTTTTCCCACCCGCACGCAGCAAGCGCGCGGCTTCCAGCGGCAACAAGGTCGCGCCGAAGTACCGCAATCCACAGACTGGTGATACATGGACCGGCCGCGGCAAAGCACCGAAATGGATTGCAGGAGAAGAGAATCGCGACAAGTTCGCTATTTGAACCTGGTTAATGAAAAAGTCCCATATACAGTGTATATGGGACTTTTTTGTAGCAGGAAGATTCTTATGATCTTGCAGTGAACCATGTCAGACGCTCAACATGCGTTCCATGATCTTGACAATCTCCGCGTCGGTGACTTCGCCCCACAACTTCTTTGCGTACCAGGCATGAAATGAAGGCAGTACACCGGCACGATTGCGCCCGATCTTGATTTTGCTGGCTTCCGTGCTCAGGGAAGCGTTGTACTCGTCGTAAATTGTCTGAAGCGCAGGCTTGTCAAGCTCGGCAAGAATCACCTTGACGTCAAGGATGCGCTGTTTCTCGACCGCAGCATTGATCTTGGCACGTCCCTTGTTGATACCGCTATTGCTTGGCTCAGATTTTTTGGCACGTGATTTGGCTGTCGGCGCAATTGCGGAACCAGTTGTCTGTATGGATTCGTCTGCCGCGATTGCCGGGTGCTTGCCATCAACCACCGGGAAAAGGTCCGCAGTTGCCGGCGTGGAACGGCTGTCCAGAAACTCCTGATAATGGCCTGACTTCAGCGAGGTCATGAAGTAACGGCTGGGGTAGGTGAGCTTCCTGAGCTTGGATTCGGTGACACGCCACTTGGTATGTTTCAACGCGCCTTCAATCTGCTCTTCGGTGAAAGTGCTCAGTAGCTTGTATATCGCCTTGTCGAGCAATCCCAGGGACTGCATTGCATCGACCAGATGCTTTTTGGCCTCGGAGTTGCTATGGGCCGCCGACATGTCCAGTGCCAGTTTCTGGCGACTGACATGAAAACGCAGATTGGTGACCTTGGTCTTGTAGCGCTCGGTTTCAACTTCGATATACAGCTTGGTCGAAGAATTGATGTCCTTGATGGCTGGATCGAGATAGCGTTCCTTGAAAGTGCTCCATTGCTGGGCCTTGTTGGGAATGTTCTTGGATGCCACCAGCATGTCGCGCAGGTCTTCCCATGGAATCCGACGCGTGGCGCCTATGCCGAGGTAGCGTGAACAGAACTCGAACAGCGGCACCGAGCAGACCTTGGACAATGCGCTGAGCTCGAGCAGATCCAGACTGGTATACGAAGGACTGTCGCCGAGCAGCAAGATGGCCTTGGATTCGATCTTGAATGTGATCTCGCCGGCGTAGAACTTGGCATAGGGAAAAACCACGGCGAAATGCTTGGCCAGACCTTTTTCCTCGAAGACATCAAGACGCACCTTGATGGACATGAGTTCATCGATGGTCTTTTCTATGTGTTCATAGTTGCGCGTCTTCACGTTGAGCAGACGCAGCATCTCTTCGACTGAAATTTTCCAGGTCGCGGGTTCCACCGGCTGGTTCTGCTGTGCATGGCGCAGCATGATGTTGGTCAGCTTCTGCTGCATCACCGTCATCACGGCATGCGGCTTGTTGTGAACCATCGGGTTGGGCTTCTTGAAGTTGGAGCCCTGGTTCTTGCGCTGAATGAAGAAGGTGGCGAAAGGCTTGTCTTGCTGCTCGTTGAGCAAGGCACCGCCCTCCAGCTCGTCTGTCGTAGTGACCAGTGGAGCAATGGAGGTCAGCGAGCTTGCACTTTCGTCCTTGGCCAGCTCCTTGGCTTCGACTTCGATGGTGCGTCGGGTGGCTTTGCGCCTGGTTGGTTTTGTCACTTTGATCAGCACGCAACGCTGCTGCGTTTCTTTATTTTCAATACCACTTTAAGTAGTTTCCTACTTTAAGCGCCGCAAAGCCAGGGCGGGGGCGGCTCCCAAGCCTGCTGCCCCCCCTATCTTGTGAAGCGTTCACCCTCATATTGTGACGCAATCTCCCTTGGTTTGTGCAAAACCAGCCCCTGCATTGTGACGAAGTCCCCCTTGGTTTGTGAAAGCCTGGGGGATTGCTGATTTGCACAAGATGAGGGAGACCCGACTCCTGCGCTCCCGTTTTGAACCGCTATTTGCTGTCTGGTGCCCGCTGGCAGTGTGATTTCTGGCTGGAGCATGCGGCGGTGGACTGGAAGCGCTGGCTGCTGAGCGTCTATGGTCACCCCTATCTTGTGAAAACTTGCTTGTCTTGCATCTGTACCCTAAGTCGGGCGATGGGGGGGGTAGCACCACCCCTATCTTGTGAAAGCGAAGCGCCAATGGCGGTTGCCCAGGGTGCAAGTGCCAATGCCTCCAGTGAGACATGCTGACAGGGCCACCCCTATCTTGTGAAAATCTGGGCTTGTAGCTGCCTCACGGGAAGACCCTCTTGCAAAGCTGCACAAAATAAGGGTGAGTTTGCGGCAGATCTGGATCTGGATGTTTTGTCGTGGCCATCTATGCAACAGCTGCTTTTCTAATGAGCATTGAATCCATATTACATGCAGTGATCTGAATTGTTTGCCATGTATGAAGAGGAAATTTTGCATGTAAGCTGTATTCGATGCCTGCCTGTACTGCATCCGACCCAATAGGCTGCCGATTTGCACAATCCAGGGGGGAGTTGCCGGCCAGAGTCTCTTGCAGCCATTCGCCGAGGCAGCAGTCCACATCGAACGGCGGCGCAGCGGCATGCGCACGGTTCGCGCCACCAGCTTCGCAAAGCAATCCCTTGGCCGCTGCTGTGCCTGCTTGGGCAAGGACGCGATTTTGCCTGCGCTCAGCACCGTTGGCGCCGATTCAACGCCAGGCAAGGTCCTTTTTGCTCGGCATTTACGAAGCACTCCGGGAGCCCCCCAAAGTGGCGTTCATGGGCGCAAAGCATGCCGGCGTGGAGGATGCCAACCGGGCGATGCGCTCTGCGTCACGCCGCTGTCGCACTTTCTCAAGCAGGTGAAATCGCGTCTCGACGCCAGCGTGCCAGCTGGCACCGCCTTCGCCGGCGCAGGCTGCAAGACTGGCCCGGTCCATCGCCGAGCTGTTTGCATGAGGGGGGCTGCTGCGTTACTGCGCCTGCGTTCCCTTGCTGCTTGCCGCCAGCGCAGCCAGCAGCTCCAGCTGCTCGCGCTGAATGGCAATCAGCTCTGTCCATTGCTTTTGCTGCAGCAGGTCGATTTTCTCGTGCAGCATCATGATCTCGAGCTCGGCCTTCAGGTTGACTTCGTAGTCGTGCTCACCGCGTATGCGATCCCTCTCGGATTGCCGGCCCTGCGACATCAGGATGATGGGCGCCTGTATCGATGCCAGCATCGACAGGAACAGATTCAATAGGATGTAGGGATAGGGGTCGAACGTGCTGCCGTGCAGCCACAGCAGCACGCCGTTCACCGTCACCCAGAGGAACATGGTTGCCGAAAACAGGCCCACAAAGGTCCACGATCCGCCAAACTTCGCCACCGCGTCGGCGGCGCGCTGACCCAGGCTAGGCGGCGTCGCCAGTTCCTGCGCCAGATTGCGGGTGATGTGCTTTCGCTTGGCGATGTGTTGGGTCACCTTGAGGGTGCGCGCATCCAGTTTCTCGTGGGGGAGGTCCAGCAATGGATCGGCAATCGGGTCAGATGTGTGCATGGCCAGCTCCTTCCAAAGGATAGTACGGCTTGGCGCAACCGAGCGGTTGTGGAACGACAGCGGACTTTCACTTTCTGGGCGCTGGATCCACGCCCTTGCAGCGCGCCTTGCCCGTGGCGACGCTTTCGCACGGGAATGCCGTACAGGCGTGGCACCATTGCGCTCTATCGACTGTTTCAAGAGGGTCTCGATGCTGATCAACTGCGTGGCCTACGAAAAGGGCTCCAAACTGGCGGACATTTCCGTCGCCGACATCAGCGATTACATTGCGCGGCCTGACTGCTTTGTCTGGGTGGCGCTGGCAGATGCCACGGCGGCCGAGCTGAATGAAATGCGCGACGAGTTCGATCTGCATGAACTCGCGGTGGAGGACGCCCGCCATGGACATCAGCGACCGAAGATCGAGGAGTACGGCCAGTCGATGTTTGCGGTGATGCACCTGTTGGAGCCGGATGCGGCGCAACCGGGCCAGTTCACCCTGGGCGAGGTCGATGTGTTCATCGGGCCCAACTACGTCTTGTCGGTGCGTAACCGCAGCCAGCAAGGTTTTCTGGGCGTGCGCGATCGCTGCGAGCGCGAGCCCGAACTGCTCGAGCATGGCGCGGGCTTTGTGCTGTATGCGCTGATGGATGCCGTGGTCGACCGCTATTTCCCCATCATCGAGGCCCTGGAGTCCGAGCTGGAAGAGGTAGAACTGCAGATCTTCACCCAGCGCGCCGCGCGTGAAAGCATCAAGCAGCTTTATGGACTCAAGCAGCGGGCAATGGTCCTCAAGCACGCCGTGGCGCCGTTGCTTGAGGCGGTGAGCAAGCTGCACGGGGGGCGCGTGCCGCAGATCTGTGCCGGCTCGCAGGACTACTTCCGCGATGTCGCCGATCATCTGGTGCGCATCAACGGGCTCATAGACGGCATGCGCGACACCATTGCGACGGCCATGCAGGTCAATCTCTCCATGGTGGCGATCGACGACAACGAGGTCACCAAGCGGCTCGCGGCCTGGGCCAGTATTTTTGCCATCTGCACCGCCTTCGTGGGCATCTGGGGAATGAATTTCGAGAACATGCCCGAGCTCAAGTGGCACTACGGCTACCCGGCCGCGCTGCTGTTGATGGGCGGCGTGTGCAGCTATGTCTATTACCGGTTCCGCCGGGCCGGCTGGCTTTAGGGAACCTGGCCATCCGGCACTGCCCCCAGCACGCACAGGTGGATGACAACACCATGCGTTGGAGGCATGAACAAGCGCATCGTGCTGGCATCCAATGATTTGTATTTTTATATTATGTATTTACACATAATGTATAGAATACGCCCATGCCATCTTCCGCTGAAGCTTTACCCGCTTTCTCGCCCCAGGTCATGCTCGCCGCCGCCGGCCGCGCCGTGGGCGCGCTGAAGGTGCTGGCCAATGAAGACCGCCTGCTTTTGCTGTGTCAGCTGTCGCAGGGGGAAATGTGTGTGAGTGAGCTCGAACAGGCGCTGGGCATTCACCAGCCAACGCTGTCCCAGCAACTGGGAGTGCTGCGCAACGAGGGCGTGGTCAGCACGCGTCGCGAGGGCAAGAACATCTTCTACAGCGTGGCCGACGCCGCGATGCTGGAAATCCTCGCCCTGCTCTATCAACTCTATTGCCCCAAGGAACAATGATGTCCATAGCCTGGAGCCATTTCACGCCGGACATGGCGCTGGCGGGCGGGGCCTTGATAGGCCTGGCCGCGGGCATGTTTGCCTTGCTCAACGGACGCATTGCCGGCATCAGCGGGGTGCTCGGGGGTCTGCTGGGCGCCGCGGCGGGTGACAGGCGCTGGCGGCTGGCCTTTGTGCTGGGGCTGGTCGGCGCGCCGCTGGTGCATGGGCTGTTCTCGGCACTGCCCGCGCTGCAGATTGATGCCAGCTATGGCGCGTTGGTGCTTGCGGGCCTGCTGGTGGGCTTTGGGGCGCGCTACGGGTCCGGCTGCACCAGCGGTCACGGCGTCTGCGGGCTGTCGCGGTTTTCACTGCGCTCGCTGGTGGCCACGCTGGTCTTCATGGCCACCGGCTTTGCCACGGTGTTTGTCATGCGCCACCTGCTGGCCATCTAGGAGTACGCCATGCTGGCTTTGACGTCGCTTCTTGCCGGCCTGGTCTTCGGCCTGGGTCTCATTGTCTCGGGCATGGCCAATCCGGCAAAGGTACTCGGGTTTCTGGACCTGACAGGCCGCTGGGACCCGTCGCTGGCCTTCGTCATGGCCGGAGCGATTGTCATCGGCATGGTGGCGTTCGCGCTTGCCCGGCGGCGCACCGCGTCTCTGCTGGGCGCTCCAATGCGCCTGCCCGCCCCGCGCTCCATAGACCGCCGCCTGGTTCTTGGCAGCGCGCTGTTCGGCATGGGCTGGGGAATCGCCGGATTCTGCCCCGGACCAGCGCTGGTCTCGCTGGGCATGGGAGAGCTCAAGGGCCTGGTATTTGTTGCCGCGATGCTTGCCGGCATGGGCGTTTTCGAATTCTTCGAGCGTCGCCGACGCAGCGCCTGAAACCGGCGCTGCAGGGCCATCCACGCCTGCCGCAGGGATTCAAACGCAGGATTGTGCCGGCATGCCCTGGCCTGCGCACTGGAATGCATGCAAGCGCTTGACCTTGTAGTGAGTACAGGGTTTCCAATGGTTTCTGAAAGCGAACAAACCATGGCCAAACACCTTCACGACCCCCTGCCCCATGCAACTGCTGGCGTCGACACATGCAATGCCGGCAAGCCGGACGCGGATGCCTGCGCGCATTCGCACTCGCATGCCCATGCCCATGCCCCTGCTCACGACCGCTGCGGCGGCGCGCCCGCCGTGCCGCACGCCGCGCAGGACTGCTGCGCAGCACCGGACTTCTCGACCTCGGGCCGCGCAGCGGGCGAGCCCGTCGCGCCCAACACCTTCCTCATTTCAACCATGGATTGCACGGTCGAGGAATCGGAGATCCGCCAGGCGGTGGAGCCCATCCCCGGGATCCGGGGCCTGCACTTTCGCCTCAACCAGCGGACCTTGCGCATCGAGGGCAGCGACGATGCCGTGACAGCTGCGCTGGCCGCCATCCGCAAGGCCGGCTTTGCGCCTGTGGCCGTGAAGGCTTCCGCGGGCGGTGATGGCGCCCCCGCAGCGGCCTACAGCACCAGCTATGCGCGCTATGCCGCGGCACTGGTCTTTGCCTTGATCGCGGAGAGCATTTCCTTCTTTGCCCCCGAAACCACGGCCTGGAAGGCCGCGGGCATGGCGCTGGCGGCCGCGGCAATCTGGCTCGCCGGCCTGGAGACCTATTCCAAGGGATTGACGGCGCTGCGCCACGGCAAGCTCAACATCAACGCCCTGATGTCGGTGGCGGTCACGGGGGCCTTCATCATTGGCCAGTGGCCCGAAGCCGCAATGGTCATGGCCTTGTATGCGATTGCGGAACTCATAGAAGCGCGTGCCGTGGACCGCGCGCGCAACGCCATCAAGGGCCTGGTCGATCTCGCTCCCGATGATGCCGAAATCCAGCAGGTCGACGGCAGCTGGCAGCGCGTCAAGGCCGCCGAGGTGGCAATGAATGCCATTGCCCGCGTCAAGCCCGGCGAGCGCGTTGCCTTCGACGGCGTGGTGACCAAGGGCAGCAGCAGCATCAACCAGGCTCCCGTGACCGGAGAGAGCATTCCGGTGGACAAGGAGCCCGGCAGCCAGGTGTTTGCCGGCACCATCAACGAAAACGGTGAGCTCGAGTTTCGCGTGACTGCCGCCGCGGCCAATTCCACCCTGGCACGCATCATCCATGCCGTGGAGCAGGCGCAAGGCACGCGTGCGCCGACGCAGCGCTTTGTGGACCGCTTTGCGGCGGTATATACGCCCGCCGTCTTTGCCATGGCACTGGCTGTCGCCGTGCTTCCGCCGCTGCTGCTCGACTGGGAATGGCTGAGCGCCATCTACAAGGCACTGGTGCTGCTGGTGATAGCCTGCCCCTGCGCGCTGGTGATCTCCACGCCGGTGTCGGTGGTCAGCGGCCTGGCGGCGGCGGCGCGCCGCGGCATCCTGATCAAGGGCGGCACCTACCTCGAAAATGCGCGCCTGCTCAAGGCCGTGGCACTGGACAAGACCGGAACCCTCACCGAGGGCAAGCCGCAGCTGGTGGCCTCCAGGGTCTGGGGCCAGGCCAGTCAGGCACAGGTGCGGCGCTGGGCCAAGAGCCTCGCGACGCGCTCCGACCACCCGGTATCCAGGTCCATCGCGCTGGGCATAGCGGGCCAGACGGTGGAGGTCGAGGGTTTCACGGCCTTGCTGGGCCGTGGCGTGGAAGGCTGCGTGGACGGCAGGGCAATGGTGCTGGGCAATCACCGCCTGATCCGCGAGCGCAACCAGTCCGATGCGCAGCTGGAAGCCGAACTGCTGGCCCATGAAGCACAGGGCCGCACCGTGACGCTGCTGGCGGACGACAGCGGCGTTCTCGGACTGTTTGCCGTGGCCGACACCATCAAGCCCAGTTCGGTGGCGGCGGTGGCGCAACTCAAGCGCCTGGGCGTCACTGCGGTCATGCTGACGGGCGACAACACCGCCACCGCCCAGGCCGTGGCCCGCGAAGCGGGCATCGCCGATGCACGCGGCGGCCTGCTGCCGCAGGACAAGCTATCGGCCATCGAGGAAATGCGCGCACGCTACGGACCCACGGCCATGACCGGCGACGGCATCAACGACGCACCGGCATTGGCGCGGGCCGACATCGGCTTTGCCATGGGGGGCGCGGGCACCGACACGGCGGTGGAAGCCGCCGACGTGGTGATCATGAACGACAATCTGGGCCGCATTGCCGAGACGATAGAGCTCAGCCGCAGGACACACGCCATCCTGTGGCAGAACATCACCCTGGCGTTGGCCATCAAGGTGGCCTTCTTTGTACTGGCGGTGTTCGGCAGTGCAACCATGTGGATGGCAGTGTTCGCGGACATGGGGGCCAGCCTGCTGGTGGTGGGCAACGGCTTGCGCCTGCTGCGCCGGCCTTCCTCCAAGGCGCAGTAGCCGGCGCCGGCGCGCGGAGCCTGGGCCGGCGCAGCAGCAGGCCAGGCAGCCCCGCCGGACCATTCCTGCTCAGGCCAGAACAGCCAGTTCGCGCGCGCTTCAGGAGGCTCAGGCGCAGGTGGTTCAGTCGCGCGACTCTGCGGCGTTCAAAGCGCCTGCTCGACAAAGCCGCGGCGCCAGCTGCGGGCTGATCGCGCCCAAGGCATCGCGCAGGAGCAGGCCGCGCGCCACGTTGTGCGGGTGCACGGCGGCCTAGGCCAGGGTCAGCACCGGGGCATCGCAGACGTCGCTGCCTTCGAGCAGGGCCGACCACTCCTCGCGCGTCCTGGTGAGAAAGCAGGCGGCAAGGCCTGCCCAGGCTACGTCATCTGCACCACGACCTTGCCCTTGGCGCGCCCGCTGTCGACGTAAGCCAGCGCCTTGTCGATGTGGGAGAACGGAAAGACCTTGTCGACGACCGGATGTATCGCCCCGGATTCGACCAGCGCTGTGATCTCGCTCAGCTGCGCCCCCTGGGCCCGCATGAACACGAAGCTGTATTGGCCGCCGATCTTGCGCGCCTTGTTTCTGATCCCGAAGCTCAGCAGCCGTAATACCTGCTTGAGCGGCCAGCCCAGTCCTCGCGCCGCGGCAAACGCGGGAGTGGGAGGCCCGGAGATGGAGACCAGATGCCCGCCGGGCCGCAGAATCTGCAGCGACTGGCCCAGCGTCGCCTCGCCCAGGCTGTTCAACGCCACGTCGTAATCGCGCAGCACGGCGGTGAAATCCTGCTGCTTGTAATCAATGACCACATCCGCGCCCAGTGCCTTGACCCAGTCGACATTGGCCGTGCTGGTAGTCGTGGCCACCGAGGCACCAAGATGCCTGGCCAACTGGATGGCAATGCTGCCGACGCCGCCCGAACCGGCCTGGATGAACACCTTCTGCCCCTTCTTCAGCTGTGCGGTGTCCACCAAGGTCTGCCAGGCGGTCAGCGCCACCAGCGGAAGGGAGGCGGCCTCGACCATGCCGATGTTCCTGGGCTTCAATGCCACCGACGACTCCTTGACGGCAATGCGTTCGGCAAAGCTGCCTATGCGATCATCGTCAGGGCGTGCATAGACCTCATCGCCGGGCTGGAAGCTGCGCACGCGAGCGCCCACCCGGATGACGGTGCCCGCCAGGTCGTTGCCCAGGATCAGCGGAAGTCGATAGGGAAGTATCAGCTTGAACGCGCCGCTCTTGAGCTTCAGGTCCAGCGCATTCACGCTGGCCGCATGGACCTGGATCAGCACGTCGTCTTCGCGCATCTCGGGTTCCGGCATGTCGGCTATGCGCCCGGACACGCTCTTGCCATAGCGATCGATGATGAACGCTTTCATAAGGGAGTTTCTCCAGGGTAGGGGATGGGCCGGTTTCGCGGCCCCCTGCAGGCCACTGTCCCGGTCAGTATGGATCAAGGCACCGGGCCGGTGGGCTGTGCCGCGAGTACGCGATACGCCCGGCTCTGTCGGGCGCTGCGCCCTACGCCGCGATTTAAGCTGCGCTCAGGTAGCGCTCGGCCACATCGGCCTGGCGCAGCTGCGACAGCAGGCCCTGCCGCGCGACATCGAGTGCTGTCCAGCTTTGCGCGTCGTGCAGAGGCGGGATGGTCACGAGCTCGCGGCGATCGAAGCCGACCAGCGCCGCGTCCACCAGCGCATCGACCTCCATCAGATCGGGCAGCGCGGTGACATCGATGCCCGCGCGCGTCCAAAGCTCGGTGCGCGTGCCCGCGGGCAGCACCGCCTGGACGTAGACACCCTTGGGTGTCAGCTCCAGACTCAGGCCCTGGGACAGGAACAGCACAAAGGCCTTGGTCGCGCCATAGACCGACATGCCGAACTCGGGCGCAAGGCCCACGACAGAGCCGATGTTGACAATCGCGCCTGTTCCCGCCTGCACCAGGCGCGGGGCAATGGCGCTGGCCAGTCGGACGAGGGCGGTGGTATTGAGCGAGACCAGCCGGGCGAGATCGTCGGTCGCCTGGTCGATGAACTGACCGGACAGCGTGGCCCCGGCGTTGTTGATCAGTATCTCGATGCTGACGTCCTCGCGCAGCCGCGTCTCGACCGCCGCCAGGTCGCCTGGCTCGGTCAGGTCGGCCACCAGGAGATCGACGGTTGCGCCCGTTTGTGCCTGCAGGCGCGCGGCCAGCTGCTGCAGTCGCGCCTTGTCGCGCGCAACCAGTACGATCTTGTGGCCTCTGCGGGCAAATCGCTCGGCATAGGTTGCGCCAATGCCGGTCGAGGCGCCGGTGATGAGAACAGTGCAATGAGGGGTCATGGATGTGTCCGTGCAAGAAATAGACGCCCCTGCCGCACCACGGCAGGGAGCAATGTTTACTGGGCGCTGGTCGTGGCCAGCGCCGGATAGTCGATGTAGCCGGCCGCGCCGCCGCCATACAGCGTGTCCGGGGACAGGGCCGCAAGCGGGGCTCCGGTCTTCAGTCGTTCCACCAGGTCGGGGTTGCTGATGAAGGGCCGGCCAAAGGCAATGAGGTCGGCCTGGCCGCCGGCCAGGCGCGCCTGGGCAAGCGACAGGTCATAGCCGTTGTTGGCCAGGTAGGTGTTCTTGAAGCGCCGGCGCAGGGCATCAAAGTCAAACGCCGCGGCATCGCGCGGCCCGCCGGTCGCGCCTTCCACCACATGCAGATACGCGATGTCCAGTGCGCTGAGCTGCTCGGTGAGGTAGTCGTACTGCGGCTGCGGATCGCTGCAGGAAATGCCGTTGGCCGGTGACGCGGGCGAAATGCGCACACCGGTGCGATCGGCGCCGATTTCACGGGCCACCGCCGCGGTCACTTCCAGCAGCAGGCGGGCGCGGTTCTCGATCGAGCCGCCATAGGCATCGGTGCGGACATTGGCGCCATCCTTGAGGAACTGCTCCAGAAGGTAACCGTTGGCGCCGTGTACCTCGACACCATCGAAGCCGGCGGCCATTGCATTGGCCGCGGCCTGGCGGAAATCCTCGACGATGCCCGGCAGCTCATCCAGGGCCAATGCGCGTGGCTCGGAGACATCGGCAAAACCGTTGTTGACGAAGGTCTTGGTCTGGGCGCGAATTGCCGAGGGCGCAACCGGCGCGCCGCCCCCAGGCTGCAGGTCGACGTGGGAGATGCGACCTACATGCCACAGCTGGACAAAGATCCGCCCGCCCTTGGCGTGAACCGCCTCGGTCACCTTGCGCCAGCCCGCAATCTGCGCCTGGGTGTAGAGACCGGGGGTGTCCTGGTAGCCCTGTGCCTGCGCGGAGATCTGCGTGGCTTCCGTGATCAGCAAGCCCGCCGAGGCGCGCTGGCTGTAATAGGTGGCGGCGAACTCGCTGGGCACCAGGCCCGCGCCCGCCCGGTTGCGCGTCAGCGGCGCCATCACGATGCGATTGCCCAGGGTCAGTGCCCCCAGCGTATAGGGTTGGAACAGTGTCTTGTCGGTCATGAAATCTTGTTCTTTCGGGTGAAATGGGGGGCTGGGCGAATTCCGGCTCACTCGGCCAGGAACTGGATGGCGTGCTGGAGAAAGCGCTCGGGCTGCTGGAACTGGGCGGCATGGCCGGCGTCCGGGTAGATCAGCAGCTGCGCGTGCGGAATGTTCTGCGAGAGGTGCCAGGAGTTGATCGTCGGAATCATGATGTCGTTGACGCCGTTGAGCACCAGCGTCGGCTGCTCGATGGCGTTCAAAAAGGCATAGGGGCTTTCGCCTGCCAACGGCTGCAGGTAGGCAGCATGCGCTTCGGCCTGGGCCTGGGCGACGGCAAGCGAGCTGGGTGGATCCTGGTCCGCGCGCTGATGGCGTCGCTGCCAAAACGCCAGCCCCGCCTGCTTGGCCGCCGCGGAGCGTCCGAAGAACAGGAACAGGAAGTCCTCGACCGTGGGCACGGGATTGCCGGCGATCCTCGGCACATCGGCATGCATCCTGGGGTCGCCGCCGCGCACGCCGGTGCCAAGCAGCAGCAGCTTGCGCACCAGGCCGGGATGTCGCAGCGCCACTTCCTGGGCCTGGAAGCCGCCAATGGAAAAACCCAGCAGATCCACCTGCGTCAATCCCAGGGCCCTGATCACCAGAGCGATGTCGTCGGCCATGTCCTCGATACGGTTGCGTGGCGTGCCGCTGGACGACGCAATGCCGCGGCCGTTGAACAAGATGACCTCGCGGCCCCGTGCCAGGCCATCGGTCAGCAGAGGATCCCAATGGTCCATGCCGCCGCGAAAGTGCTGCACGAAGAACAGCGGCGGCACGCCACCGGCCGCATTGCCCCAGCGGCGGTAGGCAAAGCTTTCACCGTCCGCCTCAATGAAACGGGTGGCTGCATTCAGATGGGAAGCGCTCATGACCAGGTCCTGTGAAATATGACAAGGACTCTATAATGATGAGCGCAATCTAAACTGTCAATCGTTTTTGATGATGATCGACATTAATATAAAATTGACCCAGGCCACCCGACGACACATGCAATGAGGTATTCGCGATGAGGATCACAAAAGCCCAGGCACAAGCCAACCGTGCCCACATTGTCGAGACCGCCTCCACGCTGTTTCGCGCCCGCGGCTACGACGGCGTCGGCGTCGCGGAGCTGATGAGCGCCGCCGGCTTCACCCATGGCGGCTTCTACAAGCACTTCGATTCCAAGGCCGCCCTGATGGCGGAAGCGGCAAGCTGTGGCTTTGCCCACACCATGGCCAGCAGCCAGGATGTCGGCATCAAGGACTTCGTCGAGTACTACGTGTCCCGCGGGCACCGCGATGCGCTGGGCGACGGATGCACCATCGCCGCGCTCGGCAGCGATGCCGCACGCCAGTCAGAGGCCGTCAGGCACACGTTTGCGGCCGGCATAGAGGACATGCTGGCGCTGCTCTCAAAAGAGGGTAGCGGCCGGGGATCGAGCGACAAGGAAGAACTGCGGGCCAAGGTCATAGGCATAGTCGCGCAGGCCGTCGGAGCAGTGGTGCTGTCGCGGGCCTGCCCGGACGATTCGCCATTGGCAGATGAAATACTCAAGACCTGTCGCGCTGAAATTCTCGCGGCCCTGGCGCCAGCAGATCACGCCGCGAGCGCGCAGTAGGTCCTGCGCCGGCGCTCGGAAAACGGCTGCGTATCCTGCACGCCGTCACGCCGTCACGCCGTCACGCAGACAGCAACGCGTTCGACTGCCTGCGCCGCCCGCCGGGCAGGCGCTCGTGCCGTGCATGTAACACCGGATGTGGTGGTGGCCTGATTGCCAGCCCCCTCAAGCCCTGGCCATCGCCGCAAAGCCGCCCTCGAGAAACACGCACAAATCGTCGGTCAGCGAAGCCACCTGGCGCGAGTCAAAGGTGCCGTCGGAAAGTGTCTCTATGCGGTCCGAGCGCGCGCAGACCGACAGCATGGTTCCCACGGAAAAGGAAAATGCCCGATAGAGGCTTTCGCCGGCCACGCCGGGCAGCGTGCGCTGCAGCTGCGCCAGGTACTGGCGCGCCACGGCATTGAAGTGCCTGTCGGTCAGGTCCTTCCACTGCGCGTTGGCCGCCACCACCGCAATCAGCCGGGTGTAGTTGCGCCAGCCGTCATCGTCGGCATCGGCGCGCGTCATCAAGGTGCTGACGAAACTGGTGATGAGCGCACGCAACGGGATGGGCTGGGCGCCGTGCAGCGCCAGCAGCTCTTCAAGGCGCCTGCGGCGCTCCTGGTTCAAGACCTCCGAGCGGCGTGCAATCACCTGGTCCAGCAACTCCTCCTTGGAGCCGAAGTGATAGCCGATGAGCGCAAACTGGCACTGCGCATGGGTGGCGATCTCGCGGATGGACGTAGCGTGAAAGCCGGCATCGGCAAAAAGGCGCTCGGCCACATCCAGAATGCGCTGGCGCGTGGCCTCGCTGTCGGCACGGCGCTGGGGCGGACGCAAGCGGGCCTTGGGCGCGGCCTTTGGACGGGATACGGTAGTCATGGTGCACATCCTAGATGAAGTCCCGGTTGACGGAGTTTGACCCATTAGTTTATACATACGTATAAGCAATAAAAATTCCGGAGACCCCCACCATGAAGCAGCCCAATCCGCTGGACGGATTCAGCGTCGATCGCGCGCAGATCGCTTATGTCGGCGATGCCCTGCAGCGCCCTGAATGCATACTGGCCGAAGCCGACGGCTCGCTGTGGAGCGCCGACGCGCGTGGCGGCGTGGTGCACATCGCGCCCGACGGCACGCAGCGCTTTATCGGCCAGAGCGCCGATACGCGATTTGGCGACGCTGGCACGGCAACCGCCGCGCAACTGGAAAACCGCTACACCACCGGCACGCTGCCCAATGGGCTGGCTTTTTCCGCCGACGGCAGCATCCTGATCTCCAATTTCGGCACCGACAGGCTGGAAGTGATGGACCGCGACGGTCATACGCGCACGCTCTACGACAGCATTGACGGCCAGCCCATAGGCAAGGTCAATTTCGTGCTGCGCGATTCGCGTGACCGCATCTGGCTGACGGTCTCGACGCGCGTCAACCCCTGGACCCAAGCGCTGGCCACGGGAGTGCGCGACGGCTACGTGGCCGTGGTCGAGAACGGGCGGCTGCGGGTGGTGGCCGACGGCTTCAGCTTCACCAACGAGGTGCGGCTTGATGCGCGCGAAGAGTGGCTGTACGTGGTTGAGACCACGGGCCCGTGCATCACCCGGCTGCGCTTGGACGAGTCCGATGCGGCCCAGGTACGCCTCACCGACCGGCAGCTGTTTGGCCCGGCGCATCTGGGCGGCATGCCGGACGGCATTGCCTTTGACGCCCATGGCAACCTTTGGTGCACGCTGATCATGGTCGACCGGCTGGTGGTGATCACGCCCCAGGGCGAGCTGCGCACGCTGCTCGATGACGGCGATGCCGCGGCCAGCGCCCATCTGATGCAGCGCTTCGATGAGCGCAGTCTGACCAGCGAGGACATGCAGCGCGCGCGCGGCAGCATCGCGCCCTGGATGGCCAGCATCACCTTTGGCGGCCCCGACCTGCGCACGGTCTATCTGGGCAGCCTGCTGGGCACGCGCATTCCCTTTTTCCGCTCGCCCGTGGCCGGCCTGCCCCTGGTGCATTGGAACCAGCGCTGAAATTCAGGCCCGCGCACCGATTGCACAGAAAACGCACGGGCCCCCATGACAAGAAAACCAACCACAACGGAGACAAGCATGACCTCTTTCTTTCCCCGCCGACGCCAGGCCCTGGTGCTGATGGCCGGCGCCCTGCCCCTGCTTGCCATGGCGCAAGCGGCAAGCTACCCCAGCAAGCCGATCCGCGTGGTCGTGCCCTTTGGCGCGGGCTCCTCGCCCGATGTGATCATGCGGCTGATGAGCGAGCCCATGGCCAAGGCGCTGGGCCAGCCCATCGTTGTCGAGAACCGCGCCGGCGCCAGCACCATCATCGGCGCGCAAAGCGTGGCAAACGCGCCGGCAGACGGCTATTCGCTGCTCTACACCGTGAACAACACTACCTCGATCAACCCCTATGTCTACAAGACCCTGCCTTACAAGCCGCAAGACTTCGTGCCGGTGGTGCGCGTGCTGTCCGTGCCCTATGTGCTGGTGACCTCGCCGCAATCGCCCTACAAGACCCTGGCGGATCTGATGGCCGCGGCCAAGGCCAGGCCCGACACCCTGACCTATGCAAGCTACGGCATCGGTCAGGGCACCCATGTGGCCATGGCGCGGATGCTGAACATGGCGAGCGCCACCATGGTGCATGTGCCTTACAAGGACAGCGCACTCACCGACCTGATGGCCGCGCGCGTGGTCACGGCGTTCGATCCCTCCACCACTACCATTCCCTACATCAAGGCCGGCAAGCTGCACGCGCTGGCCGTATCCGGCCCCCAACGCATAGAAGCCTTGCCCGATGTGCCCACGGTGGGCGAAACCTTCCCCGGCTTTGTCGGCGACTCATGGCATGGCCTGCTGGCCCCCAAGGGCACGCCGGCCGAGGTAGTGACCAAGGTCAACGCCGTGGCGCAGACCATCATTGCCAGCGCCGGCTTCCAGGCCCGGCTCAAGGATCTGGGACTGGTGCCCGCCGGCGGCTCGCCCGAGGATTTCCGCAAGTTCCTCAAGGAGGACGCCCAAGGCTGGGCCAAGGTCGTGCGCGACAACAACATCCGCGCGGAATGAGCGTCCCGCGCCCCCGCACTTTTATGCACCGCACAAGAAGGAGTCTCCCATGACACGCAAGATTGTCGACCTGTCCATCTATCTGGAAAACGACGTAGTCTCCGACCCCCCGGCCTTCAAGCCCGAGATCCAGTACTTCAGCCATGAGAACACGGTCGAGCAGATTGCCGCCTTCTTTCCCGGCCTGCAAAAGCAGGACCTGCCCGATGGCGAAGGCTGGGCCGTGGAGAAGGTCAGCCTGTCCACCCACAACGGCACCCACCTGGATGCGCCCTATCACTTTCACAGCACCATGGACAAATCGCTGGACGGCAGCAAGCCGGCCATCACCATTGACCAGGTGCCGCTCGATTGGTGCTTTCAGCCCGGCGTCAAGCTGGACTTCCGCCACATGGAAGACGGCTATGTGGTCACCGCCGCCGACGTGGCGGCGGAACTCCAACGCATAGATCATGCGCTGCAGCCGCTCGATATCGTCGTGGTCAACACCCGCGCCGGCAGCCGCTACGGCCATGACGACTATGTTGCCGCCGGCTGCGGCATGGGCTACGAGGCAACGATGTATCTGCTCGAGCGCGGCGTGCGCCTGACCGGCACCGACGCCTGGAGCTGGGATGCGCCCTTTGTCTACACGGCCGAGAAGTACGCCGCCTCGCAGGATGCGGGATTGATCTGGGAGGGCCACAAGGCCGGGCGCGATATCGGCTACTGCCACCTGGAAAAGCTCAACAACCTCGAGTCTTTGCCGTCATCGGGCTTTTACATCAGCTGCTTTCCGCACAAGATCCGCGGCGCGTCCGCGGGCTGGACCCGGGCGGTGGCGATCTTCGACGAACGCCTGTTTGCCGCGCTGCCGGCGTGAGACCTGCCAAGCGGCAGGCTGCGCCGGTGCGCGCCGCCGCTGGCGCTTGGCTTTTCCTGAAACACTCCATGAATACTTTCAACCACACCCACGACGCCCAGGCGCTCAGCTGGCTGGCAGCTGCCAATGCGCCCGACTGCGACTTTCCCATCCAGAACCTGCCGTTTGCCGTGCTGCGCCGCGCGGGAACGCAGCAGCCCTTTCGCGGCGCCGTCGCCATTGGCGATCAGGCGCTTGACCTGGCGGCCCTGGCCCAGACCGGGCTGCTGCCACCGCCCGCGCAAGCCGCGGCCCAGGCCGGCGCGCAGCAGCGCCTCAACGCCTTGATGGCGCTGGGCCCGAACGCCTGGAGCGCACTGCGCCATGCGTTGTTTGCCCTGCTGCACCAGCAGGCCGACGCCGGCAAGCAGGCCGCGCTGCGGGCCTGCCTGATTCCGCTGCTGGAAGTGGAATACGCCGTGCCCACGCGGATTGGCGACTACACCGACTTCTACACATCACTGGACCATGCGCGCAACTGCATGCGCATCATGTATCCCGATGGCGACGCGACGCCCAATTTCCGCTGGATGCCGCAGGCCTACCACGGCCGCGCCTCCTCGGTGGCCGTCAGCGGCCAGCAGTTTCGCCGTCCGATGGGGCAATCGCTGGCGCCAGGCGAGCAGATGCCGGTCTTCGCCCCCTGCGCACGGCTGGACTACGAGCTGGAGCTGGGCTGCTGGATAGGCCAGGGCAATGCGTCGGGCGAATCGATTGCGCTGGATGACGCCGAGGCGCATATCTTCGGCCTGAGCCTGCTCAATGACTGGTCGGCGCGCGATATCCAGGTCTGGGAAATGCAGCCGCTGGGCCCGTTCAACTCCAAGAACTTCGCCACCACGGTGTCGCCTTGGATTGTCACGCTTGAAGCGCTTGCGCCGTATCGCCTGCCCTGGAGCCGTCCCGCCGCGGAGCCCCAGCCCCTGGCCTATCTGGAATCCGCCGCCAACCGCCAGCAGGGCGCGTTTGACATCCAGCTGCAGGTCACACTGCAAAGCGCGCAGGCGGCAAGCGCCGGATTGCGCGCGCGCAGCATCACGCAGACCAGTTTCCGCCACCAGTATTGGAGCATCGCACAGATGCTGGCCCACCACACGGCAGGCGGCTGCAACATGCAGGTGGGCGACCTGATTGGCAGCGGCACCATCTCGGGTCCGAGCGCCGGCGAGGCCGGGGCGCTGATCGAGCTCACCCACGGCGGCCAGCGGCCCGTGGACATAGGCCATGGCGAGCAGCGCGGCTTCCTGCAGGACGGTGACAGCGTGATCTTTCATGGCTGGTGCGAAAAGCCCGGCGCCGCGCGCATAGGCTTTGGCGAATGCCGCGGCACGGTGCTGGCGGCGCGCGGGCATTGAGGCCTGTCGCGCGCCCCTGCCCTGCGGGCTTCAGCCAAGTGCGACGATGGCGTCAAGTGTCGCAGCCGGCACCTCGATGCCACCCGCCGCATCGGCCCTGGACAACAGCTCGAAGCGCCTTTGACCCGGCAGCCGCACGCCCTCGTCCACCAGCATTGCCGCGATCAGTGCCTCGATGCGCTCGGCGTACACCGCCGTGCCGCCCAGGGCGCCGGGGTCAATCACAATGAAGGCCTGGCCCAGACGCGGCTGGTTGCCTTGATCTACGAAAAAGGTATCGGCCTCGGCGCCGAAATGGGCGCCTGTCAGGGTCGTGACCAGCAGTTCGACGATCAGTGCCAGCATGGCCCCTTTGACTCCACCCATGGCCAGCATCGAGCCTTCCATGCCTTTTTGCGGGTCGGTGGTCGGGTTGCCATCCGCGTCAAGAGCCCAGCCCAATGGAATCTGCTCACCTTTCTTGGCCGCCACCATGAGTTTGCCGCGCGCCACTTCGGACAGCGACAGGTCGATGCTGATGGGCCGGGCGCCGCTGCGCCGGGCGCCGCTGCGCCGGGCGCCGCTGCGCGGGAAGATTGCAGCAATGGGATTGGTGCCGAAGATCGGCCGTTTCCCCCCGGCGGCCGGCATGGCTGCCGGCGAATTGCTGCAGGCAATGCCGACCATGCCCGCCTCGGCCACCGCATCCAGATGATAGGACGACATGCCGGAGTGATGGCTGTTGGTGATGGCCGCAATGGCAATGCCGGTGGCGCGCGCCCGCTCCATGGCCTCGGCGATGGCCAGCCGGCATGCAGGAAAGGCAAAACCGTTGGCGGCGTCGATCAGCACCGCGCTGGCCCGCTGGTTGGCAATGAAAGGCACGGCGTTGCCCAGGACGCGTCCGGCCTTGAGATGGGCCACGTACATGGGCACGCGCGACAGGCCGTGCGAAGGCAGGCCGCTGGCTTCGGCTGCGACCAGTGCCAAGGCGGTGGGCTCGCTTTGCGCCGGGCTGGCGCCGGCCTTTTGCAAAACGCCGTTGATCAGGCTCGTCAGGGCGGGGCGGGAATGAAGCATGGGTCAGTCTTTCAGGGTGCGGGCCACGGCCGCCGCGATCAGCGTCGAAACACGCACATTCGATTGCGCGGTCACGCCGGCCACATGGGGGGTGAGTATGACGTTGGGGCAGCCCTGCCAGACGTTGACTGCGGCCAGCGGCTCCGGTTCAAACACATCGAAGGCGGCGCCTGCCAGCGTGCCGGCCTTCAAGGCCGATGCCACCGCGGCTTCATCGACAATGCCGCCGCGCGCGGTGTTGATGACGATGGCGCCCGGCTTCATTTGCGCGATGCGCGCGGCCGAAAGCAGGTTGGCCGTGCCCGGCGTCAGCGGCACGTGCAGGCTGACGACATCGGCGCAATCCAGCAGTGCCTCGAGCTCCAGCGGAGTGACACCGTACTGCCGCCATGCGGGGTGGTCCGCAGCCACCATGGGGTCATGCGCGACCACGCGCATGCCCAGCGACTGCGCCAGTCCGGCCGCGAGCCGGCCTATGCCACCGAAGCCGACCAGGCCCAGACAGGTGCCAGCGGTCTCGCGGCCGTTGGACAGCGCCGCGCGCGGCCACTGCCCGGTGGCGACCGCGGCGCTGGACAGATACACGCCGCGCAGCAGCACCATTGCCGTGGCAATGACATATTCGGCCACCGCCTGCGCATTGGCGCCGGTGGCGGGAATCACCGTCATGCCGCGCGCCTCGCAGCCCTTGACATCGATATTGTCCAGGCCCACGCCCAGTCGACCGATGACCCGCGCTTTCGTGCAAGCGGCCAGCAGTTCGCCGCGCACCTGAGTGCGGTTGCGCACGATCACGGCATCGGCATCGCCCACGGCTTGATGCAGACGCCCGCTGTCGTCGACGAGGCCGGGGTCGTAGAGCACCTCGAAGTCGGTGCGCAGCGCGTCAACGGCTGTCTGGTCCATGAACTCGGTGATGACGATTTTTTGAAGTGACATGGTGGTGTTCCGTACGAAGGGGGCAGCGCGTGGCAACGGGATCAGCCCGTCTGGATATGACGCAGCTTGACGATTTCGCGCCAGCGCGCGACATCCTTCTTGATCAACTCGCCAAACTCGGCCGACCCCAGCCCGGTCGAGGTGAAGCCCATCGCGCCGACACGGTCCGATATCTCCTTGGAGGTGACGGCCTTGATGGCTTCCGCGGCCACGCGATCGATCACCGCCTTGGGCGTGCCGGCCGGCATCATCAGTCCCGTCCAGTTCTCGAGTTCCACGCCCGGAAGTCCGGCTTCGGCAAACGTGGGCACGTCGGGCAGCAGAGGATGGCGCCTGGCAGAAGTCACGGCCAGCGCCCGCAGCTTGCCGGCCTTCACATAGGCCGAGGACTCGGGCAGATTGGAGACGATAAAGTCAAGCTGCGAGCCCAGCAGATCATTGAGCGAAGGCGCGCCGCCTTTGTAAGGGATATGCGAGACCTCGATCTTGGCGTTGAGCGCAAGCAACTCCATGCCCAGGTGCGGCGGCGTGCCGTTGCCGCTGGAGCCGCAGTTCAGACGCTTGGCGCGCGCCTGCCCCAACAGGTCGGCCACGGTTCTGGCCGGATTGCTTTCATTGACCACCAGCACCAGGGGGCTGGTCGCGAGATGGGCGACCGGAGTCAGGTTCTTCTCGAGACTGTAAGGCAGGTTGGAAAAAAGCGACTGGTTGACCGCATGCGCGAGCGTGATCGCCAGCCAGGTGTAGCCGTCGGGGCTGGACTTGGCCGCGAGGTCGGCACCGAGGTTGGCGCTGGCGCCCGCACGGTTGTCGACCAGCACCGACTGCTTCATAGCCATGCCCGTGCTCTGGGCGATGAGCCGCGCCATCACGTCGGTCAGTCCACCGGGCGGAAACGGCACGATGTAGCGTATCGGCTTGGACGGATAGCCGTCCTGGGCCGCGGCCAGGGAGGGGACAAGCGACACGGCGCTGGCCGATGCGATCGCGTGAAGGGCATTACGTCTCGTAAGCCGATTGCACCATGTGGTCATCCGGAACTCCTCAGTTGATTCTTGGCGTGGGAATGCAATGCCGTGCATGCCGCACGGCAGGAGGGAAAGGCGCGCCGGGCGGCGCAGGCAGGCGCAGCCGGCGGCGGCCGCGCCGCGCGGGCTCAGGCGCTTTCGAACAGCCGCGTCATCACGAACTCGCGGTGCCCCAGGGCTTCGGCCGAAGTGAAGCGACCGTTGATGGTCTGCAGCATCATCTCCAGCAGCAGGTCGCCGGCCGCGTCCATGGTCTGCTCCTTTTGCAGCAGGCCCGAGCAATCCACGTCGATGTGTTCGCTCATCAGGCGAACGGTGCGCGGGTTGGCGCAGATCTTGATGACCGGAACAATGGCGTTGCCGATCACATTGCCCTGGCCGGTGGGAAAGAAATGCACCGCAAAACCCGAGGCCGCGCACAGGGTCACCATCTCGGCAGCGGCCGACGACGAGTCCATGAACCACAGGCCGGGCTTGTCCGGGGTCTCGGCCTTGTCCAGGACGCCGTCGACCATGCACTTCTTGCCGATCTTCTGGATATTGCCCAGCGCCTTCTCCTCGATGGTCGTCAGGCCGCCGGCAATGTTGCCCTTGGTGGGCTGCGAATCCGACAGATCGGTGGTCGCGTGGCGCTTGATCATGTCCTGGTAGCCGTCAAACATCTTCATGAAGTCGGCACGGACCTGGTCGGTGCGGCAGCGCGCGGCGACAAGATGCTCGCCGCCGGTGAGCTCCGACGTCTCGCCGAAAACCAGGGTCGTTCCCAGTTCGTAGAGCTTGTCAAACGCATTGCCCACGGTGGGGTTGGCGCCGCAGCCCGAGGTGGTGTCCGATTCGCCGCATTTGGTGGAGATCCACAAATCCGAGATCGGGCATTCGACCCGGTGCAGCGTGGTCGCATGCTGGATCATTTTCTTTGCGGCCTGCGAAGCCCGCATGATGGTTTCGTGGTCGCCGTGGCCTTCGATGCCGAAGCCGACCACGGGCTTGCCGGTGGCGGCGATGCCGTCAACCACGGTCTTGGTCCAGCTGTCCTCGATGCCGATCACCACCACGGCGGCAACGTTCGGGTTGGAGCCGGCGCCAATGAGGGTACGAAAGTGCAGTTCAAGATCAGCGCCGAACTGCAGTCGGCCGTAGGGATGGGGAATGGCCATGGTGCCCTTGACCGCGTGCGCCACCGCTTCGGCGGCGGCATTGGACAGGTCGTCCAGGGGCAGGATGATGACGTGGTTGCGCACGCCGACGCGGCCGTTTTCACGGCGATAGCCCCAGAAGGTCGTGGATTGATCGATGATGGACATGAAGTAGTGCCTTGTAGTGGACGGGTTGCTTGGCGCGGGTGCGGCGCTGGGCTTACCAGCGCTTGGTCTTGATGTTGTGCACGTGGGCGTGGTCGCCGGTGGCGATACGCGCCACGACCTTGCCGATGTCCGTGCCGTACTTCATCACCGTATCGCCCACCTCCATGTCACGCACCGCCACCTTGTGGCCGATGGGGATGGCTGCATTTGCCTGGATGGTGATCGTGCGATCGTCATCCAGGATGAGCGCATTCATGTCTTGCCCGGCGGTGATGCCTTCGACGACGACGACAGCAACGCTGTCCTTTTCTTCATGCAGTACGCAGTGGATCAAGAGATTTCTCCTTGGTTTCGCTGGGGCTGGGGATGGCCTGGCGACTCGCGTCAGCGAATCTGAATCGCCTGAAAAGAAATATAAGTCATATGTATGACTTTCAATTCAGGGTTTTCCCAGTGGGGATCTGCGCGGCGTTTTCCGCGCGCACGGCGGCAGCTTCTGTCCTGGCTTGCGCAGTCAGTCAACAAAGGTTTGCGGCGGGTCGGCCCTTGCGCTGCCAGGGCGCTCGGCGCTTCAGTGGGGAAAGGTGGCGCCGCGATGCAGTCCGCCAGCGCGGCGCGTGCCGGGCGCCGGGCGCCTCAGTTGTGCGCGGACCGCGACACGTAGTCCACGCGGCTTGAATTGACAATGGAGATGCGCCATTCGCAGGGCCGGTTCTCCACGGTGAACGCCACGCGCTCGATGCGCAGCACCGAGGCACCGGGCGCAATGCCCAGGAGTTCGGCGCTGCGCGCATCGGCATCCTCGGCGCGCAGGCGTTCGTCCGCACAGGCAATCGTCACGCCGAACCTGCGCTGGTAGAGCTCATAGATCGTGCCCGCACGCTGGGTCAGACATTGCTGCGTCAAGCCCTCAAACAGTTTCGCGTCAATGGAGATGCGATCGTGCACCGTGGCCCGGTCCTGCAGCGACAGCACGTTCTCCAGCCGGAACACCGCGTCGCCCGATTGCAGGCCCAGCACCTTGGCTTCCTGCGAAGTCGCCTGGGCCTGACTGAATGCCACCAGCTCCACCTTGGGATACTCGAAGTTGCCATCGCGGTCGGCAAGCTTGAAGAACTGGAACAGGAAGCGCTCCTCGTCGAGGCTGCGCACGAAAGTGCCGCGGCCATGCTGGCGCACCAGGATGTTCTCCGCCACCAGTTCCTCGACTGCCCGGCGCAGCGTACCCACCGACACACCGAAGCGCTTGGCCAGCGCCGTTTCATTGGGAAATTTCACACCGGGCTGAAGTGCACCGGAGGCAATCTCGGAAATCAGAATGCTCTTGACCTTGCGGTAGGCGATACCGGGCTGGGCACTGATGGATGCGGCTGGCAATTGGGTCATGCGGTCATCATGCCTTGGGTAGACGAGGGGGCGGGCGGCACAGTGGCTTGGCGCGATTTTAAGGTCTGCGCCCATGTGCCGGCCCGAGCTCCAGGGCATTCGGCCCGACCCGCCGCGGCCAGGCATCCTTCAGGAGCGGCCGCTCGCGCCCCCGCCCCGGGCGCTACATCGGCTCGATCGAGGCCTTTTTCATCATTGCCTCGGTCAGCTCCATCTCCCGGGTGAAGGCGCGCCGATAGGTCTCGGCGTCCATGGGCGAAACATTGCCGCCCTGCTCCTCCAGCGCGGCCACCACCGACGGCTGGCGCAGCGCTTTCTCGAAGGCCGCACGCAAGCGTGCCACGATGGGCTCGGGCGTGCCGGCGGGCACGGAAACGCCGCCCCAGGACATGAGCTCCACGCCGCGCACACCGAGCTCGGCCAGCGTCGGCACCTGCGCCAGCTTGGGGTTGCGACGCGGCCCGGCAATGGCCAGCGCGCGCAGCTTGCCGGCCTGGATGTTGGCATAGGCCACGGAAAAGATCGGCGCGCCGAAGCTGACCTGCCGCCCCATGACGGCATTGACGATTTCCGACGCGCCCTTGTAGGGCACATGCGTGACCTGCGCGTCGACCGCGCTGAGCAGCAGCTCCACGCCCAGGTGCGAGGGCGTGCCCACGCCGCCCGAGGCATAGTCAAGCTTGCCCGGAGCCTGGCGGGCCTTGGCAACCAGGTCGTCCAGCGAGCGGATGTCCGATGCGGCGTTGACGATCAGCACGATGTCCGAGCTGGTCAGGCCCATCACATGTTGGAAGTCCTTGAGCGCGTCATAGCCCGGCGCCTTGTACATGTGCATGCTGGCGGCCATCGGTGCGCTGGAATAGATCCAGGTGTAGCCGTCGGGCGCGGCCTTGACGGCCAGGCGTGCACCCAGGTTGCCGCCCACGCCGCCGCGGTTCTCGATGATCACGGGCTGGCCGAGCTCGCGCGCCACGGCTTCGTGGATCACGCGCGCCGTGGTGTCGGGCGCCGTTCCCGCGAGATACGGAACGATCCACTTGATGGGGCGCGCCGGCCAGGGCTGGGCCGCGCGCGCCGCGTCCAGGCCCAGCAGTGCGGGCGCCGGCAGCAGGCCGGCGGCCAGGGTGCGGCCGAGAAATTGCCGTCTGTGCAGCGCTGAGGAATGGGTCATCTGGCTTGTCTCCTGTCGTTGTGTTGGTATCTGCCTGCGGCCAGCCGTGGGGGCGTCGCGCCGCCGCCTTCAGGGCCGCTGCGCCAGCAGTTCCTTGGCAATGGTGTTGCGCTGGATCTCGCTGGTGCCGGTGAGCACGCGGTACATGCGCAGCATGCGAAACAGAAACTCCACGCGCCGGCCCTGCACGATGCCCTCGCCGCCATGGATCTGCACGGCCCGGTCGGCCACGCCAAACGCGGTCTCGGAGCAAAACAGCTTGGCCATGGATGCTTCGGCGCGCGCTTCGCTGCCGGCGTCGATCTGGCGGGCCGTGGCCAGCATCAGCGCGCGCGCCGCGCTCAATTGCGTGGCCATGTCGGCCAGCATGTGCTGTATCGCCTGGAACTCGCCGATCGCGCGGCCAAACTGGCGCCGCTGCAGCGCATAGTCGCGCGCATCGCGCAGCGCCACCTGGGCCAGGCCCACCATGGCCGGGCAGTGCAGCAGCCTGTTGACCGTGATGCGGCCCAGCGCCAGCGCCAGCCCCCGGCCCGGCGCGCCAATCAGATTGGCCGCCGGCACGCGGCAGGCCTCCAGCACGATATCGCCGGTATGCGACTGCCCGGCCATGGTCTTGTAGCCGGTCTCCACGCGCACTCCCGGGGACTTGAGATCCACGAAGAAGGCCGAGATCTCGCGCTGCGCCGGGTCGCTGGCGGTGGAGGCCATCAGCACCGCATGGTCGGCAAACGGCGAGCCCGAAATGAAGCGTTTGCGCCCGTCAATCACGTAGTCCTCGCCGTCGCGCACGGCCTGCGTCTGCAGCGCGCCCGCGTCCGAGCCGGCCTGCGACTCGGTCAGCGCAAAGCAGATGGCCTTGTCCGCCTGGGCAACGGGTGTGATGAACTGCTGCAGCTGGTAAGGCGTGGCATGGCGCGCCAGCGCGCCCACGCGTGGCGGGCCGCTGAGCTCGCCCAGCACGTGCGGCGCAAAGGGCGAGCCGCTGGCGTAGATGGCTTCCTTGATGAGCACATGGTCTAGCACCGAAAGGTCCAGGCCGCCCATGGCCTGGGGCAAGGTCATGCCGTAAAAGCCCAGGTGCTGGGAGCGTTTCCAGACCTGTTGCAGCAAGGCGCGGTCCGCGCCATGCTCGTGATCGACGCCATGCGCGGCCGCCAGCGCGGCGAGTTCGCCGTACAGAAAATCGTGGATGCGGGCGATGAACTCGCGCGCGCGCTCCGAGCCCTCGAACGGCACATCGAACAGCGGGGCGGCAGTCAGGGAGATGGAATCGGTCTTCATTGCGTGTCTTTCTCAGTTCACCATGCGGCTGTGGCCGGTCCAGTAAAGCGCTTGAATCGCCTTGCGCATCACCTTGCCGTTGGGGTTCTTGGGCAGGGAATCGACAAACTCGATGTGGCGCGGGCGCTTGAAGCCGCCCAGCAGCTGGGCGCAAAAGCGGTCTATGGCCTGCACATCGGCGCTGCGCCCCCGCTTGAGCACCACCTGCGCGGCCACGGCCTCGCCCCATTTCTCGTCGGGAATGGCAAACACGCAGGCATCGGCGACGGCCTCGTGCTGGTAGAGCACGGCCTCCACTTCCGAGGGATAGACGTTGAAGCCGCCGCTGATCACCATGTCCTTCTTGCGATCCACGATGTAGACATAGCCTTCGTCCTCCGCGCGCGCCAGGTCGCCCGTGTGGTAGCGGCCGTTCTTCAACACCTCGGCCGTGAGCTCGGGCGCGCGCCAGTAGCCGGCAAAGACATCGGGTCCGCTGACCACGATCTCGCCGATCTCCCCGGGCGCGACCGGCGAGCCGGCGTCGTCGACGATCTCCACCAGCGATTCAAGAAAGGGGCGGCCGCACGAGGCCAGGCGCTCGGGCCGGGCCGCACGCGCAAACAGATGGTCCTCGACCGTCAGGCCGCAAACGCCCGAGGTGGTCTCGCCCGCGCCATAGCCCTGCGACAGCACGGGCCCGAACACATCCATGGCGCGCAGGATGCGTGCCGGCGCCATGGGCGCCGCGCCGTAACCCAGGCGCAGCAGATCCGGCAGCGGCCGGTACCGGCCCTCGAGCTCGGCCAGCAGCATGTTGATCATGGTCGGCACCATGAAGGTGTGCGTCACGCGCTCGGCGCGCATTTCCGCCAGGAATTTTCCAGGCTCGAAGCCCGAGAACAGGCGTATCGTCGCGCCGCTGCACAGCGCCGGCACCAGCTGCATGCCCGAGGCATGGGTGACGGGCCCCACCAGGCCCAGCAGATGGCCGCAGCGCATGCCATCCGAGCGCATCAGGAACTTGCGCAGCTGGGCCAGGCGATTGCCAAAGGTCTGCATCGCGGCCTTGAGCACCCCCGACGATCCCGAGGTGTAGTGCAGCACCGCCACTTCGTCGGCCGTGACGCGCTCGGGCATGAAGCCATCGCTGGACTGCGCCAGCGCGCGCTCATAGGAAGTCTGGTCCGGGCCGTCCAGCAGCAGCAGACGCGGCATGGCGCCCTGGATGTGCGCGCGAAACGCCTCGGCGCGTTCGGCCGTGGTGACGATCACCGCCGCCTCGCTGTTGGCCGCAATCTCGCCGACTTCGGTGGGCGACAGGCGGGCGTTGAACGGCGCCTTGATGAATGCGCCCTTGTAGCAGGCCAGCTCGATCTCGACGATCTCGGTGCAATTGGGCAGGTAGATGCCCACGCGGTCGCCACGCGCCAGTCCCATGCCTCGCAAGGCGTTGGCCAGGCGGTTGGAACGCTGTTCGAGTTCGGCATAGGTCAGGCTGCGGCTGGAACTGCTGACGGCGATATGCGGGGCAAAGGCCCGCGCGCTGCGCGAGACAAGTTCGCCGACGTTGGCGATGAAGGGGGCGGGCTGTGGCATAGGTCTCCTGGTATTCGCACTGTCCGTGTCGGCAGGGCGTGGAGCCAATGTCCCAGAAGACAGGCAGCAGGAGGAAATACTGTTTGCTGATGCCAGTCCATCAATAAATATGATGCCCGGCGCGCACCAGCGGCTCGCTTGTGCGAAAGCTCAGATCTGCAGCTCGGCCTGCCAGTGGCCCGCAAGCACCAGGCGCCGGGTTTCCTGCACCAGCGCATCGACCACCACCTGCGTCGCGGCATCGGGCATGCGGTCTGCCGGTGTCGCCAGGGTGTAGGCGCGCTGCAATTGCGGCCGGGCAACGCGCGCCACCACCCAGTGGCTGCGCTCGGGATGCGCGCTTTCGGCCAGCGAGCAGGCGGGCGTGAAAGTAAAGCCCGCGCCGCATTGGTAAAGAGATCGAATCACGCGCGCCGAGTCATGCTCATGCACCACGTTCAGGCCTAGGCCCAGCCGGGTCGCGGCTTCCTCCACCGTCTGGCGTATCGAGAAGCGGCGCGACTGCAGCACCAGCGGCAGCTGCGCCGCCTGGGCAAAGTCGATCTCGGGATAGCCACCATCGGCCTTGCCGCGCAGCAACTTGGCCACTGTTCCATCGGCGTCATGGCCGCAGACAAAGATCGATTCGCGCGCCAGCGGCGTGCAGCGCAGATTCTCCAGCCGGGGCGTGTCAACCAGAATGCCGACGTCCGCACGCCTGTCGAGCATGGCCTTGCGCACCATGAGGCTCAGGTCGTCAAGCACGAAGACGCGAATGCGCGGATGGCTTTGCCTGAGTCCGGCAAGCACCGGCCCAAGCAGCAACGAGGCCAGCAGGAACGGCGCAGCCACCGTCACCGAGCCTTCGGGCCCCTGGGGCAGGCGCTGGATGCGCTCGCGCACGGCATCGGCGTCCGAAAGCAGCCGGCGCGCATCCTCGTACAGCTGCATGCCCGCGGGCGTGGGCGTGACGCCCGCATGCGAGCGCTCGAAAAGCCGGGTGCCCAGTTCCGCTTCCAGCTTCTTGATCTGTGCCGTGAGCGCCGGCTGGGCCACATACAGCGAACCCGCGGCACGCGACAGGGTGCCGGCTTCCAGCACCGCAATGAAATAACGAAGAGAGCGCAGGTCCATGGGCTCTACTCTACTGTGCAGCCAGCGCAGGCCGGGAAGGCCTGCAGGCGCGCCCGGCCGGCGCCGGCAAAGGCTGGACCATTCTGCAGGGCCATTTGTTGCGAGCGGTGCTTTCCCTGGCCGCAAGTGGTTGCCGGCAAGATCAAGCCGCTGGCAGTCTTCGGTGAAAAGCGGATGGCAGAGCTATCCGATGTCCGTACGTTGACGTCCTCCCCCACCTTGGCCTTCGGCCACCGCTTGTGCGGGAAGGAGGGGGATTCCTACTGCGCTATGCATGAGCCGTCTCTTGCATAGTCGCTTCGGCGGGTTCCTGCTTCACCAAGGCGGGTTGCGCCGCAGTCTTGCGACTGCGGCCAGAGCCCCCCTCTCCACAGGCTAACAAGCGCTGTCCACGCTCTAGAACATTGATGGCGCCGACCACATCGGCATGGGCCGTGTGGCCGCAGGCGACGCACTGAAATTGCTGCTGTGTGCGCCGGTTTTCCGGCGCCACGTGGCCGCAGCTGGGGCAGGTCTGGCTGGTGTGGTGAGCGGGCACTGCCAGAAGCAGGCCGCCACTCCAGTCCATCTTGTACGCCAACTGCCGCCTGAACTCGGCCCAGCCCTGATCAAGAATGCAGCGGTTCAGGCCGGCCTTTTGCCGGACCCGCTTGCCGGGCTGTTCGCGGTTGCCCTTGGCCGATCTGGACATGTTCCTGACCTGTAAGTCCTCGATACAGACGAGCGCGTGGTTTTGGCTGATCGTCGTCGAGGTCTTGTGCAGGAAGTCCTTGCGGGCGTTGGCAATGGCCGTGTGAATCTTTTGGACCTTGGCCTTTGCCTTTTTCCAGTTGTTGCTGAATTTGAGCTTGCGGGCCATGCGCCGCTGGTAACGCGCAAGGCGCAGCTGGTGCTTCTTGAAGCTGTTCAGGGGCGCAATGCATCTGCCGTTGCTCAAGGTGGCAAAACGCGCAATGCCGACATCGATACCGATGGCTGTGGTGGCTGCTGGCACCGGCTGGGGCAACTCCCGCTCGGTCTGAATGCTGGCGTACCACTTGTCCCCGGATTCGCTGAGAGTGATGTTCTTTGCCACGCCAGCGATGTCTCGGCTCTTGCGATAACGCATCCAGCCCAGTTTCGGCAGCTTGATGCGGCTGTTGGCCTGGTCGATCTCGAATTGCTTGGGGTCGGGGTAACGCAAGCTCTCGCCACGCCCTTTGCGCTTGAAACGCGGAAAATCTGCGCGCTGGGCAAAGAAGTTCTGGTAGGCCCGGTCCAGGTCCTTGAGCGCGTGCTGCAAGGGGTGGCGCGGAGCCTTCTTGAGCCAGGGTGTTTCGCTGCTATGGCACCAGTCGGTCAGGCGCTTGGCCATGGCGACATAGCCGATGAACTTCCCGCCGGCTTCGTGGTGGGACTGTTGCAGTGCCAACGCCTTGTTGTAGACAAATCGGCAAGACCCGGCAAAGCGGCGCATGTCGCGCTGCTGCGCCCCGTTGGGCATCAGTTGGAATTTGAAGGCCTGCAGGCGTTGCATACTGGGATTTTATCCAGCTCATGCGAATGACCCCATGGGAAACCCCAGCTCCAGGACGGCTTTGCCGTCCGCGCTCTTGACCCTGCCCTTAACGGCAGGGTTTGCTGCGCACTTGATCAACCAGGTGCATGAGAAGACCCAGCAATGCCTCAAGGATCCGGCGCTGCTCAAGCGCTATGACGCGGCCAAGCAGGTCGTCGTGCCCGGCGCTGTCGAGGATGTCAGAAAGTTTGCCGAACGCGACACCGCGCTGTGGAAGCCGTTGGTGCAGCGGCTAGGCATTCGCAACGACTGACTGAGACGGCCACCGCCAGCAAGCACGGCCGGTGTCAGCCTGCCCCGCCCAGCACTTTGAGCAGCTCGGCGTTGAAGGCGGGCAGATCATCCGGCTTGCGGCTGCTGATCCACTGCTGATCGACATGGACCTGGGCGTCGACCCACTTGGCCCCTGCGTTGCTCAGGTCGACCTTGAGGCTGGGCCAGCTGGTCAAGGTGCGCCCCTGCACCAGCCCGGCGTCGATCAGCAGCCAAGGACCGTGGCAGATCACGGCAATCGGCTTGCCCTGGGCCGAGATGTGTTGCACGAAGGCGCGCGCGTTCTCGTCCACGCGCAGGGCATCGGCGTTCTGCACGCCTCCGGGCAGCAGCACTGCGTCAAAGTCTTCGGGACGCGCGTCGGCAATCCTGCCATCCACCTTGAAGCGATCCGCTTTGTCGGCATGGTGAAAGCCTTGCACCGAACCGCCTTCGGGCGCGAGGATGCTCACCTGCGCGCCGGCGGCTTCCAGCGCCTGCTTGGGGCTGGTCAGCTCGACCTGTTCAAAGCCGTCGGTGACGAGAACGGCAATTTTCTTTGCGTGGAGATCGGGATTTGCGGCCATGGGATTTCTTCGTAGTGGTCAAAAACTGGACTTTCGCCGCTGCTGGCTCCCGCCCCTGTAGTCGCAGTTCCATCGATGGTGCAGGTCCGGGTCGGCACGCGTGTTCATTTGTCACATGCCCTCGCTAGCATGTGTTTCGGCGCCCCACCCGTGCCCCTGCCCTTTCCACTCATCACCCATGGAGTTTCAATGCGCATCCTGCGATCCCTGCCTATCGGCCTTGCCCTGACTTGCCTGCTGTCGGCCTGCGGCACAACCGCCCCATCGGGCGCCGCCGTCGACAACAGCGCCCTTGGGCAAGCCGAGTTCCGCACGCACCAGACCACCTATGGCGTGGTCTACCTGCTGCCGCAGGATGTGACCAGCGTGCTGGATGCCAAGGTCAATGCGCCCTTGAAACAGCATCTGCTCAAAATGGGCCTGCAGGCGGAAGTGGACCAGCCCAACCTGCCGCATGTCACCGTGGTGCACATCCACAGTGCCGATCCGAGCACGCCGCAGAAGATGCTCAAGGCGCTTCCCAAGCCCCCCGCGCCCATCCGCCTGACACTCAAGAACTTCTACACGACCGAGGCCGCCAAGGGCGCCGGCCACCCATGGTGGCTTGATCTGGGCATCGTCAAGACCGGCCAGGGCTTCGAGGACATGATGGCGTTCAACACCCGTGCTACGGCGGCCATGGCGCCGCTGCGCGACGGACCGCTGCCGCGCGTCACCGGCCCGGTCTACGCCAAGATGGCCGAGCCCGGCCGGGAACTCGTCAAGACCATGGGCGTGAGCGGCGTCAACGTCATGAAGGACGGCAAGGAACTGCGCGCCCACAACCCGCACAACACGCTGGTCTACAGCATGGCGCTGTTCACGCCGGCCTTGCAGTCGTCGATGAACCAGCTGGCCGAACAGCTCAACGGCGTGCTGCCCAACGGCATGGACACCACCTTCAACGATGTATCCATCGTGGAACTGGCATTTGCCGGCAATGTGACGCGCGAGATCTACCGCATCAGCCTGGTCGACGGCTCGGTTTTCGATGTGCGCACCGGCGCACGCACGGCCCGCTGAGCGCGGTTGCGCCCCCTGCTCCCGTCGCCCAGGCAGGCGATGGGAACGGCACAGCGCATCGCGCTGCTGACTCGACAGACGGCGCAGTGCCAGGCCCTTTGCTGGCGGCCTGTGCCGTGGGCAGGGCAGGAATTGCCAGGCGATTCGCCCAGCCGGCGCGCGATCTTGCCACCCATTTCCTACCCCAGGACTCCATGCCGGCAAGGTCCTCTCCGACACGGCAAGGCCGCTTGGCGAACTACAACCAGGCATGGCCTTTCAGGAGATGCTGATGAACACCGCCACCACTGCTTCCACCCGCTTTCAAGACTGCATTGCTGCCTGCCAGGCTTGCCTCATTGCCTGCAATCAGTGCGCTGCGGCATGCCTCAAGGAAGAAGACGTCAAGGCAATGACGAACTGCATCGTCCATGACCTTGAATGCGCATCCGCTTGCGAAATGGCGATCAGCGCCATGTCCCGCAGCAGCCCCCACGTCAACGCCATATGTGCGCTGTGCGCAGACATCTGCGAAGCCTGTGCAGATGAATGCGCAAGGCACGGCCATCAGCACTGCCAACATTGCGCGGCTGCCTGCGCGCGGTGTGCGGCCGCATGCCGGGCCATGGGCCAATAAAAAACCCGCCTGGGGCGGCGGGTCGGGATGCGTTCACCTGGATGAGACATATCTTTGCGGTCTGAGCTGGCCTGACAGAGACTTTATTTTCTCGTCAATCATGCGCAGCCTTGCATGTTCCGCAGATCTTCCACTGTTGAGCGCCATGAGCAGGTAGGCACCCTCTGCCTTGAGCAGTTCCAGACGTTCGTTTGTTTCCTTATGTGCTGTTGATGCGTTTTTCATACGACATCCTTTCCATCGACACACCCACGTGCGTAACGATTTAAGAAGCATAAAACTGGACAAACGGAGGATGAAGCGCTTTTACACTTGTATACAACTGAGGGAAACGAGGGGCTGGCCATGCGCCGATCAACACTGCGGGTCATGGTCCCGCGCGGCCTGCAGCAGCCCCTGCACCAGGCGCTCGAGCGGCTGCGACTTCTCCCGCCCGCGTGCCGTGCAGACCAGCATTTGCCGCACGGCCCACTCGTCCTTGAGCGCACGGATCTCCAGCTGCATGCCGGGCAGATAGGCCTGGGCCGCATGCCTGGGCAATACGCCCACGCCCATGCCAGCCTCTATCATTCGGCACACGGCTTCAAAGCCCTGCATCTGCACCCGCAGCTTGAGCGCCTTCTGGCCCAGGCCGGCCTGGGCGGCCAGCAGATCCATCAGTGAAGCCCCGTGCTCCAGGCCCACCAGTGGGTAGTCAAGCACCTGATCGAACCACAGTTCGTCATGCGCGGCCAGTGGATGGTCGGGCTTCATCACCACCGCCAGATGGTCCGAGCGGTAGGGCCGACACTCGAGGCCGTCCAGCGCGCCGCCGGAATTGAGAATACCCACGTCGGCCTCGCCCAGAAGCAGTGCTTGCACGATCTGCCGGCTCCAGCGCTCCTTCACGGTCAGTTCCACATCCGGGTGGTCCCGGTGGAACTGTGCCAGGTCGGCCGGCAGATACTGGGCCATGGCCGAAGTATGTGCCTGCACGCGCAGCGGCCGGCGCCGCCCCGGGCCGTGCTCGTCCAGGTCTACCTGCAGCTGATTGAGCTGAATGAGCAATTGCTTGGCATGGTGCAGCAGCGTCTTGCCCGCCGGCGTCAGCGCCACGCCCTTGTGCGAGCGGTCGAACACCGTGCACTTGAGCCGGTGCTCCAGCAGGGAGATGCGCCGACTTGCCGCCGCCAGGCCCATGGACTGGGCCTCGGCCGCGCGCGTCAGACTGCGCAGCTCGGCGGCTTTGACAAACAGGGCAATGGAGTCGAGGTCGGGAAGCATGGGCGCCACAGCGGGTCTCTGGGTGACAGGGAATTGCTTGGGCGCGCAAGGCGCGGGCACAGGCGTTTGAGCGCTGCATGGTAACGCAGGGCTGTGGGCCCTATGCCGTTGCGCCTTCCGGCTAGCCGGCGTCCAAAAGGGCCTGCGCGCGCAGCATGACCGGGCGGTCAATCATCTTGCCGTCCACCGTGGCCGCGGCGCCGCCGCAGCGCGCCGCCGCCTCCAGCACGCGGCGCGCCCAGTCGATCTCCTGCGCCGTGGGTCGGAACGCGGCATTCACGGCGGCGACCTGGGCCGGATGGATGCACAGCTTGGCGCCAAAGCCCAGACTGCGCGCGCGGGCCGCCGCCTCCTGCACCTTGGCCGCGTCGTGAATGTCGGTGGTCACTCCGTCCACGGGCGCCGCCAGCTGGCCCAGCCGGGAGGCCAGCACCAGTTGCGAGCGAAACAACAGCAGCGCCTCGCCTTCGCCGGCAATGCCCAGATCCAGCTGGAAGTCGATAGAGCCGAAGACAAAGCGCTCGACGCCGGCCACGGCGGCCAGGGCGCGCAGCGCGTCAAAGCCGCTGGCGTTTTCAATCAGCGGCAGCAGCCTCGCCTGGGGCGCAGCACGCGCACAGGCCGCCAGATCCTCGGGCCGGTCCGCCTTGGCCAGCATCACGGCGCACACATTCGGGCTGGCACAGACCGCCAGATCCTCCTGGAACCACGCTGTGTCCGCGGCGTTGATGCGCACCGCCACCGGCGCAGTGGCGCTTGCCAGCCACGCCTGCAGCGCGGCGCGTGCCGCCTGCTTGCCCTGCGGGGGCACGGCGTCTTCCAGATCGATGATGACGCTGCCGGCGCCGGCCGCAAGCGCCTTGTCGAAGCGCTCGGGCCGGTCGCCCGGAACAAACAGGTAGGAGTGAACGCTGGCCATGCTTTTCAGGCCTGCTGCAGCAAGGCGCGGTACTTCGCCACTTCGTCGGCGTACATGTCGCGGCCGTGGGCATCGTTGGTCACCAGCAGCGGGAAGTTCTCTATGACCAAGCGCTGAACGGCCTCCGTCTTCAGGTCCTCGTAGGCAATGACTTCGGCCGAGCGTATGCAGGCAAACAGCGTGGCGGAAATGCCGCCGATCGCCGAGAAGCACACCGCCCGGTTCCTCTCGCAGGACGGGCCAATGGCCGGGCCACGCGGGCCCTTGCCGATGGCGCCGCGCACACCGTAGTCGAACAGCACCGTGGCATAGGGGTCCATGCGGTAAGCCGAGGTCGGCGCGACGACGCCAATCGCGTGGCCCGGCTTGGTGGGGCCCGGCCCGCCGTAGAAGACCACTTGGCCGCGCAGGTCCACGGGCAGCTCCTGGCCTGCGGCCAGGGTGTCGACAAAGCGCTTGTGCGCGGCGTCGCGCGCCATGTAGATGACGCCCGACAGATAGACCTCGTCGCCGGCCTGCAGCTGCAGGACGACAGCATCGTCAAGAGGGGTGGTGAGATGGTGGACAGCCATGGTGTACCTCGGGCTCAAATGGTGGCACTGGCACGCCGGCTGGCGTGGCACTGGATGTTCACCGCCACGGGCAAGGCAGTGATGTGGCAGGCATAGGTCTCGACGGCGCACCAAAGGGCCGTTGTCGATCCGCCATAGCCCTGGGGGCCGATGCCGGTCTGGTTGATCAGCTCCAGCAATTCGCTCTCGAGCTGGGCGATGTGCGGCTCGGGATGGTGATCGCCTATGTCCCGCAGGATGGCCTTCTTGGCAATCGCGGTCACCTTGTCGAAGCTGCCGCCAATGCCCACGCCCACGGTCAGCGGCGGGCAGGCCGCGCCGCCAGCCGCCTCGATGGCCGCCAGCACGAACTTCTTGACGCCCTCGGCGCCTTCACCCGGCAACAGGAACTTCATGGTGCTCCAGTTCTCGCTGCCACCGCCCTTGGGCACCACGGTGATGTGGATCCCGCTGCCGGCAACGATTTCCGTGTGCACGACGGCCGGCGTGTTGTCGTTGCTGTTGACGCGCAGCAACGGGTCGCAAACCACGGACTTGCGCATGAAGCCCTCGGCGTAGCCCTTGCGCACGCCGGCCTGCACGGCCTGCTCGAAGCCGCCGCCGCTGACGTGCACGTCCTGGCCGATCTCGATGAAGACTATCGTCAAGCCCGTGTCGTGGCAGTACGAGACCTGGTTCTCGCGCGCGATCTTGTCGTTGTCGATGAGCTTGAGCAGCACCGACTTGCCCAGGGGCGAGACCTCCTTGGCCGCGGCGTCATGAAAGCCCTGAACCAGGTTGTCCGGCAGGAGGTGGCAGGCGTCTATGCACAGCTGTGCAACGGTATCGGTGATCAGGCTGGCGGGGATTTCTCGAATCATGGGGAGCTTTCTGGTTTATTCGCCGCTGACCTTGGCTTCGTCAACCACCTTCTTCCAGCGTGCGACTTCGCCGCTGAGGTAGGCGTTGAACTGCTCAGGCGTGCGCTCGGCGGGCGCAGTCAGCGCCTGGCTGCGCATCTGCTCCTGGAAGGCGGGGGTCTTGAACATGGCAATGACCTCCTTGTTGAGGCTATCGACAATCTCCTTGGGCGTGCCCTTGGGCGCGACCAGGCCGAAGAAGGCCACGGCGCTGAGCTTGGGAAAGCCCAGCTCGCCCAGCGTCGGCACGTCGGGAATGTAGGCCGAGCGCTTTTCGTCAACCACGGCAATGGCCTTGAGCTGGTTGCTCCTGATGCTGCCCACCAGCGGCGGCAGCGAGTCGGAGGTGACTTCCAGGGTGTTGCCGATGACGGCCATTTTGGATTCCGAACTGCCCTTGAACGGCACATGCACGATGGGGAAGGCAATTTCCTTTTTCAGCAGCTCCATGGTCAGGTGCTGCAGCGAACCGTTGCCCGCCGAGCCATAGGAGAGATCCTTGGCCCTGGCCTGCTTGACCAGGTCGGCAAAGCTGGCAATGCCCGAGGCGTTGGAGACGGCAATCACCTGGGGGGTGGATGCGGTCTCCGCGATGCCCGTGAAGTCGGTCAGGGGGTTGTACTTCGTGTCCTTGGGATACAGCGCCGGCGCGATGGCATAGGGTCCGGAGCTGGTGAGCAGCAGGGTGTAGCCATCGGGCTTGGCACGCGCCACAAAGGTGGTGCCTATGCGCCCGCCGCTGCCGGGACGGTTGTCGACCACAAAGCCCTGCCCGAACTTGGCCTGCAGCTCCTTGCTGACCATGCGGGCGATGATGTCGCCGGTCTGCCCGGCGGCAAACGGCACGACGATGGTGACGGGACCGCTGGGCCAGGCCGCCTGGGCGGAGCCGGCCGCCAGGGCAAGAGTGGCCACGGCAGCCGTGGTGAGGGATTTCAGCATCATGGGTTGTCTCCTTTTTTCGGGTCTGTCAGTGCTCTTTGCTCTGTTCTTTGCTCTGTTCTATGTCGCGCTGGCGCCAGCGCCCGGCCGCGCCGCCAGCCCCAGCTCGGCCAGGATGGCCTGCGTGTGTTGTCCCACGGCGGGAATCGGGCCCATGCGCGGCGAGAACGCGCTTTGCCGCCCCGGGGGCAGCAGCGCCGGGATGGCTCCCGCGGGCGTGTCGACCTGGCGCCAGCGCTCGCGCGCCTTGAGCTGCGGATGCGCCCACAGGCCGGCCATATCGTTGACCCGGGCGTTGGCGATCTTGGCCGCGTCAAGGCGCGCGATCAGCTGCTCGGCGGTCAGGCCCTGGAAGATGTCGTTGATGAGCTCGCGCAGTACGTCGCGCTGGGCATGGCGCCGGGCATTGCCCTGAAAGCGCGCATCCGCAAAGATGGCGGGCGACTGCAGCACCACCTCGCAAAATGCCTGCCACTCGCGCTCGTTCTGTATGCCCAGCATCACGCTGGCGCCGTCTCCCGCGGGAAAGGGGCCATACGGGAAGATGGTGGCGTGCGAGGCGCCATTGCGCTGCGGCGGCGCCGCGCCGTCAAACGCGTAATACATTGGAAAGCCCATCCATTCGGCCAGCGACTCCAGCATCGACACGTCGATGTGCGAGCCCTTGCCCGTGCGCTGGCGCTGCATCAGCGCCGCCATGATGTTGGTGAACGCATACATGCCGGCGGCAATGTCCGCAATCGAGTTGCCGGACTTGGACGGCTCGTCGTCGGTGCCCGTCACCGACAGGTAGCCCGCCTCGCTCTGGATCAGCAGGTCATAGGCCTTCTTGTCGCGGTAAGGGCCGTCTTCGCCGTAGCCGGAGATGTCGCAAACGATGAGCTCGGGGTGTCTGCTCATCAGCACTTCGGCGCCCAGTCCCATGCGTGCGGCCGCGCCGGGAGCGAGGTTTTGCACCAGCACGTCCGCCCGGGCAACCAGGCGATCCATCACTTCGGCCGCGCCCGGTGCCTTGAGGTCCAGCGCCAGGCTCTCCTTGGAGCGATTGACCCAGACAAAGTGGGACGACTGGCCATGCACGCGCTGGTCATAGGCACGGGCGAAGTCCCCGCTGCCCGGGCGCTCGACCTTGATGACGCGCGCGCCCAGGTCGGCGAGCTGGCGCGTGCAATACGGCGCCGCAATAGCGTGTTCAAGGGAAACAACTGTGATGCCGTCAAGCGGGAGAACCAAGGGAGCACCTCTTTTGGAAGAAAGTGAGCCCTATCCTAGGGATGAGCGCGCGCCTGCGGAATGGCTGGTTCGCAAAGCCGGCTTCGGGAAATTCGAAGCCTGGGGCAAACCCTGGGATGCGGCTGCGGCCCGGGCAAGCCGACGGACCCCGCCACCGGTCGTCGCGTCGTGGCGCCTGCTCTAGGCAAACTGCTTAAGTGCAAACGTGGATAGACCGGTCAATGGCGAATCCAGACACTGTCCTGCAGGGGCCCGCAATACCGCCAACGGCACAACCCCCAACCGCTCTCCCAGGACTGCAACGCAAACGGATTCCAGGATCCGGTGGCAGACGCTGGCCTGCCAGAACGCAGCGCAGCCGGCCATCAACGGCTGGATGCCCTCCCATCGCGTGGGCTGCTGGCGGCGCAGCTGCGTGAAATTGCTGTGGAATTTCAACACAAGGAGACTTCATGCGACAACCTCAGCGCTTTCCAGGCCACTTCAACTTGTTGCTATCCTTCTCGGCAGCGGCCGTGCTGGCCGGGTGCGGCGGCAGTGACGGCGACATTCCGTCGCAGCCATTGGCTTGTGCAGACCTCAATGGAATGACGGTTGCCGCCGGCAACATCGGACTGCCGACCAGCGGTGCGGTGGTCACCGCGGCAACCACGGTGGCCGCTACAGGCAGTGGCGTGAGCGCCGTTCCAGAGTTCTGCCGGGTGAGCGCGTCGATTTCGCCGGTCGACACGACCGCGCCCAAGATCCTGCTGCAGGTGGCGCTGCCCGCCGTGTGGAACAACAAGGTGATGATGTTTGGCGGCGGCGGCTACAACGGCTCGATTCCCCTGGTCACCGCCAACGTCCCCGCCGGACCCACCGCCCAGGCGACCCCGCTGGGTCGGGGCTACGCGACCTTCTCCAGCGATTCAGGCCACCAGGCCGGCGCGCTGGGCAGCCAGGACGGCTCCTTCGGCGTCAATGACGAAGCGGTCAGGAACTTTTCCGGCGACGCGCTGAAGAAGACGCGCGATGTGGCTGTTGCCATCATCAAGGCCCGCTATGCCGTCAGCGCGCCAAGCAAGGCCTACTTTGCCGGCGGCTCCACCGGCGGACGCGAGGCGCTGGCAGTGGCACAGCGCTGGCCGCAGGACTGGGATGGCGTGATTGCGCTGTATCCCGCAGGTGCGGCCGCCAGCCTCGACCTGCAGTTTGGGCGCATCACCCGCGCGCTGGCCCAGCCCGGCGCCTATCCCAACGCGGCCAAACGCAAGGCGCTGTACGACGCATCGATGCAGGCCTGTGACGCGCTTGACGGCGTGGCCGATGGACTGATCAGCGACGCCAAATCCTGCAACGCGAGCTTCAACCCGGCAACCGCCCTGCTCAACGGCGTTGCCTTGCGCTGCCCCACGGGCTTGGACACCGGCAACACCTGCCTGTCGGACGCACAGATCGCGGCCTTCAATGTCATCAACACACCGATCACGTTCGGCTACCCGCTGGCCAGCGGCGAGACCCAGTACCCGGGCTTCAACACCTGGGGTACCGACTTTGGCATCCCCAACGCCAGCCCGTTGCAGACCAACGTCTCGTTTCTCTCCTTGAGCAGCACGCAACCCGCCAGCCCCATGCCCAACGGCGCGCCCTACGGCAGCATTTTCTGGGATCAGTGGGTGCGCTTTTTCGTGACGCGTGACCCCAACTTCAACTCGCTGACACTGGACCCGCAAAACCCGGGCAGCTACCAGGCGCGCATCAGCGCACTGAGCGGCCTGCAGGACGTCAACAAGACCGACCTGACGGCGTTTCAGGCCAAGGGCGGCAAGGTGCTGATTGCGCATGGCACGGGAGATGCGCTGGTCAGCACGCGCGCCACCGCGCAGTATGTCGACCGCGTGCGCGCAACCATGGGCAAGACGCGCGCCGACACCTTCCTGCGTTACTACGAGATTCCGGGTTACGGGCATGCGGTCAGCACCGTCTTCAATGCGTCCTGGGATTCGTTGACCACCCTGGAGAACTGGGTGGAGAAAAGCGCGCAGCCGCCAAGCCAGTTCGTGACCGATACCGTGGGCGTGCCTGGCCGCACGCGTCCGCTGTGCGACTACCCGTCCTATCCACGCTACAAGGGCAGCGGTGACGTCAACCTTGCAGCCAGCTTCAGCTGCTCCACGCAATAGCCGAGCACGGACCGTGCAACAGCCGCGCAACAGCCGCGCAGCGCCGGGCTCGGCCAGGGACGGCATGATGCAGCCGGGGCCCCGGCCGCCATGAAAGCCTGGCCGGGGCCCCGGCTGCATGCGCGACTGGGGTGCGCCAAGTGAAGCGCTGAACACGCCCCCAGGCCCTTAACGCGCCTTGGGATGCTCCATGAAGAAGCGCAGCATCTCCTGCGTGGCATTCACGCCGCGCGGGTCCGTATGGCTGCCGCGCGCATTGCCGCCCGCCCAGGCGTGGCCGGCGCCGTGCAAGATCCATTGCTCCACCGCTGGGGCCGCAGCCGCGCTGCTGGCGTACAGCGTGCGCGTGTAGCGCTGGCCCGCCGCCGACTGCCCGCTTTGCACCTGCTGCGCGCTGTCTCCCGCAGGCAGACCGCGCGCGGCCAGCGCGGCATCGGCCAGTTGCTGCGCATTGCGCGCATGCACGGTGCGGTCCGCATCGCCATGAAAGACAATCAGCGCCGGCAACGCTTGCCCGGTATGCCCCTGCGCAGCCCGCGCCGCAGGCGCCAGCTTGGCACCGTTCTTCATGGCCGACAACGCGCCCATCACGTTGTGCGCCGCCCCCGCCTGCAGGCCCGAATGCACTCCCACGGCGGCAAACAGGTCCGGGTACTCACGCGCCAGTAGTGCCGCCATCGCGCCTCCGGCGGACAGGCCTGCGGCATAGATGCGCCGCTCGTCAACCGGGTGGCTACGCATCACCTCGCGCACCATGGCCACCAAGGTCGCGGGCTCGCCGGCGCCGCGCCTCTGGTCCTGGGGAAGAAACCAGTTCCAGCAGGCCTTGGGATTCGCGTCCTGTGATTGCGCGGGGTAAAGCACCAGGGCATTGACGGCCTGGGCCGCGCCATTCATGCCGGTGCCCAGCGCAAAGTCCTGCGGATTCTGCGTGCAGCCATGCAGCATCAGCACCAGCGGCATGGGTGCAGCGCCGGGATTGGCCGCGCCCGGCGGCACATAGAGCCAGTAGTGGTCCTGGGGCGCTCCCGCTTGCGCCGAGAACGCGATGCGCTCGAAGCTGCCCGCCGCCGGTGCTTGAGTCGTCGCGGGCGCATCGGCACCGCTGCGCGGCACGGCGCGCTCGACGAAATCAACATCCTGAACATCCGTGGCGTGCCAGGCGCGCTGGGAAACAGGGGTGGAAACGCCCGGCTCCGCAGCGGCGCCGGAAGGCGCCTGCCTGAGCGTGGTCTTCGCGCCCAAGGCACTTTGAATGGCTTGCGTGGCTTCCATCAGCGCGCCGCGCTTGATCAGCGGAGCGGTGGTCGCAAACAGTTGCTTGAGGTCGGTGGTCCAGTCCATGGGAAATCCTTGGTCGGGCGTGGCGCCCGGATATGTAAAGCAATTGCACAGGCCCATGCGCTCTGAGAGCCAGCGCACAGGTTTGGCCCGATAGCCTTTTGCCGCAGGGGACTGCGCCGCCGGGCATGCAGGCAAAGCCCCATGCCGCCTCTTGACGGAAGTGCTGTCGGCAGTGCTGTGGGCAGGACAGCACCGCCCTCTTTCGCTTAAAACGTTTCAGTGGATGCGCCCGACAAGCGCTGCCTTGACCGCGGGGCTGGCCTGAAACGCACCCAGCACGGTGATCGAGGCAATCGTTGCCTGCGCCAGCTCCGGCGACACATCGTCATCAATTGAAGCCAGCCCCAACACGCGCACCTCCAGTTGCTCGCCCGCCGCCTGGGCGGCTTGGAGTTCCGCGCGGCCAAAGCGCTGCAATCCCAGCACAAGCATTTTGCGGGCCACCATCTGGCGCACCGTATCGGCCTGTGCAGCCAGCTGGTTGCGAATCGCCGTGCGAATGAAGTCGGTGCGATTGGCATACACGCCTTCGGCCACGAGCAAATCAATATGGCCCAGATCCACAAAGCCCAGATTGATCGTGACCTTCTCGGAGTCCGCTCCCTTGGCGCGTGGCCCGGGCATAGGCAGGGGGTTATTCATGGCTTATCCTTGTATTTTCCATCCACATGGATGGTAAGTGGAGTGTATTTTCACATGTTCAAGAGCCTTTGCCGTTTTTTCTGCATGCCATGCCGCGCCCTGTCGCTGGCCACCATGTCGACGTCATTTATGCCTGGCCAGATGCAGAAATGAAAACCAGGTCAATGGATCAACGTAAGCGCTCACTTCTTTTCGATGCGGGAACCATGAGCAGGCCGGAGAACGGGTGGCGTCGGGCCTCGGCCAGCAAAGCAGGCACCTGGCTATGGATAAACCCGATTTTCAACGCGCTGTCGGCCTGCCAGACTCTTGACCCATTGCGCGGCGCATCCTTGCCTGCCGATCCCAGAAAGAGCTGCATGCCACTGATTAAAACGCTGTCCGGACAACAGGCGCTCAAGGAGCGCCAGGGCAAGCTCACCATGCGTCAGCGTTCGGCTTTCATTCTTTTTGATGGCAAGCGAAGCCTGGCCGAGGTGCTTGCCGCGACGGCGGCCATGGGCATCACGCAGCAAGATGTGCAAGCCATGCTCGACCAGGGTCTGCTCGAGCCCGGCCCCGACAGCGCGCCCGCGAAAAATCCGCCGGCAACCAACGCACGCTCCGACCAGGAGCGCTACCAGCAAGCCTACCTGGTTGCCACGCAGATCACGGGCAGCCTCGGGCTGCGCGGTTTCAGGCTGAACCTGTCGGTGGAGAGCGCAAGCGGCCTGAACGGTCTGATTGCCCTCGCGCCCAAGATACGCGAGGCCGTGGGCGATGCCAAATACGAGCCGCTGAAGCAAGCCCTGTTTGCCTGAGCGCGGGCACGCCAGCCCTGGCGAAGCCCCAGGCGATTAGGTTCCGGCGACGAAAACCCGGTTGCGCCCTTCGTGCTTGGCGCGATAAAGCGCCTTGTCCGCCTGCTCGATCAAGGCGCCTGGGGTCAGATCAGCCGCCCCCGCATAGGCCGACGCCACTCCCACGGAAACGGTGACAATGCCATCGACGCCCGCGGAATGCAGCAGAGCCAGACGCTCGACTTCCTGCCTGGCCACATGGGCGACTTCGCGCGCGCCGTCGGGGCCGGTGTCTGGCAATATGGCGACGAACTCTTCTCCACCGTAGCGCGCCAGCACATCGCCCGGACGACGCATGGCCGCGGACAGCGCCGCCGCGACCCGGCGCAGGCACTCGTCCCCCGCAGGATGACCATAGTGGTCGTTGTATGCCTTGAAATGGTCGACATCGAAAAGCAGCACTGAAACGGGGCGAGCGTATCGACGGCTTTGCCCCAGAATATCCTCGAATCGATGATCAAACGCCCGGCGGTTCAGTATCCCGGTGAGTCCGTCGTGTTCCGCCAGATCGGCCAGCTGAGCGTTTGATTGCACGATGTGCTCATGGGCGATGCGCAAGGCGCGATCCGAAGCCTGGCGAAGCTTCATGCTCCTCAGGACATACCATGCCGAGAGGCCAATGATCGATATGACCAGCAGTACACAGGCAAATTGAACCTTCGCGGCGCTGCGCCACTGGGACAATATCTCCTCTTCCGACAATGCCACGGTCACGAAAAGCGGATTGTTGGGCAGGTGCTCAAACACCACAAGACGCTTGACTCCATCAATTGGCGAGATGAGCCGCATCATTCCGCTGCGCGCGGTGCTGACCACCGCCATCAGGGGATTCGCCGGAAAAGACCGACCCAGATCTTCCACGGCAAACGGCCGCCGCACCACAACCACTCCTTCTGCAAGGCTCAGCGAGATGGCGCCTCTTTCGCCGATATCGAAACGATTGATGAGCTTCAGTATGTAGTCGACGCGCACCGTGGCCAGCAGCACGCCGGCAAAGCGTCCTTCCGCATCATCGAGCCGCTTCGACACCGGAATGATCCACTCACCTGTCGAGCGGCTTTGCACCGGCTTGCTGATCAGGACGCGGGTGCTTCGACTCTCGCGATGGGCGATGAAATAAGCGCGGTCGGAATTGTTGGCCTGGCGCGCTTGCGATGGTTGCGTATGCACCAGCCATCGGCCATCTTCGCCATAGACAAACAGCCCATGGAGGTAGTCTGTTCGACTGAGGTGGGTCACCATGATGGGTTGCAGCGACTCCAGCGCAGAAGGTGCCATCTCACTGCGTTCCAGCATATAGCCCAGGGTGTTGAGCAGGCGGTCTGCCTCGCTGAAAACGCTGTCCAGCTGGTTGGCCACCGAGTGGCCAAGGTTGGTGGAGGTCTTGGTTGCCTGCGACCAGGCAGTGTCATAGGTCCTTGATGCAAGCCACACATTGGTCGCGATCAGCACCACGGTCAAAAGCGTGAGCAGCACGCCGGCAGCGAGAAAGGGGCGCCCTACCGGGCCGTACATTCCCCGCCAATCCGGCGCCTCACCTGCATGGATGGATTTCATTTTGAACCTACATCGAAACGTGCCTGCTGGCCCACTTCACCGCTGGACTGAGTGGCACCGGGTTTCGTGGGGACCGCCTGGATGGAGCCAGGCTGCCACCGCTGCGGCCCGGTGAGTTGTAGGAAGTAGTTTGCCTGAGCTTGGGCAAGCTAAATGTAAACAGATGGCTTACAGCCCACTGCGACGGTTGCTGCTGTTTCGCATTCTTGCGGGCGGTCGGGACTCAACCACTGCCGACCCGCGCGCTCGCAAGGCCCCTCTCGTCAGACCCGGCGGCCCCCGGCTTCAAAGGACAGGCCCGCCCGCAACTGCATGTCAATGAGCCATGGAACCTGGCGCTCCTGCTGCGTTGGCAGCGCGACGAGCTCGTGCGCCATAGCACGACCGGCCCATGCTTGGGCCTTGGGTTGAACCACGGCGGTTGCCCGCGCCTGCGCGCTGCGCGGGGCTGGTGCTCACCGCTGCGGCGGCGACGGCCAGGACATCGTGGCCGCCGAGGTGATCGCTCGGAAAACGGGCCTGGCGAACAGGTATCCCTGCATCAGCGTCACGCCCTCGTGCAGGAAGAAGTCGCGTTCCGAGGCGGTCTCGACACCTTCGGCAATGACCTGGATACCCAATTCCTGGCAAATGCGCACTATGCCGCGTGTGATGGCCTGGCGTGACTTGCTGGCGTGCACTCCGCGCACCAGCGCCATGTCAAGCTTGATGAGATCGGGCGTGAAGTCGGCCAGCAGCGTGAGACCGGCATAGCCCGCGCCGAAATCGTCGATGGCGGTCAGAAAGCCAAGGCGTTGGTACTCCCTGAGGATAGACGCGAGCCAAGGCCCGTCTTCCACACGCTCGCCTTCGGTCACCTCGAAAATGATGTGATCGATGGGAAAGCCATGCACGCGTGCAGCTTCCAGCGTCGTCCTGATGCAGACCTCCGGCTTGTAGACCGCGTTGGGCAGGAAGTTGATCGACAGTCTCTCTTGCATCCCGAGCTGGGCGGCGGTCTTGATGGCCTTCACGCGGCAAGCCTGGTCGAAGCGGTAGCGGTTGTGCTCGGTCACCTGCGACAGCACCGACAGCGCGCCTTCACCCGCAGGGCCACGCACCAAGGCTTCGTGGGCATAGATGCTGCGAGCCCCCACGTCGACGATGGGCTGGTAGGCGTAGTCAAACTCGATACCGAGCCGTTCGGCCGTGCCGCAGGAGCCGCAGCCGTTCGCGGAGGCGGCATCCAGTGGCGCAAATTCGGAAGAAGCCGGATGAATCGGGAACATGGAAATCCTTGGAGCACATTGTCGATGCTGGCCGCAGCAGCAGCATCCACTCGGGCGGTAACGGGGTATTGGCCGGCCAGCGCACCGGGCCCCGGCGCATATGCCTCGGGCGAGACATCGACCCAGTGGCTGGTGTTGGACACCGCGGCACAGCCTGTGGATTCACGAACTTTACAGCCACGGAAAGTCCATGCATGCAGCCGCGGTGCTTTGCTGCGTCAGACCGCCGGTGGATCGGTCTCGCGCTCGGGATGGCGGTGACGCGCAATGGCCTCGATGAAGGCCGCGAAATGCTCTGCGCTGTCTCCCAGGAACAGCCCCGGATCGGGTTCGCCCGAGGGCAGCGTTGCTGGCACCTGCGCCTGGACCATCAGCGCCGACGACGCAGGCATGACAAGAATGGTCTTGCAATGCCGGTAGTGATCCTTGATGAACTCCATGGAGTGGCCGTCGGCAGCCAGCTTCTGCACCCCGGCCTCACCATCGGGCAGGGCCAGCGCATCGAACAGGAAACCGGGTTCGTTTTCCAACGATGCATCGGCATTGATCTCCACCTTGTCAGCGGTGGCCACGGCGCCTATGCGCGGCGCCACGAAGCGCGGCACCGCGCCTTGGGCAAACAGGGCCGAGTGCAATGCCAGCGCGCTCTTGCCGAGCACGCCATCGGCCACCAGGATAGCCACCTTGCGCCCCTGGATGCTGCCGTCGCCCGGCCGGGCAAGCAGCGACAGCGCGGGAGAGTGGGTGACCTCGGGTGTGGGCGCTTGGGCCAGCGCGCGCGGCATGGGCTCGGGCAAGGCCATTCCCAGGCCCGCCGCCACCTGGCTGGCCAGGTGCTCGGAGACATTGCGCAGCGAGGACACCATGCGCTCGCGGATCGCAGGCACGGTCACCTTGCTCAGCTCGAAGCGGAACGCCGCCGCGATATGCGCTTGCTCCACCGGCGTCTGGCTTTCAAAGAACAGCGTGGCCTGGGTGTAGTGATCGGCAAATTTCTCGGGTTTGGCCCGCACCTTGCCCTGGGCCTGCTTGGCCTCCATGCGCGCCGGCACCGACACAAACCCGTGGGCCGCACCGGCCTGAAACGGGCAGCCACCGGCCAGGGAGTTGGGCTCGTACGCCACCTTGCCGCGGTGGATCGCCTGGCGGTGCATGCCATCGCGCTGGTTGTTGTGCACCGGCGCCAGAGGCGAGTTGATGGGAATCTCGTGGAAGTTTGGCCCACCCAGGCGCGAAATTTGCGTGTCCACATAGGAGTGGATGCGCCCGGCCAGCAGCGGGTCGTTGGAGAAATCAATGCCCGGCACCACATGCGCCGTGCAGAACGCGACCTGCTCGGTTTCGGCAAAGAAGTTGTCGGGATTGCGGTTGAGCACCATGCGGCCTATGGGACGAATGGGCACCAGCTCCTCGGGAATGAGCTTGGTGGCGTCAAGGATGTCGAAGCTGAAGGCCTCGCCCTGCTCTTCGGTGAACACCTGCACGCCCAGTTCGTACTCGGGGTAGGCGCCGGCCTCGATGCGCTCCCACAGGTCGCGGCGATGATAGTCCGGATCGGCCCCCGAGATCTTCACGGCCTCGTCCCAGACCAGCGAATGGGTCCCTGCCTTGGGGCTCCAGTGGAACTTGACGAAGACCGACTCGCCAGCGGCATTGACAAAGCGGAAGCTGTGCACGCCAAAGCCCTGCATGGTGGCATAGCTGCGTGGAATGGCGCGGTCCGACATCTGCCACATCAGCATGTGCGTGGATTCGGGCATCAGCGAGACGAAATCCCAAAAGGTGTCGTGGGCGCTGGCGGCCTGGGGCATCTGGTGGTGCGGTTCGGGCTTGACGGCGTGCACCAGATCGGGGAACTTCATTGCATCCTGAATAAAGAACACCGGAATATTGTTGCCCACCAGGTCCCAATTGCCTTCGTCGGTATAAAACTTGACGGCAAAGCCGCGCACGTCGCGCGCCGTGTCCTTGGAGCCGCGTTCGCCCTGCACCGTGGAAAAGCGCACGAACACCGGCGTGATCTTGCCCGCTTGCTGGAAGGGAGCGGCGCGCGTCAGGTCGGTCAGCGGTTCGTAGCATTCGAAGTAGCCATGCGCGCCGGAGCCGCGCGCGTGCACGATGCGCTCTGGAATGCGCTCATGGTCGAAGTGCGTGATCTTCTCGCGCAGGATGAAGTCCTCAAGCAGCACCGGCCCGCGCTCACCGTACTTGAGCGAATTCTGGTTGTCGGCAATCGGCACACCCTGGTTGGTGGTGAGCATCTGGCCTGCGGAATCGACGCGCACACGGTCCAGCGGGGCAATGCTGGCGTTGACGCCTGCGGGCGCCACGCTGCCGGTCTTGTCCGAGCCATTGGCTTCCGACACCGTGCTTGCGCCCGGCAGGCGCGAAGCGGGCTCGGCCGTCGCGCCCACAGCGGGAACGAGACCATGCTCACCGGCCTTGTTCGGGTTGTAGGGACGGGCGGCCGCGAGCGCATCGGTCTGGGCGGCTTTCACGCTCAGTGCATCACCGTCAACGGCTGCCACCACCGATGGGCCACTGTCGGTATTTCTTGCCGGAGCCTTTTTGGCGCTGTCGTTGCCGGCGCCCGTACGCTTACGTTCTCTGGTCATGGGGATCTTTCGTGATGAGAGGGACGACACCGTAGGTTACGTTCCCCATGCAACTCTTCCGTAGGACGGGTGCGCATTGCTTCGAGAGTTCAAATCACACTGGCAAAACGATTCCAGGACTTGCGCCACCGACGCACAGATCCATGCCTGCAGCCTTCTCAAGCAACTCGGTCGTGACCTGCACGAGACAAGGGCGCAGGGCAATGAGCTTGTCCTCCATGGAGCAACTTGACACCTTGATTGGGATGTGACTTTCGTTTCGGCGAGGACGGGATTTTGTCCGACCTGGGCCATCGCGACCACCGCTTAATTTCCAGGCTCGAGCTCGGTTCGGTGCCAAGCAACACCGACCCGGTTGACGCGAAATGCAACGCATCATTCCAGAAAGCCCCCCATGCCCCACCCCTTTGAAGCCACTGATTTGCTCCACCACAAGACCATCTCCGAGCTGAGCTTCTCCTGGGACCAAAGCCTCGCGGCCTGCAGCGTCAGCGCCGTGAATCCGGCCAGCGAGCAAGCCACCAGCACCATCTGGATCTATCCTGCCAATGGAGGCGCTGCCTGGCAGATGACCAGTGGCGCCTCATATGACCACCATCCACGCTGGTCGCCCGATGGCCAGCAGCTGGCCTTCCTGTCCGACCGTGCCGGTCCGACCCAATTGTTCCTGATCTCGCGCACCGGGGGAGAAGCCCGCCAGCTGGGAATCCTGCAGGGCAGTGTCACCGGCTTCGAGTGGAGCCCCGATGGGCGCAGGCTGCTGGTACTGGTCTCGCTGAGCGTGGACCCCAACCTGCGGGGCGCGCGCCCCGATCCCAAGTCCGGCAAGCCACCCGAAAACGGGCCGCAGGTGATCTGGAAGCTGCCGTACAAGGCCGATGGCCTGGGTTACAGGCTGGACCATGAAACCCATCTGTTCTCGCTCAATGTCGACAGCGGCCAGGCCCGGCAGCTCACCGATGGCGCTTTCAATGTCAACAGCGCCCGCCTTTCGCCCGATGGCCAGCGCATCGTCTACTCCCGTTCGCGTGAAGGCGATGAATCGCACCGCAGCGATGCCTGGCTCATGGACGTGGATGGCAGCAATGCCCATCGGTTGACCTCGGAACAGGCGCAAGTGCTGTTTCCCATCTGGTCCCCGGACGGGCGCTGCGTGGTGTTTTCGGGCACGGTCGAAGAAGGCGATGCGCAGGTGCGCCTGTGGCGCATTGCGCTGGACACAGGCGAGGTTCAGCCCCTGGGCGACGATTCCATTGAAATTGCCGGGGAAGCCACCAGCGTGCAGTTTGCCGGCAAGGATAGTTCCCGGGTGCGCGCGCTGATCGCGCGCCGTGGCGTCCATGCGGTCGCCGAGATCAGCCTGCCCGAAGGCAAGCTCCGCTGGCTGGTGCAGGGCGAGCGTCAGCTGTCGCAGCTCGGCATCTCCAGCGAGTACATGGTCTACACCGCCGAAAGCCCGGTGCGCCCCATGGAGCTGTACTGCTGCGGCCGCGATGGTTCCGAGGAAAGATGCCTCAGCGACCTCAACCCCTGGTGGCGCGAGCGCCGGCAGGCAAGGTACGAGCGCCACGAATTCGATGTTCCCGATGGACAGGGAGGCCGCGAGCGTGTCGATGGCTGGCTGATACGTCCCGAAGGCGCCAAGGGCGCGACACCCTTGCTCGTCGATGTGCATGGCGGCCCGGCCAGCTTTGCGCTTTTTGCCTACGGCCCGTCAGCCTACTGGGCCATGCTGTGGTCGCAGGGTTGGTCCATTCTGGCGCTCAATCCGGTGGGCTCGTCGAGCTACGGCCGGCAGTTCAGCGAGCGCCTGCGCGGGCATTGGGGCGAACTGGACCTGCCCCAGCAGCTGGCAGCGGTGCAGGCCTTGCAGGACGCGGGCCTGGTCACACAGCAGTTGGCGATTGCCGGCAAATCCTATGGGGGCTTCATGTCGTGCTGGGCCGTGGGGCATACCGATGTGTTCCAGGCCGCCGTCCCCATGGCCGCGCTGTCGCAGATCGACATCCACTGGGGCTGTTCGGACACTGGCTACTACACCGACCGCTACGCCATGCGAGGCGAAGATGAGGCGGCGCGCGAACGCATGCGAGCGCATTCGCCCATGGAGTACCTGCAGGCGAGCACCACGCCCACGCTGCTGCTGCATGGCCACGACGACGAACGCTGCCCGCGCAGCCAGGCGGAAGCCGCCTTTGTCGCACTGCGCCGCGGCGGCAACCAAGCCAGCGAGCTGGTCTTATATCCCGGCGAAGGCCATAAATTCACCAGCCAAGGCAAGGTCGGCTACCGCGTCGATGTCATGCAGCGGGTCGTGGACTGGATCACCCGCTGGACGCATTGAGACCGTTGCCGGCACGATCACGCCACTGCTCAAGCGTCTGGAGGTCGGTGGAAGCGTCACCCGGCGGCGTGATCCATCGGATGAAAGGCAAGTGTTGGTCACGCTAACCGCGCAAGGCAAAGCATCCCCTTTGCCAGCATTCCCGAGGTCGCGGAACTTCTTGCCGAGCAAAAGACGTGGTGGTGATCGACACCTCCAACTGCTATCCGCAGTTCGGTATACGAATGCCTCAGGTGGAGCAGGGAAAGCCCGAAAATGTCTGGTCAAGCGCGCAACTGGGCCATCGGGTCGTCAAGGCTTTGAATGCCACGCTTGCCATGACGCTGGCGGACGGTGGCAAGCCGGCGGGCACACCGGCATATTGCACTGAACGCACGGTTTCGGAGTGAAAGCCTGCGTTGACGTCAGCGGTGAAGACGCACGCTCCCCGGAACCGAGAGCATTGGTGGCGGAGCCTAGACGCCGCCAAATCCATGAGACGATCATTGCACGCAACCGTGTAGTTACCGCCGCACGCTGAACAGTTTCTCGAAAGGATTGCACCATGGAAATAGGAATTATTGGATCGGGCAACATTGGCAGCACGCTTGCCCGAAATCTCAAGGCTATTGGACACAGCGTGCTGATTGCAAACTCGCGCGGGCCTTCCACGCTGGTCGAGTTTGCTGCGCAGACGGGCGTTGTGGCGGCAACTGTAGAGCAGGCTGCCAAAGCTGCAGACTTGGTGATCATCGCTATTCCGCAGCTGGCCATTTCAGAACTTCCGCTAGATGTGTTGCAGGCAAACGCGGCAGTCGTTGTCGATGCAGGAAACTACTATCCAACGCGTGACGGCCTTGTACAAGAAATTGAAGCAGGTGCCACGGACAGCGAATGGACTGCATCGGTGCTTGGCAGGCCAGTCGTCAAAGCCTTCAACAACATCATCGCCGAGAGCCTTGCCAAGCGCGGCATGCCAAAGGGAGCCGGAATGCGGGTTGCGCTTTCTGTGGCCGGCGATGACGTCGCAGCGAAACAACTGGTTCAAAGCCTGGTCCAGGAGCTGGGATTCGACGCGATTGATGGAGGAACCCTTGCCGAATCTTGGAGGCAGCAGCCTGGCACGCCTGCCTACTGCAAGGACTTGAACGCCGAGCGGCTTCAAGTGGCTTTGGCAAGCGCCGACAAGGCCGACATGCGCCGCTACCGGCGGGAAGCTGACGAGGCGGCAGCTCCATTTCTGGTTCCGTTCAAAAGTCGAATCTGAGCGAGAAGCTGCAGCTTGGCCACAGGGTCCGGGCGTGGCCGGCGTCCATTGGAGGCAATTGCCTCGGTGTGATGCAAAGAAGCGGCTCCGCCGCTTTAAGTAGAGCCTTCCCTTCTCTTGGACGGGTAAGGTCAACGGGGTGAATCCGTAGGGCCTGCAATCCCCCCCGTTCCTTCGATGCGTACTGAATCAGCCATGCGATCCTACTGATGACCACGCCGACGCGGCCGATGCGCTTCTGAGTTGGCGCCAGCGATCATCGGTTCGCGCATGGTGGCCAAGTGGAGTCAGCCGCACTAAGCGATAGATCTCAAAGGCGGAGACTCAGCAATCAGAAACATTTAGTTTCCCAGGAAGCATCTATCTCACATCTGTAGCATTCATTTCAAGAGAATAAATGCTCGTAACCTCGCAACCTCCTTTTCTGACATCCAGGGGATCCTTTTCCTACAAAAAGTGCTTGGGGCACGGTGCAAAGTTAGCACCAACGCCCCAGGGAATTCGCCCGGGACGCTTTGCAGCAGTGCTGCCTCATATTATTTTTGGAGATGGAAATGGCTTCTCGTGATTACAACGATCACCAACGCCGCAACCGCGGCCAAGAGCAATACGGCGATCGTCAATCTGGACAAGATGACTGGGGTGCAAGTCAGTCGGGCGGACCTCGCGGTCAGCATAATTTTCAGGATCAAGACTACGGTCAGCAATCGCAAAGCGATTTCGACAACTATGGTGGCCGTGGACGCGGCAATGACTTTGGCTCCGACTATGGCTCAAGCCGTCATGGTGGCCCGGGCAGCTCCGTCCAAGGCGGCTATGGAGGCGGCCAGCGCTATCAAAATGATCGCGCCGATTGGGGCCGCCAGCAACAAGGTTTTGACCATGGCAGCAACAGCCGCCAGTATGGCAACCATATGCGCAGCGACCAGTTCTCGGATCAATATGGCAACCGCCCATCGGGAGACCGGTTTGGTGGCGGCTTCTACGGCGATGAAAGTCGTTTCTCTCGCGGTGGTATGCGGGATGAATCCAACCAGTCGCAAGGCGGCTATGATCCCGATTACCAGCAATGGCGCGACGAGCAGATGCGCAACCTCGACAACGATTACCAAAGTTGGCGTGCTGACCGCTACAAGAAGTTCTCTGATGAATTCAATACGTGGCGCAGCAATCGCACCCAGGAAAAAGACAAGCAGCAGGCTGGCGATAGCACCAAGGACAAGAATCAAACCTGATCTCCCAGGCATTCGCCATATTGATGCAGCGTAGAGCTCGGATATACCGGGCTCATTTACACCGATCTCCTCGGAGAAATTCAATGCACAAGCCCGCTAACTGCGGGCTTTCTCGTTTTCAGCCGCTCCCGGCTTGCACTTCCCCCCTCCTTCTTCCCATGAGTCCCGGGCCGGTCATCCTCTGCCCGATGCCTTCGCTGTGTCCGGGTTTGATGTCCTGCAAGGCGCGATAGACCAGGCCGGACCGCTTGGGCATCTCGACAATGCCCAGCCGCATCGTTTTTCTCAAATGACGTGCGGCCTCGGGCAAGGATCACTCCCGATGTGCCAGCACCGGCCTGCGGGTGCCAGTCCAGTTGCTCAACAGTGGACCGAGGCTTGATTCGGTTGCCCATGCTGCTCAGGCCCACACCCCACAAGCCTGAGCGCAGATGTTCAAGACAGCCGCGCCCATTCCCATTGCCTGGCGTACGGCGGAACTGCACGGCACGGCACGGCAGGCACCGTCGCCTGCAAGCCTTGCACTCTGGGTCTTGGACTATCGGAGCGCAAAGGCTCAACGCAAAAACGTCACCTCACCGCGACCATGCCTCCAGCGCCCGAAAACCGCTGCTGGCCGCCCTGCGCCCTCTGAAGGTGGCGTTTTTTGGGTCTCCTACTTCATTTAGTCCGAATAAAAGAACACACACCACAATGAGAGATATGATGCGTCCATAATTTGAAATTAAATAAAATGGAGCAGTAAGAGGCGAGGAAAAGCGGCGGCCGGGCTCACGCGTGGAACGCTGGCCAGCAGCCTTTGGAGAAGAAAATCGGCGATGCTGCCACCCTTAACGGGGTTCGGCAAAGGCCTACTTCCTTGCAGAATAGAGATTCTGAAGACAGTAAGCGCACGCATCCATCAGCATGCAAAAGCCATTGCTGCGCGCTTCCGAGCGCTGGGCGGCGTAGAAAATGCGCCGGATTTGGGGTTTTATGGGCAGCAACAGTCAACTACACAGTGCGGAAAAACGCTGCTTATCGTGAGTTAATAAGTGCCGTTTCATGAAGATTGAAAGTTGAGTGCAGGTAGATAACATCGCTCATTCTCCATGAATGAGCCTTTCAACCCTGAAGGGACAATGTTCTTCAAATGGCGAGTTATGCGTGACGCCCTAAAAGAAGTTCTGGGGTAAGCTCATCCGCTACAAAAAACGCAATGACGAGGGGTGAGGATGAGCGGAAGAGAGACGATCGTGCTGGATATGGCGCAAAGCGAAGCGGGAGTGCTCGGATCGCCAGATAGCCTGGTTCAGAAGAAGGCTCAGTCACGGCTGTGCAAGCTCATCGAAAATCAATTGCTAGAAATTTCGGCATTCGAGGCCGCGCCACATTGGAAGAAGCCGTCCCCATCACAGGGCAAGTTTGGGCTCAGCTATTCTCGGCGGCACAACGCAATTCTCGTCGAAGGTGGGCGCGGAAGTGGCAAGACGACCTTCCTGCTGAACGCGTTGGAAGCAATCGACCGGAAAGAAGGGGTGTTCCAGGAGATAGGTAAGGATGTCAGGGTCTTACCTATGGTGGATCCTACTCTGATCGAGACCAAGCAGCACATCATTGTCGTCATCCTGTCGATGATCGAGGCAGCTGTCGAGGGCTGCCCCGACGATGACGGTTATCTCGACAGTGCTCGCCGGGAACTCGCCGAGGGTCTTGGACTCTTAGACGGCATTGGCAACAAAGCAGCCTATGGCGCCGAATGGGAGGATGCCTCGTGGGTCATGAGTCGCGGGCTCGAAAAGGCGAGCAGAGGTCACTCCTTCGAGCGCAAGCTGAACATCTACCTGGATCGCGCGCTCGCGCTGTTACGTTCGCAGGCGTTCGTCCTTTCGTTTGACGACATCGACACCAACTTTGCGCACGGCTTCACCATTCTGGAAACGATCCGAAAGTATCTTACCTCCCCACGGCTCGTCATCATCCTGTCGGGCGATCTAGATCTTTACGGCCGATTGCTGCGGCAGAACATCTACAAGACGTTCGGCCAGCAGGTGCTGGACGCGGACATCGCTATCGCAGGTCACTCCAAGTCGGATCTGCGAACTTCTGTGCTCGAACTCGAAGAGCAGTACCTGCTCAAAATCGTTCCTCCGCAAAAGCGTATCGCCATGCTGTCGCTTGGCGGCGTAATGCAATGGTATGACGTGCGGCTGGACGCCCGAGCGGAGTACGCTGAAGGCTCGTCGTGCCCGCTGGTGCAAGATTGGGCAAGCCGCAGGATCCGGCAGCAGTTACTAGAGCCGGCAGATTCGCGCACGATCCATCCCTTCTTCGCACAGGTGGCCAAGGAGCATATGCGATTGGTAGTTGGCTACCTGCGGGCGCTCGAGGAGACGCCCGAACTTGATTCGCGTAAGGCGGTTCTCACGGTGTTCGAAGCCCGGATGCGTGCGCAGGGCGTTCCTTCCGACATCCTCGAGCAGACAAACTTCGACTATGCCTTGAGAGCCGCGTTCGAGTGGACTGCGAAGCACGATGATGCGGCCGAGTTGTCGCAGTTTGGCATTCCAACCGATCGTAATAAGGCCGTAGCCCTGCACTGCCTGGCGCTGACGCTGGGGCACTTCCTGGCGCAGGGCGCCGGCGCTGTGCTCAGGACGCTCTTTGCCTTCTCATTACCACTGACCATGATTCGTCGACCCAGGTTATCGGACGCAGAATCACGCATGTTGATGAGAAGCTACCTTTGGGTCGACTCATCACCGTCAACACCGGATCTGGTCGCTCGTCTTGGAGCAATAGACCGAGAGGGGCCAGAGGTGGGTAAGGGCGCGGCCAGTTCGTTCGGATCGGTGGCTGTTGTCAGCCGTGCCTCAAAAGAAGAATTGGCGATGCGTCTTTACGGAGTCGACGTGTCCGAGGCTGGTCTAGTCACGGTGGAGACGCTAACGAGAGCACCCATGCTGAACAAGTGGAACCGGCATTGGCTCAACGCTCTCATGAACAAACGCCTCTTTGGGGCGCGGTTCGCGCATGGGCTGACCTGGTTCAGCATCGATGACCTAGCCAGTAAGGATCGGATTGGCAGGTTCGCCCCTTATTTAAGCTTGGCGGTCACGCGGCGGTTCACCATACGAGGCGAAGTCAACAGGTCAGTGTCCGCGCTTTCGATCTTCGCGTCGATTACGGAAATGCTGATCCGGGCCGAGGATGATATGGACGTCGTGGGCCTCGGAGATACTTCAATCATGCCGGCCTTTCATCGCCAGGACGTGACGTCGACCAAGATCGACGCGGTGGTTGAAGACGAAGATGGGGCGGATTCGGCCGACTCCGACTACAACGAGCCCGAGGGCCAGGTGGTCGATGCGCAATTCAATTCGTTTGAGGTAAACCTGACCGAATGGCTGGCGTTCGCATCTTCGATAAAGATTTTTACAGCGCTGTCTCCATCCGTCATCGGCGGGATCGCGCGACGCATGCACGATGACTTGCAAGCGCTGGACGCCAAGGTAGGCCCAACCTGGAAGACCGGTCAGATCTTGCATCGCCAGATCACCAACATCCTTCACTGCGTGCTCGCTACGACTTCGAACCACATTGGACGCAAAGAAAGCCCGAAAACCTCTGACCGTCCGCTCATCGAACTGCTAGCGCGTCGCAGCGCAACGATCCACCCCTTCGCGGCGGTGATGCTTTCCTGTCCGCTGGTATGGGCGTTTCTCGAGCCGGGGGACGAAGAATTGGGAGGTGGACCATACGCTGACCGCCTACGCAAAGTCGCCGGGGCAGCCTTGTCTCGGTGGTACATCGAACTCCAGAAGAGTGGAAAGATTGGGGCCACTCAAAACGACGCCGAGTCAAATCCTAAATTCGGAAACTGGATCGCGGCACCGGAAATCGCCGTGTCAATCACCAACAAGGCGCAGGCCCAAGGCGCTACTAGGAACTTCGAAATCTCAGTTAAGGGTTTCTTCGATCTGCTCAATCTTGTGCCCCGCCGTGTATAGCCCGGCCGGCGATGGCCTCCAGTGTGCCGACGAGCATTTTGACATCGACGAGCTCGTTGATCTGGCGAAGTGTATGTTTTCCGATGTTGGCTCCATCTACACGCTCGAAAGGCTCGCCAGCAGCGGGGCTACGTCGCTGCGACTTGCCTACTCGCGCCAGAAATTCGTCGCGGAGTGGAGTAGAAGTCAGGCGACGGGTCGGATGCATCAAATGCGTATCCTGCATCCCGGAGCGACGGATGAGGCAGTCGAACACCGCATAGCTCGGATCCTGCGACGCAACTGGGAGGAGCAGCCCCAAACACAAGCCGGTCGGGGCAGGTCTACCGCAGGAGCACGACCTTCCCGAGAGCCGTCAGGCGCCGGTCCCACACTTCCCGCATTGCTGGAGCGGCTTGCGGATACGTTTCTGTGCGAAGGTCGGGACGGATCTATCCGGGTGAGGTCCAGGTATTTGTCGACTTGGCAGCGTCTCGTGCTCGTTGTCCCTCCGCTGCTGGTGTGTTCGGCATTCATTTCGGCGCGGGTTTCGCACGAGCAGCTATCCACAGCAAACTATGCTGAGCAGTGCAGGCTCGCAGAACGGCTGAACCGTTGGCTGTGCGATTCGACCCTCCCGGTTGACGACAATCCGTTTCTCGATCACCTGCGCGACACGGAAGGCTTCGACGAAGTGCATCTGCACTTGAACGGAACCACTGAAGCCGAAAAAATCTGGATGGACGCATTAGAGCGTCCGCAGCAGGTTGTGGGCCGCGTGACAGGCCGCTCGGCACTCTCTTGGGACAGCGGTCTCATTGTTCCTATCGGCAATGGCGTCCGACGACTGCTACAGCAGGAAGATGCTGTACTTATTCCTGAAAAGCTGCTGCAGCGCACGCTCGACGCAGTCGAGCTCAAGACAGTATTGTTGGAAGAATTATCCCAGGGCGACGCTCAAAGAACGCTGAATTCTAGGCCGCGCTTTTGTGGCACGGACGCGGTCACCGGCTACCGGCATGTGAGAAATAGTTTGCTTTCTCATTCCATCGCTGGCAGGTTGTCACGCGTCGGCCAAGAGGCTTGGCAACTTGCAGCCATCTTCCACGGGCTGCGGCACCCCCAGACGCCCGCCGGTCTACACGTGATCATGTGGCATTACGGGCTGCTTCGTGCGCAGTTTTGTCGCTTGTTGGTGCAACAGTCTAGTCAAAAGGGCTTCGATCAGTTCCAGTACATCACGCTCAACGAGTTGAGGGAAGAGTCCGAGAAGACCTTCGCCGAGCGCTTCCGGCAGATTGAGCGCGGTCACCAGCGGGACGTTCACTATCTCGAGGGCCGCTTCGCTCCCAAGGCCTCCCCGGACGCGACTGCAAACCTTATCGGACAAGTGTTGCGCGGCTACCTCGAGTTCCTTTCTGAGGATGCTCAGGGACAAAGGACCGGATCCTGGACTATTGGGCGCTATGAGTCGTTGTCAGGCTTGCTACGGATGGTCTCCAGCCTTGAGGGCCGCAGCCGCGATGTCGGAAAGGTGAAGAAGCCGGTCGTCGGCAATGCAGCACCGTCGCAACCTTCAGAGCGGCGATTGAGGCTCGGGCTAGTCGCTCATTTCATCAAGCAAAGCAGCGCTCAGGATCGAAATGCCTTCATCGAAAGCGCAGGCATTCGGCCCAGGTGCCGTGACTTCCGACTCCGTACAGAGACGGACCAGCGAGCGAGGGCGCTTGTTGCCCTTATCGAGAATACGTCGGGCCTTGATGCTTTGCTGCGCGGTGTCGATGCCGCCAGCAACGAAAGGCACGCGGGTCCGGAGGTGTTCGCGCCCACATATCGGCGCATGCGTGCGGCCGGATTGTCACGATTCACCTATCACGCCGGAGAAGACTTCGCACATCTCGCATCTGGCTTGAGGGCTATTCTGGAGGCGGTGACGTTTCTCGAGATGGGCGCGGGATGCAGGATCGGTCACGGCACCGCGGCGGGCCTTTCGCCCAAGAGGTGGTGGAAATCCGTTGGCGGCGTTGTGGTAATGCCGACCGAGGAGCGACTGGACGACCTAGTCCTGGCCCGCGAGATATTCTTGCGCGAACGAATCGCCAACGACCGCTTACCGCTTCTTGAGGCAGAAATCCATCGCCTCGCCATGCGGATCTGGAACGACCCGCACATCACGCCGCAGATCCTTGTCGGTGCGTGGAGACTCCGTATGCTGGACCCGTTGGTACGCGATACGCAGTCTTTTGACGTCGACCGCCAAAAACGTTCCGAGGCCTTACGACACCGGACTGCCAAGGACCACGACCCCTCGGTCTACGCGCACTTCCTGCGGCGACACGGGGTCGGGGCTGATGTCGTCGAACTGCGACGCGCGCGGGAAGATGTAGTAGTGTCATCGGCAAGTGACGTTCTGCGTTCGTCCGATCTGCGTCTTCTCCAGCAGTCGATTCTGCGGCTTCTCCACGATCGGAGGGTCGCTATCGAGACGCTGCCTAGCAGCAACGTCCGGATCAGCATCCACGACTCCTACGAGGATCACCATGCGGGCTTTTGGCTTGGGGCCGGCAAAAAGCATGCGAACGTGCCGGTTGACGTGGTTCTGGGGTCGGACGACCCCGGTATCTTCGCGACTGGGCTTCGCAACGAATACTCCCATCTTTTGCGCATGCTCGAATCGAGGCGTCGCAACGGCGACCCCACTGCCGAGGACGTCCTACGCCGCGTGTGCGCCGCAGCTAAGCAGTACCGCTTCTAACTATTCCCCAATCGAATAGCCGCGATGAGCCACCCAACTACTCGGTAGTGTGGCCACCTTAACGTTTTGCAACCGCAGCGAGAACCGGTTGCGGTAAGACGGATGTTACCCCCCCGCCCCCCGCGTAGATCCGTACGTGCAGATTCGATTGTCGTATCGCGAGTAGCATTGCTGAATATTAGTAATCGTCTTCATCGCTGTTCTCGCTCCACTCTTATCCCAAGCCTGTTCGCTTTAGTATTCGCAACGGAATCCTTCACGGCTGGCCTTTCTGCCCTCACTTATTAATTGACATTGGCCTAAAAGTTGAGTTTTTTGACGTTCAGGACGACAGCCACACGTTATCTCAGAAGTCTATAAAAGCAATTAGCACTTGAATACAGTTCAAGTCTAGTTGATACATTATAATATCAACTCTGTCTAGAACCATTCTTTTGGAATAAGCCCATCTCCTTCTTCCTTCCAAGCCGCAACCTCGTTCATATGCGCCACCTCACCCCATATCGATTTATCAGCATGCTCCACAACAATTATCTGGACTTTGAATCCAGTACGTTCGAGTCCACGTGCCAAGAGGCGAAATATACGACGCGTGTCGTAGATATCATTATCCCTTGAACCTTTCAAGCTGATAGCCTGCTTATCATGAGCATCAAGAAGATTACCTCCAGACTGTGTACTCGGAAAATAAACTTGACTTGGTTGGTCAACTGCAAGAAAACTAAAAACAGGCCCATCTATGCGCTCAGGCTCGACAAATATCTCGTGCAATGCAAGGAATGTCGATAGGTGATAGGCCATCCAATTGGCACCACTGCCAATTTCCCATAAGAAATCTTTACGATAGCTTTTGCCACTTGAGAAACTCAGAGTCAATTCTTCATAATCTAATTCGATGGTTGCCGCTGACTCAATACCCAACCACTGTGCATACCCACTAATGTATTTATCTAGCTTAGTTGCAATTAATTTTTCTCGACCCCCTCGTCCAGAATTCAAAAAATAGTTGCCAACTTTAAATAAATCGATTTCTGCCTGTCGAATACGTTCATTCAAATCACCCTGACCATCCAATGTCGCCAGAGCCATCAGCAATGCCTGCAGTCGCCCAAGAAGCAAGTAGGCTCGCCCAAGCGACTCCATCGGCATAGTCCCCTTCTCCACTAAACTAAGCCTGTGCATTCGGGCTATATGCAACTTTTGTTGTGCAACCCCCAGCTCATTCTCAAGCGATTCAAGTTGCTTGTCAACAATAGGTCCTTCGCGAAGAGCGTTGGAGAGTCGTGTTACGTCGCCCAGTTTTTCAGCCAAATCACTTAGCACCTCATGTGTGTGGCCATTCGCTGAACCACAAACCACACACGTTTCATCTTGAACTAATTTCTCTTGGAGCCAGCCAAGGTTAACTACTCGATCTTTTTCATCCTTCACGGCCTTAGACAGCCTCTTTGCGCGATGTGCTAAACCACGGTAGTCACGCAACTCTTGTACCAAGTCGTCAACCTTAATCTGCAAAGCCTCCTCGGCCTCGGTAGCTTCTTGGAAAAGTCTATTAGTGAACCCGTATTGAGGAGTACGAAGGCGGTCCGAAAGACGCCCTTCAAGGTAAGCATCATTAAGGTTTCGCAGAGACGAAATGCGCGCCTCTAAGGCTGAATCATTGTTCTCCTCCACTAAGCCTAATGTGACCGACTCGTTCCAGAGCACTGTAACTTCAGCTCCCCAAGATGCGAAAGCGGCCTCCCGACTATGCAATTCTTTCTTGAGCGAATCTAGTAATTTTAGATAACGTGTACGCTCGCGAGATTTTCGAAGGTACTCTGCATCAACAATACCAAGCGCATACGGTAGTACACGCTTTAGTTTTTCCTTATGTTGATACGTATCAGCCTTATAAAACAATGCGTTCGGATTTGCGACAATATGTTGAGGAAGGAAGTTAAAAGCTGCCATATCCCGGTAAGATGGAGGATTTTCCGACTGTATTGCATCTTCATCCTCGACCAATGACATGTTGGTGATTCGCGCCACTTTGTTAAATGCATCCTTATATCGTGCGTGCGTATGCGTGGCCTTTACTGTTTCTGGTATGGACTTATCACCGGCCGACCATGGCAGAAAGAAGAACTCACCGCTTCCAGTGCTACTTGAAGGCGTACGACGTCCGATTAAAACCCAAGCATCACGAATTCTCACCTTTAGCCCGAACCATTCCGTTTTATCACGAATTGGCCCGACGGGAATAGTGCACTTTTCGGAACCTAAACAATAGTCAATGATCGCAATTATGGAAGACTTTCCGGTCCGACTGCGGCCATGAATGACGTTAACTTCGTCTTCGGAAAAATTGAGCGACCGAATTTTATTAAGATGATTCTTAGGCCAAAGAATCATCTCTGAAATGAAGAATTGCATATTAGTAAATATCTAAAATTGCGTACAACTCTGCTGTCGTTGCATCCTTGAACCAGTTAGCCAGGCGCAGGACTGACCCTGACATTTCGCTATCGATGCTTGTTGGGTTACTTCCGCTTGGCCATCTAGAAGAACGAAAAGCGAAGTTTTTTTTATTTCCTTCATAACGCTTGATCAGTAAACCCGTTGCACATGCAATATTAAGACCCTGGGATGAAACTGGCGCATAGGCCGCTACTCTTTCAGCCAATCGTTCCGTAATTCGAGGTTCATCAGAAATCACCGTGTGTAGGCTGGTCGCAAAATTTCGCTTGTAAATACTACGCCGACTCGGCCCATGCCAGACAATTGGCAAAACGAGCAAAAATTTCTCAAACGAAGGATGACGCGTATTCGCTGTGCGATCTTTATATTCCTTCGCAAAGCTCGCTAAGATAAAGCAAGCCAAAGCACTATTTTGCATTAGCGAGCGATCAATGTAACCTACCCTCAAGATCCTTCTCCTTCTTCACCGGACGCCTCTTTAGTGCCGAGTGACGGATGCCAATATACAAAATGGGGATCGCTCGGCTTATTGGCCATTTGATGATAGTGGCCATGTGTAAAGTACGGATTGGTTGTCTCGTGACGCCCCAGGCCAGCCTTAAAATTTTCATCCAGTGTTTTCATGAGCGTGAGCTTACCAATATTCTCCGGACTGGCATCTGTTCTCATACTCATTTCCAACTCTGCATTATCACGACAATTCTGCCACCTTTGATGCATAGAGCTTTCGCGCGATTCCCAATCGAGGTGATTAAAACCCTCCTTTTCAAGACGCACGCGCTCGACGTAAAAAGCCCAGTAGTTGTTAAGGTGTCCATCGATCATTCTGCTTGGAAGACCAATACGCGAGAGTTGCCTTAGAAAGAAAAAATCCCGGCCACCTTGCTGAACCAGTTCTTTAAAATCAACGTGCATCATGGGCCGATCCAGGTATCTCCGGAGAAACCGGCGCTCTAGCTCTTTGTGCAGATGATCTCTGAATGACTGAGGCGTTAGCCAGACAGTCTTTCCATCAGTCCATGCTTTTCGACATGTATCGACAGCAATACCTAAGAGGTATTGATATATTTCCTCGCCTTGGTCAACAAGCTCTGAAGGAAGCTGAAAAAGTTGAATCGTCTCTTCCTTTGGCATCTCACCAAATCTAGTACCTCCGCGCTCAAATAAAGTCAGCCCTCGAACCATATATCTCAAATCCTCATCAATATGCTTGAGGACCTGTGTCATCTCAGTGATTTTTGATTTTACTTTTTTTGGCGCAGATTTATTATCTATTGAATCCCTCTGAGTACTGACAGAGGAGGTAGAATTCTCTGAGGCATTTTTCTTTACCATTACACCTTCTGCGTGCTTACGCAATATAGAAACCGCCTTATTTACATCATCGTCCGTTTCTGCATCACTAAGCAATCGCACTAAAGATTCAGCGGGAACTGCAGCATTCGTAACTAAGCAAAATTGAACATGAGAGTACTGATCGCGCAAATCCCTCACATGACTCAACCAAACACGGAGGGTATGCCACAGTTTATAGCTGCTATCTTGAAAAGGCTGACCAGTGGACTGTAACGTATTTGCATCCTGCTCAAGCCTTGCAGACACAGTTCCGTCAGTATTTGAAGTCAGTTCCGCTACATCATCCAAAGTTTCGATGCCTATCCGCGTCTTTCTTCCATGCCCCTGAAATAGGCAATAAAGAGCTCTTTCAAACTGAAATGTAAAGGCAACAATGGTAGGCGCCGCATTGGTATTTATCGGCTTATCAACTTCCCATTTTTTGTCTTGCTCTTTCATAAGCCTCCCTCAAGGTTGCATAGTTTCTATGAGATTATGCAAGTTGCAACACTGTAAAAATACACAGCCAACGCAGTAAGTTGCAGCGGGCAAGAACACCTCATTTTTATGGCTGCAAGGGAAATTTGTGCATCGATTCGTTTTTCGTGGAGGCCGTTGTCAAAGCAGCAGCCGACTTTGGTATCAATTCTGAACGAGCCGCATGTCCGTAGCAAGAATGGGTAGATGGCCTGAAGCCGTTCCACTGTAGTGTCTGCTATGGTGAATCTGCTGGTCTTTGCATTTTTATCAGCGTCTGAGGGTCGTGCGGCAGCGGTGTGTCTGCGAGGAATGTAGACCCAGGCCTGCCTACCAGTCTCGACCGAGTCTTGCGGGCTATGCAGCGGTAAACAGTCCCTCGCTCGATTGGTACGGGCTGGCTAGCGCGGCAGAACAGGCCCAGCAGCTCAAGGGCTGGATTGCGCCAGATCTGCTGGTTCTCGACGATCTCTTCCTGGCCCGGCGCATTGCCTAAGTGGGTGCCGAGTTGCTGCAATCCATCATGCATCAACGCTGCAAGCTGCGCCGCGCCATCGTCATTACCTCCAACCGCGTAGTGCAGGACTGGGGCAAGTACCTGGGAGACGCCACCATGGCCACGAACATCTTGGACCGACTCATGCATCGCTGCGCGATGCTGGAGTTCGAGGGCAAGAGCTATCGCCGCATCGCCGTCACGCCGGAATAGTCATAATCTGCAACGTCCTGCCCTGGGGGAGTTTGACTGGCCAAAAGTGGGGGGATTGACGTGGCCATCGGGGCTGTAATCGGCTATACCGCAAGCGCCACCGTCATTTTGCGTCGTAGCACCTCTACTTCTCGTTCACAGACAAAGAAGTGGTCCATCACTACAAGCATTCGAAGTTCAATGACCCCGTCTAAGAAAAAATCAACGGCAAAAGCGTCTCTGAGCGGCAGTACAAAACGCACAACGGCAACACTGAGATCGACGAGCGGCGCCGGGTTCGAGTTCGAAGACCTTATAAGCGCCTGGCAGTTGGTCTCACACCGTAATCGCCGAGCGCCTGTGGAAATACTGGACGAAGGATCGCGCAGATGCCCAGGCATTGATGATGCGCTTCGCGCAGCGAGAGGCGTTGTTCGAACGCAGCTTCGCGCTGACCGACTTGGACCCGACGGAAACGGCAACGTTGACGCAGCGGCCTCATGAGCGTCCTTTGCGCTTGAACGAGCGCACCAACCGTATAGAGTTTGATCACGATCTGGCGGCGGATTAGGCCCGCTTTCAACTCCTGAAGCAGATTGCTGAGGCCGTGCTTTCCACACGCCTCATTGATCTTCGCACCTAGCTCGACCTCATTGAGGAGGCCGACTATCTAGCTTTCGCGGAATCTGGTATTTCTCATATAGAGACCCATGCGGATGGAATTCTCTATTTCAAAGTGATTGAGATTTCCGAAGTGAATTCACGGGGAAAATATGAATGGGCTGTTCAGGCAGCACCTTTTCAAAGGCATGGATCTGTCTGGGTACTCACAGGATCACCTAGATGCCATCGCGAGAAAATTAAACCAACGCCTCAGGAAGACTCTGGGGTTCAGAACACCTGCAAAATGTTTGACGCATGTTTTGCATCGATCGGTTGAATCTTCGGTCAAAAAAACCGTGCAAAAGAGCGACAACTGAGGATTTAAGCGATCAGCAGCAGTCTAGCGCCTTCATCATTGGTGTAACCAGAACCGCAACTGGCTTCCTACATTCCTCTAAATCGATACTGGCATTGCATAGACTTAGTAACTCTGAAAGACTGGGCGCCCATGTTATAAGCAGGCGTGGAGCGCACTTGAAAGGGGATTTTCGCCATAGATCCTTGCAATGCAAAAATATTATCTGGAGATAACTGGTCGTAGCATTGCTAATAAATTCCAGTACGCATTTCGAAAATCTCAACTTATAGCATCTTTGATAGCTTTCTCCATGGCATCAAATAGATAATCAAACTTTTCAAAATTGATGTTTTCTGCATTCTGAGCGACAACCTTATGCGCAAAAACTACTTTACTATAATCTGTTTTTGAATTGAAGCTGCTGTTCGATGGGTTGAATTTTTTTCCATCAATAATAATGCTTTTCTCCTTTTCGTAAAAGAAATCTTCAATGCAAGTTTCCTTTTTCTCATCAATCAAAGGAGTTGGTATGGCATAAATATTATGCTTAACTCGCGTAAAGGGAGCGCTGATAATTGGGCAAACTTTTTTTAGCGGACCGCTAAATTTTTTAGCTCCGTCATCATTATCATAGATAAATAAAACTGGATTTTTCGAAATTGGAGTTTTAAATTTTTTACCAATCAATTCAATATAGTATTGGATTAATTTTGGCAGTGCATCTGCTCCGCCATCATATATTCCAAGAATAGATCCAGTTTTATTTTTTGAATAGTTTATAATATTTACATTCATTTCAAAGTTACCGCCATTAGATGATGCGAGTAGTGGGAACTTTGCAGCGCGTGCTCTTAGTGCATGCTTTATGTAAATATTATCTGTTTCGCCTTCGCAGAAAATTGTAGGCTTCGCTATTGAAAAGCAGTATTTATATAATAAGAAATTTTTATATATTTCTGAAAATTTTCCTGGAATGACTAAATTTTCTCTTTGAGGAACCCTCTTCATCTCTGAAATAATTTTTTCTCGCATGCAATAAACTGCGTCTATATGGTTGATCAGCCCATGCAGCTGGTCAAGTGTGCCATGATTATCTACTGTCTCCCCTGTGATAGGGTTTTTCACTCTTTCGTAAAATGAACCGGTAGTGAATAGGCTATATGCCTTTTCTCGGACAGATCGCTTGAAATCTTGCGAGACATTTGGTAGTCTGTTGACAGTTAGTCCTGTAACAACTTGCCTAGAGTCTTTATACTGCATTCTCGTTTTTTTGCTATTCACAGAGAATCCAGAAGATTTTACAACGTTGCTCAAATTTAGGCCGATTTCCCAAGCGTGCTCGCCTACGTTCTTTACGGCTATCGAAGGAGGGAAATTCTTCTTGTTAGTGGAAAATGTTATATCGTCAACATACCGCGTATATGTGCATCCCTCTTTCTTTGCCAGCCTGACCAATTTTATGTCCATCATTCTTGCCATCAGATTGGAGATGACCGGCGAGCTTGGACTGCCTTGAGGTAACTTCCCATCGCAGCAGGCAATCTGAGCAACAATGGTTGCGACTGCTGGATTAAGATTAAAGCGTTCATCCTTAATCAACAACCCCCTGACCCGCCCGAGGTGAATTGATGGAAAGAAATCTTGAAGATCTGTATTAAATACTAAATGCCGGGAGCGATGATTTAATGCATTGCTGACAATGCCTAACTTCGGCATGTAGCCATGAGATATATGCCTGTAACCTGTCGGGCCATCCAGCTCAAGAGCCTCGTTGAGGATTGATGCTAATTTTCTTTGCAATAGCTTTAGCCCGGGCGCTGGGGCCAAAATTTTACGAGTTCCGCCAGATTTTTTTGGAATCTCAAATTCAATATATTTTGATTGGGTGCTCTTCACATATAGTAGATGTGAAAGAGCCGCTGCTTTTAAATCCAACAATTGAGCTACATCGGATAAATTTGCAGCGCTCTTTAATTTATCTATTTTTCGCATGAGATTAAAGGTGGGCCAAACGGCACTCATACGCGAACGCTAGGATTATCTAGAGAACATTTGGAGTCACATAGGAAGCATACACTCCCACTTTTTTGTCACGTACTGCGATACGCAGTACAAAGTCTGCCGTTCGGCCCGGTTACTATTATATACACTTTCCTTCCCCATCGACACGTGTGACGTCAAATTAAACCTCACCGGCTTTGATGTTGACCCCGTGCTCCCGACCCGGTCCTATTCGCAATAATGTGCCTGTTCAGCTACTGAGGCCTGTTGCCGCCTGAACTCCCGAGGCGAACGCATTTTCAACGAAAAATGCAGGTGCATTTCATTGAAGTGCTCGAAGGCCGCAGGCAATTGCTCCAGCACCGTGCGCGCGTCACGTAGATTCATGCGCGCCACGTAGTCATGTTTGAAGGTGTTCACGAAGCTCTCGGCCATTGCGTTGCTCTGCGGGCTGCAGACGGGAGTGTTAATGGGTCTCAGGCCCAGCGCGCGTGCCAGTGCCCGCGTTTCGGCTGCAATGTAGGCCCCACCGTTGTAGCTCAGGAACTCCAGGGCATGGTCCCCGGGAACTGCTTCCACGGCCCCGAAGCGGCGCTCCACGGCTTCGACGAGCATCTCGCGCACCGGCTCGCCTGGTAGCCCCTTTCCCTCGCAAGCGCGCCAAGCCATTACCTCCCTGTCGCAGCAGTCATTGGCGAACGTGGCAGTCACGGTCTGACCAGAGTCGCACTTGATTTCCAGGCTGACCTGCCCCCTTCCGCCATACCAATCAGTCGGAAGTCCGAGTTAAAGCTTACTTGATCTCTTTGCTGGAAGCCGGCGGTCTCTGATTGATGATGCGATGCCGTTGAGCGAACTCAGCCGGCGGTATTCGTCCGAGACTGCTATGCGGTCGCACTTGGTTGTAGTCCTGGCGCCAGCTTGCAATCGTTGATCGCGCCTGTACCAGCGTCTCAAATCAGTGCTCGTTCAAGCACTCGTCACGGAACTTGCCATTGAAGCTCTCGATGTAGCCGTTTTGCATGGGGCGTCCTGGCTGGATCAGTATGTGGCGCACGCCATGTGATTGCGCCCAGGCGATGAAGGCCCGACTGGTGAACTCTGGGCCGTTGTCGGTTCTCACTGCGGTTGGGTAACCTCTGAAGGTGGCCGCACGATCGAGCAGCCGGGTGACGTATTGCCCTGAGATTCCGTAGTCCACTGAGATATCCACGCATTCATGTGAGAAGTCATCGGCCACCGTCAAACACTTGATGCGCCTCCCATTGGCCAAGCTGTCGGAGACGAAGTCCATGCTCCAGGCTTCATGGACATGCGTTGCCACCGTGAGGGGCACGCGTTCGCTGGCAGCGCGCCGTACCTTCTTGCGCTTGCGAACCGCCAGTTGTGCTTGGCTGTACAGCCGATACACCCGCTTGTGATTGACGCCTGGGAACTCCGGGCGCTGCAGGTCGTGGATGCGGCGATAGCCGAAGCGGCGACGCACCTGCGCGATCTCGACGATCTTGGCGCTGAGCTGTTGTGTACTCTCATCCACCAAGGGCGGATTGCGGTAGCAATCTCTGGAGAGCCCCACCAGGCGACATGCGCGGCGCTCGGAAAGATGATGTTCAGTGATCATCTTGGCTGCTGCGGCGCGCCTGGCCTGCGGGGCTAAGGCTTTACGCCGAAGACGTCCTTGAGCGCGTGAATGTCGAGGTGGGCCTCGGCCAGCAAGCGCT
>Ga0308165_1000298_pt1 | contig 107709 bp, 77 predicted proteins | sample PhyWR2_FD_201032 | JGI IMG/M metagenome (GOLD analysis project Ga0308165, IMG submission 201032) | Phyllosphere microbial communities from UC Gill Tract Community Farm, Albany, California, United States - DLSLW.R2 | ecosystem: Host-associated > Plants > Phyllosphere > Unclassified | place: USA... | reverse complement strand
GCGCCTGGACTTCATCTTCCTGCGACTGATCTTCCAGCCAGGAGGCGGCCAGCAGCAGCGAACCGAAATGATCGGCTGGCGCTTCGCCTAATGGCATCCCACGCTGCTGGAGAAATACCCGCACGTCAGCTTCGCTGGCACCTTCAACGTAGGACGAACGCAGTGGTGAGACGCTGCACTCGCTGCCGACAAACAGAGCGTTAAAATCGGCGGCTAGCTGCGGATCGGTACAATGCTGTTGCAAACGAGTCAGCAGTTCGTCCTGCTCGAGCGGCCAGTGCTGTTGCAGTTTGCCCTCCTTGATCAAGGTAAACAGCGGCTCCAACAACGGATCCTGCGGCTGGCGGTAAAACAGCGTGCCTAACACCCGGCAGACAACGGAAAACTCATTCATGATAACACCCTATAAAACTAAAATTTGCCGTGACGATGTCACAGATCGGCTAATTCCGCAATTGCCGGTCTGCCACGCTGCTCAAGAAAGTTCAGGATCCGGCGCGGTGACACGTTTAAAACGCGCTCCTGCGGGAAATCCACTTCCTCAAGGATACGCTCGCAGTGTTCAAAACCACCTAGAGCAAAAGCCACGTGCGAGTCAGAGCCTAATGCCAGCCAGCCGCCAGCGTCACGCACTGCGGCAGCTATCGCACGGCAATTTGATTCACTGCCCTTACGGGAATGAATAAACGAAGAGTTATTCAGCTCCAACGCTACTTGATATTTGGCTGCCGCTGCGGCTATCGCCGGGATATCGACCGGATATTTTGGGTTGCCCGGATGGCTGATGATATGGACATCGCCCTGCGCCATGGCGGCAATCATCGCCTCGGTGTTGGCGGCCCGATCCTGCGGAGCAAATACCGGCTCATGGAACCCGGCAATAATCAGATCGATTTCGTTGAGCATGGGTCCGGTGCAGTCGATATCGCCGGCCAGGTTTTTGATATTGGCCTCAATGCCGCGCAGAATGCCAATGCCATCCACCAGGCGTGGCCACACACGCATGTTCATAAAGTGCCAGTAGTGTGGCGCATCGGCCATATCCGGCCCGTGGTCGGTGATGGCGAACAGTTTGATGCCTTTGTGTTTCGCTTCGGCGATATAGTCGTGCAGGGTGCTATAGGCATGGGTACTGGCTACGGTATGCATATGTAAATCAACGGGGTACATTCTTTCTCCTTCTTAGGCGCTCGCCAGGGTCAGCGGATGGCGGCCGATCCTTGTTCATGATAGCAGTTAACGCCGCTAGCGACATGTTAACGGATTGGGAAAGCATCAATAGCCACGCTGAATATCAACCAGTCCAGCAGGCTGTTCGCCCGCCTCAAGCCGCAGGAGATTGGCACTAACCTGATCCATCGCCTGTTCCGGCAGAGTAACAGCAGCAATATGCGGGGTAATCGTGACACGGGGATGACGCCAGAAGGCATGAGCGGACGGCAAAGGTTCGTTGACGAAGACGTCAAGCATGGCGGCCGCCAGTTGCCCTTGTGCCAACATCGCCAGCAGATCGTCTTCCACCAGATGGGCACCGCGCGCAATGTTGATCAGGTAAGCACCTGGCACCAAACGGCTAAACAGCTGGCGATTAAGGATACCCGCAGTTTCAGGCGTATTGGGCAACAGGTTGATCAGCAACCGCGTGCCATCAAGAAACGCCGCTAACTGAGGTTGCCCGGCAAAACTCTGTACGTGCTCAATCTGCTTGGGGCTGCGGCTCCAGCAGCGGACGTTAAAACCGAACGCCACCAGCTTTTGCGCCACACTTTTCCCCAATACCCCGGCGCCCAGAATGCCGATGGTGAAATCACTTTGCTGATGAGGCTCAAGCGGCAACCAGTTCTGCTGCTGTTGCTGCAACTGATATTCATCAAAACGACGGAAATAGCGCAACACGCCAGCCAGCGCGTATTCATCCATCTGCTGCGCCATGCCGGTATCCTCCAGCCGGATTAGCGGTACTCCCGCCGGTAGGACACCGGGATGCTGACGTTCCTGCTCAAGAATGGCGTCTACTCCAGCTCCCAGAGCAAAGATCCCTTTCAGATCGCGGCGGTTGGCCAGCATCTCATAGGGTGGCCGCCATACCAGCGCGTAGTCCGCCGGGCGATTATCCCCCGGTTGCCATGCCCGGATATTCGCCTGTGGTAAGCGCTTCGCCATTCCTGCCAGCCAATCTTGCGCATCAAAAAACGGGTGATAGAAAATAATATTCACTGCCGGTTCCCTTCTTGGGTGGATTTTTAGCTATCCTTTCGCGCTTTGCCGCACGATGCAAGAATAAACTGGCAGGGAGAAGGCGGAATTATCGTGCGACAAATCAGCAAATTGCTGGAAGTTTGGCTAAACGCACACGGTAATGGCACAAGGCTATTGACGCTGGGATCAGATTCTCCTACATTAGCGCCCGTCGACAGCGTAAACCGTTGCCGATGACAAAACGGTGAGGTGTCTGAGTGGCTGAAGGAGCACGCCTGGAAAGTGTGTATACGCGTAAGTGTATCGAGGGTTCGAACCCCTCCCTCACCGCCATATTTAAAGAAGAAGTCTGAGCTAACGTTCAGACTTTTTTTTTGCATATTCCCCATTCAGGGAGGGGTGAGAAGCCTCGACAGGGTTCGACAAAATGGCTCGCATCGCAGAGACATTTTGGACGGCCGACCGGCCGCCCGCAGGGTGAGCTTGCGAATCAAGCCCTCCCTCACCGCCATATTACAAGAGAAAGTCTGAACTCACGTTCAGACTGAGACTTCTGACAAACCCTCACTGGCCTAACAACGTAGGGGCGCTGCATGCTGCGCCCGTCTGTATAATCAATGGGTTAGCAAATACTGGTATAAATAGATCCCGACCAATTCAACAATATTGCCACTTTGTCATCAATCTGAGTCTGAACTAACGTTCAGACTTTTTTTTTGCATATCCCCCAATCTGGGAGGGGTGAGAAGCCTCGACAGGGTTCTACAAAATGGCTCGCAACGCAGAGACATTTTGGACGGCCGACCGGCCGCCCATAGGGTGAGCTTACGAATAGGATCCATCGTCGGCTATGAGCGAGAAGCGGACGCTGGCTTTTCCTATATGTATGATTTACTCGTTGGCCAGCCCTGACGTATATATCATTAATTCAGGGACTCATCAGCAGGACCGGAGGTTGCGTATGTTGATATATAACGTTTTTTGACGGCATATTGGCGTTCAACGTAAGAATGCTCGGTGGCTGGTATTTCGCGCTGACCTGACGGAGAGAAAGTTTTCTTGACTCTATGACATCGCTATTCCAGACGATATGACAGAGGGCGAGATTGCCGGCTGGCTGAGTGACATTATCCATGAAGTCGCTGCAGTCAGGATGACCATAAGGATTGAATGTGCCGGACAGCCGTTGCGATCCTGGTCAGGGATAGCGCACGCATCAGTGTTTCACCCTTGAACAAATTGTGCTCAATGGCATGAGCCCAAATTGCGGCGGAGACAGGAGAATCGCAGACCATCGCCCTGAGACAATGATCTGCGGTGAGACTAAACGAAAACAATACGCTTAGTCATTAACTCCGGGCAGGCTTACGTTAATGCCGGCTTTTCATTCTGCTGCGTGTTAACAGGACGTATCTTGAACCAGATGGCATACATAGCGGGCAGGAACACCAGCGTGATGATAGTGCCACCAAAGGTCCCGCCAATCAGGGTATAGGCCAGCGTTCCCCAGAACACCGAGTGCGTCAGCGGGATAAACGCCAGAATGGCGGCCATCGCCGTCAGCAGCACCGGCCGGGCTCGTTGCACCGTCGCCTCCACCACCGCATTGAATGGTGCAAGCCCTTCCTGTTCGTTGTGATGGATCTGCCCTATCAGGATCAGGGTGTTACGCATCAGGATGCCCGACAGCGCAATCAGCCCTACCAGCGCATTGATGCCAAACGGCTGGTTGAAGAGCAACAGCGTGGGCACCACCCCAATAAGCCCCAGCGGCGCAGTGAGGAATACCATCACCATAGCCGACATCGACCGCACCTGCAGGATAATAATCAACAGCGTCATGGCGATCATGACTGGGAACAGCGGTGCCATCGCCTGAGTGGCTTTCCCGGATTCTTCAATAGAACCCGCCTGCTCGATGCGGTATCCGGCCGGGAGCGTATCAATGACCGGCTGTAACGCTTTGATCATTGCCGTGGAGACATCCGGCGGCTGCAGGTTTTCGGCAATGTCCCCCCGCACGGTAATGGTCGGAGTACGATCGCGACGGCGCAAAACAGGATCTTCCATTTGCACCTCAACCTCTCCTATCTGAGATAACGGAATGTGCTGGCCGGAAGATCCCACTAAGGTAAAGCCCGCTATTTTTGCCGGGTCAAGCCGGATATCTCCCGCCGCGCGCCCCATAACCTGCACCGAACGGATATCTTCACGCACCGAGGTGATCGGAACGCCTGAAAGCAGGAACTGAAGCTGCTGCGCGACCGCATTCGATGTCAGCCCCACCGCCTGCAGGCGATCCTGATTGAGCGTGAAATGCAGCGCTGGCACCCGCGGCCCCCAGTCGGTGTTGACGGTCCTCATCATCGGGCTGGCCTGCATCACCTTTTCGACCTTGTCTGCAATTTCGCGCAGTTTACCAGGATCCGGCCCCATCACCCGGTAGGCCACCGGATAAGGAGAATACGGACCGAACACCAGTTGAGTCACGCGCACGCGCGCCTCAGGTGCCAGGCCGCTGGCCGCCGCTTTACGTAGCCTGAACTTGAGCGCCTCGCGCGCTTCCTGACTGTCTGTCAACACGACAATTTTCGCAAACGACGGGTCAGGCAGCTCAGGCGCCATGGCCAGATAAAAACGCGGCGATCCCTGCCCGATATAGGACGTAATGATTTTTGCCTCTTTCTGCTTTCCCAGCCAGGCTTCGATTTTCGCCGTGGTGGCGCTGGTCTGCTCAATCGCGGTCCCATAAGGCATCTGCACTTCAACCAGTACCTCCGGGCGGTCGGATGTAGGGAAAAACTGTTTTTTTACCAGTCCCATGCCGAGTATAGCGACCGTAAAGAGCGCAATAACGGTAATGGCGACAATCCATTTGCGCGCGATGACGCGGGTCAGTAACCGGCGAAAGCGGTTGTAATGATGGGTGTTGTAAATCGCCGCATGCCCGCCCTCCACCGTTTTGATTTTCGGCAGCATTTTCACGCCAAGATAAGGCGTAAACACCACCGCCACGATCCAGGAAGCAATCAGGGCAATACCGACAATCCAGAACATGTTGCTGGTGTATTCACCGGCAGTGGACTCGGCAAAACCGTTGGGCATGAATCCGACGGCGGTGACCAGCGTGCCTGCCAGCATCGGGGCCGCCGTGTGACTCCAGGCATAGGCCGAGGCTTTGATGCGGTCGTAGCCCTCTTCCATTTTCACCACCATCATTTCGATGGCGATGATCGCATCATCCACCAGCAACCCGAGCGCCAGGATCAGCGAGCCCAGGGTAATACGGTCAAAGTTTTTGCCGGAAGCCTCCATCACCACAAAGACAATCGCCAGCGTCAGCGGCACCGCTGCGGCAACCACCACGCCCACGCGCCAGCCCATACTGACGAAGCACACCACCATCACCACCAGCAGCGCGACGAAGAATTTGATCATGAACTCGTCGACGGCGGAGCTGATGTTGACTGACTGATCGGTGACCTTGGTCAGGGTCATGCCCAGCGGCATGCCCTCATTGATTTTGGCCGTTTCCGCATCCAGCGCTTTACCTAAATCCAGACCGTTCCAGCCGTCCCGCATAACGATGCCCAGCAGCAGCGCCGGTTCACCCTGATTGCGGATCAGGAAGGTCGCCGGATCTTCATAGCCTCGTTCAACGGTTGCCACGTCAGAAAGCAGCAGGGTTCTGCCCTGAACGACAACGGGCGTTTTGCGGATTTTATCCAGCTTATCGAAAGCGCCATCAAGGCGGATAAAGACCTGCGGCCCTTTGGTATCAATCGAACCGGCGGGCGTCAGTACGTTCTGGCTGTTGAGGGCGGCGAAAATATCCTGAGGCGAAATGCCCAGCGTGGCCAGCCGGTCATGTGAGAACGAGACAAAGATGCGTTCAGCCTGTTCGCCGATGATATTGACTTTCTTGACGCCGGGCACATGCAAAATGCGCTGGCGCAACGATTCCGCATCGCGGACCAGCAGTCGCTGTGGCTCCCCTTTGGCCTTCAGCGCAAAGAGCGCAAAGGTCACGTCAGAGAATTCATCATTGACCATCGGCCCGATGACACCTGCCGGCAAGTTTTTGGCCTCATCCCCCAGCTTCTTGCGCGCCTGATAGAATTCTTCCTGCACCTGTGAAGGCGGCGTGCTGTCCTGCAGGGAAAGCATGGTAAAAGCCAGACCGGGACGCGTGTACGTCTCACTGCGGTCATACCACTTGAGCTCCTGCATACGCTTTTCCAGCGGTTCAGCCACCTGATCCTGCATTTCTTGGGCGGTGGCGCCCGGCCAGGCAGAAATAATCGTCATCTGCTTGACGGTAAAAGGGGGATCTTCAGCCCGACCCAGTTCGAAAAATGAAAGAATACCGGCCACGGTTATCAGGATAATAAGGAACAGTGTGATTGAGCGCTCACGCACGGCGAGCGCTGAAAGATTGAATCCCCCCCCGATCATAACTGGCTCCCGGCGACGCTGGCATCGCTCTGTTCGGCCATACGTACCGCTTCACCGTCATGCAGCAGATGCGCCCCCAGAGCGACCACCTGTTCACCCGGCTTTAAGCTCCCGGTCACCCTCGCCGTATCGTCACCCAATCCCTGCACCTGAACGGACCGCCATGACACTTTGGCGGGCTTACCCGAAATCTCCCAGACACCCGGGCCTTTGCCAGGATCATAGATGGCCGCTAATGGTACCTGCATCACCTGGCCAGGTAATTTATCGTTTGCAATATGCAGCGTAACGGTGGATCCCAGCGGGGCATTCGCCAGTGCTCCCTCAAGCACATATCTCGCCTCGAAGGTGCGGGTTAGCGGATCCGCCGCATCGGAAAGGAGCCGCAGCTTTGCAGGGACGGGTTGTTTACCTGTACCGTACAACGTTGCCTGCGCCTCGCTTCCGGCAGCCGGACGTAACGTCTCAGGCAACTGCACAATGGCCTCGCGTTGCCCTGCTCTGGCAAGCCGCACCACCGGCTGCCCGGCACTGACAACCTGACCGGGTTCAGCCAGCGTATCCATAATCACGCCTTCGGCGTCGGCCAGCAGCACGGCGTAGCCCATGGCGTTTTCTGCCACATTGGCCTGTGCCTGAGCCGCACTGAGTTCCGCTTTGGCCGTATCGGCGGTGGCCTTTATCTGATCGTAGGCCGATGCCGACACTGCGCCTGCAGCGACCAGACCGCGATAGCGCACCTCGTCATCAGTCGCTTGTCTTGCACGGGCCCGTGCAGCCGCGACAGCCTGTTGCTGAGCCTGTGCCTGCAGACTCAGGTCAACCGGATCCAGACGCATCAATGGCTGACCGCGTTTAACGGTCTGGCCGGTATCGACCAGGCGTTCAAGGATTTTGCCCTGCACTCTGAAACCGAGGTCGCTTTGAATCCGGGCGACAACCACGCCGGTAAATGCGCGGGAGGCATCGGCAGCACTCACCACGGTCACAGACCTGACCAGAGGAGGCTGAGTGCGGGGATCGTCGGTGCCGGAAGAGTCGCCGCAGGCCACAAGGGCAAGCGGCAACAGGCAAACAGCAAAGGTGGCAGGATTAAGCCTGAGCATGGGTTCCCTTAATTGAATTAGCAGGACAGTAACCGCATTCTCAGACTAGTGACCAATAATGTCAATAGTCACAAATTAGGGTGACAGACTTCTCAGTATCAGTGAGGACAGAAGCGCCGCAGCTGCAGGTGCCGTTTCCAGATTGTATTGCAACTGTACCGGACTGATGTAAGGCCGCATGACCAGATATATCGCGTGCGCCGCCTCATCCAACGGCGTTTTTCGTTCAAACTCACCCGCCTGCCGCCCTTCAACAATGATTTGCTCAATCAGTGTTCTCAGGCGCGCTTCATGAGCCTCTGCCGACGGCCACTTATCCCGCGCCGCCACGGCAGCAATGTCATAAAGCTTGCGATCGTGAAAAAATAAATCACTGCCGGCTTCAGTCAGCGCCCTAAATAAACGCCGTAATTTTTCGGAGGCCGACGGGGCATCTGCAATCGCAGAATTGACAATCGCCATGATCATCGCCAGCCGGTTAGTGCAGATCACCTCACCGATCGCTTGCTTAGAATCGAAAAATTTATAGATATAAGATTTTGAAAATCCTATTGATTTAGCTAGTTCTGACACAGTGGTTTTCTCGTAACCAAAATGCCCGAAATGCTCTGTGGCAGCGTCAACGACCTGATCACGCACACTGTGATCCGATGGCCCCCTTGGGGGATGAACATTTATGTGTTTAGTCATTTTTCCAGCTTAGCTCAATGAGCCCTGATTGACAACGAGTGACCATTTGGTAATTTAGTCACACTTTAAAACTGACTCAAGGAATATCAATGTTTCCCCTCCGTAATCTTGCACTGATGGTGAGCAGCGTCTTACTGGCGGGTTGCGCCGTCGGGCCGGATTATTATCGCCCGGATGCCCCCCTACCTGAACGCTATCAGGCACAGTCTGCCGTCCAGCAGAGAAGCGTCTCCAGAACCGCCAGTTTTGCCGTCTGGTGGGACGGCTTCGGCGATCCCCTGTTAAGTCATTACGTTACCGACGCCCTCGCGCAAAATCTCGATCTCGCCCAGGCCACCGCCCGCCTGGCACAGGCACGCGCCGGACTGGGCGCGGCCACAGCAGCGCTGTTACCTTCAGGGAACGTCAGCGGGCAAGCGGCACGCGCGTATGAGTCGACCGAAACCCCGCTTGGTCAGGTTCTCAGCGCAACGCCGGATTATAATCGCTACGGCAATAGCTATGAAACCGATCTCAACGCAAGCTGGGAGATTGACGTATTTGGGGGGCTGCGACGCGGCCGTCAGGCTGCACTGGCTGACTATCAGGCTTCCGAAGCGGGCGTCGCCGCAACCCGTCTTGCCGTCGCGGCTCAGACTGCCGATATCTATATCACCCTGCGCGGATTACAGACTCGGTTGTTCATCGCGGAGAAACAGGTCAGTACGCAGCAGGAGCTGCTGGAAAAAGTACAACTCCTGAACGCTAAAGGACTGGCTCCGGCATATCAGGTTCGCCAGACCGAAGGGGAACTTGCGCAGGTTCAGGCAAACGTACCGGTTCTCCGTACGGCGCTTGATGCGGCCATGAATGCATTAGATGTCATACTCGGCTCGCCTCCTGGCACCCACCACAGTCAGTTAGCGTTGCCGGGCGCCATACCGCAGGCTCCGCAGATAGCCTCAACGGGCACACCTGCCGATCTGTTGCGCCGCAGACCCGATATTATCGTGGCTGAGCGCCATCTCGCGGCGTCGAGTGCACGCATCGGCGTGGCCGTTAGTGAGTATTATCCGAAGTTTTCACTCAGTGCCCTGCTCGGCAGCGCAACGGCTTTGTCGGGTGACAATCTGTTCTCCAGCGGTGCCAGCCAGTCGGCAGCCGTGCTGGGAATACGCTGGCGGCTCTTCGATTTTGGTCGCATCAACGCCCAGATAGCTCAGGCGAAAGGCCAGGAGGCCGAAGCACTCGCGGCCTATCGCCTGTCGGTATTACGCGCCACCGAAGACGTCGAAAATGCTTTCTCTGCCTTGGTCAATCATGAAACACAGGCAGCCACGCTGACCCGTGGTGAAGCCGCCCTGGCTAGCGCCCGCCAGTCATCTTTTATCGCTTACCGGCAGGGAACGGCCAGCCTGATGGACGTCCTGCACAACAATGAAACCCTGCTACAGGCTTCGGATGCCAAGGCTCAGGCGCAGGCAGAATCTGCGCGCGCGGCTGTTGCTACGTTCAGGGCGCTCGGCGGAGGCTGGCAGCCATCGGAGGCGGCCACACCATAAGGTGTCGCGGACCTTCCCTTTTCTACGTCACAGACATGACGCTCCTATCACCGTTGATTACACGGCAGTGCCGTCCTGATAACCGGGAGACTGATGAAAAGGATAGGTGTTATGGAAAACGGTTTAAACAAAGGTACTAAACACAAATACTGAACTTTTACCTGTTCATAACCCTCGATGTAGCAAGAGAAATAGCGGAGGGCTGGATTAACGAATACAACAGTGAGTGGGCCATGAATCTCTGAATAACCTGATCCCGGAAGAATGCCGGATGATGGCTGAGAAAACGGAGAACTCGAAAAGTGTGTGGAATTAAAACAGGGGTGTTTACAGTACGTTCTATCCAGGTTCAACAAGCCCGCGTGAAAAACCTCCCGATGTTTCTTTGATCTCCCCTCTCCCCAAAAAATTGCTTGATTTACCCGCTGCCTGCTCAGTAACCTGTCGCAGTTCACACACCATTAAACTTTATGAAACGGATTTTCATGAAACGGACTTTTCCTGCGGACGTCTGTCCACCCAAGACGCTGAGACGCATTCTCGCCGGGCTGCTCTTCGCTGGCGCTTCCCCGTTACTGGCTGCCACGCCATCCGACGCGCCCGACCGGGCTGCTTCCGCTATTGACGCGCGCGAACAGCAGCGCCAGCAAGAGCGCGAGCGCGCCCTGCAAAGCCAAAATAACCCGCAGTCCGATGTGCGCCTTGCACGCCCTGAGCTTGAGCGAACCCAATATCCCGCTGATGAGCACCCCTGTTTTACCATCAACCGCATCGCCCTGGTCGGTGAGTCTGCCGGGCGTTTTCAGTGGGCGCTGAAAGCCGCCGCTGACGCCAAAGGGCGCTGCCTGGGCGGCAAGGGCATTGTGCTGGTCATTAATCAGGTGCAAAACGCCATACTGGCTAAAGGCTGGGTCACCACCCGCGTGATGGCGCAGGAGCAGGACCTGACCACCGGCGTGCTGACCCTGACCCTGCAGCCCGGTCGCATCGGGGAGATCCGCTTTGAGCAACCCGTCTCGTGGCGCGGGCGGCTGTGGAACGCCCTCCCCGCCTCATCGGGCGACATGTTGAATCTACGCGACATTGAGCAGGGGCTGGAGAATTTCCGGCGGGTGCCCAGCGCCGCGGCCGATATCAAAATCGTCCCCGGCAGGCAAGATGCCACCAGCGACCTGCTGGTCAACTGGCAGGAAGCCCGGCCGGTGCGGCTTAGCCTGGGGCTGGATGACAGCGGCTCTAAAAGTACCGGGCGGTATCTCGGTTCCGCCACGTTAGCCCTTGATGCCCCCTTTGCGCAGAACGACCTCTTTTACGCCAACGTGGGTAAAGATCTGTTCCAGCACGGGCCGTTTGGCAACCGCTCGCACACCCTGAACTACTTTTTCCCGCTGGGCTACTGGGGTGTTGCCGCCAATTACAATGACTACACCTACCACCAGAATATCCCCAACGCCAACGAAGTGCTGCGCTACAGCGGTAAAAGCGACAACGCTCAGCTGACGCTCTCCCGGCTGCTGTACCGCGACCAGTCGCACAAAATCACGCTCAACCTGCGCGGCTACCGCAGGCACTCGACTAACGCCGTAAACGACATCGATATCGAACAGCAGAAGCGGCGCACCGCCGGCTGGGAGCTGGGGCTTAACCAACGCAGCTACCTTGGGACCACCACTCTGGACGCAAATATCAGCTGGCGGCGCGGGACCGGCGCGTTCAACGCCCTTCCCGCCCCGGAAGAGTCGCGTCATGAAGGCAGCGCTCGTACGGGGATCGTGCTCGGGGACCTGGGTATCAATCAGCCCTTTACCCTGGGTGGGCAACCGTGGCGGATTTACACCAGCCTGCGCGGGCAGTGGAGCCCGAACGCGCTGACGCCCCAGGAGCGCATGGCGATTGCCGGACGTTACACGGTGCGTGGCTTTGACGGCGAACAGGTGCTGTCCGGGGAAAAAGGCCTGCTCTGGCGTAACGATATCGCCTGGAACGTATTCGCACGCGGCCACGAGCTCTACCTCGCGGCCGACTATGGGCGGGTAGACGGCCCGGGTACCCGATACCTGGTCGGTCACCAGCTTGCGGGCAGCGCGGTTGGCGTACGCGGCGCGCTGTGGGGCCGGTTCAGTTATGACCTGTTTGCCGGCCTGCCAATCTACAAGCCAGCAGGCTTCCACACCTCGGGTGCCACGGCAGGCTTTAGCGTTAATCTGGAAATCTGAAACCCGGCAGGGCGTGATTACGCCCCCTTTTTTGACAATGGACGAAACGGACTGACTTTACTCAGGGAAGAACCTCATGAACAAACATTGCTATCGCCTGATATTTAGCCGCACCCACGGAGAGCTGCGGGTCGTATCCGAACTGGCCCGCAGCTGCAGCAGCGAACCCGGACAGCATCGCGGTGTCGGCATCGCGGGGGAGAACCGTTTATGGGTGACCCTGCGGCGTGCGGTATGGCTGCTGGGGCTGGCAATGTTTGCCGCGCCGGTGATGGCCAGCGGCATTGTGGCCGACGGCAGCGCCGCGCCCGGCCAGCGGCCGGAGGTGATCGCCACCCAGAACGGCCTGCCGCAGGTCAATATCACCGCCCCTAACCAGGCCGGGGTGTCGCATAACCAGTATCAGCAGTTCGACGTCGATCACAAAGGTGCCATCCTCAACAACTCGGCGGTGATGACCTCCACCCAGATGGCCGGCATGATCCAGGGCAACCCCAATCTCAATCCCAATAGCGCGCCGGCGCGAGTGATCCTCAATGAAGTGAACAGCAATAATCCCAGCCAGCTGCGTGGCTTTCTGGAAGTAGCCGGCGGCAAGGCGCAGGTGATTGTGGCTAACCCTGCCGGCATTGTGTGCAACGGCTGCGGCACCATCAACGCCGGGCGCATGACGCTGACCACCGGCAAGCCGCAGATGAACGCAGACGGCAGCCTGGCGGGGTACCAGGTTGAGCGCGGCGTGATAAGCGTTGAAGGGGGCGGCCTCAACGGTGACGCCCGTCATGATACCGGGTACGTCGACCTCCTCGCCCGTGCGGTAAAGGTTAACGCCGGGGTCTGGGCCAAGGAGGAAGTCTCGGTGGTCGCCGGCCGCAACCGTATCAGCGCGGACGGAAAAAGCGTGGCGCCGCTCTCAGATAACGGCAGCGCTAAGCCCCAGCTGGCGATAGACATGGGCCAGATGGGCGGCATGTACAGCGGCAGTATCCGCATGATAGGCACCGAAGCCGGGGTGGGCGTGCGCAATCAGAACGCGCAGGTTCAAGCGGGCAAGACGCTGACCGTCAGCAGTGAGGGCAGGCTCAGCTGGCAATCAGATGCGCAAAATGCGACCACGCAGGCCGGTGGCGATATCAGGATGGCAGCCAGAGACGCCGTCGACTATCAGGGTAAATTACACGGCGGCGGCCAACTCTCCGTACAGAGCCGCGAGGGTAAGCTGACGCAGTCAGGCACCCTCGCCGCGGCGGGTGATGTGCAGCTCAACGCCGCTCGCGGCATAGCGAGCAGCGGGCACCTTCTGGCGGGCAGCGATGCCAATAGCCAGATCAACCGCGATGCCAGCCTGCGCCTGGAAAGCCAGGGCGATATTCGCGCCAGCGGCAGCCTGCTCAGTAAAAAAGAGGTTGATGTGAGCGGACGCCGGGTCGACATCAGCGGCGCGCACGTCGCGGCCAGCCGTGCCCGGCTAAACGCCCGGGAAGGCGGCGCGGCGCTGCGAGATTCAGCGATAGACAGCAAACAGTTGGTCATCAACACCGCCGCTGATATTGATGCGCGCCAGGCTCAGGTGAAGGCCGGCCGCTGGGACGTCACTGCGAACAACCTGTTCAACCAGCAGGCTACCTGGTCCCAGACGGGAAGTGGTGAAAGTCGCTTCGCGCTGACGGGACGGCTGGACAACAGTGACGGCATCATAGAAAGCCGCCAGCTCAGTTTCAGCGCGGCGGCGCTGACCAACTCGCGCGGCAGCCTGCTGGCACTCGATAACGCGGCGCAGCAGTGGCGAGTCAGTGGCCTGCTCGACAATGCGGGCGGCGAGATCGGCAGCAACGGCGACCTGCGGCTTGACGCCGGCAGGCTGGACAATCAGAACGGCACGGTAAAAACCCAGGCCGCGCTGGCGGTGACCACCTCCGGCGCGGTCAGCAACGCGGGTGGTAACCTGCTGGCCGGTAACGCCCTGACGCTCAGCGCGGGCGGTGATGTCAGCAACGAGTCCGGCACCCTGAGCGGCGGCCAGCTCACCCTCAGCGCGGCGGGGCTGCTCGCGAATGGCAAGGGTGAAATCAGCGGTCAGTCGCTGACGCTGACGACCGGCAGTCTGAATAACGCCCTGGGTAAGATCGTCGCCCAAAACGATGTCACCCTGACAGCGCAGCAGGGGCTGAACAATGCCGGCGGCTGGCTTGAAGCCGGAAATGGCCTCGCGTTAAACGCCGGGGGCGACTGGGATAATCGTGGCGGTACCGCCCAGGGCGGCCATCGGGTCAACGCCAGTGCGCTGTCGCTCGACAATACTGGCGGCAGGCTGCAGTCCGGTGGTGACCTTCGCCTGAAGAGCTCAGGCGATATCCTTAACCGCACCGGCAAACTGACCGCGCAGCAGACACTCAGGGTCAACGCAGGCGCGGCCAGCCTGTTTGACAATGACGGCGGTTCGCTGCAGAGCGGCGGCGCCCTGACCCTGCAGGGCGGACGGCTGAATAACCGTCAGTCGGGGCGGATTTACAGCCAGAACGCACTGTCACTCAGCCTTAACGGGGAATGGAACAACCAGGGCGGTACCCTGACCGGCAGCGGCAGCAGCTGGGTGCGCGCTGCAAACCTGCTGAATGCTCAGGGGGCTATCAACGCGCTGGACAGCCTGGACATGCAGTTCAGCGGGAAGCTGGATAACGGTCAGGGACGTATTTTCAGTCAGCTGTCGCAAACGCTCAACGCGCAGGACATTGTCAATGTCGGTGGCTGGATGGGCAGCCAGGGCAGCTGGCACGCCGTCAGCGGCAGCTTTGACAACGCGCAGGGCAGCGTGCAAAGCCAGCAGGATGCGCAGCTTGCAGCGAACTGGCTGGGCAATGCGCAAGGCGCCCTGCAGTCGGCGGCGGACCTGGTGCTGTACGTGGCGCAGGATATCGATAACCACGGCGGCAAGGTTTCCGCGCAGGGGCTGCTTGCCGTGCAGGGCTCGACTGCGGATGCCCATGCCGGGGCAATCAACAATGCGGGCGGCCAGTGGCTGGCGGGAGAGGCACTGAACATTGCCGCCCTGAGCCTGAACAACAGCCAAAACGGTCAGCTGTACAGTCAGAAGCTGCTGCGCCTGAACCTGAACGGCGAACTGGATAACCGTGGCGGCAGGCTGCAGAGCGGCGACGCGCTGTCGCTTGACGCACAGGCCCTGAACAATGCCGGCGGCACGACAGACGCCCGGCAGGCGCTGACGCTGCGCATCCTCAGCCTGCTTGATAATACTGGCGGGACAATACGCAGCAACGGTGACCAGCGGGTCACGGCGGGCAATATCAATAACCGACAGGGCGTATTCAGCAGCCGCGGTGACATTGACCTGGCCACGGCACAGCTGGACAACGCCGGCGGCACGCTGATCGGTCAGGGTGCAGGAACCTATCACATTGCGCGGCTTGACAACCAGCAGGGCAAGGTTCACAGCGCGGCATCGCTGACGCTTGACGCCACGCGGGTGAATAACCAGGGCGGCCAGCTCGTCGCCATGCAGGCGCTGAAGCTCAGGGCGGACGCGCTGGACAACAGCGCTCAGGGGACGATCAGCAGCCAGGCGTCGCTTGACCTGCAAGCTGACAGCCTGAACAACCGCGACGGCGGCCTGATCCTGGGCACCACCCACACCGGCATCCGCGCGCGCGACATCGACAACGCAGCGGGACGGCTGCAAAGTGCGGGCACCCTCACCTTCACGGATGTCGCCACGCTGGATAACCGCCAGGGACAACTCCTTGCCAACGGTAATATCGCCATTAACGGCGGACTGTCGCCGAGCGACTCACCGCTCGCCCTGCTCAATCAGGGTGGACGGATAGAGAGTGCCGGTGACCTGACCCTGCATACGCGCACCCTGGAAAATCAGCGCGGCACCCTGCTCGGGCTGCAGTCGCTCACGCTGAGCGCGCAGCAGGATTACACCCGCACCGCGGGCGAAACCGTCAGCAGCAACGGTAAGGTGACGTTCTCCCTGAGCGGTGCCTTTACCAACCTGGCGGATTGGTTGCTACCGGGCGAACTCATCCTCAATGCGGCCAGCATCACCAATCCGGCGGTCCTGGTGGGCAAGACACTTCAACTGACGACCGGGACCCTGCAAAACAGCGGGCGCATTGAAGCGGACACCATGACGATGAACGTCGATACCCTGGACAACGCCGCGGCGCTGATGGGCGACGATATCACCGTGCGCGCGCGTGCTCTCGACAACCACGGCCAGCCTGCGGTCATCGCAGCGACCCACCGCCTGACGTTGCAGGCCGGGGAGCGCCTGAGCAACCGGGATGGCGCCCTGCTCTACAGCGGCGACAGCCTGTCGCTTCACAGCGATGACCTGATTGAGAACCGGGCGAGCTTTATCGAAGCGGACGGCGACCTGGCCGTCGAGGCCCGCCGGCTGGACAATCTGCGCGAAGGTCTGGAGATCCAGCGCGATGCCGAAAAGAGCGACTACAAGTGGCACCGCTACAACTACTACTGGCGCACCTATGGTTCGGCCGTCAACCCCGATAAAAGCACCATGGCACCGACCACCCAGCAGCTGACTTTCCAGGATGATGCGGCGGCGCAGAGCAACCGCTACGGCACCCTGCTGGCCATTGATGCGGCGGGCAAGCGCGCGCAGGTGCGCGTAAAAGACAACAAAGGCCAGCTGACCGACCTGTGGGTTAACTACCTGGCGCTTAAGCCGAATGCCGACGGCAGCTACGCGATGACGTTCTATGAAACGCGTGGGGGAAACCAGCTGGCAACCATCCCGACGCCCTATCAAAACGGCTTCCACTGGGAGCACGACTGGACGCAGGTGCTGACCTGGGACCCCGAAAAGCACATTGATATCGACAGCGCACCGTTTATTACCGATTACAACAATTTCCGCGAACGTACCGAGAGCGGCACGGTGACCCGCGACAGGCTGGTTTCCGAAGGCATCGGCGCGCGCATTCTGGCAGGCGGCAATATGCTGCTGCGCATTACCGGGCAGTTGCTCAATGACGCCAGCGTCATCACCGCCGGTGGCAACCTGACGCAGGATGGCGGTGGCAGCGTGGACAACCGCGGTTACTCGGTCAATGAACGGCGGCAGGCAGTGATTGTCGACCATTACGACAAGGACACCCATCACTGGTATCCGACGTTCAACCGCGATGAAACCACGGCGCTAACCACCGTTGACGGCATTATTACCGGCAACGGCACGGTGACCATCAACGGCGCCAGCATGACCAACACCACGGTAAACCAGGCGCAAATCAGCCGGCTTGAGTCAGCATTAAACGCCGTGGACGCCGAACGTGCCGAACTGGAGCGCAACCCGCTGGCCTTCACGGTTGAAGGTGCTGCCCCCGTGGTTGGCGACACCGCGCTTGCGCCGGGCGCCACCCCCTCCTCGCCGCTGGGGCGCCCGCTGCTGCCGGCCGAGCTGGCGCTTACCCAGTTACAGCATCTGGGCAATGTGGCGACCGCCATTCCCAATAACGCCCTTTTTGCCCAGCATACGGCGCCCGCCAGCCCGTTCCTGGTGGTCACCGACGAACGCTTTACCAACCGCGATAAGTTTATCAGCAGCGATTACCTGCTCGACCGGGTGGGCTATGACCCGGCGCAGGTGCACAAACGCCTGGGCGACGGTTTTTACGAGCAGCGCCTGGTGCGTGAGCAGGTGCTGGCACTCACCGGTAAAGCGTCCGTCAGGGGGGAAGATGCGATGGCGCAGTACCAGCAGCTGATGAACAACGGTAGCCAGGTCGCACAGGACTTCCATCTGGTGCCCGGCGTGGCCCTGACGCCGGAGCAGATAGCCGCGCTGCAGCAGGACATCGTCTGGCTGGTGAGCGAGACGGTGCAAACGGCCGACGGTCCGCAAACGGTGTGGGTACCGAAAGTCTACCTGGCGCAGAGCACGCTGCGCCTGAGCGGGGATGGCGCGGTGATTGGCGGCGGCAATCTGCAGCTCTCGGCCGGCAGCATCACCAACGCCGGCAACCTGTTTGCCGACAAGGCCCTGAAGGTCGACGCCGGGCAGTTCATGCATCAGGGTGGTGACATCAAGGCCGGCAGCATTGACGTGCAGGCCGAGACCCTGTCGATGAGCAGCAACCTGCAGGACGCGCTGCGCCAGGCGACGATGAGTGCCGACGACATCAGCCTGCGCGGCACTGATATCGGGCTTGCGGGCGCCAAGCTGACTGCAACAGATACTCTCAGCCTGAGCGCGCGCAACAATCTGACCATTACTACCGCCAGAAGCAGCCACACGGCTGACCTCGGGGTTATCTCCGGCTCGATGGGCAACCGTACACGCGGCGGCACGGAGGCGGCCGGCTCCCGGATGGCACAGGTCAGCGGCGAATGGCAGCAGGCGCTGGGGAGCGAGCTTAACGCCGGCGGCAATCTCACGCTCAATGCCGGGCGTGACGTGACGCTGACGGGCAGCCAGCTCCAGGCAGGCGGCCAGCTGGGCGTGCAGGCCGGGGGTAATATCAACCTCCTTGCCGATAAGACCACCAATAACACGCACCTGGACGCCAACAGCCGGACTTCGTCAGTCAGCAACAGCCGTGAGGAACAGCGCCTGGCATTAAGCGCACTCGGCGGAGACCAGGGCGTCACCCTGGTGGCAGGCAACCAGCTGCTGGCCGAAGGCGCACAGGTTGCCAGCAAAGAGGGCCGCATCGGCATCAGCGCGCAGGACGTGACGATTAAGGACGCACGGACCCACACGCAGGACCAGGACAGCGAAAACAAACGCGAGGGCAAGACTAAAAGCCATCGCATCGAGCAAACCACACGCGAGACCAGCAGCGGCAGCACCTTCAGCGGTCAGCAAGGGGTCACGGTTATCGGGCGTGAAGGCAATGTCACCGTCACCGGCAGCGCCCTGCACAGCGACCAGGGCGCCATCGCCCTGCAGGCGAAGCAGGATGTGACCCTCAATACCGCCACCGAACGCGAGTCAACCTTCAGTGAAGAACGGTCTCAGAAAAAGGGCTTCCTGAAAAAAAGCAGCAGCCACAGCGTGGCGCATGACGCCACCACGCGCGAGACAGGTACCCTGCTCAGCGGGGAGAGCGTCAGTGTCAGCGCTGGCAATGACCTGACGGTCACCGGGTCGGCGATTGCTGCCGACCGTGATGTGAACCTGCAGGCCGGACATAACGTTGATATCGGTGCGGCCACCGAGACCGACACCCACTACCGGCTGGATGAGAAGAAAAAGAGCGGCCTGCTGGGCAGCGGCGGCATCGGCTTTACGATTGGTAAGCAGTCGAGCAAACACGAAGTCGACGAGAAAGGCAGAACCCAGAGCCAGAGCGTCAGCACCGTCGGCAGCAGCCAGGGCAATGTCAGCATCACCGCAGGCAACCAGCTGCACATCGGCGGCGCCGACCTGGTGGCGGCCAAAGATCTGGCGCTGAGCGGTGACAGCGTGGCTATCGACCCGGGCTACGACCAGCGCACCCGCCGGGAAACCTTCGAGCAGAAGCAGAGCGGGCTTAACCTGGCGCTGTCGGGCAGCGTGGGCAGCGCGCTCAACACCGCCGTCAGCACGGCTCAGCAGGCAAGAAAGGAAGGCGACGAACGCCTGAACGCGCTGCAAAACACCAAAGCGGCGCTGTCCGGCGTGCAGGCTGCACAGGCCTGGGCGCGTGACGACGCCCTGACCGGGGCGGCGGATGCGAAAAATGCCGCAGCCGGCCTGCAGTCGGGTGATAAAGGTGCCGCGCAGGGGGCCACCAACACCGTTGGCGTTACCGCCTCCTGGGGCAGCCAGTCGTCGAAGAGCGAAACCCGCACCGACAGCCGCCAGTCGCAGGGCAGCACGCTCAACGCCGGGCAAAACCTGTCGATAACGGCAACCGGTAAGAATAACGCCGCGCAAAGCGGCGATATCGCGATATCCGGCAGCCAGCTGAAGGCGGGCAAAAACCTGACGCTTGACGCCGCGCGGGATATTACCCTGCACTCCGCGCAAAACAGCGAATCCACAACGGGCACTAACAGCAGCAAAGGCGGCAGCGTCGGCGTGGGTATCGGCGCCGGTACGGGCGGCTACGGCATCAGCGTCTCTGCCGGGGTGAACGCCGGTAAAGGGCATGAGAACGGCAGCGGCCTGACCCATAGCGAAACCACGCTCGATGCGGGCAGCCATCTCAGCCTGAGCAGCGGCCGCGACACCACCCTGAAAGGGGCGCAGGCCAGCGGGGAAAAAATCACCGTTGATGCAGGGCGCAACCTGACGCTGGAAAGCGAGCGGGACAGCGACCGCTATAACGCAAAACAGCAGAACGCCAGCGCGGGCGGCAGCTTCACCCTCGGTTCGATGACCGGTTCCGCCAGCGTCAGCGCCAGCCGGGACAGGCTGAACAGCAACTTTGACAGCGTCAAAGAGCAGACCGGGCTGTTTGCGGGCAAAGGCGGCTATGACGTCACCGTCAAAGAGCACACCCAGCTCGACGGCGCGGTAATAGCCAGCACGGCGGAGAGCGACAAGAACCGCCTTGATACCGGCACGCTGGGCTGGAGCGACATCCACAACCAGGCGGATTACCGCGCCACGCACAGCGGCGGCAGCCTCAGCACCGGCGGGCCGGTGGGCAGGGACCTGCTGACCAATATGGCCGGCGGCATGCTGTCGGGCGCCAACAACAGCGGCCATGCAGAGGGCACGACGAAGGCCGGGGTCAGTGAAGGCGCCCTGCTCATCCGTGACCAGGACGGGCAGCAGCAGGATGTCACCACCCTGAACCGGGATACCGACCACGCCAACGACGGCAGCATCAGCCCGATATTTAACAGGGAGAAGGAGCAGAACCGGCTCAGGCAGGCCCAGCTTATCGGCGAAATCGCCGGTCAGGCGATGGACGTTATCCGCACTCAGGGCGACATCGCCGGGCTGAAGGCGCAGACCGACCCGGCGGCGCTGGCGCAGGCGCGGGAGCAGCTGAAGAAGGACGACAAACCGTTCCGCGAGTCGGACGTGCTGCAGCGCGCCTATAACAACGCGATGCAGCAGTACGGCACCGGCAGCGACCTGCAGAAGGCGGCGCAGGCGGTAACGGGCGCGCTGACGGCGCTGGCGGGCAACAACCTGGCCGGGGCGCTGGCGAGCGGCGCCTCGCCGTATCTGGCGACGGAAATAAAGAAACGCGTGGGTGAAAACAACATTGCCGCCAACGCGATGGCGCACGCGGTGCTGGGCGCGGTAACGGCGCAGCTGAACAACCAGTCGGCCCTCGCCGGGGGGCTGGGCGCCGGCGGCGGCGAACTGGCGGCGCGCTACATCGCCGGGCAGCTGTTCCCGGGCAAAACCGCAGACCAGCTGAGCGAAAGCGAGAAACAGCAGGTCAGCGCGCTGAGCCAGCTGGCCGCAGGACTTGCAGGCGGCCTGGCAACGGGCGATACTGGCGGTGCTGTGACGGCCGCCCAGGCGGGCAAGAATGCGGTGGAGAATAATGCGCTGGGCTGCGCAGGCTCGTCGAATCCATACTGCGTGGGTAAAAACGACCTGCTCACCACGGGCGGCGGCGGGTCAAACACTAGTGGCCGTGGTGGTTCTTCAGGCTTGGTTGGTAAAAATAGTGCTACTAATTCCTTACAGGGGGTGAAGCTCAATGATTACTACCGACAGGCTGAAAAATATGGTCAGGGTGGTGTAAAAGAATTAGAGGATGGTCGATTCCGATTTTACGGAACTTTGACCCCTGCAAAAACTAGCGGAGAAATGACAGGTGCTCGGCTTGTCAGGGAATGGGATCCAAAATCAGGTCAAACGAGAACATGGTATGAGACACTCGATCATGCTGGGAATATCAGGAGCGTAGCCCCTAAACCTGTCACTAATGATAAAAACCATCATATATTTGATGCTAATGGTAATTATCAGGGTAGAAGATAAAATATGCAGACTAATCAAGTTTCAAGGGACGAAGTTAGAGAAAAGCTTGTTCAGTTAATATCTGGTGATATCGACCGAATGAGTGCGTCTGAATGGGCTATTAACATAGTAGATGATGATCATGTTCGTATAACTGATTCAACAATTTGGAAAATACTGCAATGCTTAGGCTCTGTGGATTTGCCGACAACGGATCGTGATTATCTTTACGAAAATGATGATTTTATCGCTTGGTTGAGTGAACTTAACTGAATAAAACCCCAGTCAATCGGCTGGGGTTTTACTTTATACACCTGTCAGTTACCGTTCTTCCGCTGTGGTTTACTGATCACCTCGATCAGCTCCGTCACCTGCCGCTGCTTACGGGCCGACAGCTTACACACCTTCTTCAGCGTCTGCATAATCTCCGGTTCCGGCTCCAGCTGCCGTGCCGTAATCACCAGGCAGCCCGCCATCACCCGCACGTCAATCTTCACCCCGGTATCAAACCCCGCCTGTTCCAGCCAGTCGCCCTTCAGGTTAATGCTGGGGCTGTAGGTGTAGCGTGCCGCGCTGCTTCTGGTTTTGGGGTGCGTGTGATGGTGCAACTGATGCTGTAATCTGGCGCTGAGCGGTGACAGCGTGGCTATCGACCCCGGCTACGACCAGCGCACCCACAGGGAAACCTTCGAGCAGAAGCAGAACGGGCTTAGCCTGGCGCTGTTGGGCAGCGTGGGCAGCACGCTCAACGCCGGGCAAAACCTGTCGATAACGGCAACCGGTAAGAATAACGCCGCGCAAAGCGGCGATATCGCGATATCCGGCAGCCAGCTGAAGGCGGGCAAAAACCTGACGCTTGACGCCGCGCGGGATATTACCCTGCACTCCGCGCAAAACAGCGAATCCACAACGGGCACTAACAGCAGCAAAGGCGGCAGCGTCGGCGTGGGTATCGGCGCCGGTACGGGCGGCTACGGCATCAGCGTCTCTGCCGGGGTGAACGCCGGTAAAGGGCATGAGAACGGCAGCGGCCTGACCCATAGCGAAACCACGCTCGATGCGGGCAGCCATCTCAGCCTGAGCAGCGGCCGCGACACCACCCTGAAAGGGGCGCAGGCCAGCGGGGAAAAAATCACCGTTGATGCAGGGCGCAACCTGACGCTGGAAAGCGAGCGGGACAGCGACCGCTATAACGCAAAACAGCAGAACGCCAGCGCGGGCGGCAGCTTCACCCTCGGTTCGATGACCGGTTCCGCCAGCGTCAGCGCCAGCCGGGACAGGCTGAACAGCAACTTTGACAGCGTCAAAGAGCAGACCGGGCTGTTTGCGGGCAAAGGCGGCTATGACGTCACCGTCAAAGAGCACACCCAGCTCGACGGCGCGGTAATAGCCAGCACGGCGGAGAGCGACAAGAACCGCCTTGATACCGGCACGCTGGGCTGGAGCGACATCCACAACCAGGCGGATTACCGCGCCACGCACAGCGGCGGCAGCCTCAGCACCGGCGGGCCGGTGGGCAGGGACCTGCTGACCAATATGGCCGGCGGCATGCTGTCGGGCGCCAACAACAGCGGCCATGCAGAGGGCACGACGAAGGCCGGGGTCAGTGAAGGCGCCCTGCTCATCCGTGACCAGGACGGGCAGCAGCAGGATGTCACCACCCTGAACCGGGATACCGACCACGCCAACGACGGCAGCATCAGCCCGATATTTAACAGGGAGAAGGAGCAGAACCGGCTCAGGCAGGCCCAGCTTATCGGCGAAATCGCCGGTCAGGCGATGGACGTTATCCGCACTCAGGGCGACATCGCCGGGCTGAAGGCGCAGACCGACCCGGCGGCGCTGGCGCAGGCGCGGGAGCAGCTGAAGAAGGACGACAAACCGTTCCGCGAGTCGGACGTGCTGCAGCGCGCCTATAACAACGCGATGCAGCAGTACGGCACCGGCAGCGACCTGCAGAAGGCGGCGCAGGCGGTAACCGGCGCGCTGACGGCGCTGGCGGGCAACAACCTGGCCGGAGCGCTGGCGAGCGGCGCCTCGCCGTATCTGGCGACGGAAATTAAGAAGCTGACCACCAACCCGCTGACCGGCAAGGTGGACGTAACCAGCAACGCGATGGCGCACGCGGTGCTGGGCGCGGTAACGGCGCAGCTGAACAACCAGTCGGCCGTGGCCGGCGGGCTGGGCGCAGGCGGCGGCGAGCTGGCGGCGCGCTACATCGCCGGGCAGCTGTTCCCGGGCAAAACCGCAGACCAGCTGAGCGAAAGCGAGAAACAGCAGGTCAGCGCGCTGAGCCAGCTGGCCGCAGGACTTGCAGGCGGCGTGGCATCGGGCGATACTGGCGGTGCTGTGGCGGCGGCCCAGGCGGGTAAGAATGCGGTTGAGAATAACTCGCTTAGCGGTGACAAATCCCGTGAAACGGTTAAGCAAAGCGCTGAGCACTGGAAAGATCAGATCCGGGATAAGCTGGGCAACGGTACAACTTCTTCCATCGCGAACGGTATTATCAATGCCCTGGCTGATACGGGTGATGCGGCACTGGGTGGGGCGGATTACGCTGCTGATGCAGCGATGGCGCTGGCGTCATGTGCAGCCGGTGACAGTTACTGTGGTACAGCTCTTAATGATCTGGCCGGGAAGAATCAGACGGTAGCAGACAGCGTGAAAGCGCTGATGCAAAGCGAAACCTGGTCAGCAGTCGCCGACACAATCAAACAGGCGTCTGAAGGAAATCAGGCAGCGCTGGAAGCCACAGGGGGGATGCTGGCGGGTATATTCCTGCCAGGTAAAAAGGTTCCGGGAATTACAGCGGCGCAGACGGTCGCCAATTCTGTAGTTGATGCGAAAAAATTTGATTATCTTTTTGGCAGGGCAACCGGTAATAGTCATACATTGGATCGTACAAACCAGCTTGCTCTGGAAATGAAACGATTAGGTATTACTGATGATATCAATGGCCATGCAGTTCTGGCTGAACATTTTACTCAGGCGACACAAATATCAAATAATGTTGTGAAAAAATATACGGATCAATACGGTAGTTTTGAGATTAGAGAGTCTTTCTTCATCGGCCCTTCAGGAAAGGCTACTATGTTTGAAAGTACTTTCAAAATTACGGGCGATGGTACTCGTCAATTCATTACGACCATACCGAAAAATGGGGTAACTAAGTAATGTTTATAGAAAATAAGCCCGATGAAATTGAGTTACTCTCTTTTTTTGAAAGTGAACCAGTCTCGTTTGAGAGAGAGAATGTCAGCTTTTTGTATACAGCAAAAGATCAATGCGGCCTTAGTATTGATTTTTCGTTTAGCGTTATTGAAGGTTGGATTCAGTACGCAATGAAACTACATGATAAAGAAATTTCACATGGCGCTATCGATGGTGTGAGTTCATTTAGCATAAAAAGTGATAACCTAGGTGATTATATTTACTTTGAAGTTGTTGCAGAAGGGCTAATAAATAAAGTTGAGATACGTATCAGGCCGGATATAAAAATTAGCTCTGTGATTAGATAACAAAAACCCCGGCCATCGAGCCGGGATTTTTTTGCTGGTTACCAGGTCAGTTACCGCCACGCTTCTGCGGCTTCGCCATCACCTGAATCACCTCCAACAGCTCACGCTGCTTACGGGCCGAGAGCTTCGGGCAGAGCTGGCGGTCTGCATTATCTCCGGTTCCGGTGGCGGTATTTCCGCCTTCAGCACCAGACAGCCGTTCATCACCCGCACGTTAACCGCCGTCCCGGTTGCAAATCCCGCCAGCCTCCTTTAAACGTAATACTAGCCGATGGCCGAAAATGCTTCGAATCCCGGATATAACCCACGGTATAACGGCGGGTTTTTAGCTCCGGCGCTTCAGTTGTGCGTGGTTCTGACTTACAATCGCGCTTAGCCATAATCAACTCTTTTTAGTTGCCTGTGGTTAACGGGACCGGGGTGTGGCAATCACCTCAGTCCCGCGGCTGTTAACTATTCTGCCTTACCAATCACGTTATCCAGTATCTCAGAAACAAATTTCTGCTTCGTCATCAGCATCTCTCGTGGTAATGATAGTCTGATGCCCGTGCTCTCCATGTATACCAGAGCTGCGGTTTTGGAGTGACGGGTATCAATATGAGCAAGACCATCGTACGTTAGGATATTAAATTACAGACTCAGTAATTGAAAACTACATCTGCTTTTCGCTCTTAGTGGACCTCCCAGAACGCAAGTCTGCTTCGTGCCAAGAGCGGATGTTCAAGTAAACATAGAAAACAGCACTATCACAGGAGCTGTCCATAATACCAACGCTCTCCGGTGAACCATTCATCACGATCCTCACTCCCATAGTATTCGAGCGTAATACCCAATTCTTGCACATTATCGGGAAGAATGAGCCCCCACTCAGCAGCTAGGCTGCGCTTTTTAATCAAAGCGGAGGCACCATTTTCAGAACGGTCTTCAGTAATAAAGCTTTGGTAATAGTCTTCTGATCGATAGAGACAGATTTCGCTTGTAAACATATCCGGAAGGCATATAACCGCAGTAATCCGGGGGCTGTAATTTATACCAGCAGTTGCCGTTATAAGATTTGAACAAGCATTAATCATGGCTTGCGCGCAATCTGCTTTGGTTTTAAGTGTACTGTACTTTCCCTCAACAAGATTAATCTCTACCGGGATTTTAAAATTCCAGTAATGCTCATCCTCTGAAAACACGCTTCGTTGAGGGTTATGAAATGTATCAGCCCACCGGTTAAGAGCTTTCAAGCGGCGTGGAATATTTCTGACTTTGGTTCGATGATCTCTGTTAAGCCGTCTGCTCATGAGTATTTTAATTTTCACCCTTTCAAATGATTTAGGCTGTGTATTGCTAATCGTTAAGTACTAATATAACTCACCTTTGTCGATTTGAAACGCCTTATGGCCGCTTTTCGCTCATATGGTACATTCATAATCACATCTCCTAACCCATGGATATTGAACATGACAACCTCCCCCTGGAACAAAAGCTGCATTATCGGCCAGAAACGGCCTTTTGAGATCCCTCATATCTGGGGAATTCGTATCCGTCTTGAGCTGGAAGGAAAAGTTCGTGATCTGGCTTTTTGAATCGCCACGGGTGGAAACTTGCCCCCCAACAAAATAGTATAAAAACTTCATAAATAAGGGGGGCATTAAGATGAGCCAATCACTTAAGAACTATATTGATAGTTTTATATCCAAGGATATAAATGCTGACTGCTTTGCAGACGCTTATATGATGAAGTGAAAGATAGAACGCGATAGTAATTTACTTGTACAAGATGATGATAACTTGAGCGAATTGTTATCCAGCGTATTTTGCATCGCTGATATGTATAATCCAGATGATGATCGTGAAGAGTATGAGTTTAATGAAGAGCAGCTTCGGCATGAAATAAGCAAACTCATAATCACTTATAATAATTAAAAGAAAATCCCGCCCTCATCAGGCGGGATCGTCGCTATTTCAGCTCCCGTGCATGATACCCGCTGTTGCGCGTAAACTTCGGCACGTCACAGGTATTTTGTATCGCTCCCGGAAACGCTTTAAGCCACTGCGCCACCTTCCTGCGGTTAATCGGCACAACGCTTAAGCCCTCGATGCAGCCCCAGAGCTCGCGGGTGTCCTGAGTGGTGATCACAATGCAGTCGGGCATCACCCGGATCTTAATCGGCATCCCCTGTATAAATCCCGCCTGTTCCAGCCACTCGCCGCGTAAAAACAGCCCGTGATGCATGGCGCTGCTGTGAAACTCACAGCGGTGGGTCGGTTGCGGAACTTCAGTTGTGCGTGGTTCTGACTTACAATCTCGCTTAGCCATGATAACTACCTTGTATAGTTGCTGTGGTCAGCGGGCTGTCGGTGCTTGAACACCTTCAGTCCGCGCTTAGTTACTCTTTGTTGTTCTGTCTCTATGCCTGCACTGCTCTGTTAACTACTGTACAAATATACTCCTGAATTTCTGCAAAATCGCTGAAAATGCTGAAAATAACTGCGGCGCGCCTTCCATTTTTTGATGAAAATTTAATGTATTAAGCGTGATTCATTTTTGCAAAAAAGACCGCTTTCATACTGATGAATACTCAGTAAACTTCAAGCTGGATACCAGAAGCTACCCGCAGGACAGCGACCGCAATAATGCGAAACAGTAAATAGTTTGGAATAGACGTCGAAAAATCCACCTAGAGCCAGGCACAGCGATTGCTCGCTGAGCACCAGTGGCACGGCGGATAATAATCTTCTGACCAACATGGCAGGCAGCATGCTATCGGAGGATATTTAACGTTGACACACCTCCCTGCCATGATTATTATGCGCCCCGTTCACACGATTCCTCTGTAGTTCAGTCGGTAGAACGGCGGACTGTTAATCCGTATGTCACTGGTTCGAGTCCAGTCAGAGGAGCCATATTCAGGTCAGCAGACGTTCCATAACGTCTGCTTTCCGCTTTTCAGTCAGGCAGTTATCCTCTCCCCCATGTTCAATAACGTCCCGTAAAGTACGGCACCATCCACCCTCATCTCATGGTATATTTGCTGGTACATCCGGTTCGATCTGTTTTGTACCATCAGACGGAGGGCTAACCTGTGGCGCTTACTGATATAAAAATAAGAAATATAAAGCCTTCCGGGAAAGCCGTTAAGCTCACGGACGGCTTCGGTATGTATCTGCTCATCCATCCCAACGGCTCAAAGTATTGGCGTATGCAATACCGTTTTGGCGGTAAGCAAAAAACGCTGGCACTTGGCGTCTATCCTGTCGTCTCTTTATCTGATGCAAGGCAACGCCGTGACGAAGCAAAAAAGCTTCTTGCGAAAGGAACCGACCCTGTTGTGAAGAAGCAGGACGACAAACGGGAAAACAGCGGCACTTTTTCGTTTGAAGCAGTTGCCAGACAATGGCATGCGGGCAATAAAAAATGGTCAGAAGAATACAAAGGGAAAATTCTGCGCACGCTGGAAACCTATCTTTTTCCGTTAATCGGTAATCGCCATATCGCAGAACTGAAAACCCGCGACCTGTTGGTGCCGATAAAAGCGGTTGAGAATAAGGGTTTTAATGAAGTGGCTATGCGTCTTCAACAGCGTACCACCGCCATTATGCGTTACGCCGTTCAACAGGGTATTCTCGATTACAATCCTGCTCAGGAAATGTCAGGTGCGATTACCACAGGTAAACGCGCTCACCGTCCCGCCCTGCCCTTTGAACGATATCACGAGTTTTTGGAACGCATTGACAGTTATCGAGGACGATTACTTACCCGGCTGGCAGTGAAACTTACCCTGCTGACCTTTATTCGTTCCAGCGAACTCCGTTTCGCACGCTGGTCTGAAATTGATTTTAAAAAATCGCTCTGGACAATACCAGGTGAGCGCGAAGCACTGCCGGGTATAAAAAACGCACATCGCGGAGCCAAAATGAAAACCCCACACCTTGTGCCACTCAGCAGGCAGGCTATTTTCATTCTGAAAGAGATACGGGAAATCAGTGGCGACCATGATTTCATTTTTATCGGCGACCACTATGCCGACAAACCGATGAGTGAAAACACGGTCAACAAAGCACTCCGCACAATGGGCTACGACACGCAGAAAGACGTCTGCGGTCATGGTTTTCGCACAATGGCATGCAGTTCTCTTATTGAGTCGGGTAAATGGTCTAAGGATGCCGTTGAACGCCAGATGAGCCATCAGGAACGCAATAATGTCCGCGCTGCTTACATCCATCAGGCCGAACATCTGGATGAGCGCAGACTTATGCTGCAATGGTGGGCTGATTTTCTGGATGCCAACCAGCAAGGGACGGTCAGGCCGTTTGAGTTTGCTGGCAGAAAATAACCTTAAAATTCCCTGACAGGAAAAATTTAACTCCCCTGACTTTAAACCATCAGGGGAGTTAAATCAGGTTCCTGACGCCCTGCATAATCAAAAGGGACGTTATATTTCTGAATGTCAGGACAAGGTATATAACAACCGCACCACATATAAAAATAAAAAGGATGACAACATACTTTCAATAACATTTATATTGATAATGTCAACAACAAGTTATAAATTAATTCCTACCGCGCCATCTGGCTTGCTCAACCCTTCACAGCAGAAAACAAGTTTTCGGCTGCTCAGCGTTCTATAAGAAAAACATTATTTACCTTTATCTACTGCCTTTCCCAACATGGAAGAAAAATGACTCTGGTAACGCAGATTCAGTTCATTTTTACCTTCTTTATTTTCCTCTGGTGTATTACCATTCTTTGATACAGGATCTGCCAGTTTGGTTTGCTGTTTTTCCTGTTTATGTTTTACTATTGAAATTTTATTTTCCTGCTCTTTTTTCATATTTTCATTTTCTCTGGCTCTGGCCCCGTTACTTATGAACCTTTTGCGTTGTTCTTCTGTCAGCCCGGCACAAGTAATAAGAAAACCTACTAACATATCCTGATCAATGTCCAGTCCAAGATACTTTGCGACCTCACCACCCAGCACAATTTTCCTGTGCGTTTTCTCTTTGCGACTCAGTGCTTTTTCTTTTGTCGTTAATCTGTTCAGTTCCTGTTGTGCTGATGCTAATAGCTGACGTAAATTTTTTCTTTTCATAATTATCTCCTGTTTTTGGTTTGTTCTGCCTGACAGACAAAAAATAAAACTTCCTTTCATTGTTTTTTTAAATCCAGACATCAGGGCTTCCAATTTTTTATATTTTAAGCCTTCACGCAGAGGGCTATTTACTCTTTCAGGCATTTTCATTATTTTATTAACCCCTTAATCGATAAATAACAGATTTATTTTTACTTGCAAATTTTACAAGATAATAATTCCGGGTTATATTATTAATGTAAGCAATAAGGAAACATCCCTTCTTCGATTCATATCCCTTTACCCCAAACTTACGCGCCTCTTCTTTCGGCGCTTAAATTCAGAGAAAAACTTGACCATTGTTTTATTGTTATTCGGCGATTAGCTGAATATAAAATAAATACAATGCCCACTTATACATTGCTTCGCAACGTGTGGGCCTGGCAGGGGCCTTAAAGTCACCCCCAGAGTTTTTCTTGCGAAAAACTAAAACCCAAGGTCAACATCTTTAAAACAAATTAAAACCTAACAGGAGTATTCTTTGTAATATGGCAATGTTTCATTTATCGTTTAATATACTGAAAAGATCGGCAGGTAAATCGTCCTGTTATCTCGCCGCATATAACGCAAGAGAAAGAATTGAAGACGTGAGAACAGGAGACGTGTACGATTATTCATATCGTTCCGATCTGTTTCACCACTGCATTCTTGCACCAGAACACACACCTTTTAATATTATTGAAAAATCTGCTGTGTTGTGGAATGAAATTGAGAAAGTTGAAAAAAGGAAAGACGCGCAGCTCTCACGTTATTTTGATATCGCTATTCCTGTTGAACTGGATAACGATGCCAAAATCGCGTTAGTGAAAAACTACTGCAAACGTAATTTTGTCAGCAAAGGCATGATTGCCGATATCTCTTTCCATGACCTTGACGGTCATAATCCACATGCTCACGTCATGCTTACTTTGCGTGAGATAACACCACAAGGTTTCGGCAACAAGAACAGAAGCTGGAACGAGCATGATTTGATGGATGAATGGCGTGCGTCATGGTCCAGAATGTCTAACCGTGCACTTGAACGTACTGGTTCTGCGAATCGCATGGATCACCGTTCCCTAACTGCACAGCGTGAAGGAGCCATTGCTCTTGCGAAAGCAGCACAGGAAACAGGAAGACAGGATATCGCTAATGAACAACTGGCTAAGGCAATTGAACTTAACCGCCCCGCGCTTACCAGGATAGACCGCAAATCATGGCACACCAAAAGAGCCAAAGCGTTACGTGCCGCAGAACAGGTGCAGGCAGCGCAGACCAAACAAGCTGCTAACGATTTCAGGCAGTTGTTTAATAGTGATGTGGGTCATCTCATGATCGTTAACCTCAACACCTTCCATATTGAAGGTCTGAAAACGAAACCAGCACCACAACATCCGATACAGCGTTCGCCAGAATCTGCTCATCTACCTGAGCTGGTTGTTCCCGAAAAAAAACGTCGCTTCAAGCCTGTCCAAGCGAAGCAAAGGGATATATCCCTTTACTATGGTGTTGCGCCAAAAACAGCAAGACCAACTCTGTTGAGACGTAAGCGTAAGATCATTTTGAACAAGCTGTATGATTTTATCAAAACCTTTATGAGTGTGTTGGTTAAGCACCCTGTTCAAAAAGCCGTACCAGAACCCACTACCACAACCGTAGCCGCGCCAGCCATTATCGTTCCTCTGCAAGACGCAAAAATCCTGGCGGATATTTCGCAGGATGAGATCATAATTGACCCTGTTACGAAATTGAAGATAACCCGCAGGCAGTGGGAGTCGATGGGCACTACCAGTAAATCAGCAGACGTTTCCGTACCTCCGGACGCTAGCTACGACCACGAGCCTGAGAAAAAACAAGAGCCAGATAAAACAAGCCGACCAGTTACCTTTCCACCCTTACCAAAGGAAAGTAAAGTTCCTGCCAAATCAAAAGGTTTCACGCTGCCTAAACTTCGCTTTGGTTCAAGTAAGCGAAAGGATGAGTGAATTTTGCTAAACAAGTAAAATTTAAGTCACTAAAAATCAACGGTAAGCTCGTAACAGCAGGAACTTTAAGGCAAAATAGGTCTATCGTCCGTATCTGGAAAATGAACGTAATGGCTAGAAAACCCAAAGAAATCAAAACAGACCCGTTAGAGGTCATCCTGTGGAAAGCGGCTGACAAGCTACGTAAGAACATTGATGCCGCCGAGTACAAGCATGTCGTGCTGGGCCTGATTTTCCTTAAATACATTTCAGATTCTTTTGAATCACATTACGAACTGCTGAAAGCAGGCGAAGGTGAATTTGCAGGTGCAGATCCCGAAGACAAAGATGAATACACCGCCTATAACGTATTTTTCGTTCCTGAACTGGCGCGATGGAGTTATCTGATTTCAAAGGCTAAACTGCCGGGAATCGGTAAGTTGGTTGATGATGCGATGGAGCTTATCGAAGCGGGTAACCCACAGCTAAAAGGTGTGTTGCCGAAAGTCTATGCCCGCCAGAATCTTGATGCCACTGTGCTGGGTGAACTGATAGATCTGATTGGCAATATTGCATTAGGTGATGCCAAAGCACGTTCTGCTGACGTTTTAGGCCACGTATTCGAATACTTCCTCGGTGAGTTTGCACTGGCAGAAGGTAAACAAGGCGGTCAGTTCTATACCCCAAAATCCATTGTAAGCCTGCTAGTTAACATGCTGGAACCCTATAAAGGCCGTGTCTTTGACCCCTGCTGTGGTTCCGGAGGAATGTTCGTTCAGTCAGAGAAATTCGTTGAAGCCCATCAGGGTAATATCGAAGATATTTCCATTTATGGTCAGGAATCGAACCAAACCACATGGCGTCTGGCAAAAATGAACCTGGCTATCCGAGGAATTAACTCTGAGCACGTTAGGTGGAACAGTGAAGGCTCTTTCCTGAATGATGCCCATAAAGATTTAAAATCCGATTATATCATTGCTAATCCACCCTTTAACGTTTCCGACTGGTCCGGCGAACAACTTCGTGGTGATGCCCGTTGGCAATGCGGGATCCCTCCTGCTGGCAACGCTAACTTTGCCTGGATGCAACACTTCCTGTATCACCTGTCGCCAAAAGGTCAGGCAGGTGTTGTGTTGGCAAAAGGGGCTTTGACTTCGAAAAGCTCTGGTGAAGGTGATATTCGTGCAGCACTTGTTAAAGATGCCAATGTGATTGACTGTATCGTTAACTTACCTGCAAAACTGTTCCTGAACACTCAGATCCCTGCTGCGTTATGGTTTATGCGCCGTGACAGGGCAAATAGCAGTCAGTATCAAGATCGCAGTAAAGAAATCCTGTTTATTGATGCCCGTAATCTCGGTCATTTAATCAACCGTCGTAGCAAAGTGCTTTCTGACGAAGATATCAAAACTATTGCTGACACCTACCATAACTGGCGTAATAAAAATGGCGACTACGAAGACGTCGCTGGTTTCTGTGCGTCAGTAGACATTGATGAAGTTGCTGAACTCGATTATGTGCTGACACCTGGCCGTTATGTTGGTCTTGCTGATGAAGAAGACAATTTCGATTTTAAAGAACGGTTTACGGCTCTTAAAGCGGAGTTTGAAGCGCAATTGGAAGAAGAAACGCGTCTAAATAAAGCTATCGCTGAAAATCTGGCGAAGGTGGTATTATGAGTTGGTTGCATGAGGTCAGTATTAAAGATATTTGCGATTTAATTACCGTTAAAACAAACATTAAGAACGCATCTATTGAAAATTATATTTCAACCGAAAACATGCTACCTAATTTTGGTGGTGTAGAGTATGCTGAAAACCTCCCCTCTTCAAACACCGTAAATACATTTATTCCTCAAGACGTTTTGTTTTCAAACATTCGAACTTATTTTAAGAAAGTTTGGTTTTCAAGATTTAATGGCACTGCTTCCGCAGATGTTTTAGTCTTTCGAGCTAAGGACAATTGCGATAGTAAATTTTTATACTATCTATTATGTGATCCATCTTTTACTGAGTATACTGTTTTAACATCCAAAGGGGCTAAAATGCCCAGAGGAGATAAAGATGCAATTTTCAGTTACACTGTATTATTACCTTCTATCCAAGAACAAAAAGCCATCGCCTCTGTGCTGTCCTCTCTAGATGATAAAATAGACCTGCTTCATAGCCAAAATAAGACGCTGGAATCTATGGCTGAAACGCTGTTTAGGCAACTTTTTATAGAGGAAGCACAAGATGAATGGCCTGAAAAAAGGCTCAATCAATATGTTGAGTTAAACAAATCATCAATAAGCAAAAGCTATAACTTTAAAGAGATCCAATACTTGGATACAGGCTCATTAACAAGAGGAAAAATATCTGAACTTCAAACCTTGCTGTTATCAGAGGCACCAAGTCGAGCTAAAAGATTAGTCAATGACTTTGATATAATATTATCAACAGTGCGTCCAGATCAGTGTCATTATGGTATTTGCATTAATCCACCGTCAAACCTCGTTGTTTCGACAGGTTTTTGCGTTATTTCTAGCAAATCAATTAGCCCATTTTTCATTTATTATTTATTAACTTCTGAGGATATGACCGAATATCTGCACTCTATAGCAGAAGGTTCTACGTCAACCTATCCTTCTTTAAAACCAGAAGACATTGGAAATGTTCCATTTCTTTATCCGGGCAAAGAACAAATAAACTACTTTCATAATATTGTTGGCTCTTACTGGAGCAAGATTCATGGTAATCATAACAAAATAAAAACACTAGTATCTCTCCGCGACACTCTACTTCCTAAACTAGTGAGTGGTGAAGTACGGGTTCAGTATGCAAAAGAAGCAATCGCGTCAGTAGCATAAAATAATTAAGCGGGTGCACAACCCGCTCTCTGGTTTAGCGGCAATAAGGACAGTACGCATGGCAAAGATGACCGAATCCGATATCGAAGTAATGGCGATTGAGCACCTGCAAGGGCTGGGCTATGAGTATGTTTACGGCCCGGACACTGAACCTAGTGGAATCAATCCATTACGTAGCTATCAGCAGGTTATCCTTGAAGATAAGGTGCGTGCTGCCCTGCAACGCTTGAATCCTCACCTTAGTGAACAGAAGTGTGAGGAAGCCCTGAAACAGGTGATGCAGATCAGCACACCTGACCTGATGGCAAACAACCTGACCTTTCATCGCCTGTTGACCGAAGGTATCAATATCGAAGTCAGTAAGGATGGTAATACACAAGGGGAGCTGGCCTGCCTGATCGACTTTAACGACCCCACGAATAATGAATTTCTGGTCATTAATCAGCTCACCATCAAAGATGGCAACCATACCCGCCGACCGGATCTTATTTTGTTCATCAATGGTCTGCCCTTAGTGGTTATCGAACTTAAAAATGCCGCTGACGAAAACGCTACGGTATCGGGCGCTTATAACCAGATTAAAACTTATCAGAACCAGATCCCCGGCCTGTTTACGTACAATGCCTTTAATGTGATTTCTGACGGGCTGGAAGCCAAAGCGGGAACCGTTTCTGCTGATTTCAGCCGCTATATGACGTGGAAAACCGCTAACGGTAAAACGCAAGCCACCAGTACACAGCCACAGCTAGAAGTTTTATTACAGGGGTTGCTTAATCCTGTAACGCTTCTGGATATGATCCGTCACTTTATTGTGTTTGAAGCCAGCAAACATGAAGACAGCAAAGGGATTATCAGTATCCGTACTGTTAAAAAAATGGCGGCTTATCACCAGTACTACGCGGTCAATGCAGCAGTACTTTCCACTATTCGTGCATCGGCGGTAAATGCGGACTCCCCCTCTGCCGAAGTGGCAGTACGCCAACAGGGACGTAACAGTAAAGATCTCGTAAATGCACAAAAAACCGGGGATCGCAAAGCGGGCGTAGTCTGGCATACACAGGGGTCCGGTAAATCGCTTTCGATGGTATTTTATACCGGAAAAATTGTGCTGGCTCTGGATAATCCGACCGTCGTTGTGATCACTGACCGTAACGATCTGGATGATCAGCTATTCGGTACGTTTTCTTCCGCTACACAGCTACTGCGTCAGACACCGAAACAGGCTGATAACCGGGATGAACTCAAAGAATATTTGCGGGTAGCCTCTGGTGGTGTGGTGTTCACCACTATTCAAAAATTCCAGCCTGATGATGGCAGCAATATCTATGAGTTACTGTCTGCTCGTACCAACGTTGTTGTTATCGCTGATGAAGCACACCGTTCCCAGTATGGATTCAGCGCCAAAGAAGTTGATGTCAAAGACAAAGAAGGCAACGTTACAGGTAAGCGCACCGTTTATGGCTTTGCCAAATATATGCGAGATGCCTTACCCAATGCGACCTATCTTGGCTTTACCGGAACGCCCATAGAAAAAACGGACGTAAATACACCTGCTGTTTTTGGTAACTATGTAGATATCTATGATATCTCACAGGCCGTAGAAGACGGTGCAACTGTGCGTATCTTCTATGAAAGCCGCTTAGCGAAAATTGCTATCAGTGATGAGGGCCAACAGCTTATCGAAGAGTTTGACGATGAGTTCAACGAGGATGAGCTGACGGTTACTCAGAAAGAACGTTCTAAATGGGCCAGAATCGAAGGTCTGATTGGCAGTTCGAAACGTATTAAGGCTATTGCGGCGGATATGGTTCTGCACTTTGAACAGCGCTTAAAATCCAATGCCGATCATGGCAAGGGGATGATAGTAACCATGTCCCGCCGTATTGCTGCTGAGTTGTATAAGGAAATCGTCGCCCTTAAACCCGAATGGCACAGTGATGATTTAAGCGATGGCGTAATAAAAGTCGTGATGACATCTTCCGCTGCTGACGGGCCAGAAATCGCTAAACACCACACTACAAAAAAAGAACGTCAGGTTCTGGCTAACCGTATGAAGGACGACGACGACAAGCTGAAACTGGTGATAGTACGTGATATGTGGCTTACCGGCTTTGATGCGCCAAGTATGCATACCCTGTATATCGACAAACCGATGAAAGGCCACAACCTGATGCAGGCCATTGCACGTGTCAACCGCGTGTATAAAGAAAAAATCGGTGGTCTGGTGGTTGACTATCTGGGTATTGCTTCTGATTTAAAAGAAGCCTTGTCATTCTACTCTGATGCAGGCGGACGTGGTGATCCCGCTGAGGTTCAGGAAGAAGCCGTTACGCTCATGCAGGAAAAGCTGGAAATCCTGGAAGGCATGATGCATGGCTACGATTACAAAGCCTACTTTACTGCAACAACTTCACAGCGCCTGACGATTATCCTTGAATCAGAAAACCACATTTTAGGGCTGGATAACGGCAAAGGGAAAATGCGTTTCCTTGGGTCTGTTGCTGCCATGTCCCAGGCATTTGCACTGGCGACGCCGCATGATAAAGCAATGGAAGCGGCTCCCGAAGTCGCATTCTTCCAAGCGGTGAAGGCTCGCCTGAATAAATTCACTGAAAACCCAGACGGCTCAGATGAAGAACATAATGACAGTCTGGAAGTGCGGGTAAAACAGACTATCGATCAGGCACTGGTCACGGATAAAGTCGTTGATATCTTTGACGCAGCGGGAATACAGAAGCCGGATATCTCTGTGCTCTCTGATGAATTTCTCCAGGAAATGAAGGATTATCAGCACAGAAATATTGCTCTGGAAACGCTTAAAAAGCTGCTTTCTGATGAGATTAAGGTTCGCTCGAACCAAAGTATTACACAGGGTAAAAAATTGATTGATATGCTGACCTCGGCAATCAACGGCTACCAGAACAAGGTACTGACCGCTGCGGAGGTGATCGATGAACTGATCAAGCTTGCCAAGACCATCCAGGAATCTGACAGCCTTGCCAGCCAGTTAAACCTCAGTACCTATGAATATGCCTTCTATTCTGCGGTTGCAGATAACGACAGCGCTCGTGAGCTTATGCAAAAGGAAAAACTACGAGAACTGGCAGTCGTTCTGACGGAAGCTATCCGCAACAATGTCAGTCTTGACTGGACAGTGAAAGAAGCGGCAAGGGCAAAAATTCGCGTGGTGGTAAAACGTCTGCTTAAAAAATATGGTTATCCGCCTGATATGTCATTGTTGGCTACGGAAACTGTTTTGAAGCAGGCTGAGTTATTGGCAGGGGAATTGAAAATATCTATGTAATGAAAACTATTATACCAATATTTTTGACATTGTTCATTAACACACTTTTAATCATGCTGTTTTTCAAAAATTCAAACAGGCGGGATAAATGCAACCAAGATTATTTATTGCTTTTGCTATATTTCTAGGTTCATACTTACCTCTTAGCATGATTCTTTTAGCACAGGATTATGATAAAGAAAAAGCAGCAGGTAAGATTTGCTTCGACTTCATAAACAACACGCATTGTCAATTACCGCTACAAAAGCCCATTCTTTCAATCAGTTTTTTTATTGTATGTCTAATTTGTTTTATTTTTTCCTGGATAGCATTGAATTTGACAAAAGAAGAAGGGAAACACATAAAAGTACTGACCGTTAAGCATACTCCTGCTGACTTAATGAATTATGTCCTCCCATATATAGTTTCATTCATGAGCATAGATTACACACAAGAAAATAAATTTATAGGCTTTATAATTTTTCTGATGTGGCTTTTTTGGCTTTCTTACAAATCTGGTCAAATCATTCTTAACCCTATGTTAATAGTCCTAAATTGGCGCATGTACGAAATAACATATAGATATCCAGGAGGTACAGATGAGTTTTCTGGAATAGTACTTTCAAATGAAATACTTGCCCCCAACAAGGAATATGAATCTCAAGATGTGCAGTCAGTGATTATAATTAATAAGAGGAATTGAGCATGTTAAACTTACTAAGAAATTTCAATGCAGACGAAGCAACATTATCCATGTGGGTATTTCGGAAGCGGATTAAGGCTACAAATCCAATTTTCACTGGCCATTGGGTAGGAATATCTCGTGAATTAACAAATGAGATAAAGGGCTTTATTAATAAAGAAAAAATAAAACACACTGAATTGGTTGAATATAGTTTACTATCACAAAATAATGAATCTAGTCTTTTGCGAATTGGAACAGACGAGACAGAAGCCAATAAAATTTTAACGCTTTCTGCTAATCAAACAGCGGAGCTAAAAGCGACTGACATTAAACATCTAGCTAACTGCGATTTTTATTCAATAAAATTAGTTCACGATGATATAGTCTTACATTGTATCAAGAAAACAGACTCTTCATGGAAAACCAAAAAGAAACATGGTTTAAGATCCTTGGCCTATAAAAACAACACATTGACAGTTGATGATTCACCCAAGTTTGATATTGCAAAGAGTTTCGATTTTTTTATTCTTGAAAACAATATATTTATTAAAAATAAAGGAATGTTCGAATCAATTTTAAGTTACAAGCAAGCGCACATTAATAACTTTGCGGAATTAACATCTGAACCAGAGTTTCAGAATATATTCAATGATATCAATCCATTAAATGCATATGTTGGTACTAACGCAATGCAATTACGACGAGCATCAGCCATTAGACAGAAATCTTATTATAAAAACGATTTGTTTATGGTAAGTCTAAAATCTAATGCGGCAAGGTTTAGGCTAAACTTGCAGTTTGACGAAAATAATAAAATAATTGTAACTTCAGAAAATTGTGCTGATATTTTTCAAGCACTACTTGATCATAGGCTGCAATCACACTACCAAGAACATTTATATGACGTTCCAAATGCGTTATTAGTACAATGAAAATTTCCTACCCTTTCTTAGAATAAAAACCATGAAAGGGTAGAATATTCTTATCAATTTTAGTTTATAACTCCATCTTTCATTTTAATCACCTTCCATGCCATATTGCCATTATTATGAGTGTTAAAAGTCCTGTCGCCGATATCATAAACAACACCTGCTATATTGACCTTCTGACCTTTCTTAATTTTCAGGATATCGTCATCCTGACTCGGAAAATAGGTCAGCATCACTGCCCCACCACAGTAGTTGGTATCAGGCGTCTTGAAGATAATAGCGTAAGTTTTATGGTCTCGCTGCACACCTAAATACTTCATTGTGTCGTAGGCTTCCTGCGCTTCTAACACAGTGGCATTGCTGATGCGGACTTTCTTGCCAATCCAGTTCTTTTTGCCAGCCATTGCATTCGCTTCGTAATCACGACAAATAACGCCTAAACCACTGACGGTGTTAACAGGAAGATTATCTGAGGCCAGAGTTGTGCTCTTGCTATTTGATGGGCTTAAAACCCCGCTCAGAGAAGATAAAGAAGAGTTGATAGACTCCCCTACTTTCCCGGTTGCGCCAGACAACTGTTGACAACCAGCGAGCGTAAAAGCGGCAGATGCCAATAAAGCCGTGATCTTTTTTTTCATTTTAAAAAACCTGTAAAGGATTATAAAAAACTCACTGCCCTGAGTTTGTCATTCAGAACAGTGAGTGGTGATATTTTTCCCTGATGTTGGCAAAGCCATTAACGTGCAGTCGGACGAATCCAGCTAACTTTGTCTTTGGTTTTAAATTTCAGAATCAGTAAAGGGCCAAGCATTAATGCGAGCAAAGTAATCACCATCACCGGTGTGGATTTGGTCAGATAGGCCATGACAAATCCCGCCGGAATGCCAACGATGGTTCCACCGCCTACCAGTCCCTTCATGGTTTGCTGGCTGACATAACCTTTAACTCTCTCAGCACCACATCCCCTGCACACTGACACATGCTCCTGCACTTCTGTACCGCAAAATGGACATTCTGACATGCTCTTTTCCTCGCCAGATTAACTCTAAGTAATTGATATAATTGATCTGAATAAAGAGCCTGTCATATCGTTTTTATCGATCAAATTCACAACCAATGATAGATACAATCTATTAATATAATTAAATCGATCGATTAAAGCAATTAAATACCGATCAATAAAAGCTTTTTAATCGTCAATAACTATCAAAATAGATATATCGATCGATTTTACAGATCAATAAGTCAATCAAATGTGTGTTTAATTGACCGCTTTTGCACTCCGAGGGACAGGCTTTTGCTGTACCAGCCTGCTTCTGAAAAGGTACTGGCCTCATAACACGTACCATTCGTCAGCGGTGGACTGATTGAAGCTGTGAGGGGATCGCCGCAGGCGCACTTGTGGTGACTACTATCGGTGCGCCTGTCTCGTCATTGGTGTGCTGTTTGTCGGAGTCAGTATGGCGGTGGGATATTTGGGATATTCTCTTGGCGAACTGGCAACCAAGGCCAGGGACAGCATTGCGGATGTCGGGGCCGCCAGTATGGAGAAGGAAGGCGATATTGCCACCTGCTCTCATAACGTGTTCATTAATGGCAGACCCGCCGCCCTTGCCACCGGCAGCATGGTGGAATGCGCCAAAGATGCTGGCTCACAGCAGATGGCCGAAGGCTCCTTACGTATGTTTATTAACCGCCTGCCAGATGCCCATAAATGGCAAGTTTAGCGATGTTAGATGCGGCTATTTAGCTTTTACTGCTTATCATCTTAGTTTGCTTCGATTCCGTTAAAATATAGGATTTAACAAATGACAGACGATCACCATTGAATATAAAATCAGGATTAATGAAGTAATAGTTCTGAATCATAGTTTCAGCGATGAAACTCTTTTCCACAAGTTCTTTCATACCTTTAAAATAAGTTGTTCTGGATATTTTAACAATCGTTTTATCTACAATATCATACGACATTAAAATTGTGTCGGTGTCCTTCTGCTCCTGCATTGCTCTGTACAATATTTCGAAGACCTTTGTTCCTGCCGAAGATAACTCAGTAATCGCTCTGACACCATTAACATAGAGTTTTAAAAACTGCGTTTTATCCACTTCCTGATATTGGAAAAAACCAGCACCGCCTAAACATTCTCCTGTGTTCTCATTGACAACCATAAGTCTGTCTTTCCCTGTTGATATCCTTTTTACCCCTCCTTTTGTATTGTTGCTCGCAGACATTATAAATGGGTTTTTCACATGGCGCTGTAGTCCTCTTCTTGATTTATTCGTTATCTCCTGTGTCATTTTATCTTCCTTTTTATTATTGTTATTAGCTTTTAATTAACACATTAACTTCATTAGTCAATGCTTAAAGTACATTTATTTTTAAATAAATAGTATTTCAAGTATCAAAGACTGACACTTGAAGTATCAAAATATTATTTAAAAATGAACTTACAGAGTTTAAATGAGAATAATAATCGATTATAGTCCCCAAACCGCGGACTTTAAGTCCCCGGATCGCGAACTTTGTTTCAAGCTATATCTGGTCTGAGGGCAGTTTCCTTCTTCATTATTAATATATAGCGAAGCGTCAGATGCTCGTCATTGTTTTTTATGAGGTAAAAATACCTTATGATCTTCGTTCATTTTATGTAACCATACACGAATTTTATTCCGCATCATTAGCTTTCATTTTTAAGTTAAAGAACCTACGCAACTTTTAAGTTGCGTCATTGGGTTCAAAGGATTTGATCATAATTCTTCTTTAACTAAAACATACATAGTCCCTGACTCATGCTTCTTTGCCCTTTAAGAGGGCAACCAGCAGGTCAGGACGTAGCTGCGATCCTTTCTTCTTAGCTTTACAGGCCATATCGAGCAAGCCCTCGATATGGTTACTATCTTAGTTTTTTCATACAGCACATTCGCCTGCTCATATGCTGCTTTAAAATTAAAACCTTTGATAAGGAAGCTGTCTTGATTTCGCGGTTCGCTCAATCGCTATGCGCTCACGCGCACTGATGGCTTAAATGGAATTGGTTTCAAAATGAGATCATTTTCTTCATCGCGTGAAGATTTTTCTTCGTTTTTGTATTTAAAAAATGAAGTAAATCACTTCATCAGGCGAAGAAAACCGTTCTGAAAATTTAATTTAAAGGACGAGAGCCAGCGAAACATTCGTCAGAACTTTTGCAAGGGTTTTAGCGATTGAGCGCATTAGCGAAATCAAGACCAGCCATTTACCCAAGTTTTTTTATTTTTGCGTAGTGCGAGTAAGCGAGCATGAAGCTCAGAAAAATGTTACCAATAGCAATTAGCCCATACAGGCATTGCTGGTTGCCTCTCAAAGGCAAAAAAGAAAATGTTCTGTTATTGTGTTTGTGACTAAATTAAAGAAGGTCTTTTACTCCCACCAATCCCAATGGCACAACCTAATGTTGTGCCGGGGTTTAATAACACAATTAAGAAAAAACTTTTTCCTTAATGAAAACTGGTAGTATGCCCAGTTTAAGTAAACTTACTTTACTATTGGTTTTAAAATAGTTATCGAAAACGATAACTTTAATTCTGTTGCGGTATTGTATCGTCAACTGGACACCTGTCCACTTTTATTAAACTTTTGCCATTCGAAACCCCATCGGGGCGATATTAAGATCGCACTAGGTTTCTGTTGTCCTCTTAGATCTTATATTTCTTATACTTCTTAATAGAAAAATAACCATATAAAACAATGTATTATAAAGTCGCTTTCTTCATGTTTGTTGATTTTTCTTCGGGTTTGTAGATCTTTCTTCGGGTTTGTTCTTTTTCTCTTCGGGTTTGTTGTATTTTACTTCATTCTTGGACATTAAAATGAAGAAAACACTTCAAAACATATTTGACATTTTAAAATCCATAGTTATATATGTATTATTAAAATAATAAAAAGGAAATATAATGAGCAACAACACTTATGATAAAAATCCGTTCGTATTGCAAAATGGCATTGAGATCGAAACGAAAGATAAAAGAAGAACAATAGCTCGTGGAGAAAAGTTTGAATCACCAGAAGGAGACCGATACGAAAGAGTCATTCATTCTATACAGGAAGTTGATAAAGAGAAATTCGTTAAGATTTTCATTTCCAAAATCCGTGTTCTCTTTGACCTGTCGCTGACTGGCAATAAGCTATTTTACATTTTCCTTTTTTCCATTTCTGAGGCGATTGGTAAAGACCAGGTTTATATGAATTATGAAACAGCAAAAGATATAGCACACGAATGTGATTTCAACTTATCCAATCCTGTTTTTTATCGTGGGATAAAAGAGCTTATAGACAAGCAGATCATAGCACCCAGCAAATCAAAGTACATTTACTATATCAATCCTGCTGTGGTGTTTAATGGCGACAGGGCCAGGTTTATCGAAGAAATAAAAATAAAAAAAAGAGATAAAGATGCTAAAAAATGAAATAAGCGCAATACTAAACATTCACAACGACGAAGACGGTATAGCCAACATCATAACAAAATCACTTATTCATTATTACTCCGTAAATGGCCTCAATCATGACCATTTTAAAGAAAATTATCTGAACTACCTAAACAGGGTTTTCTTCGGGCGTCGGTTCCATTTTTTGGACATAGAAAAACTACTGTCATGTAAAGACCAGATTTTCAGCGCTGTTATGACCACAGTACGTAAAGACCTTACTGATGTGCTCGGGTCAGATGAGGTCTATCAGTCCTGCCAATGGCAACCAAAAGCGCTGGAAATGATTTTGGCCGGGCTTTTGATAACCGGCTTCTCCTATCTATAATCATCAGTTAAATTATAAAGAAACTGTAATGTTGCATTATCGATTTTAATAAGTATAAATAAGCTATTGTAAATTTTAAAAATGAGTGCAACACATCTTTACTATCCATGAAATTTGTTAGTTGGTAGATAAGCCTCCCCCGTTTGTGAGGCATGTCTTCTAACTCTTGATATTATTTCCCCAAAGCTCATCGCACCAGAAAGAAATAGATAAAGATGACTAGCATCAATTATGATTAGAGTAGTTTTACTTCCAGATGCATCAGATATAGCGACTTTACTATAACCAGCTATGGAAACCATTATTCCCATCGTATTATCAGCCATTTTATTAACTTTTGCTTTAAGTGAGTCTATTTCTGTTGCACCAGACTGTTCTTTCGTAAATTTTAACTCTACAAGATAAGTTGTTCCTTCACAGGTTAAGGAGCCATCTATCTGGCGGCCATTGTTTTTATATGGTCTCCTATGCTGCATCTCACAAAAGTTGAGTAATTGATAAAACCAATCTTCAAATTCATATCCACCTTGCTGAGTACCAACTTTAAGGTGCATTTCATCCAGCGATTGTTGTAATTTTCTTCTATCCGTTAAAGAACGTTGGACACGTTCTTTCTCAATCCTAACTCGCTCATGACTTTCTGCACGCTCTTTCTCGTTTCGAGATTCGTGTTCTTGCGCTTTTAAATAAATTTTAAGTTCTTGCACCGCTTTCTTGGCATTATTTATTTTTTGCACTGAATCTTCCCAGTTTCTGAGGTCAGGAAAAGAAGTTTGTTCAGCCAAATTTTTAGCCATTAGGAAAATTACCGCTTTTCCCCTTTCAGTAGTTTGTAATTTCTGGAAAAGCCTATCAAGGAGATCACGTTTTGATTCACTCTCTGACCAAGATGAAACAAAACTACTGGAAATATTAGATGCCAGAAGAAATTTCCTGAGAGCATTTTTTCTCCAATAAGATTGGAGCGCAGCTTCATAAGTAAGATCAATCAAACGGGATGTGATTTTTGCAGCCAAAACAATAGCTTCCTTTTAGACATCGTATTTTCAGGCTATCAGCTTAAAATATCAATTCTAATATATTACTTACCTTACTGTTTTTCCAGCATTTCATTCACAAAAACAACTCATCAAACTTCAAAGATAGTCTTGTCAATGAGGACCAGCCAACAAATCCTCAACACGAATCCCGTCCCTATACATCAGATCACGCATTTTCTCGATTTCACCTGCCTTGACGCCTCTTCCTCCGATCTCTGCATAGTACTCAGCACGCCGTTCAGCGACTACTTTTCTGAACTTAACCAAAATCTGCTCCAAGGTTTTGATATCCGTTGTAGCAGCGGCCTGCTGGATTTTTCTGTATTGATACAGGAGATAAAACTCGTTAATCATTTTTCATTCCCGTCATTGTTAAATGATGGCAAACAAACGCCTGCACAAGGCGCTCGTCTACTTTCTGTTTGATTTTCACTTAATCCAGACCTGTATTACTCGATACGGAAACACGTTATTTTTACTATGTTGCCATACTCTTTGCGTATTGCTTCCCTCATAAAATCATTTAACTCACCTTGGAGTTTTTTATCCGTATGGTAATCTGCATAAATCCGTTTTTTTGATAAAACAAACCCAGTCGCAGTTTTCTGTATAAATTCATGCACCACAAGCTCCACATTCTTCATCAAACTCATATTTTTTGAGAACGCCCTGCGAAATTCCGGGCTTAACACAAACTGAGTAAATACACGCATACTATCATTATTCATATTTTTCATAATCATTCCTGTTTTTAATTTAAGATGAACTTCATTTACACTAAATATAAATTCTATATTTGATTTTATTACTGTGCATTGTAATCAAAAAATGCATCTGTAATTTTATCGCCATAAACCTCACGCAATAACCCCTCAATTGCTGTGTTCATGGCTGTCATAGCACCATTCTTATCATTTAGAATATCTCTCCTTTTATAACCAGACTTAGTAAGCTCTTTTTCATAAAAGAAATAATACTCGACAATTAAATCTTTCATTTCATTATATATAACCAATTCATTAACCTCAGTCCCAGAGCTTCTTTTAAATTCAATCACATTACTTTTACTCATAGCTATTTCCTTTTTTTTTGTTTCTTATTGCGGTTGATTTATTACGTGATGTATTAATTAAGTTAACAAGCCATTCATCTATTTCACTTTCAATAAATGCAACAGCCCTCGCACCGATCTTCACTTGCGATGGGAAGCGCTTCTCATTTATAAGCTCATATATTGTGGTTTTACTGATACCCGTTCTTTTTATCACTTCCGGTAGACGAATAAGGTTTTCTTTTCTTTCTGACATGTTGATTTCTCCTCTGCTGTGTCAACGAGGAGAATTATATGGTGGGTGAAGGTCAGAGATGAGTGACAATCCGGACAGGTAACAGCTGCAACTTCCTGTCCGGGAGTTTGTGGAAGTTAGTCTTCTTCTGTTTCCGAGAGTTTCATGACGTCTGAAACTCTCCAGTTTTTTATCTCATTGTTTTTGTTGATATATAGATTGAACTGGCGCAAAAAGTCGACTTTTATAGCTTTCATCGCCAGCGGTCTGTCAGTATCCTTGATATGGTGTGCATGTCGGATTCTGTTGTCGTCGTCATCATCCGTATAAAGTAACCGGGATAGGCGGTCATCTGCCATGCGCAGATTGTTTTTTGCAGCCCATACGATAATGTCAAGCATAGGTATGATACGGTAGTTAATTAGCTTTTTAATGGTGCCATGACCAAAGCGAACCGGTTCCGGTGGAGATTCGGGTATACCTTTAAATTTTCTCCATTGCGGTAAAGCGGCCTTTAAGGACTCCGTGATTTCCTGATCGGTTCCATTCGCCAAATCCACTTCAAGAAGTATGCTTGTTGGAAATTTATCTTCCATCACTTCTGTTATCACCTTTCCTGAGTGAGCCAGATTGATACGGTAAGTGTTATCTCCAATCCAGTAGTACATCTCATCCAGCATGGCCGTCACGCTGATTTGTGCCAGCCTTTCAGTTGTTGTGAAAAAGAAATGCGGTGGCTGGTAGAGACGCACATCAGGATCCATGTTTTTTACCATCTCGGACGTCACCAGAAATGGCTTTCCTGACACTATCTGTCCATAAAACATGCCTAAAAACTGTTTTTCCTCCTCATCCGGATTCTCTTTAAAGAAAAGTGTTCTCACCCAGATTTCATAGTACAGCTCCTGCAACGTCAGGGAGTCAAACTTCCGGTAAGTATCTATATCCAACCACTTCCTGATTTTTTTGTTAAATTCCGAAGACCAGTTCTTCATCACCACCATCCTTACGCATTACCCTGCCCCGATACTACCAGTGAGGCAGTCGTTCAACTACCGCTGTAAACAATCCTGGCAAATTGACAGAGGGTGAAAAAAAGGGTAGTGGTTCGATAGCGTCCGCCAGAGAACGGTGAAGTAAGCAATTGATTAGAATTGACTTTTTCATCCTTCACAGATAAAAATGATGGCACAAATGATGTCACAAATTAACCATGTTATTTAATTATCACTATAAAACAGGAGATTAAAGCAGTGTTCGAGTCCAGTCAGAGAGCCATATTTAGAGAAGCCCGCTCGGGGAAACCTGAGCGGGCTTTTTGTTTTCAGCAGGAGTTGTTTATAACGCAAAGCCAAAATGTTCGGGCGTTTCGAGGTAACAGACATATGCTTGCATGACTTTGCGAGCATGAGCGCAAAGCGGTTAAAAATAAGCGTCGCCATCACCCTAGCCCCCGCGCACCGTCCCTCTCCAGATAAAGTCAGCATGATAGAGCCGCGTTTCGCCGGGCATCTCCAGCCCAGGGGGGGGAGGTAACTCCCCTTCCTTCTGCTCTTCGGCAATCAGCCACTGCACCGCGTCACGGGCGAACTGCTCGACAGGCTGTGCGAAGGTGGTGAGATGATAGGAGGACCAGGCAGCCTGCGGAATATCGTCGTAGCCCGCCACGCAGAGATCCTCGGGGATGCGCAGGGAAAAGCGGTGGCGCGCCTCATCCATAAAGCCGCAGGCCAGCAGATCGGTGACGCAGAACACCGCATCCGGGCGCTCGCGCCGGGTCAACAGGCGATGTGCGAGGATCTGCCCACTCTCATAGGAGGTGGTGCCGAAGCGCTCAACGCTGACGCTTAGCCCGGCCGCTTGCGCCGCCTGTAAAAATCCGCGCTCGCGCGCCATCAGGCTGGGGGTGCCCGCCAGCGAGTTGGCAAAGGCCAGCTTGTTACAGCCCGCCCGGGCAAACGCCATCACCACCCGGCTGGCGGCCTCTTCATTATCCAGATTGATACTGAGCGATCCGGGCAGCGCGTCGTTGCGGTTGATCAGCACCAGCCGCTGGCCGTGCTTGTGGCACAGGCGGGCAATGGCGCTTTCCGGCATTCCTGAGAGGACAAAAGAAGCATCGGCGCGGTAATTAATCGCCTGCTGCAGCGCCTGGGAGACGCTGTCATCCGAACGATCGGTGTTGATCAGCATGGCGATTTTGCCCGCTTCCTGCAGGTGCTGCGTCACCAGCCGCACCAGGCTGGCGCGGTATGGCGTGGCCAGTTCGGAGACAATCAGGCAGACAATGCCGCTGCGGTTGCGCACCAGCCCGCGCGCCAGATGATTGACGTGATAACCCAGCGTTTCCGCCGCCGCCATCACCCGCTTGCGCGTTGCCGCCGACACGCTGGCCCCCGGCGTAAAGGTGCGCGACACCGCCGAACGGGATACCCCGGCCAGCTCCGCCACGTCCTGCGCACTGACTACCGACTTCTCAACCGCCATATCTTTTCCGCCTGATAACTGTACGCCAGAGAGTCTGTCGCAATTTGCAAGGCTGTGCAAATAAATTTGTTAGACAATTGTTTCATTTTTGTGACACAGCCATGGAGTTGCGTATCAGCGCGATTGACAGCGCAATTATTAATCATTATTCCTTTGCACACACGTGCAAAAACCGCGTGAATAAAAACCTGGCGACAACGTATCGCTACCCTACACAACCAAGGAGAACACCATGCATCGCGTCACTCTGATGGCCGCTATTGCTGCCGCTACCACGCTCTCTGCCCTGCCCGCCTGTGCCGCCGGAAAGCTGAATATGATCTGCTCCGCGGATGTCGTGGTTTGTGAGCAAATGACCAACCTGTTTGAAAAACAGCACCCGGATATCAAGGTCAGCATGGTGCGCCTCTCCGCTGGCGAAGCCTATGCCCGCATTCGCACTGAAGCCCGCAACCCGCGTACCGATATCTGGTGGGCAGGCACCGGCGACCCGCACATGCAGGCGGCGGATGAGGGCTTAACCCAGGTGTACAAATCTCCGCTGCTTGACCAGCAGCAGGACTGGGCACGCAAGCAGGCCGAAAGCGCCGGATATCGCACCATCGGCGTGTATGCTGGGGCCCTTGGCTGGGGCTACAACACGAAACTGGTCGCGGATAAGAAATTAAAAGCCCCGGCCTGCTGGGCCGATCTGCTCGACCCGTCGTACAAGGGCGAAATCCAGATGGCAAACCCTAACTCGTCCGGCACCGCCTATAACACCCTCGCCACCCTGGTGCAGATCATGGGCGAAGAGAAAGCCTTCGACTACCTGAAAAAGCTTAACGCCAATATCTCCCAGTACACCAAATCCGGCTCGGCCCCGGTGAAAGCCGCGGCGCGTGGCGAAACCACCATCGGCATCGTGTTTATGCATGACGCGGTGGCGATGCAGGTCGATGGCTTCCCGATCAAGGCCGTGGCACCGTGCGAAGGCACCGGCTATGAGATTGGCTCGATGTCGATTGTGAAAGGCGCCCGCAACCTCGCCAGTGCCAAAGTGTGGTACGACTGGGCGCTGAGCGCGGAAGCGCAGTCGCATATGAAAGATGCCAAATCCTTCCAGCTGCCATCGAATAAAAACGCCGCCATCTCCGAATATGCGCCGCGCTTTGAGAACATCAAGCTGATCGATTACGACTTCAAAACCTACGGCGACTCGGCAAAACGCAAAGCGCTGCTCAGCCGCTGGGATAAAGAGATCGGCGCCAGCGCCCAATAACTGTCGAGGTGAAGATGAATGCTCAAAACCGCCGCCTCGACGGGGCTTTACTGCTGGGCGCACTGGCAATTCTGCTGCTGCCCTGGTACAGCCTCGAAGCCGGATTCTTCGACTTCGGCTGGCTGACCACGCTGTGGCAGGAGGGCGTAAGCGCTCCGGCGCTGTGGCAAATCGCGCTATTCGGCCGCCCGTGGCTGGCCGTGGCTGTGTTGATGCTGGCGCTGTGCGCGCTGGGCCGCCTTCTGCACATCGGCACGCTGCGCTCGGGCGTGCTGCTGGGGGCCAGCGCGGCCGGCGTACTGTTCCTGCTGTTTGAGGGCCACGCCATCGGCTACAGCGGCTGGAACTGGCAGTGGAGCGAGCAGCTATTCGGCGCGCTGAGCGACGGCCAGCCGGCGTTTGGCGCCGGGGCGATCCTGCTGCTGACCACTTTCCTGTTGCTGTTCTCCTTTGCGCTGGCCGAGCGCGGCGTGCTGAAGGGCGATGCCTTTGTCGTTGCGGCCATTGTGCTGCTGGTGGCGCTGGTCACTACCTTCGTGCTCTACCCGGTGCTGAGCATGTTTGTCGCCTCGGTACAGGATACAGACGGCTCGTTTAAACCGGACGGCATGATCGCTAATATTCAGGATCCGGCGATCTGGAGTCTGGGCTGCTTGAGCGGCGGCAGCTGCGGCACCGCATGGCGCACGCTGTGGCTGGCGCTAATGACCGCCAGCGGATCCACGCTGCTGGGGCTGGCGTTTGCGCTGGCCGCGACGCGCACGCCGCTGCCGTTTAAAAAGGGGCTGCGCCTGCTGACCGTGCTGCCGATCATCACGCCGCCGTTTGTGATTGGCCTGGCGCTGATGCTGCTGTTTGGCCGCGCCGGGGTGGTTACCGAGCTGCTCTCCTCGCTGTTCGGCATTGAACCCGGCCGCTGGCTGTATGGCCTGACCGGGATCTGGATTGCGCAGGTGCTCTCGTTTACGCCTATCGCCTTCCTGGTGCTAATCGGCGTGGTCGAGGGCGTCAGCCCGTCGCTGGAGGAGGCGTCGCAGACCCTGCGCGCCAACCGCTGGCGCACCTTCCGCTCGGTGTCGCTACCGCTGATGGCACCGGGGCTGGCAAACGCATTTCTCATCAGCTTTATCGAGAGCATGGCGGACTTCGGCAACCCAATGGTGCTGGGCGGCAGTCACGGCGTACTGTCGACGGAGATCTTCTTCTCGGTGGTCGGCGCGCAGAATGACCCGAGCCGCGCGGCGGTATTGGCGATTATCCTGCTGTGCTTCACCCTCAGCGCCTTTATCCTGCAGCGCCTGTGGCTGGCGGGGAAAAACTTCGCCACCGTCACCGGCAAAGGCGATTCCGGCCAGCACTGCGGGCTGCCGCGCGCGCTGCGCTACGGGGTTTATGCGCTGGTGATCCCGTGGGGCCTGTTCACGCTGGTTATCTACGGCATGATTTTAATTGGCGGCTTTGTGCAGTCGTGGGGTCTGGACAGCAGCCTGACGCTGGCGCACTACGCCCGTGCCTTCGGCTTCCACTGGAATGAAGGGCAGATTGTCTGGACCGGCGTGGCGTGGAACTCGTTCTGGACTACGATGGAAATCTCGCTGATCGCCGCCCCGCTCACGGCAATAGTTGGCCTGCTGACCGCGTGGCTGATCGTGCGGCAGAAGTTTGCCGGGCGCCAGACCTTCGAGTTTATGCTGATGCTGAGCTTTGCCATTCCCGGCACGGTGATCGGGGTCAGCTACATCATGGCCTACAATCTGCCGCCGCTGGAGATCACCGGCACGGCACTGATCCTCGTCGCCTGCTTTGTGTTCCGCAATATGCCGGTTGGCGTGCGCGGCGGAATTGCCGCCATGAGCCAGCTGGACCGCAGCCTGGATGAAGCTTCACTGACGCTCGGTGCCAGCAGCTTCCGCACCCTGCGCAAGGTGATCCTGCCGCTGCTGAAGCCGGCGATCAGCGCCGCGCTGGTGTATGCCTTCGTGCGCGCTATCACCTCGATCAGCGCGGTGATCTTCCTCGTCAGCGCCCAGTACAACATGGCCACCTCCTATATTGTCGGGCTGGTGGAAAATGGGGAATACGGCGTGGCTATCGCTTACTCCTCGGTGCTTATCGTGGTGATGCTGGCAGTGATCCTCACCTTCCAGCTGCTGGTCGGTGAACGCCGCCTGCGCCGCACTAATCACGTGGCCACGGCACCTGTCGCCGTGGTTCCAACCACTTTATCTCAGGAGAGTGCCGTATGACCGCCATCAAAACCGGTTCCGTGGTGTTTGAAAACGTCAGTAAACAGTTTGCCGGCTTTACCGCCCTGCCCGACCTGTCGCTCACCGTCGAGCCGGGCACGCTGGTGACGCTGCTCGGCCCCAGCGGCTGCGGCAAAACCACTACCCTGCGCCTGTTGGCCGGGCTGGAGCACCCGACGTCCGGGCGCATCCTGATCGGCGGCAAGGATGTCACCCATCTGCCCGCCAACGAGCGCGATGTGGCGATGGTGTTTCAGTCCTATGCGCTGTTCCCACATATGAACGCGCTGGATAACGTGATGTACGGCCTCAGCGCCAGCGGCTTGAGTCGTAAGGAGGCGCAGGACCGGGCGCGTGAGGGGCTGAAGCTGGTCGGGCTGGAGACCATGGGCCAGCGCCTGCCTGCCGAACTCTCGGGCGGGCAGCAGCAGCGTATTGCCGTGGCGCGCGCGCTGGTGCTGGAACCGCAGGTGCTGCTGCTCGACGAGCCGTTATCTAACCTGGATGAACGCCTGCGCCGCCGCGTGCGCACTGAGATCCGCGATCTGCAGCAGCGCCTCGGCTTTACCGCCGTGTACGTCACGCACGATCAGGAGGAAGCGCTGGCGGTCTCCGATAAGATAATTGTCATGAAAGAGGGGCATATTGCCCAGCAGGGCGCACCGCAGGCGCTGTACCACTCTCCTGCCTCGGTGTTTATCGCCGATTTTATGGGCGAGGCAAATATCCTGCCCTGCGCCGTAGAGCGGGTGGAAGGCGGCGAAGCGCTGATCGTTCTCGGCAGTCGCACTTACCGCGTGCCCGGCATGCAGGCGCGACCAGGGGCAGCACAGCTGTCGGTGCGGCCAAAGTTTATTACGCTGCACGCCGACCAGCCCGGTGCGCTGAACGGGGAAGTGACCCACAGCACCTGGCTGGGCGATCACATCGAATATGAAGTGCAGACCGAGCTTGGCGCGCTGTTTGTTATCGATGTGCAGATGGAGCGCCAGCTTGCGCCCGCCACAGCGGTATCCGTAGATTTTAAACCTCAGGGGCTGGCGCTGATTGCGCAGTGATCCCGCTTTAATAAGGAATGACCATGAGTGACGAGATTTTGCAGCGCCTGGCGCTGGCCGAGCAGGTCGCGCGCCAGGCCGGGGTAAAAGCGCTGGACTATTTTAACCGCCGCGACAGCCTGGTGATAGAAACCAAGCGGGACGTGCAGGACGTGGTGTCAATAGCCGACCGCGAGGTGGAGCTGCTGATCCGCGAGCAGACCGCAGAGCAGTTCCCGCAGGACGGGTTTCTCGGCGAGGAGTATGGCCTGCTGCCCGGCAGCTCCGGCTACAGCTGGGTGGTTGACCCGATTGACGGCACCAGCCCTTTTGTTAACGGCATGCCGAACTGGTGCGTATCGGTGGCGGTGATCTATCAGGGTGAGCCGGTAATCGGCGTGATTATGGCCCCGTGCCAGCAGGAGTGCTTTGTCTCGGCACGCGGCCAGGGCGCGACCCTGAACGGCAGGCCGCTGAAGGTCGACCCGGCGCGCACCATGCAGAATCACGTTATCGGCTTTGGCGCTAACAGCTACGTTACGCCGCAGCGCGTCGGCGAGATTGTCGCTGCCATTACCGCCGTCGGCGGCAACTTCTTCCGCAACGGTTCCGGCGCGATGATGCTGGCCTATGTCGCCGCCGGGCGCCTGGTCGGCTATTACGAACCCTATATGCACGCCTGGGACTGCCTGGCGGGCTACTGCCTGGTGAGCGAGGCAGGCGGCTGGGTACATCCGTTTAACACCGACGGTGAAAACCTGCTGCGCGGCGGCCCGGTGCTGGCGGTAGCCCCCGGCGCCAAAGAGGATTTACTGCGCATCGCTCAGCTGTAATCATCACGCGGGCGGGCCGAAAAGAGGGTCCGCCCCTGCATCAAACTCTCTGCGTAATGCACTTCGCGTAAAAGAAATGCCACCGTTCTCCACTATATTGATCTGCGTCCGTACACTAAGCAGCATTAAATAAAACAATTGTCTCACTCTGCTTCTTTTTCAACGTGAATGTTAATAAGGACGTGATCATGTCTGACGTATTAAGACGCACCAAAATTGTTGCCACCCTGGGGCCGGCAACCGACCGCGATAACAACTTAGAAAAAATCATCAAGGCCGGGGCGAATGTGGTCCGGCTCAACTTCTCCCACGGCGCCGCCGCCGACCATATTGCCCGGGCGCAGCGCGTGCGCGACGTGGCGCAGCGTCTTGGTCGCCAGGTGGCGATCCTCGGCGATTTGCAGGGGCCGAAAATCCGCGTATCGACTTTCAAAGAGGGCAAGGCGCTGCTGACGGCCGGCGAGCCGTTTATTCTGGATGCCTGGCTGGAAAAGGGGCTGGGTGACAATCAGCGCGTAGGCATTGATTACAAAGCGCTGCCGGAGGATGTGCTGCCGGGCGATATTCTGCTGCTCGACGATGGCCGCATCCAGCTGCGCGTAGTGAGCATTGCCGGGGCCGCCATTCACACCGTTGTCACGGTGGGCGGCGTGCTGTCAAATAATAAAGGCGTCAACAAGCTCGGCGGCGGACTGTCTGCGGAGGCGCTAACCGAAAAAGATAAGGCGGATATTGTGACCGCCGCCGCGATGAACGTCGACTATCTTGCTGTCTCCTTCCCGCGCAACGGTGAAGACCTGCGCTACGCGCGCAGGCTGGCGCAGGAAGCGGGCTGCCGCGCGCTGATTGTGGCAAAGGTTGAGCGCGCAGAAGTGGTAGCCACGCAGGAGAGCATGGACGACATGATCCTCGCCTCCGACGTGATCATGGTGGCGCGTGGCGATCTCGGCGTAGAGATTGGCGATGCTGCGCTGGTGGCGGTGCAAAAGCGCCTGATTGCCCGCTCGCGCCAGCTCAACCGCGTGGTTATCACCGCCACGCAGATGATGGAGTCGATGATCACCAATCCGCTGCCGACCCGCGCCGAAGTGATGGACGTGGCAAATGCGGTACTTGACGGCACCGATGCGGTGATGCTCTCTGCCGAAACCGCCGCCGGCAGCTTCCCGGCCGAAGCGGTCGCCGCCATGCATGGCGTCTGCCTGGGGGCGGAACGCGTGCCGAGCGTCACGGTGTCAAAGCATCGCCTTGAGGTGCAGTTCGATAATATTGAAGAGATGACGGCGATGTCGGCAATGTATGCCGCCAACCATCTGACCGGGGTAAAAGCGGTGATCGCCATGACCGAATCCGGGCGCACCGCGCGCATGATGTCGCGCATTACCTCACGCCTGCCGATTTTCGCCCTCTCCCGCCATCAGTCCACGCTTAACCTCACCACGCTTTACCGCGGGGTGACGCCGGTGCTGTTTAACGGCCATGCGGAGGGCGTGCAGTCGGCGCAGGATGCCATCGCGGTGCTGCGGGAAGCGGGTTATCTCAGTTCGGGGGATCTGGTGGTGCTGTCGCAGGGGGACAGCGTGGGGCTGATTGGCAGCGCGAATACCTGCCGGATTTGTATCGTCGATTAGCGCAGAATCAGGGTCGACCGGAAAAGCGGGTCTTCAATACGAATGGCGCAAATCTCGGCACGGGTCGACCGGAAAAGAGGGTCGACCCCTACGGGTTTTTGGTAGTGGCTGACCCTCTTTTTCGGTCAGCCAGCCACATCCCGCTTATTTCAGACGGTACGCCACCACGGCATCACCCTCTTTGGTGCCCAGCGAACCGTGACCACCGGCCGCAATCACCACGTACTGCTTGTTGTCGCTGCCCATATAGGTTGAAGGCGTTGCCTGACCGCCCGCTGGCAGCTCGGTCTGCCACAGCAGTTCGCCGCTGTTGACGTCGTAAGCGCGGAAGAAGTTATCCGCCGTTGCGCCATGGAACACCACATCACCGGCCGTGGTTAACGGCCCACCGTGTGCCACCATCCCCATCGGGAAACCGATTGGGAAACGGCCCGGCAGGAACGAGGTTTTCAGATTTTTAGTGGTACCTACGCGGCGCATCCACTCGGTTTTACCGGTAGACAGGTCAACGCCCACCATACGGCCCCACGGTGGCGCGATGCACGGGATCCCCAGGCTGGAGGAGAGCTGCTGAATATGAATGGCATAATCGCCGTCAAAGTTCTCATTCCAGTACGGCGTGCCGTCCTTGGTGAACAGGCGCTGTTTAGCATTTTCCGCGTTACGTTTGATCAGGTTGTACTTATAGGCCAGGCGTACCGGCGAAGCGATCAGGATCTGGCGCTCAGGGTCAACCGCCACCGAGCCCCAGTTAAACACCCCGATATTGCCCGGGAAGACAATCGAACCGCCTTCGGTTGCTGGCGTCCACGGGTTACCGTCGTAGCGCAGGGATTTAAAGTCAATGCGGCAGGCCATCTGGTCGAACGGCGTGATGCCCCACATTGATTTTTCGCTCAGCGGCTGCGGGATAAAGTTCAGCGCGGAGACCGGCTGCGTTGGCGAATACTTCTCGCCAGCAATACCTTTAGTAGAAACGTCTTTCTGATTGATCGGATACACCGCCTCACCGGTCAGACGATTAAGCACAAACAGGTTGCCGGTTTTGGTCGGCAGGATCACCACCGGCTGTTTCTTGCCCTGGTAATCAATATCCAGCAGCGACGGCTGTGATGGATTATCGCGGTCCCAAAGGTCATGCTTCGATGACTGGAAGCGCCATTTAAAGGCACCGGTTTTCAGATCCAGCGCCACCAGCGTGTCGCGGAACTTCTCGGTGTTGCTGTCGGCATTACGCTCAATCCCCACTTCATCCGGGGAGGCATTACCAAATGGAACGTACACCAGGCCATTTTTCAGGTCAGCGCTCAGCGTGGCCCAGGCTACCGGCGTATCCTGCGGATAGGTGGCGTCAGCCGCAATCGGCTGAGTGTTTTCCGGGTTAGCCGGATCAAAGTTCCACACCAGGCGACCGGAAGTGGCATCGTAAGCGCGGATCACGCCAGACGGATTACCGCTGTTGAAGCCGTTATCCATCACCGACCCCCCGACAATCACCAGATTGCCGGCTACCAGCGGTGCCGCAGTCTGCATCAGCGCGTGCGGGCGCACAGTACCCATGTTGGCATGCAGATCGACCACGCCGTTGTTGCCGAAGTCGGCACACAGTTTACCGGTATCGGCATCCAGCGCGATCAGTTTGGCATCGTTGCTGGCGTTAAAGATACGCTTGCGGCAGATAGCTGGGCTGGCCGCGCCAGTGTCTGCCTGGGCCTGCTGGCCGCCGTCGTAATAGCTCACGCCGCGACAGGTCTGGTGCTGTTGCAGATAAGAAGCCTCTTTCTTCGGCTGATATTTCCATTTCAGCGCCCCGGTTTCCGGGTTCAGCGCGTGAATTTCATTGTGCGGCGTACAGAAATAGACGCTGTTGTTAACCTTCAGCGGGGTCGCTTCAAAGGTGTATTCGGAAGCATCATCGCTGGCGCGCAGATCGCCGGTATGATAAGTCCAGGCCACCTGCAGGTTGCTGACGTTATCGCGGGTGATCTGCTTGAGGTCGGAGAAGCGCAGGCCATTGCTGGTGCCGCCGTAGGCTGACCAGTCACTGCCTGCCACCTCGGTACTGCTGCCCTGACGCTGGGTGGTGATGGTGCCCGCTTTCGGATACGGGTCATAGAACATCATCCCCACTACCAGCGCGATAATCAGCACCATGGTGGTACCGAGGAACGGATGGAAGCGGCGTTTTTCAGCTTTATACAGCGGGCGTACCACCCACGGCATCACCAGCCACAGGCCGATCACACCAATGATATCCCCACGTGGGATCCACTGCCATTTGTCGAAGCCGACTTCATAAATTGACCACGCGACCACCAGCCACATCAGCACGGCATAGATGGAAAGCGCAATTTTTTTGTTCATAAACAGTGTGATAGCGGTAGCCAACAGGCCAACCCCGATAATCACATAGAATGGCGACCCTCCCAGCATCAGGAGTTGGGCGCCCATGTACAGCATAGCGATTGCAATGACCGCGATGACAATACCGGTGAGTTTGTTAAGCATTGGTATCCCTTAGTGTTAATCAACGTAATTATTTTCTGACAAATAATTACATGCACTATACATTAAATTAACTAAAAAAATCTGATAAAAACCCAAAAAAGGTTTGATGTAAGGGATACCCAAGCCACTGGATTCCCGGTGGATGCGGAGTCTGCAATCCCCGGCTTTAAGAGCGATCGGCTGAAGAAGCTGGAAAACATCCACCGCTGGTCGCTCTCAAGGGTAGTGCCTGTTACTACAATTCTTTGTTCTCTTTGATGCTCCATCCAGACGAGAATTCCGCGCCACGAGCACCCTCTGTCGTTTGCTCAAAATAATGATTACTCACTTCTGCTGCCCTGAAGCAGTAAGTAACGCCAAATAAATCCTGCCCGGTTGCCCCGTTAAATACCACATCGGTAACCATCACTTGTTTCAGGTTTATTTTGAAATATTCTAACTGTTCACCTCCGGCTTTGCAGGAAGAGAGCTCTACCGAGTTAATATGTTTCCCATTTGATACATAGCGTAGTAAATTGGGTGTGGCTTTATCGATAAAAGCATTAACCGTTAAATCACGAAATTTAACTTTTCCTGCCCCACCGCCGCTGCCAACCTCTATAGCCGAAGGCTGCGTCGCTCCCCAGCCGAATGATTCTACCTGTATCCAACCCGGATGCCGTGCATCTTTTGATTCCCCCGTAATGCCATCAACTCTTAAAAAGATATCCTTGCTCATTTCACTCTCCTTAATTATCTGCTATATACACTCAAGCAGATCCTACAGGGAAAAGGGAGAATAAAAAAGTGGATAACTATCTGGATAAAAACAGGCTGCGCGTGACTTACCGGATGCTTGCCAAAAAAGCTGCCGAAAACTTGAATGATAAAGCCAAAGTTATCTCAATCTGGCATATAAAGGATTATCTGATACGCATTCGCTTTCAGGAGGATATTCAGCGATTTATTGACGCTAATATGCAGGCTTTAAACAACGCTAAATCTGATAATGAGTGCAATCTATATGTAGATAATATGCGACAGGAGCAAATCAACCTCGAAAAACAGGACAGAATGCTGAGATTTGGTGACGCGTTCGTCACAGCGTCAGCGCAGTTTTTTCACGATCCTGAAAAAGTCATTGGCTATGTGATTGATGGGATTGGTGTAGTAATCGGTGGGCTACAGGTGGTCGGTGGTGCGGGTATTCTTGCCACATCAGTAATGAGCGGGAATGTTGTGGGCATAATAGCCGGGGCTAATATTTTTTTAAATGGATTGTCATCAACTTTTGAGAGTTATCAGAAATTAACTGGTGATGCTAACCCCACTAATTTCATGAGAGATACCCATGAGGATATAGCGGAATTTTTAGGATTTGACAGAAGAGTTGGAACGTTGTCATATCAGATAACTGATTTGTCCACGGCATATTATGGAATAATAAAACTATCCCTAAAGCCAGAAGCATGGAGATTGTTTAGCCATTTACCTTCTGATTACTACCGAAAAGTCAGTAAGATGAGCAGACCCGCTCTTGCAATAAAAGGGGCTGGAGCAGCAGTAAAAGCAATCAAGTTAGGCATAACCATTAACGACCTGAATGAGAAAGAGAAAGAAATAAAGTGAACAGCAATACTCACTTGTCATTCCAGTTCGATATGAATTTATAAGCTTTACAGGACAATCCGAATGGAATCAGGAAGAAAAAAACAGAAAAGCCAAATGCAAAAACAACAGATAACCCAACCCAGTACTGCCTGTAACGAAGCAAAACAAAAATATATGACAAGATAACAAACAGAAGTATACATAAACCCCTAATGAATATTTGTCTTAACCCTTTAATAGTGGGCTCATATTTTCCCGTTTCCCCTCCGCCCCTAATAATAGCATCATCTAGCCGGACTATCTCTTTCTCTGTAAAGCCGCCTTTCAACAGGTCTTCTCGCGTTACTTCTTTCATTGCTTGCTCTCCTTAAGCTTCCTGCCATCCCGCGTGGGTCATTAAGCTATCACAAGCCTGAACAGAAATGTATTCCTCGCAAATACCCTTTTACACTATCCGTGGCTGTACCGTTGACCATAAAAAAGCCCCGCACTAAGCGGGGCGTGTTCAGCAGTGAAGCCAGCGGTTAACGCACGATCAAGCCGAGCAGGATCCCGACCGCGCCGAAGTCGGAGTCGCTGAAGGTGGTGTTCGCCAGGCCAATGCTGCCCAGTACCGGCAGCAGGAACACCGGAATAAAGGTGATCAGCAGGCCGTTGGTGAACGCACCGAGGATGGCGCCGCGACGCCCGCCCGTTGCATTACCGAATACTCCGGCGGCCGCGCCGACGAAGAAGTGCGGCACCACGCCTGGAATAATCACCGTCATATTCAGCGCATACAGCAGGAACATGCCCAGCACCCCGGCCACAAAGCTGCTGAGGAAGCCAACCAGTACCGCGTTCGGCGCATACGGGAACACCACCGGGCAGTCGAGCGCCGGTTTGGCGTTCGGCACCAGCTTGTCGGAAATCCCTTTAAACGCCGGAACGATCTCCGCAATCACCATACGTACGCCCTGCAGCACGATATAAACCCCGGCGGCAAAGGTGATCGACTGCATTAGCGAGAACATAAACCAGTTTTTGCCACCCGCGTTCATCTCTTTCACCGTTGATGGACCGGCCACCAGGCAGGTGAAGATAAAGATGAAGAACATGGTAAAGGCAATCGCCACCGGCGTGTCGCGCAGGAACAGCAGGCTTTTCGGCACTTCCTTATCTTCGGTCGACTTCTCTTTATTGCCGAACTTGCTGCCGATCCAGGCAGAGAGCAGCTGAGAGATCGCCGAGAAGTGACCGAACGCCACATCATCCGAACCGGTTACCTTTTTCATGTACGGGTGGATGATGGCCGGGAAGAACACCATCGACACGCCGACCACCAGCGAACCGACGGCGATCAGGGTGGCCCCCTTCATGCCCGCCGTAGCCAGAATCACCGCCACCATCATCGACATAAACAGCGTGTGGTGGCCGGTCAGGAAGATGTATTTCCACGGCGTAAAGCGCGCAATCGCAATGTTAATTACCATGGCGAAGAACATGATCATCGCCATTTCCGTGCCGAAGCTCTTCTGCGCTACCGCCACGATCGCTTCGTTATTCGGCACCACGCCCGGGATCCCGAAGGCATGATGGAAGATAGCGGCGAAGTCGCCCAGCGAGGAGACAATCAGCCCGGCGCCCGCACCGAGGATCAGGAAGCCCATCACGGTTTTTACCGTGCCTTTGATCACTTCGGTCGCCGGCTTTTTCTGCGCCACCAGACCGATCAGTGCAATCAGCCCCACCAGGATGGAGGGCTCAGACAGCACGTCGCTCATTAAAAAACGGAAAAATTCCATTTCTGGCTCCCTGTTATAACGCGCCGAGTTCGGTCAGCGCCGCTGCGATACGCTCTTTCATCGCCACTTTGTCCACCATGTTTTTCAGGGAGACAATTTTGCCTCCAACCTGCTGAGCGACTAATTGCTCGGCAATATCGGAGGTGCCGACGAAGATATCGCTCTGGGTGCCTTTGGCCGAGCCAAGGTCGACATGGTCAACGTCAGCGTTGACACCCAGATCTTTCACAATGCTTTTGATGCTCATTTCCATCATCAGGCTGGTGCCCAGGCCGTTGCCACATACCACGGTGATTTTCATTTTGTGTCCTCTGGTGTTTATCAATAACGCGAAATAATGGATAAAATCTCTTCAACCGTCGTCGCAGCCATCAGTGACGCGGTATCTTCAGGGGTATCAAACAGCTGTGCCAGCGCGGTAATAATACCGATATGGCTGTTGCTGTCGGTCGCGGCCAGCACAATCAGCAGGTGCACCGGGTCGTTACCGTCTGAGTCAAAGTTCACCCCCTGCTGCACCACGGTCAGGCTGACTCCCATTTTGTGGGCGCCGTCTTCCGGGCGTGCATGAGGCATAGCGATACCGGGGCCAACCACGTAATATGGGCCGATGGCTTCGTGCGAGCGGAAAATGGCGTCTACGTAGCGCGCTTCCACCGTGCCGTTATCAAGCAGCGGCTGGCAGGAAAGCGAGACGGCGTGACGCCAGTCGGTGCAGGCGGGAACAATCTGGACAACATCAGCGGTCAGTAATTCTTTCAGCATTTCAGGTCACCTCTCTCTCATCGCTCGAGCAGAGTAGTGCCAGTAACGCTGGAATAATGTGACGAATATCTAAAAAGATAACGCTAACTGTTATAACTATCACTAAATGTGACCGGCTTATCATCCGCCGAAGAATAAGTTGTTGCCTAAAGGTTGGCGCGGCACACTGCAACTGTGCCGTAAATGAGGATCAGGCGGGCCGATCGGAAAAATGATCGGCCCCTACAGCGCTATTATTCGGCCTTTGTAGGGGCTGACCCTCTTTTCGGTCAGCCCGCTTGACCAGATGATGAAAGGAGAAACCAGGATGCGAAAGCGGCGAAGTAGCGGTCGCGTGACACTGCAGGATGTGGCCGACTATGTCGGCGTCGGCGCGATGACGGTGTCGCGCGTCATGCGCACGCCGGAGCTGGTTTCTGAAAAGGTTCGCAGCAAAGTTGAGCAAGCCGCACGCGCACTGGGTTATGAAGCCAACCCCGACGCCAGCGACATCGCCAGCAGCAGCGCCAGCCGCGTCACCTTGCAGGACGTGGCGCGCCACGCCGGTATCGGCCCGATGACGGTCTCCCGCGCCCTGCGTGACCCTTCGCTGGTCTCTGACGCCTCGCTCAAAAAAGTGCAGCAGGCGGTCACAGAACTGGGCTACGTACCGTACCTTGCCGCCGCCTCGCTGGCCTCCAGCACCCTGCATACCGTCGCCGTGCTCTACCCCTTTCAGCACGATCGCGCCAGTACGCGCTTTATTCAGGCGCTGCAACAGACGCTGAGCAAACAGCCTTTCCAGTTAATCATGGCCTGCCACGAGTATCATCAGTACGGCGAAACGCCGCTGGTGGAGAAGCTGCTGCAGCACCGCCCTTCCGCGCTGGTGCTTTTCGGCGCGCAGCTGGCGAGGAAAACCGCCGATCTGATTGAGTCCTGCGAACTGGTGACCGCCAACGTCTGCGGCGCCGAGCGCTTTAACGCCGATATCACGCTGGATATTGCGATAAGCGATGCCGCCGAACGCCTGACCCGCCACCTGCTGGATAAAGGCTATCGCCGCATCGCTTTTATCGGCGCGCAGACCGACAACCGCCTGCACAAGCAGCAGCTTAACGGCTGGCACAAGGCGATGCTGGCGCACTATCAGAACGCGGACCTGATGATCACCGTGCCGGACGCACCGAGCCTGCAGTTTGGCCGCTACGCCCTCGGCCAGCTGCTACAGAATCAGCCGGACCTCGATGCGATTATCTGCAGCCATGAAGAGATTGCTTTTGGCGTGCTGGCCGAGTGCCAGCGCCGGTTGCTGAAGGTGCCGTACGACCTGGCGGTCGCCTGCCTGGACGGCTCCAGCAACTGTGACCACACATTCCCGGCGCTGACGTCGATGCGCCTCAATTATGAAAAACTTGGCCAGCAGGTCGGCGAGCGGCTAATGGCGATGCTGGATGACGCCCCGCAGCCGCTGGCCGAGCAGGCGAAGTTTACCCTCGAGCCTGGCGCCAGCAGCTGAAGGATTACTCCAGCTTTTCGTGGCTGATGACAAAAAGCCGGTGTGGATGATAATCGCGGTCTTCCCCCCAGCCATATTGCGCCCAGTGGTCGTAAAAATCGTCCCAGTTGGGGATAGCACGCAGGGGACGATCGTCGAAACTGCCGTCAGACAGGTAGACATGGTATTCAGGCTGCGCCAGAGCCCAGGCAATCATCCCCTCCCAGAAGCGGCGGCCATCGCCGCTATGCTCGCTGTCGGAAACCACGATGGAATAGCGCTGAAGAAAATAGCGGAAGAAGCGCCGGGCGAGACCATGAACCGCCTCTTCGTGCTGAGGCAACACGCTGCGCCACACCATAATCTGCGTACAGCTGCGCCGCGAAGGGACGATAGTGTCCAGCAGCAGTAGCTTGACGGCATAGACGGTTTCCGGCTCTGCGCCTGCTTTAATCAGGCGATACTGATCTTCACGCGATGATTGCAGCAGGCGATACCCCGGCGGCACCGCGTAGTCAGGCAGGTAAAAATCATGCGACCCGCCATCGATAAATGCCTGGGTATGCTGGGTATTCTTCCCTGTTGATGTCCGGCTGAGTTTCTCATCGAACTCCGCCGACGGAATAAGTAGTGGCATCCCTGTCTTCCTCCCTGATTTCTGCATCCTTTCCCCTCCTGTGGCATAAAAACCGTTGCGCAGGCGGGCCTCTATTTCCAACCTAAGCCCTGCTGCTACTTTTAGCAATTATGCTTTTTTTTTATACAGCGCGCCGCACAAATTTCCGGCCAGAAGAGAAAAAAGTTCACTGGTAATAGCCGTTTATCACCATCTTCAGTTAGTCTGTTTGCCATGGTGCAAACGATCCAAGGAGATATTATGACTCAACCCGTAGCGCGATCCCTGACGGTTAACGAGGCGCTGGACGCCCTGGATAGCCAGTACAACGCGGCGGTCGATGCCCTGCGTGATGCCATTACCGCATTTATCGCTAACGGCGCCCTGCCGGATGCGGCACGCCGTGCCGCCGGTCTGTTTGTCTACCCGCAGCTGCGCGTCAGCTGGAACGGCGTTGCCCCCTCGCAGCGCCTGACCCGCGCCTTTGGCCGCTTTACCCGAGCCGGCTGCTACAGCACCACCATTACCCGTCCGGCCCTGCTGCGCCACTATCTCAGTGAGCAGCTGTCGATGCTGACCAGCGAATATCAGGTCACCATTGAAGTGCTGCCATCGCAGCAGGAGATCCCCTTCCCGTATGTCATTGACGGTTCCGGGCTGGCGCTGGATCGCAGCATGAGCGCCGGGATCGCCCAGCACTTCCCGACCACCGAGCTATCACAGATTGGCGATGAGAATGCCGACGGCCTGCTGCCACCGGGGGAAACTTTCCCGCTGTCGCACTTCGATGCGCTGCGCACCGACTTTTCGCTGGCCCGCCTGCGCCACTACACCGGCACCCCGGTGGAAGACTTCCAGCCCTACGTGCTGTTTACCAACTACACGCGCTACGTTGATGAGTTCGTGACGTGGGCCTGCGCGCAGATAGCCGACCCGGCCTCGCCGTACGTGGCCCTCTCCTGCGCGGGCGGCACCACGCTGACCCACGACACGCCGCACCCGGAGCAAACCATCTCCGATCTGGCATGGAAAAAACATCAGATGCCCGCCTGGCACCTGATTGCTGAAGACGGCCAGGGCATTACGCTGGTCAATATCGGCGTTGGCCCGTCAAATGCTAAAACCATTTGCGACCATCTGGCGGTGATGCGCCCGCATGCCTGGCTGATGATTGGCCACTGCGGCGGCCTGCGTGAGAGCCAGACCATTGGCGATTACGTGCTGGCGCACGCCTATCTGCGCGATGACCACGTGCTGGACGCGGTGCTGCCGCCGGATATCCCAATCCCGAGCATTGCCGAAGTGCAGCGTGCGCTGTACGACGCGACCAAGCAGGTCAGCAACATGCCGGGCGAAGAGGTGAAACAGCGCCTGCGTACCGGAACGGTAGTCACTACCGACGACCGCAACTGGGAGCTGCGCTACTCCGCTTCCGCGCTGCGCTTTAACCTCAGCCGCGCGGTGGCGGTAGATATGGAGAGCGCCACCATTGCCGCACAGGGTTACCGCTTCCGCGTTCCTTACGGCACGCTGCTATGCGTCTCCGACAAACCTCTGCACGGCGAGATCAAGCTGCCGGGCCAGGCGAATCGCTTCTACGAAGGGGCGATTTCCGAGCATTTGCAGATTGGCATCCGCGCGATTGATCTGCTGCGCGCCGAGGGCGACCGCCTGCACTCGCGCAAGCTGCGCACCTTTAACGAGCCGCCGTTCCGTTAAGCCTGCTGTGACACCTGTCGCTGTTACAGGTGTCACATTTCCTTCTTGTGTCACTCCCTCTCCCCTCTGTAGAAACAGAAATAAACAAATAGAATCAGCAAATTACCAAAAAAGCACTTTATGGCACGCTTTTCGCACTATGTCGCCCTGAGTTCCTGCACCGGCCGCTGACTGCGGCGATGGACAGGTTTTCTTGTTCCACTCTCAAGGGAAATATGATGAAAGCAGCACGTTGGTATAAAGCGCACGATATCCGCATTGACGACATCGAGGAGCCGCAGGTATCCGCAGGCAAAGTCAAAATCAAAGTGGCGTGGACTGGGATCTGCGGTAGCGATCTGCATGAGTACCTCGCCGGCCCCATTTTCGTCCCGGTCGATAAGCCGCACAAAATCAGCCATGACATCGCCCCGATTGTGATGGGCCACGAGTTCTCCGGCGAAGTGGTCGAGGTGGGCGCAGGCGTCAGCAAATTTAAAGCAGGTGACCGCGTGGTGGTGGAACCTATCCTCGCCTGCCGCGAGTGCGAGGCCTGCCGCGAAGGCAAATATAACCTGTGCGGCGACCTTGGCTTCCACGGTTTATCCGGCGGCGGCGGTGGTTTCTCCTCTTTTACGATGGTTGACGAGCATATGGTGCACCGCATGCCGGAAGGCCTCTCTTACGAGCAGGGTGCGCTGGTCGAGCCTGCCGCCGTGGCGCTACATGCGGTGCGCATGAGTAAGCTGAAAGCCGGGGATAAAGCGGCGGTATTCGGCGCGGGCCCGATTGGCCTGCTGGTGATTGAAGCGCTGCGCGCGGCGGGTGCTTCTGAGATTTACGTGGTGGAGCTGTCGCCGCAGCGCGCTGAGAAGGCGCTTGAGCTGGGCGCCAACGTGGTGATTGACCCGAGCAAGAAGGACGCTGTTGCCACCATCCGCGACCTGAGTAAAGGCGGCGTAGACGTGTCGTTCGAAGTGACCGGGGTGCCGGTAGTGCTGAAACAGTGCATCGACGCCACCCGCTACGAGGGCGAAACCATTATTGTCTCTATCTGGGAGGGCGAAGCCTCATTCCATCCGAACAGGGTGGTGCTGGCCGAACGCAACGTGAAGGGTATTATTGCCTATCGCCATATTTTCCCGGCGGTGATGGAGCTGATGACCCAGGGCTACTTCCAGGCCGATAAGCTGGTAACTAAGCGCATTGAGCTGAACGATCTGGTGACCGAAGGTTTTGAGGCACTGGTCAAAGAGAAGAATCAGGTGAAAATCCTGGTGCGCCCGCCGCAGTAACCGCTGCTATAGGGTCGACCTCTGCGGTCCCCCCCAGACATTGATCTGAATATTATCGCGGGATGACAGGTGCACGGTTTCAGGAGGAAGGGCTGCTTTCCGCACCGGCATGAATACATCCCTGTAGCGAGGCAGCACGGCCATCCCTGGCCGTGGGCCTGCTGCAATCAGCCCTCCCTCCTTGCACCCAAAGCCCCAGCGTCGCGGTTTAAAAGCCACAGCGAGCACGATGGTAACGGGGGGCTGAGCTCAGAGCGGTTTGCGGACGTTTAGCGATGGAAGTCATTTCTGGAGATAACTCAGGCTCTACCTTAGTCGCCACTTCCATCGATAACAGCCTGAACTTTTAAGTAACCAATTGATAACCCGCCGGGGCCTGCTGCATTTCTTTGCTACTTTCATTTAATCAGATTTTAAAAAGATGAAGAGGCCGCAGGACCATTATGAGCAAGAAAAATCATCGTACAGTGCCTGGTGTACATCCATATGATGGGCCCGCAGGCGGCTGGGGAGCACTCAAGGCCACCGCCATTGCCGTTAAAAACCAGATGGATACCTTCAAAGCGCCGCCCACTTTGATGCGCACAAACCAGCCAGAAGGCTTTGACTGCCCCGGCTGTGCCTGGCCGGATAAGGACCATGGTTCAACCTTCCAGTTTTGTGAGAACGGCGCCAAGGCCGTCACCTGGGAAGCCACCACCAAACGCGTGACGCCGGCATTTCTTGCAGAAAATACCGTGACCTCCCTGCTGAAGCGAACAGACTTCGAGCTTGAGGGATATGGCCGGTTAACCACGCCACTGCGATACGATGCAGCAAGCGATACCTTTAAAGAAGTGAGCTGGGACGAAGCATTCAGCCACATCGCCAAAGGTCTGGCAGCGCTGCAGCCGGACGAAGTCGAGTTTTATACCTCCGGCCGGGCATCAAACGAAGCTGCCTACCTGTTTCAGCTGTTCGCCCGCGAGTATGGAACCAACAATTTTCCTGACTGTTCAAATATGTGTCACGAAGCGACAAGCGTAGGCTTGCCGCAGTCGATAGGTATCGGTAAAGGCACTGTCTCACTGGACGACTTTGATAGCGCAGAGCTCATCCTCTCAATGGGCCACAATCCGGGGACCAACCACCCGCGTATGATGGGGACGTTGCACGAGCTGGCGCGCCGCAAAGTACCTATTATCGTCTTTAACCCAATGCGTGAACGCGCGCTTGAGCGTTTCGCCGATCCGCAGAATGTCATGGAGATGGCCACTTACGGCTCGACTGACATCGCCTCAACTTACTATCTGGTGCGCGCCGGAGGCGACTCGGCTGCGCTAAAGGGCATCGCTAAAGCGGTACTTGAAATTGAGGCCGAAACAGGCGCGGCGCTGGATCATGATTTTATCCGCGAGCACACCGAAGGTTTCGGGCGCTTTGCAACGGACATTCATGCCACTTCGTGGCATTCAATTGAGCATGACTCCGGTCTGAAGCAAGCGGAACTTCGCAGCGTGGCAGAAGCCTATGTCAAATCGAAGGCCACCATCCTGACCTACGGCATGGGCATCACCCAGCACAACCGCGGAACGGACAACGTACGCCTGCTGGTTAATCTGTTGCTGATGCGCGGCAATATCGGTAAACCCGGTGCTGGCGTGTGTCCGCTGCGAGGTCACTCTAACGTCCAGGGCAACCGCACCGTAGGGATCACTGAAAAGCCCGGCTCTGATTTCCTCAGCAAGCTGCAGAACGTATTCGGATTTACTCCGCCCGCTCAGCACGGTCACGATGCGGTGCAGGCGATGCAAGCCATGGTTGAGAAAAGAGCTAAGGCACTGATTTGCCTTGGCGGTAACTTTGCGGTGGCGTTACCCGACCCTGATGTCTCCTTTGCGGCGATGCGTGAACTTGAGCTCAGCGTCCACATCGCCACCAAACTTAACCGGACACATCTTCTGACCGGGAAAGAGACGTTGCTGCTGCCTTGCCTCGGACGCACTGAACTTGACGAGCAATCCGGTATCCGGCAGTCGGTCACCGTTGAAGACTCGATGTCGATGGTGCACGCCTCATCCGGTAAGCTCAAGCCTGCATCGCCACTGCTGCGCTCTGAACCTGCGATAGTCGCCGGGATGGCGAAAGCTTCCTTGCCGGATACACGGGTTAACTGGAGTGAACTGGTTGCCGATTATGACCTCATCCGGGAGCTGATCGAAAAAACCATACCCGGTTTTGACAACTATAACGCGCGTATTCGTCATCCCGGCGGTTTCCAGATGCCGCTTCCACCGAGAGAGCGCATCTGGCCCACTCAATCAGGAAAAGCGGTGTTTTCAGTCTATCAGGGCACTCATGAGGATTTATCCGTTGAGGGTGAGGACGTGCTGCGGCTCATTACATTACGCAGTCACGATCAGTACAACACCACAATCTACGCTTTAGACGACCGCTATCGCGGCGTATTTGGCCGCCGCGATGTGCTATTTATGTGCGACTATGACCTTGAGCGTCTGGGCCTGGAACATGGTGATGTCGTCGATCTTGAGTCAGCGGTACCGGGCTACCACATGCGCCTCGAATCCATGACGGTAGTGCGTTACGCTATTTCACCGGGGTCGATTGGCGCCTACTACCCTGAAGCTAACGTACTTATTCCGCTCGACTATATCGACAAGGAAAGCGGCACACCATCCTATAAATCTGCGCCAGTTCGTATCACTCTCAGGTCGCACGAAATAGCTAAAACGCCAGTGGGTTGAATCGTCGGGATAATAGATGCGGCAGGCGAAATGTCTGCCGCATATTCAACTTATGGCGTTGACCGCATTTCAATTTTAAAACGGGGCGTAAAATCGAATAAAAAAGACGGCTGAAGCGTTTACACGATACTCACTCTGAGGATTATCAATATGACTCGTTTCATGCATGCCATCGCCCTGGGCTTTTTGTTCCATCCGCTTTGCTTATACGCCAGCCCGGTCAGCTACCGTATCGACACTCAAAACACGACAATTTCCCTCTCATGGCATGCATTTGGCAGTGTCTCTAAAGCCAGCATGGCAAAGGTGACGGGAGGAATTACCCTGGATGCAGGAGATGAAAGGGCGGACCGTATCGAAGTGACCATTCCGGCCGCGACCCTTGAGGCTTCCAATGGCCTGTTAACTTATCAGATGAAAAGCCGTCCCTTTTTTGATGCAGAGCGCTATCCGAACATCGCTTTCACCAGCAGTCGCCTTGTGGCACTGGGAAACGGACATTTTCGCTTGTTTGGCACGCTGAAAATCAAGAACGTCACGCGCCCGGTGATCCTTGACGCCTCACTGAATGGGAAAAAGGCGGTATCCTCCAGTACTGAGATCCTTGTTATGCATGCTTCAACAGCGATTTCGCGTTCAGCATTCAATATGGACAGCTTTGCCGCACTGGTGGATGACACGGTAACAATTAATATTGAAATTCAGGCCCGTCCGTATCAAAGCGCATAGTGACAAAATTGCCCATACAAGATATTTGAACGGGCAGCGATGAGCGAGAAGCGCAGTTGCTTTTGTAGCCGACCGAACCCTAAGCTAAACAGACCGCCTGACGTAGCGGCCGCCGTCACAGGAGTCATCGCCCCCCCTTATTCGGTGACCGGATGCCGTAACGCTGCATGCGGCGATAGAGCGTCATGCGGCTGATGCCCAGCTGGCGGGCCACCGCACTGTGGTTCCAGCGGGCGGCGTGCAGCTGCTGCATCAGCAACTGCGCCTGCGGCGGCAGGTCCGTGGCTTCCTGCGGGTCAGGCTGCGTGCGGGGATCGTCAGCGTGGGCCTTCAGGGTTTCCGGCAGATCGTCAACCTCAATCCGCCCGCCGTCACACACTGCGGCAGCGTAGTCGAGGACGTTACGCAGCTCGCGCAGGTTGCCGGGCCAGGCGTGCTGATGCAGCCGTGTGCGCGCCTGCGGCGTCAGTTCAGCCCTGCCCGCCAGCAGTCGGGCGACCAGCCAGTCGAGATCGCTGCGTGCGCGCAGCGGCGGCAGCGAGATGCGTGCGCCCTGCAGGCGATAAAACAGGTCGGCGCGGAAACGCCCCTGCTCCACCAGCTTATCGAGCGCGTGATGCGAGGCGGAGATCACGCTGATATCGACGGGCAGCGGGCGGGTGGCGCCAACCGGCAGCACCTCCTGCTCGGCCAACACGCGCAGCAGCCGCGTCTGCATCTCCAGCGGCATATCACCGATCTCGTCGAGGAACAGCGTCCCCCCGTCGGCCTCCTGCACCAGCCCGCGCTTTGCCTTGCTGCCCGCGCCGGAAAAGCTGCCCGGCAGGTGGCCGAACAGCTCGCTCTCAATCAGCGTCGGCGCGATGGCGGCGCAGTTAACCGCAATAAACGGCCGCGCCCGGCGCGCGCTGGCCTGATGAAACGCACGGGCAAAAACCTCTTTGCCGCAGCCGGTTTCGCCATGTACCACCAGGTGCAGCGGCGCATTCAGCAGCCGTGCCGCCCGCTGCAGCTGCTGCTGTAGCGCCGCATCACCACCGCTCAGCGCTGCCAGGGGTTGCGGCAGTGCCAGCGGTGCGGTCATCACTCGCCGCGGCGGGCGCCGCGCCGGTTGCACGGCGGTCACATAGAGCCGCTCGCCGCTGTTGATCCGCTCCAGCGTACCCTGCCGCCCGTTAGCGCTGGCCAGCCAGTCCGGCAGGCTGTCGATGGCGGTATTAAACAGCTGTTCAATCGGCATCCCGATCAGCGTGCTGCGGCTGTGCGGCGACGGCGCCGTAATCCCCAGCTCGTGCTCCAGCATGCGCTGCGCACGATGGTTATGCCCGACCAGGCGCCCGCTGGCGTCAAAGGCGATCAGGAAATCCGGGCTAACCTCAACAAACGACGACGACGGGCTGAGCTTCAGCACCCAGTCGCTGCGGTGGCGGTGCTCAAACCAGGCGTTTTCAATCTGATGGGCGGAGAGTCTGGCGATCTGTAGCGCCAGCTGCTGGCTGGATTTCGACTGCGGCGAGGTCAGCGCGGAGATATCGAGAATGGCATTCAGCTGCCCCTGCGGGTCAAACAGCGGTACCGCGCTGCAGGTGAGCGGAATATGGGTGGCGTCGAAATGGTCCGCCTGATGCACGGTCAGCGCCTTGCCGGTCGCCAGCGCGGTGCCCACCGCGCAGGTGCCCGCCCAGGCTTCCGACCACTGCGCCCCAAGGAATAGCCCGGCGCGGCGCAGGCTGATTTCAGACCCGGCATCGCCCAGATAGTCGACCGTCACGCCGCTGGCATCGTTGAGCAGCACCACATAACCGGCCTGAGCGATCTGTTGATACAGCACGCCCAGCCCGTGACGGGCAATGCGGCGGAACTCTTCAAGATTTTCGCGATGCTCACGCAGTTCGTTATACGGCAGAATGCGCGCTTCCTGCATGCGGCTCGGATCCAGGCCGTGAAACTCGACGCAGCGCTGCCAGGAGTCGCGAATGGTCTGGTCATGCTGGCGCAGATGTCGCCTCTGCGCGCCCGGGCTCAGGCTCTCCATGACGGTGGCAATATGTTCGCGCTGGCTCTGATTCACAACTCACCCTCCTGTGGAAATGACGCCGCTCTGACGGCGACAACAGAATACGCCTGTCGGCGATAAGTTGCAGAATATTACTCAGATTAATCAGCGTCAGAACGGTTTATCAACAGCGCAAAGCCGGTAACGATCTGCCAGGTGGTGATGGGGTAAACCGAGGCGCGCTCAATAATGCCGATGGGGAACAGCGTCGAGGGGATAGCCAGCATGCTGAGCAGGCCAAACCCACCGAGCAGCAAACAGAAATAGCCGAGTCCGGCGGGAAGGGGCCGACCTCCTTTTCCGCCCGGCGCGAGAAAAATAGCGTGCAGACCGACCGCGATCAAACAGAGATTACCGCCGCCAATCGCCATCAACGCGCCGGTTTGATGCAGGGTGATGCCGCTGCTGATGCCGCCGCTGTGAAACAGAGCAATCAGCACGCCGCCCGCGCCGTGGATGCCTGCCAGCAGCAGCGCCCAGCGGTTTTTAACTCGCGAGAAAAGCAGGATACAACCGCAGAAAAACAGTACTCCTTCGGCGGCGAATCCGCTGTTCATGACGTTATGCAGCGGGGAGCAGATCAGCGAGCCGCACTGGGGGACGCCAAGGTCGCTGATGTAGTTGAATTGATAGCGGTAAGGGGGGTGCTGCCACGCCAGCGCGCTGATGCGCTCCGCCAGCAGATAGATCAGCCCGCCCAGCGCCAGGCAGGCGGCGCCGATCCGGTTTCCTCGCGTGAGTTTTTGCATAGTGCTCCTTATCGATCGCCCTGGGGGGGCAAGAGATAAAACGGGCCAGGCATGCCTGGCCCCTGCGGAATGATGCAAGCTAACCCGTGCGCTTACCAGCGGTAATCGACGGAAGCAACAAAGGTGCGGCCACTGCCATAGAAACAAGCATAGGCGTTAGAGCAGGATGCGACATAGTGCTCGTCGGTCAGGTTCTGCACGTTGAACTGCAGGCTGGTTCCCTTAAGCGCCGGAACGGCCTGGCCGAGCTCATACTTCACCATCGCGTCATACAGGGTGTAGTGCGGTACATAGTATTCGCCCGTGTTATCACCGCCCGCTTTACCGACGTAGCGCACGCCGGTTCCCACAGTCAGGCCGTCCAGCGCGCCGTCGAGGAAGCTGTAGCTGCCCCAGGCAGATGCCGCGTGGCGCGGAATAGCTGCCGGGCTGTGCCCCACTTCTGCCGCCGTATCCGACTCTTTCGTGGTGGCATCCGTGTAGGTGTAGGCGGCAATCAGCTTGATTTCAGGGGTAGGCTGCGCGTGGATCTCAGTTTCGATCCCCTGCGAGTTCACCTTACCGATCTGATTGTAATAGCGGGTGCCATCAATCGAGCTCAGCACGTTCTTCTGGTTTATATCAAACCAGGAGACGGTCATCATGGTATTGCTGCCTACCGGCTGGAACTTCACCCCAACCTCAGTCTGCGCGCCGGTCGTTGGCTTGAGCGGATCGGAGCCCGGTGCAGGCTGCGCCAGTACCGGTTCGAACGAGGTGCTGTAGCTGATATACGGCGAAACCCCGTTATCAAAGGCGTACAGCAGCCCCGCCCGGCCGGTGAAGGCGCTGTCGTTATAGGTCACATCGGTGTTTGCCAGGCGATCCTGGGTGCGCACCTGCGACCAGTCTTCGCGGCCGGACAGCACCAGGTTCCAGTTATTCCACGCCATCTGATCCTGCAGGTAAACGCCATACTGATTCAGCGTCTTCAGCGTGCTGGTAGCCAGCGCCAGATCGTTTTCATCAATGTCGATGCGCCCCGGATTGGTCCAGTCGAGGTTGTACTGCGTGCCGTAGGCGCGCGACAGCTTGAGGTCGATGTGGCTATAGCGATAGTCCAGGCCGCCCAGCACGGTGTGGCTGACATCGCCGGTTTCAAACAGCCCTTTCAGCTGGTTATCAACGTTGAACTCATTGGTCTGTGTCTCTTCATGCTGCGGCATGCGCGTCATCACATGGTCGCTGTAGTCGTAGCCGTAAACCAGGTACTTATAGTCTTCATTACGGTGGCTGTAGCGCAGGTTCTGGGTGAACGAGACCGCCTCATTAAAGCTGTGATCCAGACTATAGCCGATGGAGGTTTGCTCGCGCTTCGATTTGGCGAAATCGGAGTCGCTGACGTTAAGGTCGTAAGGCACGGTGAAGCCTTCCGGCGTGGCGTACAGCGTGCCGGAACGCGGCAGGAAGTTACGCGATCCCGCTTTCGGGTCGTTCTGGTAGCTGGTCAGCAGGGTAAAACTGGTGTCTTCGTTGGGCAGCCAGGTGATTGCCGGGGCAATCGCCATCCGCTGCTGTTTGCTGTTTTTCACAAACTCGCTTTTAGTATTAGCGATGCCGTTGAGGCGGTAGAACAGCGTGTTGTCGTCATTTAGCTTGCCGCCGAAGTCGAACGCCGCTTCGCCGTAGTGGCGGTTGCCGGTGCTGAGCTTCACTTCATGAATGCTTTCTGCCGTCGGGCGCTTGCTGGTCATCATCAGCAGGCCGCCGGGGCTGACCTGACCGTACAGCACGCCGGCCGGGCCATGCACCATCTCTACGCGCTCTAATAACCACGGGTCTAACTGCCCCGCGCCGCCGTTCTCGGAGGAGAGCCCGTAGTGCAAACCGTCCAGCAACTTGGGCGCGTAGCGGAAGCCGCGGCTGATCACTTCATCATTACGGTTTGAGTTACCGCGATAGTTGGTGACCACGCCGCTGCTGTAGCCCAGCGCATCCGCCACCGAGGCAGGTTGCTGATCGTTCATCTGCTCGCGCGTCACCACCGAGATGGTCTGCGGGGTTTTCCGCAGCGGGGTGGCGGTTTTGGTGCCTGAAGCACTCTCCTTCGCCACGATCCCTTTGGTCGGCGCGGTCACGCTCTCCTGGGTTTCTGCGGTCACGGTCAGGGTATCTTCTGCTGCCTGTACGGCTGGCACCATCAACAGCGTTGAAGCCAGTATTAAGCGCAGGGTGTGTTTATCCGTGTGTACTGCCGAGCCGGGTATTGCCTGTTTTTTAATCTTATTAAACATGTTCAGTTATCTCGTCTGGAACAGCCTTGTCTACGAAAAAAACCAGTAAAGCCTGCCAACCGATAAGAGCCGCTGGCTGGCGCAGGCTAAGATCAAGCATCACGTCGGCCACTGCTTTTGACGCGGCTTCTCTACCTTCTTAAAAACCCCTTAGCTTTGTGCCAGTTACAGGCATCTCAAGAAAGTTGCGTCGCATCTTATTGCAAATGTAAACTATTCTCAATACTATTCGCATTAGCGCCGCTAATTGTCAGTGAGATTCAAGTTCTTCCGTTTAAGTCATCAAAAGTAAATTAAGGAAAATTATCATGACATCCAGGCACCAATCGTGGCCTCTGCGTCAGCCCGCCTGATCCCCCGCTGAGCTGCTGGCTGCCGATAATGTCGGCAACACTGCCTGGTGGCAGCAGCTGGCACAGCTTGGCACGCCGTTGGTGGAGGAGTTTTCCGCCGGCAAAGTGAAAATGAGCTACTTCTGGCGCGACCCGGCCGGGGATGAAACCCGCTCTGAAGTTTGCCGGGTATATATCGATATCAACTGCGTGACCGACCATCACAGCCCGCAGCCGCAGAGCCTGCAGCGCCTGGCGGGCACCGACGTCTGGCACTGGTCTACTGAGATTGACCAGCGCTGGCGCGGCAGCTACAGCCTGATCCCCATTGATGCCCACCAGCTTCCTCCTGCTTTTAGCCGCGATGACGCCACGCGCAGCAAACAGCAGCGCGAGTGGTGGATCTCGCTGTTCCCCAGCGCCATCGCCGACCCGCTTAACCGGAGCTGCGCGCATTGCAACAGCCGCCGCCATCCGACATCCGCGGCCCATATGCCAGCCGCCCCGGACCAGTCGGCCTGGCATGCGCTGGACGGCGGTCTGGCGCGGGTTGATGAGCAGCGCCTGCTGCAGTTCAGCTGGGAGAGCGCCCTGCTCGGCAATCAGCGCCGCATCTGGCTCTACACCACCGGCAGCACCGCCACCCCAGAAACCCGGCCATTAGGCATCCTGTTGGACGGCCAGAACTGGGCGCTGGGATTACCGATTTTTGCCGCGCTGGATGCGGAAACCGACAGCGGCCATCTGCCCGCCGCCTGCTGGCTATTTATTGATGCGATTAACGGCGAGTGGCGCGAGAAGGAGCTGCCGTGCAATGCGCAGTTCTGGCAGGCGGTGCAGGAAGAGCTGCTGCCGCAGGTGCGCGCGCGGATGGCCTTCAGCGATCGGGCCGACCACACCGTGGTGGCCGGGCAGAGCTACGGCGGGCTGGCCGCGATGTATGCCGGGCTTAACTGGCCTGCGCGCTTTGGCCGCATCCTCAGCCAGTCCGGCTCTTTCTGGTGGCCGGACTTCCGCCTGGTGACGCATTTTGCCGAGATTGAAGGCCATGAAATGGGCTGGCTGACCGCTGAAGTGCTGGCCGGTAGGCTGCCGCAGGGCAGGCTGAAGATCTTCCAGGAAGCTGGCGATCGCGAAAGCGATATGGCCTACGTCAACCAGCAGATGCGCCAGGCCCTGCTGCCGGCTGGGCATGACATTCACTTCCGTATTTTTTCCGGCGGGCACGACTCGCTGTGCTGGCGCGGCGGGCTGCTTGACGGGCTGCGCTGGCTGCTGGCCGATTTTATCACCCCTCCTTTCTCTGGCGATAACAGGTAACGACCATGACCGAACAACAAAACCCCTTTGACGATGAAAGCCTGGACTTCCTGGTGCTGCTGAACGCGCGTGGGCAGTACAGCCTGTGGCCTGCCTTTGCCGAGGTTCCCGCCGGCTGGCAGACCGTGTCCGGTCCCGCAGCCCGCGCCGAGTGCATCAGCTACATCGAAACGCACTGGCAGGATATGCGCCCGGCAGCGATAAAAACGGCCGGTTAATCAAGGAACGGGTCGACCGGAAAAGAGGGTCGCCCCCGACAACGGAATATTTACGCCATACAACACAGGGGCCGACCCTTTTTTCGGTCGGCGCTGAATTTTAATGATGGATTTTTCATTTATCGACAGGAATCGCTCCCGTGTCAGAAGCTCAAATTACGCCCGTCGTGCAGGCCAGCTATAGTGAATATCCGCTGGTAGCCGCGCAGCCCGGCATCTGGATCGCCGATCAGATCGCGACCAAAGGTAATACCTTTGCCGTCGCCCACTACAGCGAGCTGCATGGTGATATCGACCGCAGCGCGCTGGACGCGGCTATTCGCCAGGCGATGGCGGAAGCCGACACCGTTCAGGCTAAGTTCGGCCTCGCCGCCGACGGCAGTGCCGTGCAGCGGCTGCCCAACGCCTGCTCAGCGCAGCAGGTGCAGCCCGTTGAATGGCTCGACTTCAGCCAGCGTGCTGACGGTGCGCAGGCTGCGCTCAGCCTGATGCAGTCCGACCTGGCCGCCGACCTGCCCGCCGACGGCGAACGCCCGCTGTACCGGCAACTGATGATCCGCGTCAGCGACGATCGCTGGTTCTGGTACCAGCGCTATCACCATCTGATGCTCGACGGCTTTAGCTTCGAAGCGCTGACCCGGCGCGTGGCGGCGGTGTACCAGGCGCTGCGTCAGCAGCAGACGCCAGCCCCCTCGCCGTTCATTTCCTTTGGTGAAGTGGTGGCCGAATATCAGGCCTGGCAGCACTCCCCCGCCTGCCAGCGGGCGGCGCTGTTCTGGCAGCAGCACACCCAGGCTTTCCCGGCGGCTATCTCGCTCTCCGCCGAACAGTTCACGCCTGAGGGCGATGGTGCGCCGCTCAAGCAGCAGGTCACGCTTCCCACCGCCCTGTTCACCAGCCTGGCGCAGCAGCCCGGCCTGCAGCAGAGCGCCCCGGCGGAGATCGCCTGCGCCCTGCTCACCGCTTATCTGGCGCGCATCAGCGGCGAAAACCGTCTGAGCATTGGCTTCCCGTTTATGCGCCGCATGGGGTCGGCCGCGCTGGCCGCTACTGGCCCGGTGGTCAACGTACTGCCGCTGCAGCTGGCGCTCAACGATGCGATGACGCTGGCCGAGATCGGTCAGCGGGTGCAGGCGGAGATCGGGCAGGTGCGCCGCCACCAGCGCTATGAAGCGGAGCAGCTGCGGCGCGATCTCGGCCTGGTCGGCAGCAGCCAGCCGCTGTATGGTCCGGTGATCAACCTGAAGGTTTATCACGACCCGCTGGAGTTTGACGGCATCCCGGCGGTAACGCACACGCTGGCGATGGGACCGGTGGACGATCTGGAGTTTGAGATCGGCTTCCAGCAGGGCCAGCTTCAGCTGACGCTGGTCGCCAATGCGGAAAAATATGACCGCCAACTGCTGGCGTGGCACGGCGAGCGCATTGCCTTTATGGCAGAGCAGCTGGCGCAGCAACCGCAGCTGCCGCTGGCGGCGCTGGCGCTGATGGGCCACGATGAGCAGCAGCATCTCGCCAGCTGGTCGCAGGGCATCAGCGTCACGCCTCAAGCGGGTGAGGTGTCGATTCTGGCGATGCTTCAGCGTCAGGTCGATCGGCAGCCGGACGCCATTGCGGTTGTCTGCGGTGAGATGCGCCTGACCTATGGCCAGCTTTCGGCGCGCGCGATGCAGCTGGCGCGGGAGCTGATCGCCCGCGGCCTTCGGGCCGAAGACGTGGTGGCGATTGGCATTCCGCGCTCGGTCGATTCGCTGGTGGCGATCTTCGGCGTGCTGGCAAGCGGCGCGGCCTATATGCCGCTCGACCTCGACTATCCGCGCGAACGCCTGGCGCTGATGTGCGACGACGCGCAGCCGCAGCTGCTGCTTACCCACAGCAGCGCGCTGGCGCAAATGCCGCCTGGCGCTTACCTGTGCATCGATGATGCCGCCGTGCGCGCCGCGTGCGATGCGCACCCCGCCAGCCCGGTGTGCGATGACGAGCGCCGCGTCGCCCAGCGCGGTGATCATCTGGCTTATATGATCTACACCTCCGGCTCTACCGGGCGTCCGAAAGGGGTGATGAGCACCCACGCCGGGCTGCTGAACCTGTTTCTGTCGCACCAGAGCAACCTGTTCGGTCCGGCGATAGAGAAATTCACCGCCGCCAGTACGCGCCGCATGCGCAGCGGCCACACTGCCTCGTTCTCGTTCGACTCGTCATGGGAACCGCTGTTCTGCATGATGATGGGCTGCGAGCTGCATATCTTCGATGAAGAGCTGCGCCGCGATGCCTGGGCACTGCTGCAGAAGATGAAGCAGGTGCCGGTCGATCTGCTGGATATCACCCCGTCGTTCTTCTCGCAGATGATCGACGCCGGGCTGTTCGAGCCGGAAAATCATCGCCCGGCGTTTGTGATGATCGGCGGTGAAGCCGCCACGCCAACGCTGTGGAAGCTGATGCAGCAGCACCCGGAGCTGGAGATCGTTAACTATTACGGCCCGTCGGAATACACCATCGATACCCTCGGCGCCAGCGTGATGGTCTCCGATCAGCCGGTGATTGGCCGCCCGGTCGGCAATACCCGGGTGTGGCTGCTGGATAACCAGCTGCGCCCGGTGCCGGTGGGCTGCCCCGGCGAGCTTTATATTTCCGGCAGCGGTATCGCCCGTGGCTACCTGCGCCGCCCGGACCTGACCGCCGCGCGCTTTGTCGCAAACCCGTTCCTGGAGGGGGAAGTGATGTACCGCAGCGGAGACCTGATGCGCTGGCGCAGCGACGGCCAGCTGGCGTTTATCGGCCGCACTGACCATCAGATTAAAGTGCGCGGCTTCCGCATTGAGCTGGGGGAGGTTGAGAACGCGCTGGTAGCGCTGGAGGAGGTCAGCACCGCCGTGGTGATCGCTCAGCCGATTGGGGCGACCAACCGTCTGATCGGCTACTGCTCGGTCGGTGACGCCGCGCTGCGCGCCGATCCGCAGATTTCAACCAGGCTGCTGGGCAAACTGGCCATCACCCTGCCCGACTACATGGTGCCGGCGATCCTGATAGTGATGGAAGAGCTACCGCTTAACGTTAACGGTAAAATCGACCGCCAGGCGCTGCCCGCGCCGCAGCAGATGGCCTTTACCCCGGGGCGCGATGCGCAGACCCCGCAGGAAACGCTGATCTGCCAGGCCGTCGCCGACCTGTTAGGCATGGAGCGCGTCGGCGCCGACGATGACTTTTTCGCGCTCGGCGGCGACAGTATCTCCGCCATGGGCCTGGGCACCGCCGCCCGCCGGGCGGGCTGGCTGCTGCGCCCGCGCGATATTTTCGCCCAGCGCACTCCGGCGCGCATGGCCAGCAGCATGCAGCCGCTAAGCTCCGGCGTGGCGGTCAATCGCGTGGCGCAGCAGGGGCCGGTAACGGGTCTGCCAATCCTGCACTGGTTTAACCAGCACGGCGGCATTAACCAGCGCTTTGCCCACGGCGTGTTCCTGCGGGTGCCGGCTGAACTGCAGGCTGCCCAGCTGGAACAGGCGCTGCATGCGCTCAGCGTGGCGCACCCGGCGCTGGCTGCCTTTACCCGCGACGGTCAGCTGATTGTCGGTGAACCCTCCCCTGCTGCCGGTTTAGCACGCGTCAGCAGCCAGATCCTGCACCACGCGCCCGAAGCCTGCGCCGAGGAAGCCTTTGACGCCGCCGTTACCCGCCTTGACCCTGCCTGCGGCATGATGATGCAGGCGGTGCTGTTGCAGCATCATCAGCACGCCTTTGGCCTGGTGCTGGCGATCCATCACCTGGTGGTTGATGGCGTCTCGTGGCGCGTGCTGCTCGATGAGCTGCGCCAGGCGAGTGAGGCTGCACTCAGCGGAGCGCCGCTGGCACTGCCCGCCGAAGAGACCTCGCTGCACGACTGGTCCGCCAGCGTGCAACGCGGCGTGGCAAAGCGTGCCGCTGAACTGCCATTCTGGCAGAGCATGCTGCAGCAGCCGGTGCCCCGGCTCGGCCAGCGTGCGCTGCTGCCGCAGGATTGCCACCGCGCGATGAAAGAGAAGCGCACCCTGCTGAGCGCAGAGCAAACCGCCGCGCTGCTTAACCGCCTGCCGCAGCAGTATCGCGCCAGCGTGGAAGAGACCCTGCTGTGCGCCCTGTCGCTGGCACTGCTCGCCCGCTTTAATGCCACGCAACTGCGCTACACTCTGGAATCCCACGGCCGTGCCGGGCTGGACGGTGAGCACGATCTGGCGCGTACCGTCGGCTGGCTGACCGCCGAATATCCACTGCTGGTGACGCTGGATGAAGGGGAAACGGGCTGCCTGCGCGATGCGCTGCGCGCGGTGAAAAGCGTGCTGCGCGCCGTGCCGGATCGCGGGATTGGCTACGGCCAGCTCTGCTATCTCGACGCGGTGCGTGCGCCGCAGCTGCAAGCCCTGGCGCAGCAGCACGCGCCGGAGGTGCTGTTTAACTACCTGGGCCGTTTCAGCGCCGGGGATGGACTTTGGACGCCGCAGCGCACGCGCAAACATTTCCGCGATGCCTTTGCCGTGCATCAGGATGCCGACATGCCGCAGCTGCACGCGCTCGAGGTCAACATCTTCGTTGATGAGACCGCCAGCGAGCCGCGCCTGGCGATCAATTGGGGCTGGCTGCACGACGTCTTCAGCGAAGCGGATATTGATGCACTGCACAGCGCGATGGCCCAGGCCGCTGACGGGCTGAGCGATTTCGCCCGGCGCCATCCGCAGCAGGCGGCTGACACGCTGGTGGCGGCGGAGGTGGCGATTGACGGCGTCAGCCAGCAGGACCTGCTGGCCCTGTCGCAGCGTCACGGCCCGCTGGCTGCCGTGCTGCCGCTGCTGCCGCTACAGAAAGGATTGCTGTTCCACGCCCAGACCGCCGACAGCAGCGGCAGCTATAACTCGCTGACGCGCCTGAGCTTCAGCGGCCCGCTCGATGAGCAGCGGCTGCAGGCGGCGCTGGATGCGGTGGTGCGCCATCATCCGCAGCTGGCGGCGCGCTTTGATAGTGAACAGACCCTGCTGCCGTTACAGCTGATCCCACTGATGCAGCCCAACCGGCATTACTGGGCGCTGGATCGCCATGCACTGCCTGAACTGACCGCCGCCGAAGAGGCTGAAGCGCTGCTGGCACTGGAGAAACGCGAGCTGGCGCGCGATCTGTTCGCCCAGCCGGTGATGTTACACGCGCTGCTGGTGCAGCACGGCGACGCTGCGCGCTTTACCCTGATGCTCAATGCGCATCATCTGGTGGTCGACGGCTGGTCAACGCCGGTGATCCTGCGCGATCTGTTCAGCGCGCTGAACCACGGCCCGCAGGCGCTGACGCCGCACCGTTTCAGCTACGCCACCATTGTGCGCCAGCTGGCAGCGCGCGATGCCGACGCCTCGCGCCAGCTGTGGCAGCAGGTATTGCAGGACGTGCGCCCGACCCTGCTGTTCGGCAATGAACCGCATGACGGCCCGGTGCACGACAGGGATCTGACGCTGGCCCCAGAGGTGGAACAGGGCCTGATGGCGCTGTGCCGCGAGCGTGGTCTGACGCTCAACAGCGTGATGCAGGGCATCTGGGCACTGCTGCTGAGCATCGAAAGCGGTCATCAGGACGTGGTATTCGGCTCGCCGGTTTCCGGGCGCTTTGGTCAGATTGAGGGCCAGGAGCAGCACGTCGGCCTGTTTAGCAACACCCTGCCGGTGCGCCTGCGCTTCGACAGCCAGCGCCCGCTGCTGGCACAGCTCGCCGACCATCAGGCGCAGCAGATCCAGCTGATTGAGCATGACGATCTGGGGCTGGGGGAGATCCAGCAGCTGGCGGGCAGCGGCACGCTGTTTGATACCCTGCTGGTGGTCGAGAACTACCCGGATAACGCCGAACTGCTGCAGGGCCACGATGGCCTGCGCTGCGACGCTATCAGCAACCGTGGCTACACCCACTATCCGCTGACGCTGCTGGTGCTGCCGGGCGAGCGCCTGCATCTGCTGCTGGAGTACCGCGATGCGTTGCTGCAGCCAGAGCGTTTTGCTTCCCGCCTGCTGATGCTGTTATCCCAACTGGTCGCGCAGCCGGACCTGCCGCTGGCACGCTGGCAGCTGCAAACCCCGGACGAACGGGCGCTGATCGCGAATATCAATAACACCGCGTATCCGCTGGCGGCGGGCACCCTACAGGGGGCTATTGCGCAGCAGGTTGCGCGCACGCCGGACGCGCTGGCACTGCTGGATGCCGACCATCGTCTGAGCTATCGCCAGATGCAGCAGCAGGCGCGCCTGCTGGCGGATCGCCTGATTGACGCTGGCGTGCAGCCGGGTGATATCGTCGCCGTGGCCCTGCCGCGCTCGGTGCGCCTCAGCCTGGCGCTGACCGCCATCTTGCAGGCCGGTGCCGCCTGGCTGCCGCTGGATACCGGCTACCCGGATGAGCGCCTCGGCTACATGGTTGAGGATGCGCGCCCGCGCCTGATCATCACTGAAAGTGCTTTGCAGGACCGTTTCGCCCTGCTCGGCACGCTGCTGACTTTTGACCAGCTGGCCGACGAGCATCAGCAGCCACGGCATGCGCTGCCGCAGCCTGACAGCAGCCACCCGGCCTACGTGCTGTATACCTCCGGCTCTACCGGGCGCCCCAAAGGCGTGGTGGTCGGGCAGCAGGCGATCGTTAACCGCCTGTGGTGGATGCAGGATACCTATCCGATGAGTGCCGCCGACGTGGTATTGCAGAAAACGCCGTGCAGCTTCGACGTGTCGGTGTGGGAGTTCTTCTGGCCGCTGATGGTGGGTTCTCAGCTGCTGATGGCCCCGCCGGAAGCGCACCGCGATCTGGAAGCGCTGGTGCAGCTGATTGAGGACTATGCGGTCACCACGATGCACTTTGTGCCGTCGATGCTGGCCGCCTGGGTCAGCGCGCTGGAGCAGCGTTCAGGTGCGGATAAGGGCTGCCACAGCCTGCAGCGCGTATTCTGCAGCGGTGAAGCGCTGTCGTGCGACCTTGCAGCCAGCTATCAGGCGCTGATCGCGGCACCGCTGCACAATCTGTACGGCCCGACCGAAGCGGCGGTAGATGTCACCTATCATCCGGCATCCGGCAGGGATCTCGCCGCATGTCAGGGTGCTGGCGTGCCGATCGGCTACCCGGTATGGAACACCGAGCTGCGCATTCTGGACGCGCTGCTGCGCCCGGTGCCGCTCGGTGTGGCGGGCGATCTCTACCTGTGCGGCGCGCAGCTGGCAGAAGGCTACCTGTACCGCGCCGATCTGACCTCGCAGCGCTTTGTCGCCGACCCGTTTGCCGCCGGTGAACGTATGTACCGCACCGGCGATATCGCGCGCTGGCTGGAGAGTGGCGCGGTCGAGTATCTGGGCCGCAGCGATGATCAGCTGAAAATTCGCGGTCAGCGCATTGAGCTGGGCGAAATCGAACAGGCGCTGCTGACCTTACCGGGGGTCGCGCAGAGCGTGGTGGCCGCCCGCGAGCTCGGCAATGTGGCCGCCGCTGGGGCCGATGCGCGCCAGCTGGTCGCCTGGCTCATCGCGCAGCCCGGCAGCGTGCTGGAGACGGCAGAAGTGCACCAGCAGCTCTCGCTGCGGCTGCCGGCGCATATGCTGCCGGTCAGCTATGTGCTGACCGATAGCTTCCCGCTCAGCGCCAACGGCAAGCTGGACCGCAAAGCCCTGCCGTCACCGCAGGCCCCGCAGGCCACTGGTCGTCAGCCTGAGGGACCGCACGAGACGCTGCTGGCGCAGCTGTTCGCCCGCCTGTTGGAGCTGGAAACGGTCTCTGCCGACGGCGACTTCTTCGCGCTCGGCGGGCATTCGCTGCTGGCGATGCGCCTGGCGGCCGAACTGCGCCGCACGCTGGCGCATCCACTCTCTATCGGCCAGATTATGGCAGCGCGCAGCGTTGAGAAGATGGCGCGCCTGCTGGATGATGCTGCCTCCGGCGATGGCACTGATGGCCGCGCCAACGGTGAAAGCCTGCCGTTGCGCAGCGGTCAGGGACCGGCGCTGTTCTGCATCCATCCAGCGTCCGGCTTTGCCTGGCAGTATTCCGGCATGATGCGCCACCTGGCGGGCGCATTCCCGATTATTGGCCTGCAGTCGCCGCGCCCGGATGGGGTGATTGCCGCCTGTGACAGCGTCGATGAGATGTGCGAGCGCCACCTGGCGACCATCCGCAGCGTGCAGCCGCAGGGGCCGTACCACCTGCTTGGCTACTCGCTCGGCGGCACCCTTGCCCACGGCATCGCCGCACGCCTGCAGCAGCAGGGGGAAGCGGTGAAATTCCTTGGCTTGCTGGATACTTATCCGCCGGAAGGCCAGGACTGGACCAGCCCGTCAGAAGAGGATGCGCGTGAGGAAGTGGCGCGGGAGGAGGCTGAGTTTATGGCAGCTACCGACGACGATGCGCTGCTGCTGGCGGAGAAAGCGGCGATGTTCAGCACCATTGTGGCCAACTACAAAGATGCCGTGCTGCGCCTGGCCTCCGCCAGCAGCCCGCGCTTTGACGGTGAAGCCACGCTGTTTGTCGCCAGCAAAACGCTGCCGCAGGGCATGGATGTGCGTGAAAGCTGGGCGCCGTATATCGCACAGCTGAAAGTCCATGAGCTGGCCTGCGAGCATATGGATATCCTGTCACCGGAAACGCTGGTGACGCTGGGGCCGCTGCTGGACAGGCTGATGAAGGCGTGCCAGCACCTGGCGTAGAATTACGGGCGAGGCTTGCCTCGCCCCTACAAGTCTCGCCGTCGGGGTCGACCTTTTTCCAGTCCGCCCCTGCAAGAACCCATGTAGGGGTCGACCTTTTTTCCGGTCGACCCTTTTTTATTTATCCAGGCTGATGATAGCGCCCGCACGGGACGATCATCGGGGTATGTGACACCGGATCGTTGATAATCACGCTGCTCATGCCAAACACCTGCTGCACCAGCGGCGCGCTAATAATCTCAGCGGGCTTACCCTGGGCAATAATCGCCCCCTCTTTCATCACGATCAGATGGTCGGCATAGCGGCAGGCCTGGTTCAGGTCGTGCAGCACCGCCACCAGCGTATGCCCGTGCTCCTGATTCAGCTGGCGGAACAGATCCAGCAGCTCAATCTGGTGGGCAATATCCAGCCAGGTGGTCGGCTCATCCAGCAGCAGCAGCGGGGTTTGCTGCGCCAGCACCATTGCCACCCACACGCGCTGGCGCTGGCCGCCGGACAGGGCATCCACGCTGCGCGCGGCCAGCTCACTGATGTTAGTCGCCTGCATGGCGGCATCCACCGCCTGGCGGTCGGCCTCGCTCCACTGCTTTAACAGACTCTGGTGCGGATAGCGCCCGCGCGCCACCAGGTCAGCAACGCTGATCCCCTCCGGCACGATGGCGTGCTGCGGCAGCAGGCCGAGCTGGCGCGCCAGGGCTTTGGTGCCCATCCGGTGGATATCCTGACCGTCGAGCAGCACCTGGCCGTTACGCGGCTTCAGCAGGCGGCATAAAGCGCGCAGCAACGTCGACTTGCCGCAGGCGTTGGGGCCGATGATCACCGTGAACTGGCGGTCGGGGATCCCGACGCTGAGATCGCGCGCAATGGTCTTTTGATCGTAGGCCAGCGTCAGTGCTGAAGCCTGTAAACGCGAGGTGGAAGGTTCCATGATTAACGTCGTGACTCCCTGATAAGCAACCAGATAAGATACAGCCCACCGATGCTGACGGTGACGGCGCCGACCGGCAGCTGTATCCCGCTGAAGGCGTGCTGGGCGATGATATCCGCCGCCAGCAATAACAGTGCGCCGCTGGTGGCGGCAGAGAATAGCGGAACGGCGCTGGCCACGATCAGGCGACGGGCGATCTGCGGCGCGGCCAGCGCAATAAATGCAATTGGTCCGGCGCTGGCGGTGGCAATCGCGGTAAGGATAATCCCGCACAGCATCAGCCACAGGCGGCTTGATTCCGCGTTGACGCCCAGCGCACGCGCGCTGTCATCACCCATCTCCATCAGCTGCAGGCGGCGGCCGAGCAGCAGCGCGGCGCAAACCGTTAACGGCACCAGCAGCAGCGCGGGCTGGCCTTTGGCCCAGGTGATCCCGTTGAGCGAGCCCGCCCCCCACAGCGCGGCGCTCATCGCACTCTCCAGCGAGGCGCTGATAATCAGCCAGCTGTTTAACGCCGACAGCACGGCGCCAATGCCAATGCCGACAATAATCAGGCGGAAGCCGCTAATGCCCTGACGCCACGCCAGCAGGTAGACCAGAGCGGCAGAGGCGACGCCGCCGACCAGCGCCCCGGCGGCAACCTGATAGTAGCCGCCGCCGAGCAGAATAATCGTCACCAGCGCGCCGGTGTAGGCTCCGGTGTTAAAACCGACCACGTCCGGGCTGCCGAGCGGGTTGCGGATCGCCGACTGAAATATCGCCCCGCTGACGCCCAACCCCGCGCCGAGCACCAGCGCCAGCACCACGCGCGGCGCGCGCCACTGGCCGACCACCGTCATCAATCCCTGCGGCCCTTCGCCCTGCAGCGCCTGCCACACCTGCAGCGGAGCGATGCGCAGCGTGCCGTAGCACAGGGCAAACAGCGCCAGCAGCAGGCAGAGCAGGATTACGCTCAGATTGACCCACAGCGTGCGCGCGGATAGCTTGAGGTTCAGCCAGCCCTCTGCGCGGCCAATCAGTAAAGTACGGCTCTGCATCCTGTTCTCCTTAATACCTGCGCTGGCGAACCAGCCAGATCAGCACCGGCGCGCCGATCAGCGCCGTAACGATTGACACGCGCAGCTCCCCCGCCGCCATAAAGCGCCCGAGGATTTCGGCCGACAGCAGCAGGATAGGCGCCATCAGCGAGGAGTAAATCAGCACCCAGCGCTGATCGGCCCCCACCCACCAACGCGCCACGTGCGGCACCATCAGGCCGACAAAGCCAATCGGCCCGACCAGCGCGGTGGAGGATCCACACAGCAGCATCACCGCCAGCAGCGCCACCACGCGCACCAGCACAACCCGTGTGCCGAGCGCCGCCGCCATCTCTTCCCCCATGCTAAGGCTGTTGAGCGAGCGTGCCGCCACCAGCGCCAGCACCCCACCCACCAGGATGGCCGGGGTGACCAGCAGCAGATTATGCAGCGATCGGATATCCAGCGTACCGGCCTGCCAGAAGCGCAGCTGGTCGAGCGTCTGCGGGTTGAGCAGCGACAGCGAAGAGGTCAGCCCGCTGAGCACCGCGCTGAGCGCCACCCCGGCCAGCGTCAGGCGGATCGGGTTGACGCGCCCGCCGCTCAGCGAACCTATCGTCCACACCACCACGCTGGCCGCCAGCGCGCCAGCCCAGGCGAAGCCGAGCCAGCCCGCCATACCGTTGACCCCGAACAGGGTTATGCCGACGGCCAGCGCAAAGCTGGCCCCGGCGTTTACGCCGAGGATACCCGGGTCCGCCAGCGGATTACGCGTCAGCGCCTGGATCACCGCCCCCGCCGCGCCCAGTGCCATTCCGACCAGAATACCGGCGAGCGTGCGCGGCAGGCGGGCGTTGAGCACGATCGTGCTGTCAGCATCATTCAGCTGCCCGCTCAGGCTGTGCCAGACCCCCTGCGCGGGGATCGATTTCGCGCCCAACATCAGGCTGATGGCGGCTATCGCCAGCAGTAAAATCAGGCAGAGCAGCACACCGCCGCTGCGCGTTATACCACGCGGTAGCGCGACGCCCGTGGCCGGCCGAGCCCGAGCCTGTTGCAACGACATCCCCAAACCCCCTGCTCATATGCAAATGAATATGAGTATTATTATCATTAACGTTATTAATCAAATATGTTACCATGCGCCCGCCAGAAAAACATCGGCAACCTTCGCCTCAAAACTTCAGTCAACCAAAATGGAAAATTATGGCTAAGCCCTCCATCCTGCTTAATTTCAGCCTGCTGAAAAATAACGCGCATTTTCGCGCCATCTTCTGCGCCCGTATGCTGTCGGTGTTTGCCCTCGGCATGCTGGCCGTCGGCGTCCCGATCCAGATCCAGGCGATGACCGGCTCAACGCTACAGGTTGGCGTGGCGGTGACGCTGGACGGCGTAGGGATGTTTATCGGCCTGATGCTGGGCGGCATTCTCGCTGACCGCCTGGATCGCCGTAAGCTGATCCTGTTTGCGCGCGGCACCTGCGGTATTGGCTTTGTGTTCCTCAGCCTTAACGCCTTTAGCGCCTCCCCTTCCCTGTGGGCGCTCTACCTGCTGGCCTTCTGGGATGGCTTCTTCGGCGCGCTGGGGATGACCGCGCTGATGGCGGTGATCCCGCTGCTGGTCGGGCGCGAAAACCTCGGCGCTGCCGGCGCGCTGAGCATGGTGACCGTGCGTCTCGGGGCCATTCTTTCCCCGGCGATTGGCGGCGTGATTATCGTGGCGGGCGGTGTGGGCTGGGCATTTGCCGTGGCGGCTGTGGGCACGCTGGCGACCCTGATCCCACTGGTGCGCCTGCCGTCGATGAAGCCGGAAACGCAGGAGCCGGAACATCCGCTGCGTGCGATGGTCAGCGGCGTGCAGTTTGTCTGCCGTCAGAAGGTGGTCGGTTCGGTGGTGCTGCTGGGGATGCTGATCAGTATTGTCGGTGCGGTGCGTATTCTGTTCCCGGCGCTGGCAATCAGCTATCACGCGGATGCATCGGCGATTGGCCTGATGTACTCAGCCGTGCCGCTGGGGGCGATGATTGGAGCCTTTACCAGCGGCTGGGTGCCGCGCCATCGCCGCCCGGGCATCCTGGTGCTGGTCAGCGCCACCTGTGCATTCCTCGCCATCGCCTCGCTTGGTCTTTACAGCCATTTCCTGCCCGCGCTGCTGGCGCTGGTGGTTTACGGCTACTGCAACGCCATCGCATCCTTACTGCAATATATGCTGATCCAGCACCATACGCCGGACCCTCTGCTGGGCCGCGTCAATAGCCTGGGCAGCGCGCAGGACGTCACCGGGGATTCTGTCGGGGCATTGGGATTAGGCGTGCTGGGCAAACTGTTTACGCCATTGGTGGGAGTGCTGTCGTTTGGCGCGGCGGCGGCTGGGGTGGCGCTGGTGCTGGCGGCCTGTGTCGGCACGCTGCGCCGCAGTACGCTGGCTACGCAAGAACCGGAAATCGCAGAGCCGGTTGCCAACCCGTAGCAACGTGAGAGGGAAAATCCGCGCAAGGCATGCCTTGCGCCTGCGGGTTAAGGGCTGACCGAAAAAGATAATCGGCCCCTGCAAAACCCTCGTAGGGGTCGACCCGCACAGTATTAATGCGCGGTGAACTGGCGCTCAATGCTGTTAAGCATATTGCTGGCGCTGTAGTAATCCAGGCGGAAAGTATCCGGCCCCATCGCATACACGCGCTGCGCGCTGACCGGCTCCAGATGTTCCAGGAACGGATTGGCGCGCACGCGCGTCACTGTGTCATTATCCGCCGCGAACAGCAGCAGCGTTTTCCCGGTCAGCCCCGCCGCCATATTCTCCCCCGACAGCTGGATAATGTCGTTACGCTTACCCATGCTGGTGCCGCCGTGAACCTCTTCAGGCGGCATGGCCAGCGCGAAGCCCAGCTCGCCCAGCAGTTTGCCCTGAGCGGAAGCCGGGGTCCACAGATTCACCCCTCGCCCATCTTCGTAGTAGACCAGCGCGGAAACCGGCTGCGGCGGCAGCGTTATTGCCTGCTTCACCGCCTGCACCCGCTGCTCAAACTGGCCGACCGCTGCAGCGGCGTCCTGCTCATGGCCGGTGATTTTCCCTAGCTGCTGTGCCAGCTGCTGCCAGCTCTTATCGCCGTAATCAATCACCAGCGTGGGCGCAATGGCGGCAAGCTGGTCGTACAGTTTCAGTGCCGAATCCCCACCGGTGGCGGCAATCACAATCAGATCGGGCGCCGCAGCGGCAATCGCTTCAGCATTGGGTTCGCTGATATACAAGGGTTTGAGATCGACCTTTTTTGCCGCCGCGCTCCACTGCTTAAAAAAACCCTGATCGTCAGAGACGGTGCTGTTGCGGCTGGTGCCGCCGGAGCCGACCAGCGGCGCGTTAATCGCCAGCAGCGTGCCGGTAATCGTGACGCTGGTTGAGACAATGCGCTTGGGCGCCTGTTGTAGAGTCAGTGGCCCTTTTGGCGTCTGCAGCGTGCGCGGCCAGCCCTGAGCTACTGTGGTGGTTGCCTGGTTTGCGGTGCTAACCGGGGGGGCTTCTTTATGCTGCGTAGAGCAGCTGCGCACTGCGACCACCATCACCAGGGCAGCAATAATCAACGCTGCGCACAGCAGCGGGAAGGAGAAGGATTTTTTCATCTTGGCCATTTCATCGTAAATGAGTCTTATTATCATACAATTAATGGCGGGCGAATTAAACGCTTAAGGCTGCGGGGATAGTGATGCGGGATAAATCAGGCCGGGCGCACCCGGCCATTCACTTACACTTTCATCCAGCGCCCTTCGGCAGCGGAGATGGCGATAGCTTCCAGCACTTTTGATACCTGCAACCCTTCGGCAAAGTCCGGCCACATGCGATCGTTAGCGGCGATGCCGTTGATCAGGTCACGTACTTCAACGGTTTTCTGGTCGTTAAAGCCGATGCCGTGCCCGGCAGAGATGCAGAATGCCGCATAGTCCGGGTGCGCCGGGCCGGTAAGGATAGTCTTGAAGCCCTGGCGCCCTGCCGGTTCGTCATGAATATACAGCTCCAGCTCCGCCATGCGCTCCTGGGTGTAGCGAATGCTGCCTTTGGTGCCGGTGACCACATAGGTCAGGCCCATTTTGCTGCCGCAGGCGATGCGTGAGGTTTCAATCACGCCGTGCGCACCGTTGGCAAAACGCAGCAGCGCGCTGGCCTGGTCTTCGTTTTCCACCTCGCGCTGCTGGGACGGATTTTTCGGGTCCGGGCGCTGTTTGATTACCGTCATCATATCGCCGCTGACTTCATCGATATTGCCGACGAGGAAGTGCGCCATATTGACGATATGCGCCGCCAGATCGCCCAGCGCGCCCAGCCCCGCCAGCGCTTTCTGGCAGTGCCAGTCGAGCGGCGTATTCGGGTTTGCCAGATAATCTTCGTTATGGGTGCCGTAAAAATGCACTACCTCGCCAATTTCGCCGCGCTCAATAATTTCACGCGCCAGCTGGCTGGTCGGATTTTTCATATAGTTGAAGCCAACCAGGGTTTTCACTCCGGCTTTTTCCGCGGCGCGCACCATCTCTTCGGCGTCCGCCACATTCAGCGCCAGCGGCTTTTCGGAATAAACATGCTTACCGTGACGGATCGCTTCCAGCGCCATCTCTTTATGCAGGAAGTTCGGGGCACAGATATCCACCACGTCGATATTTTCATCCGCCACCAGCTCGCGCCAGTCACCGGTTGAGCGGCTGAAACCCAGCGTTGCGGCCTGGGCGGCGGCCAGCTCTGGATTGACCTCTGCCAGCATCTCGCGCACCAGTTCACCCTTGAGGTTAAATACCGTCGGCGCCTGCGAATAGGCAATGGCATGGCAGCGCCCAATATAGCCGGTACCGATCAATCCATTTTGACTTTTTGCATGGTGGGTCCTTGTGCAGGGTGAAAATGGAACAAACGTACAATGTAATTGGAATGTATATTCCATTAACGGGCTTCACAATATAAAAATGAAACAAACGTGATCGCGCTGACGAAAAAGAGTGCAACGCTACTGCAACACCAGCCGGAAGTTGCAGCAGGCAGCGCAAATGCCGGATATTTGCCGAAAAAAGCGGCCGCCCCCACACAACATGCTGTTTTATTCAGCAGTCGAACCAAAAGCGTGAAATCAGCCTTTGACATCACCCGCCCTGCTGGATATGATGCGCCCCGTTCCAACAATTCCTCTGTAGTTCAGTCGGTAGAACGGCGGACTGTTAATCCGTATGTCACTGGTTCGAGTCCAGTCAGAGGAGCCATATTTGAGAAGCCCGCTCAGGGAAACCTGAGCGGGCTTTTTGCTTTTCTTTCGATTATGCCCCTGCCGCTCTTCCGTTGCAGGGTGATTCAGTTCTGCCGCAAGCACGGTGAGAGAATCCGCTGCGTGAAGAACCCGTTTAGCGCATTCACACGCCGGGAAACAGGCTGACCGAAAAAGCGGGTCGGCCCCGACAAATTCCGCAGGGGCGACTGTTTTTTCCGGTCGCCGCGAACTTAACTGCGCTCAATCTTCTTTGCGGCGTCATCCAGCGCATCAATAATCGCGTACAGCGCATCCTGAGAAATCCCCTCCTGCGACAGGCGCACATTAAGCGCGGTCTTCATATTATGAATCGCACGCTCCACGTCCGGCAGGCTGCGGTTATTCACCAGTACCGCCATCGAAGAGAGCCGCTGCACGATGATCTCCAGCGCTGCCTGCTCCTGTTGTAACAGTTCAAACCCTTTGTCGATCAGCCGGTACGCTTTACGCGTGGCCTGCGCATCCAGCACCGCGATGCACTCCATCTCCTCCAGCAGGGTGAGATTGGGGTAGATAATGCCGGGGCTTGGCGTGTATTCGCCCTTCGACAGCTCCTCTATCGCCTTAATCAGCTCGTAGCCGTGCGCCGGATTGAGGCTGAGAAAATGCAGCACCAGCAGGCGAATATCGGCGGCATCAAGCATCTTTTCACGGCGTTTGCGGCGGCCCTGCCCGGGCTCCGCAGCGGGAAACGGCACGCGCATGCTATTTCTGATGCCAGTAGGCCACGGCGCGCACAAAGGTGGCATCGCAGCCGCGCTGGTTAATGAAATAGTCACTGAGCGACTTCACGAAGTCGGCTTCCCCGGTCAGCCAGATAAAGTACTCCTCCGGCGGCAGCACCAGTTGGTCAAGCTGCGCCACCAGCGCGTCAAGATGCGCTTTATCCATGCAGCCGTGCCCGAACCAGCTGGCATCGATACCATTCAGGGGATCCAGATATACCCTGCCCTGTGCTTCATCCGCATAGGCAAACAGCTTCAGGCGCTTCGCCCTGACGCTGGCCTGGCGGCGCTTAAAGGCGGGCAGGCCGCTTTCGTCGCAGACATAGAGCTGGAAAGCATAATCATCTGGCACCACCAGCGACCCGCGTGGGCCACCGATCGCCAGCGGATCGCCGATTTTAGCCTGTTCAGCCCAGTCGCTGGCCACGCCGCCGTCGTGGATAAAGAAGTCGATGGTCAGGGTATTTTTCTCCCCGTCGAAGAACAGCGGCGTGTAGTCACGCGATACCGGGCGCACCCCCTCTTTCCACACCACGCCGTCCTCGGTCACCTCAGGGAGGCTCAGCACACCGCTGGCATCGGGGAAAAACACTTTGATATGGTCGTCGAAGCCAGGCGAGGTAAAGCCGCTCAGGTCGGCGCCGCCAAAGTCGATACGCCAGAAGCTGTCGGCCACTTTGGTTTTGCCGGTGACGGTCAGCTGGCGGAAACGCAGTTCGTTACGCACGCGCTGTGGCGCCCGCGAATTTTTGCTCTGTTCGGTCACGAAGATTCTCCCGGCTTAATTTCAGTAATGATTCTCATTTGCGAGATAAAATATATCTATGATATATCTTGAATGCAAGCCAGCACGCTATCCTCAGCCGGGAAAAACGTGGCAGTCTGTGCTAATCCTTCGGCTCCTTCACCAGCGGGCGGTATTTCCACAGCCATTTACCGCTGTCCAGCCGGCGATAGAAGCAGGAGCCGCGGATCATCCAGTCCAGCACCATACCTAACCAGATCCCCACCACGCCAAAACCGAGCACAATTCCCAGCAGGTAACCGGCCACGATGCGTCCACCCCACATGCTGAGCAGCGACACCCACATGGTGTAACGCGCATCGCGCGCGCCTTTTAATCCGGCGGGCAATACCCATGAAGCCGCCCAGAACGGCATAAACGCGGCGTTGAGCCACACCAGCATTTTCACCACGTGGATCACCTCTTCATCACGCGTGTAGAACTGTGCCAGCAGCCCGGCAAACGGCACCGTCAGCAGCGCCAGCGCGCACAGCCCAATGGTCGACAGCCAGAATATATAGCGCAGCAGGCGCTCCGGCTGGCCCAGCTGACCCCGGCCAAGGCGGGTGCCGACGATAATAGTGGAAGCGGAACCCAGCGCGTTACCCGGCAGGTTAATCAGGGAGACGATAGAAAATGCGATAAAGTTACCGGCGATAACATCGGTGCCCATCCCGGCGACGAACACCTGGGTCAGCAGCTTGCCGCCGTTAAACAGCACGGACTCGATACTGGCAGGGACGCCAATACCGAGCACTTCGCGCAGGATGTTGAGATTGAGCCGGGTGAAGTAGCTTTTCAGGGAGATTTTCAACGCCGGGACGAAGCCAATCACCAGCACGTAAATCACGGCAGCGGCCCCGATATAGCGTGAAATGGTCAGCCCGAGTCCCGCCCCGACAAACCCCAGACCGTGCCAGGAGAAGCAGCCGTAGATCAGCACGCTGCTGATAACAATGTTGAGGATGTTCATGCCGCCGTTGATCAGCATCGGGATTTTGGTATTCCCGGCGCCGCGCAGCGCGCCGCAGCCGATCAGCGCGATAGCCGCCGCCGGGTAACTCCATGCGGTCGTCTGCAGATAGGAGAGCGCCAGCGCTTTCACCTGCGGCTCCGCTTTGCCTGCAATCAGGTCGATGATCTGCGGGCCGATAAACTCAATCGCCAGCGCCAGCAGCACGGCGAACCCCGTCATAATAATCAGCGACTGGCGCGCCGCGGCAACTGCCCTCTCCCGGTTCAGCTTGCCGAGGCTAAAAGCCACCACCACGGTGGTCCCGAGATCGATGGCGGCAAAAAATGAGATCACCACGATATTGAAGCTGTCCGCCAGCCCGACTCCGGCCATCGCTTCCGACCCGAGCCAGCTGACCAGGAAAGTACTCAACACCCCCATCAGCAGAACGCAGAGGTTTTCAAAGAAGATCGGCACGGCCAGCGGGGTGATTTCTCGCCAGAAGAGTATCCGCAGGGAACGTCGTTTCGGATACCACGCACTGTGCTGGATAGCCTGCAGCAGTGAAGTTCTGAAGTTTAGCAAGAGTATTCCAGTTTATTACCAGAGGAGGGGGTCACAGTTATCATGGTAAAGGGACAGGGTTTCTGCAAAGTCTTTTTATGTATCAAAGTGCAGCAAAAAAAAAGGGCCTCCATTGCAGATGCCCTTTGCCACTCAGACCAGCGGTCGCTGCAGCAGCTTTTCAAGGATCGTGAGCGGCGCATTTTGTGGATTTCTCATTCCGGCCACCGGCAGGAAAAAGGTCTGCTCCATCATAAACTGCCCGCTCATCGCCGCATGTGGCGTTTGATCGGCAAAACAGATCCAGCTACTGCCCGCCGGCAGTTCCAGTGCCACCTGTGGGCCCTGCTCCTGATAGCGCAGGTCAGCTTTCATTGCATCGTGCAGCTGCAGCATCAGATGATCGTAATGGGTACGGTAGGATTTGGTGATGCCAAGACGCTGCTGCAGCCAGCTGCCGAGCGGCGAGTACCCTTTCAGGCGTGAGATAAAACGCTGCGCTAATACCGGGAAAGGTTCCCCCACCCGCCAGCGGCGGCTTTCACCGTGGGGATGGATATTGGAGAAGATGCGCAAAATACGCTCGCCGTGATTAGGCCGCGACGGGAATGCGTCGACGTGCAGTCGGCTGTCGTCCTTGCGCCACGAAGTGGCATCGCGCCACGCGGCAATCGGGTGCAGGCGCAGGGTGTTGGCCGGGGAGTGTAACGACGCGCGATAATCAGGCAGTATGCCGTCGATCAACCGCAGAGAGTGCTGGTAGTGACGCACCATCAGCGCTTTAACCTGCGGTAGTTTGCTGTCATCGGCCACACCGTTAACCCGATCTGTCTGCGGATTAAAGCTGATGTTTTTGCGCTTCGCATCGACCAGCTGCGGCGTTAACAGCATCTGTTCTTCGGCTGTCAGAGTGAAAGCCAGCTGGGGCAAAAACAGCACTTTACCCTGCTCCAGCGCATCAATAGCGCTGGTATCCACCACTGACTCATCCCAACGCGTGTTGGGCAGTGTTCGAATCACCAGCTCCTGAGATAAAGATTGTTCAGACATTTGATATCCTTATTGCATGCCACAAGGGGAACTTCTACCCGGCCATTATAGGGAGACGATGGATTTTTGATTAAACCCCGACTAAACGATCCAGCCCCGGAACCGCCTGCGGTAAAGCGAAAGATGCGCGCGCGATTTGTTGCTACACTGCGCCATCAAAAACAGGAGTGACCTATGAAACCCCGTTCCGTGACGCTGGAAGATGTCGCCCGTGCCGCTGGCGTCTCGTATCAGACCGTCTCCAGAGTGCTGAACCATTCGCAGCAGGTCTCCGGAAAGACCCGCCAGCGGGTTGAGGCAGCGATGCAGGCGCTTAACTATGTGCCAAACCGGGTGGCACAGCAGCTGGCGGGCAAGAATACGCGCACGCTCGGCCTCGCCACCAGCGACCTCGCGCTGCTGGCTCCGGCGCAGATTGCCTCCGCCATTCAGCAGCGCGCCAGCCAGCTGGATTACCACCTGGTGATAGCGATGGCGGGCAGCGGCGGCGCACGCCAGGCGGTCAGCGACCTGCTGGCACAGCGCGTCGACGCGCTGATAATCAATATCCCGCTTGATGCCTCTGCCGCCAGCCAGATTGAGCAGATGGCGGGGTCCCTGCCCTGCATCTTTCTGGATGTGGCGGAGGATGCCGCGGTGGCGATATGCAGCTTCAGCGCACAGACCGGCGCACGCCAAGGGGCCGAGCATCTTTTGCAACTGGGGCATCGGCGAATTGCGTTATTAAACGGGCCGGCGGACTCGGTGGCGGCGCAGGCGCGCAGCAGGGCGTGGCTGGCAGTGCTGAAGGAACGGGATCTGGCACCCTCACAGCAGCTCAGCGGCGACTGGAGCGCAGAGTCGGGCTACCGCGCGGTGATGCAGCTGGACGACGCGGCACGCTCTACGGCGCTGTTAGTGGCTAACGATCAGATGGCGCTCGGTGCGATGCAGGCGCTGCACCAGCTTGGCGTGGCGGTACCCGCCGGGATGTCGGTGGTGGGCTATGACGATACCGCCGACAGCGCCTGGTATCAGCCGCCGCTGACCACGGTGCGCCAGAATATGCGCCAGCTAGGTGAATGCAGCGTGAACTGGCTGGTGGCTAAGCTGGAAAACCCCGCTGCCTGTGAGGCGCTGACGCCTTTTGCCACCACGCTGGTGGTGCGCGCCAGCACCCGTCAGGCTCCGGAACAGCAGGCATAAAAAAGCCGGACAGATTGCCCGGCCCTCATCATGCTGTCGTTCGCCGTTACGCTTTCGGCTCGCCCATTGCTTTCAGCTTCTTCGACAGATCGCGACGCTCTTTAGAAAGGTCGGCATTTTTGATGATGTAATCATCCACGCGATCTTCGTAATCGCTGCGCATGCTGGAGATAATCTCCTGGATAGCTTCCACGCTCATGCCGGGTTTAATGTACTCACCCAGGTTGTCGAGCAGCAGAACACGCTTCTGGTTATCACGGATTTTCTTTTCGTTGTCGTGAATTTCACGTTGCAGCTTGTTCTTACGACGAAACATACGCACGAACTCCAGTACGTCCTGAAATGATTGCTTTGCATTTTCCATGAAGACACCTTTCATTTGGGCCTGCTTACACAGGCATCATTGTCGTAGCCATCAGATTAGCGGCGCGCCGCTGGCGATGGCAATTTTAAACTTGCAGAATCGGATTGGGCCTATCTTACCCTGAAGCGACCCGCCTCGCAGTAAGTTGTTGCTGGATCATTCTATTTTCGCAGCGCCAGGCGAATAAGTTCCGATAACCGCTCCAGCTGCCGGACCATCTCCAGACTGAGCCAGACGTAGCCGTGAATGGGGGTTTCCACCAGTTCGTCACTGTCAGACTCGGCGATCAGCTGGCGCAGTTCCCGCGTAATCTCCACCAGTTCTTCGCTGTTTGCCCCAATCTTGTCGGTATTCCCCTCCACGATAGCCTGCGACAGCGCCCGCAGCGTATTTTCGGTCATCTGCTGGGTGCGGCGCAGCGCTGGGGCGTTCAGCATAATCAGGTGGCTCTGGCGCGACGCCCACCAGGCATTGAGCTGCAGCTCCAGCGTGCAGACCAGATTGCGGTTCAGCGTCTGTATCCCTTCAAATACCGAGCGCGGCGTGCGCGTCTCTTTACTGGAAGGCTCGATCAGCGCGCGCATCTTAATCACATTACTGAGCAGGCGCTGTAACGGGCGCGTCAGGCGCGGTTTTTCAACAAGGTTGGGAGAGAAACCGGCGTGATAAACCCGCGCGGTTTCCAGCAGCAGATCGGACAGCTGAATGCGCCAGTGGGTGTAGGCTTTTTGCGGCCAGATGCTGGTGAACAGCAGCGCCAGCAGCGAGCCGAGGATCACATCACCGCCGCGCCACAGGGCGGTGGTCATATCCCCCGGGATCCCGCCGCAGATCACCGCCAGGGTGATGCCAATCAGCAGCGCCATATAGGGCTGTTTGCCCAGCGTCAGAAAGCCGCTGATAAACATGATCGCCGCGCACCACAGCAGCATGCCCGGCAGCGAGATCAGCTCCAGCCTGAGCGCGATCAGTCCGGAGATAGAGCCATACAGGGTGCCGCCAATGCGCTGCAGCGCGCGCGGAAAGACATTGCCCCAGAAGGATATCGGCCCCATCACCACCACCAGCGTGATCAGCGGCCAGCTGCCCTCGGGGATCTCCATCAGCCTGACCAGCAGGAAGGTAAGCACGAAAGCCAGCGCGATACGCACGCCGTGCACTGTGCGGTAATTACGATATACGTTGAACTGCAGGGCCGAAATCGGCTTGTCCGGTCGCAAAACAGGCTCCGAAAGATGGGGGTCTCTGCGCGCCATGATACCTGAAGTCGGGGTCGGGAAAAGGCGTAGAGCGACGCTTTTCGGATGTTTTTTCACTCATTTATGACGAGTTAACGGCAGAAAACATTGAGTTTACCGGGGAGATACAGCCCGTTAATAATCCATTACCTTGCCGATGAATTTATTAACTTTTAAATAACATGGCCGCAGGGAGGCGGCCATGGAAAAATCAGCCTTACAGCTTGCGCTTGATATAGTCTGAAATGCGCGTGATAACGCCTGCCTCTTCTATCGGCTGCAGCGCCACCAGCGGGTAGCTGGCCAGCTGCTTATCGCCCTCAACCAGTTGAATAGTGCCGACCTGCTCGTGCAGCTTAATCGGCGCTTCCAGATCCTTGCGGTCGATGACGTACTTGGCTTTGACCTTCTGCACTGCATCGCGTGGCAGGGTAAGATAGACGTCATTTTCACTGCCCAGAGAAATGCGGTGCGGGTTGCCGTACCAGACATTTTCATGGCCAATCTCTTTGCCCGCGTGGAACAGCTGGACGGTATCGAAATTGCTCTGGCCCCAGATCAGCAGTTTGCGCGCCTGCTCTTCACGCCCTTTCGGGCTTTTACCCCCCATCACCACGGCAATAAGGCGGCGCTGACCGTCCACGCTGGAGGCAATGATATTGAAGCCGGCGCTTTCGGTGTGGCCGGTCTTCAGCCCGTCGACGTGCAGGGTTTTGTCCCACAGCAGGCCGTTGCGGTTCTGCTGGGTAATGCCGTTCCAGGTGAGCGACTTCTCGCTGTACATCTGGTAGAAGTCCGGCTCGCCGCTGATGATCGCCCGTGACAGCTTCGCCAGGTCGCGCGCGGTGGTGAACTGGCCCGGTGCATCAAGCCCGTGAACGGTTTCAAAGTGGGTATTACTCAGGCCAAGCTTTTCAACATACTGATTCATCATGGTGACAAAGTTTGCCTCGCTGCCCGCAACATAATCGGCAAGCGCCACGCAGGCATCATTGCCCGAATCGATAATCACGCCGCGGCTTAAATCGCGCACCGAGACCTTCTCCCCCGGCTTGAGGAACATCAGCGAAGAACCTTTAAATACCGGGTTGCCTGCTCCCCAGGCATCCTGCCCGACGGTGACCATGTCATCACGGCTAATCCGCTTTTTATCAATAGCGCGGTCAACCACATAGCCGGTCATCAGCTTGGTCAGGCTGGCCGGATTGCGGCGCTCATCCGGGTTGCCGGAAGAGAGGATCTGCCCGGTAGTGGCATCCATCAGCACCCAGGAAGCGGCATCAATCGCCGGGGAAGTCATTGGGAACGCCAGTGCGTCAACGCCCGGGTTGTTTTCGGCATGGGCTACGGTACTCAGGGCCATAACCACGGTTAAACTTACAAGCTGACGCTTTTTCAACGCTCAATCCTCAATACGGTAACAGATAAAAAAACTGCGCATGTTGTACGGGATCCTTTGGCATTTTGTGCGAATAAATTGCAAGAAAATATGAATAAATCAGCCGATTAGCTGATGGAGCTGCCCCTGGTGTGGCGCTGAAATTTTTCCACAGGGAAATGCCCTCTTCTGGATATCACCATTGCAGCGGCCTGATGTAGTTTTACGTCGACACTTTAATGACAGGAGCGTGATTAAAAATGAAGTTAATACCCTTGGCCTTACTTGCACTTTGCCTGAACGGCTGTGCCGATAGCGCAGCCCCCCTTGATAGCCGTCAGGGCCCGGTCATTTGTCAGGGTTTCGGCTGTAACACCCCGCCCGGTAAACACTCATCCTCATCAGCTACCCACAAGCCGACCCGCGATGAAAAAATTCGTGCGCGCCAGGGGCTGCCGCCGGACTTTGGCAGCGATGAAAGTCGGGTCTCATTTCCGATAAAATTTTAACCGGGTCGGGCATCTGCTGCGCAAAACGTGCCGGGGCGTCTAAACTTAAGCTGCTCTACTCACCCACTAACAGGAGTTATGGACATGGGACTGCTTGATTTCGTTAAAGAGGCCGGAAGCAAAATTATCGAGGCCTTCTCCGGCAATGCACACGCGCAGGCGACTGCAATTGAAGATGACCTGAAAAAATCGGGGATCCCCGGTGCTGATAAGGTCAAGGTTGAGGTCAATGGTGACAAGGTCGTGGTTACCGGTGATGGCCTGACGCAGGAGGAGAAAGAGAAGATCATCGTCGCCGCCGGCAACGTGAAGGGTATCAGCAGCGTAGATGACAAGATTACCGTCACCTCGGTAGCCGTTGAGGCCAGATTCTATACCGTTGTTTCCGGTGACACCCTAAGTGCTATCGCTAAGAAAGAGTATGGCAACGCCAACGACTACAATAAAATTTTCGAAGCCAACAAGCCGATGCTGAGCCATCCGGACAAGATCTACCCGGGCCAGAAACTGCGCATACCGCAGTAATCCTGCGCCTGACCTTACCTGACCGGCGAAATGCCGGTTTTTTTGCTCGATAACTTAAAATACGCCGTAAAAAACGATAAAACTTAATCCTTACAACAAGTTATCTTCTTACGATATTTTTTACAAAAATCCTTCAGGTATGTATAAAATAATAAAAATGTAATAATTATTTTTTCAACAAAACTTGACTTGAACATGACCTACATTCTGATTTTTGTTTTAATTGCACTTACTTTACTGTCAACCAGGCACATTATAAGCAAGACAATAGTAACTTGCGTTACTTTATTCTGCTTTTCCTTTTGGTACATATGTAATATGTTTACCGGCTTTGGAATAACAGACGCCGTATTTTACCATTTGTTCAACACATCTAAAGGGGCATCTTTAGATGATTTGTATCCCAAAATTAAGGTTGCTGCTTTATTTATATTGATTTGCATAAGCCTGATAGCCTATTGTATTTTTTCTAAAAAAAGAGACACGACAAATAAACGCGACAAGATTTTTAACTACGCTTATTTGATTATTTTCTCATCAATTCTAGCATGTCCGTTTTCTGTAAATATCTTCTCATCTATCAAAAACGAATTTTTTTCTCATAGCGATTTAAGCAAAGTCAGCCAAGACTACAAAAAATTAAGTCCTATGGAAGGGAAAAAATATAATTATGTTTTTATTTATGCTGAGAGTCTTGAGAGATCGTTCAGCAACCTGAACAATGAAAACCATATCCCAAACCTAAGTGAACTTGCTAGTAATTATGCACAATTCACTGATATCTCACAACCAATGAATATGGGGTTTGGATGGACAATGGCAGGTATGGTAAATACACAGTGCGGCATTCCTTTGGCAATGCCTCAAGGTAATGCTGGGGGAAACTCGTCAAATTTCTTACCGAATGCGCATTGCGTGGCTTCATGGCTACAAGATGCTGGTTATCATACGGAGTTTTTAAGAGGAAGCCAGAAAGAATTTGCTGGTGGAGATAAGTTTTTGTCGCAACACGGGTGGGCGCGACAGGATGATCTCACCTATTTTGTACAAAACAAACTGGCAAAACCAGAGCAAATTAGTGGATGGGGTGTCCATGATGATGTACTTCTCGATCATGCCTGGAGTGAATACGAGAGATTATCCAGTCAGCAACAACCTTTTCTTTTATCACTATTAACTGTTAATACACACTCGCCTGATGGTTTAGTGACACCATCCTGTAATACCTCAGTGACTAAACAAGAACAACCCTCTATGCTTTCAGCAGTCAGATGTTCAGATTATCTTCTGACAAAATTTATTAAAAAAATAATTAAAAGCCCTAGTTTTGATAAAACAATCGTGGTCGTGATTTCAGATCATCTAATGATGGAGAATAATGCAAGTAGTCTGTTACATGCTACTGAAAAAAATCGTAAAAATAATTTCATTATCATTAAAAAGGGTTTAAATAATTTAAGAATCGAAAATCCCGGTACTTTGATTGATGTATGGCCAACTATTATTGATATTGCCGAAAACAAAGATAACTCACTAGGGTTTGGCCAAAGTTTGATTCGAAACAAAGAAAGTAAATTTTTAAAAAACATTGCCAATGGAAGTGGATATAACTATATTGAATACTCATCAAGTCTTTGGGGAATGCCATCGTTACGTGATGGGATGTCCAAGATAGGCGACGAAATTCAAATTGGCGCACAGCGCTACTCGCTTCCTGTGTACTCCAGTATCTCAGATGATAAGTTAGGTTCAATATGGTTTGAAGCATTTGCGAAAAACATTAAATCAATCATTCACAGTGATAACTCATTCTTTTACGCTAATCTTTGTAAGAACATCGGTATCGATGATAATTCCATATGTGCATATATTGTCAATGAAAATAATATCACTAAAATAAGAATTACAGAAAATGGAATAATCGCAAGAAAAAAATTTAATCAAACAAGCCCGATATATAACAACGATATATTGGGGATTTCCTCAGCTCCTTATTTCATGGACACCGGACTGTCAAGCATGGAAGCATTCAATACCTTACCCAGCGGTATAAACTTCATATCTACAAAAAACAAAAATAACAACATAGGATTGAGTTTCCAAACCTGCAATAATCAAAAGCTGGATTTGGATAAAATCAAAAAACTAATAGCCTCAGCAGATGATAATTTTATCATATACGCGGCCAGCGACTCAATCAATTGTGGCGACATTTCAACTTCTGAACAGCTTAGCACCCTCTTTTCCGACCCCAACTTTAAAGGAATAGATTTCAGGCAGCAAATAATAGGTTTTACATCACAAGGTAAAGCAAAGTCTATTAGAGGCTATAAAGAAAAACCTCTGGATGCTTTTATTGATATTAATAAAAAAACCATTTATTCTCTTTGTGAAATCTTCATGGATTGTGCGGGTAAAAATCCATGATATAAACAACCAGGTGCATTTATAACAATGCACCTGGTTGTTTAAATACCAATAAATATCCATCAACACAGCCGCCCCCAGACTCTAAAATTTTAGTCATATGAAAACCCTTATTAATTATCATTGCGATGACATCAAAATATTAAAAAGGCAAAATTTAACTTTCAACTTTACCCATAAAAAAAACAACACAGACGTTAATCGCATCGTACGCTGCATGAGCAGATGCGTAATTCCTTATGCACTTAAATTAAAATTATGTATATAATCAAATTAAATACTGTTGAATGACTACCGCGTAAAGAGAAAGACTATGAAAAACGCCACCATCCAACCCACCTTCCTTTTTCATGATTACGAAACCTTTGGTAAAAGCCCGTCGCAGGACCGTCCTGCGCAGTTTGCCGGCATCCGTACCGATATGGATTTCAATATCATTGGCGAGCCGGAGGTGTTTTACTGCCAGCCTGCGGATGACTATCTGCCGCAGCCGGAAGCGGTAATGATCACCGGGATTACCCCACAGATTGCCCGCGCCCGTGGGGTGCCGGAAGTGGAGTTCACCCGCCGCATTCATCAGCTGTTCAGCGAGCCAAACACCTGCGTGGTGGGGTACAACAACGTGCGTTTTGACGACGAAGTCAGCCGTAACCTGTTTTATCGCAACTTTTACGACCCTTACGCGTGGAGCTGGCAGCACGGTAACAGCCGCTGGGACCTGCTGGACGTGATGCGCGCCTGCTATGCCCTGCGCCCGGACGGGATTGCGTGGCCGGAAAATGAGGATGGCTTCCCCAGCTTCCGCCTTGAGCACCTGACCAAAGCCAACGGCGTGGCCCATGACAACGCCCATGATGCTATGTCGGACGTTTATGCCACCATTGCCATGGCCAGG
>Ga0308165_1000296_pt1 | contig 108413 bp, 95 predicted proteins | sample PhyWR2_FD_201032 | JGI IMG/M metagenome (GOLD analysis project Ga0308165, IMG submission 201032) | Phyllosphere microbial communities from UC Gill Tract Community Farm, Albany, California, United States - DLSLW.R2 | ecosystem: Host-associated > Plants > Phyllosphere > Unclassified | place: USA... | reverse complement strand
CAGGATCAAACTCTATAGTTCGATCTTGATTTTTTTGCTCTTTCGAGCTACTCATAAATTAAAGAATCAAAGTGAACTTCACTTCTTCTCTTCATGAGCGTTTGTAGTGCTATGCACTAGTTCCAAAAGAACTTGGCAGTTGCCTTCAAACGCCCACGCTTATCGGCTGTATATTTTTAAAGATCTGCAAGAAGTTTGACTTTCTTGCTGGACTCGCTGTGATCAGCTGAGCCTCGAATTCTACAACAGTTTTAAAGACCCTGTCAACTTTAAGTTTCTCGCTGCTGATTCAGTTGGGTAACTGTTTCAGCAGCTGAGCCTTGCATTGTAGCCCGGTTTTTCAACCGTTTTCCTCAACAAGAGCAACTTTTCCGCTTTGCTTTCAGCCTGCCGTTGCCGGCAGCGCTGTGTTTGAGGCGGAGTGCAAATGTAGCACAGCAAAAAACACGAAAAAGGTATTTTTCAACTTTTTGTCAGCTTTCCTGCTTGCGCCCTGCGGCGCAAGACAGGCGCCCTGACGGGCGCCTGCAGGGCCAGGCTCGCTCTGTAGGTTTTAGTGCGGCCGTCCATAATGCGCGCACCATGGCACTTATTACCTTAATCGACGCGCAACTGGCCTTTGGCCATGTAGCCCTGTTAGACCACGCACAGCTTTCGCTGGAAACCGGGGAGCGCATCGGACTGATTGGCCGCAACGGCGCCGGCAAGTCTTCCTTGCTGAAAATTCTTGGCGGACTGGCCAAGGCCGATGACGGCCTGATGCAGGTGCAGTCCGGCGTACGCATCTCCTATGTGGCGCAGGAGCCCGAACTGCTGCCCGAACACACGATTTTTGAATCGGCCTCGGCCGGAATCGCGCATGTGATCACGCTGCGCGACCGCTACTTGTCGGGCGACGAAGACGAGGATCTCGATGCCCTGCAGTCGCAGATCGAGGCCTACGATGCCTGGAACTGGGAGCAGCGCGTGGAAGAAACACTGCAGCGCCTGCACCTGGACCCGCAAGCCGTGGTCGGCACGCTGTCGGGCGGCACGAAAAAGCGCGTGGCCCTGGCCCAGGCGTTGGTCACCCGCCCCGATGTGCTGCTGCTTGACGAGCCGACCAACCACCTGGATCTGGACGCCATCGAATGGCTTGAAGGCCTGCTGGTGGATTTCAAGGGAAGCGTGATCACCATTACCCACGATCGCAGCTTTCTGGACAGCATTGCCACCCGCATCGTCGAGCTGGACCGCGGCACGCTGCGCTCCTACCCCGGCAATTTTGCGCAGTATGTGCTCCAGAAGGAAGAGCAGATGGCGCAGGAAGCGGTGATCAACGCCAAGGCCGACAAACTGCTGGCCCAGGAAGAAATCTGGATACGCAAGGGCGTGGAAGCGCGCCGCACGCGCAGCCAGAGCCGCATCGGCCGCCTCGAGGCCTTGCGCGACAACCGCAACAGCCGCCGGGAAAAGCTCGGCAGCGTGAACATGGACATTGCCTCGGGCAAGGGTGACGGCTACCAGGGCAAGATCGTTGCCGAGCTGCAGGATGTCAGCAAGTCCTTCGGCGACAAGCTGATCGTCAAGAACTTCACCGGCACCATCCTGCGCGGTGACAAGGTCGGCCTGATCGGCCCGAACGGCGCCGGCAAGACCACGCTGCTGCGCATGATACTGGGCAGCCTGCCCGCCGACAGCGGCAGCATACGCCAGGGCGGCAATCTGCAGATCGCCTACTTCGATCAGATGCGTCACGCGGTCGACCTGGACGCCACGCTCGAGGACTTCATCAGCCCCGGCAGCGAGTGGATCGAGATCGGCAACCAGCGCAAGCATGTCAAGAGCTACCTGAGCGACTTCCTGTTCTCGCCTGCGCGGGCGCGTTCACCCGTGCGCTCCCTGTCCGGCGGTGAACGCAACCGCTTGCTGCTGGCGCGGCTGTTTGCGCGTCCGGCCAATGTGCTGGTGCTTGACGAGCCGACCAACGATCTGGACATCGATACGCTTGACCTGCTCGAAGACCTGCTGGCCAACTATGACGGCACGGTGTTCCTGGTAAGCCATGACCGCACCTTCCTCGACAACGTGGTGACCAGCACCATTGCCTATGAAGGCGATGGTCTGTGGCGCGAATACGAAGGCGGCGTACAGGATTGGCTCGAGCAGTCGCGCCGCAGCAAGGCGCTGGCCGCCTCCCAGGCCAAGCAGGCTGCCAAGCAACCTGCGCCGGCACCGGCTGCGGCCGCAGCTGCCGCGCCGGCGCCGGCCCCCGCCAAGCGCAAGCTCAGCTACAAGGAGCAGCGCGAGCTCGAGCAGCTGCCCGAACAGATTGCCGCGCTGGAAACCGAGCAGAAGTCGATTCAGGGCGAACTGGCCGACGGCAGCATCTACGCCAGGGACGCAGCGCGCGCCGCCACGCTTGCCGCCCGCGACGCAGAGATCGACGAGCTGCTGATGGATGCCCTGGACCGCTGGTCCAAGCTGTCGGCCTGAGCGCACGCATACGTAAAAAAGGAGCCCAGGCTCCTTTTTTTACGTTACCTGCAAGCCTATGCCACTTGCGCTTCCCAGCCCACAGGCGTAGCCGCAGGAGTCTGTCTCAGTTCACAGCCTGTGAAACTGGCGTGCCCCAAGTCAGGGGCAGCGAGGAAGGGCTGTCTAGTCCACTGCGCACCGAGGGGGTCGCTCTCTTGCGTCCCTTGTTCAGGGGAAGCGCGGGGTGGCCCGGCCACGCAGTCGCTCAGGGGGTGCTCTCAGATTCTGTGATGCGCGTTGCCGCTGCGCAGCCGTGTGAGCATGGCCCCAGCAATCTGCGTCAACGGCAGCACTTCGTCGGCCGCGCCATGGGCAATGGCTTCGCGCGGCATGCCGAAAACGATGCAGCTGGCCTCGTCCTGCACATAGTTGTAGCTGCCGGCAAGTTTCATTTCCCGCATCGCGACCGCGCCGTCCGCGCCCATGCCGGTCAGCATCACGCCCACCGCATTTCTGCCCGCGCAGGCTGCGACCGAGCGGAACAGCACTTCGACCGACGGCTTGTGGCGATTGACCGGCGGGGTGTCATCGACCACGGCCACGTAGTTCGCGCCGCTGCGGTTGATCGAAAAGTGCTTGCCACCGGGCGCGATATAGGCGTGGCCGGGCAGTATGCGCTCGCCGTTCTCGGCTTCCTTGACCTTGATCTGGCACAGCGTGTTGAGCCGCGCGGCAAAGCTGGTGGTAAAGCCCGGCGGCATGTGCTGGGTGATCACGATGGCCGGGCAGTCGGCCGGCAGGTGGGTCAGCACTTCGCGTATGGCTTCGGTGCCGCCGGTGGACGCTCCGATGGCAATGATCTTCTCGGTCGACAGACGTCCAAGCATGGCCGCGGGCGCTGCAGCTGCCGGCAGGCCGGGGCGCGCGGACTGGCCGACGCCCTGGGGCGCAGCGCTGTTCGCGGCCAGCGTGCGGTGCACGCGTGCCACCGCCGCCACGCGAATCTTGTCGACGATCTCGGTGGCCAGGTCATTCAAGCCGTTGGCCACGCCCACGCGCGGCTTGGCGACGAAATCAACCGCCCCGAGTTCCAGCGCCTTCATGGTGACTTCGGCCCCGCGCTCGGTCAGCGTCGAGATCATCAGCACCGGCATCGGGCGCAGGCGCATCAGCCGCCCGAGAAAGTCAATGCCATCCATGCGGGGCATTTCCACATCCAGCGTGATCACGTCGGGATTCATCTCGCGAATCATCTCGCGCGCGATCAAGGGATCGTTGGCCGTGCCTATGCACTCCATGTCGGTCTGTCGATTGATGATCTCGGACAGAAGACTGCGCACCAGCGCAGAGTCGTCGACCACAATGACACGTGTTTTCCTGTTCATTCGCTCTGACCCTATTTAAAACAGATCGACTGAGCCGCCGGCCGTCGTCCGCGCCAAGGTGGCTGCACTGCCGCGCTGGGCCTCCTGCGCTACCAGGGTATCCGGGTGCGCATGGGCCAGGCGCTTGACCATGGCCTTGCCTGTGGCGGGAAAGTAGACCACCTTGCGGGGGTAGATATCGAGCACATCCTCGGAAACCAGAGGAATGCGCTCCGTCTGCAAATACTGCTTGACGAATTCGGTGTTGCGTTCGCCGACGTTCATTGTTGTGAAATTGTGCATGACCTGGCCGCCGCCGAAAATCTTGGCCTGCATGGTTTCGCGCCGCGCGCCGAGCTTGAGCATTTCGTTGATCAGCAACTCCATGGCGTACGAGCCGTAGCGCCCCGAGGAATCGCTCGAATCGCTGTCGGGCAGCATGAAGTGGTTCATGCCGCCGACATGCATGCGACTGTCCCAGAGGCAGGCCGCGATGCACGAGCCCAGCACGGTGACGATCGCCATGTTCTCGTTGGCGACGAAATACTCGCCCGGCAGCACCTTGACCGCGTTGTACTGAAAGTGCGGATCGAAATAGAAAAACGACGCCTGCCCGGGACGGCGCGCACGCGCGCGCAGTATCTCAAGCGACGAAGCCGGCGCGGGAGCCGCGGCCAGATCGCCGCGCAGCGGCGCGATGCGCGGCGCGCGGCGCCGATCGGCGCTGTCCACCCGGGAGCGTTCAGCGTCGTTCATAGACCGTCTTTCCACGCAGCGTGAACAGATCGCGCGACTCGCTGAAGTTCTCCGCGTGGCCCACGAACAGCATGCCCCCGGGCTTCATCACGCGATGAATGCGCTCGAGCACGCGACGCTGCGTGGCGGCGTCGAAGTAAATCATCACGTTGCGGCAGAACACCACATCAAACGGGTCGCGAAACGGCCAGTCGTCGCGGATCAAATTGACGCTGAGAAACTCGATCATCTGCTGCAGTTCGGGCTTGACCCGTGCCATGCCTGCATTGGACGCCTTGCCCTTGAGAAAAAAGCGCTGCAGCCGCTCGGGCGACAGCCCCTTGAGGTTCTCGGCGCGGTAGACACCGGCTGCGGCGGAAGCCAGCACGCGCGAGTCGATGTCGCTGGCCCAGAGCTTGAATGCCGCCTTGGCGCCCAGGGTTTCCAGCGCCGTCATGACGATTGAATACGGCTCTTCGCCCGTCGATGCGGCGTTGCACCACACGCGCCAGGGCGTGCCCGCAGGCTTGCTGCGCAGATGCGTGGTCAGTATCTCGAAATGGTGCGGCTCGCGGAAAAAAGCCGTGAGATTGGTGGTCAGCGCGTTGACGAATTCCTGCCATTCCGGGCCGTCGTGTTTCTCCAGCCAGGAAAGATAGTCGCGAAAGCTCGCATGGCCGGTTTCACGCAGCCGCCGCGACAGCCGGCTGTAGACCATGGCGTGCTTGCCGTCATGCAGGCTGATGCCCGCACGCTGGTAGATCAGCGCCTGTACACGGGCAAAGTCCGAGTCGGCCCAGACGAATTCGCGGCCCTGCATCAGCGGGCTGCCGGCGCTCTCCGACGGGTCCATGCCGGGTGCCGAGGGAAGGGTTGAGGTCTGGCGCATGGGTGCAATCATGAAAGCGCGCAGGCCCGCAGGCACTGGCGGCTGTGGTTGCGGATAAAGCTCACTCGGTGGCCACCAGCCCCATGTCATCGCTGGACATGAGTTTCTCGATGTCCAGCAGGATCAGCATGCGCTCGCCCACCGAGCCCAGACCGGTGATGCTGCCGCTGTCGATCGCGCTGTCGATATCGGGCGCGGAGCGGATTGCATCGGGGGCCAGTTCCATCACGTCGCTGACCGAGTCCACGACGATGCCGACCACGCGCTGATGCATGTTCAGGATGATCACCACGGTGAAGCTGTTGTATTCGGCCTGCGAGCAATTGAACTTCAGCCGCATGTCCACGATGGGCACGATGGTGCCGCGCAGATTGACCACGCCCTTGATGAAGGAGGGCGCATTGGCAATGCGCGTCGGCGGCTCGTAGCCACGGATTTCCTGCACCTTGAGGATATCGATGCCGTATTCCTCCTGGTCCAGGCGGAACGTCAGGTATTCACGCGCGGCCGTACCCTCGGCCATCTTGCCCATCACGCTCATGATTGATCTCTTTCTTGTTGGATAGCTGCCAGAGCCATGGGGCTCCGGCTTTCATGCAGGTTGCCTTGCCGCGGCATCAATAGCGCACGCGTCGCACCAGGCTGCCGGTGTCCAGGATCAGCGCCACGGTGCCATCGCCAAGAATGGTTGCGCCCGAGACGTTCGGCACCTTGCGGTAGTTCGACTCGAGGTTCTTCACCACGACCTGGTGCTGGCCCAGCAGTTCGTCGACCAGCAGCGCCACGCGGTTGCCGTCGGACTCGACGACCACCATGATGGCGTTGGGTGCGCTGCCATTGAGTCGCGGCACTTCGAAGATGCGCTCCAGCGCGATCACCGGCATGTATTCGTCGCGCACCTTGACCAGTTGCGAGCCCTGGGCCACGGTGTTGATGTCTTCGGCCTTGACCTGGAAGGACTCGACCACCGAAGACAGCGGCAGGATGTAGACCTCTTCGCCCACGGCCACCGACATGCCGTCCATGATCGCCAGCGTCAGCGGCAAACGCACCGCCACGCGCATGCCCACGCCCTGGGCCGACTCGATTTCCACCGAGCCGTTGAGCGCGGCAATATTGCGCTTGACCACATCCATGCCCACGCCGCGGCCCGAAACGTCGGTCACGACATCGGCGGTGGAGAAGCCGGGCGCGAAGATCAGCTGCCAGACATCGGCGTCGGCCATCTGGTCCGACACCTCGAGGCCGCGCTCGCGCGCCTTGGCAAGAATCTTTTCGCGGTTCATGCCGCGGCCGTCATCGCGCACCTCGATGACGATGGAGCTGCCCTGGTGGGAAGCCGCGAGCGTCAATGTGCCCTGCTCGCTCTTGCCCGCGGCCAGGCGCTCGGCGGGGGTTTCGATGCCGTGATCCACGCTGTTGCGCACCAGGTGCGTCAGCGGATCGGTGATCTTTTCCACCAATCCTTTATCGAGTTCAGTGGCTTCGCCCAGGGTCTGCAGATCGATTTTCTTGTCAAGCTTGCTGGCCAAATCGCGCAGCATGCGCGGAAAGCGGCTGAACACCGTGGACATCGGAATCATGCGTATCGACATGACCGACTCCTGCAGATCGCGGGTGTTGCGGTCCAGGTCGGCGAGGCCGGCCAGCAGCTGCTGGTTCACCGACGCCTCAAGGCCGCGGCTGGTCTGGGCCAGCATGGCCTGGGTGATCACCAGTTCGCCAACCAGATTGATCAGCTGGTCGACCTTGTTGACGGCCACGCGGATGCTGGTGGACTCCATCTGCGCCGGGCTTGCGGCCCTGGCCGTGGGCTTGGCAGCCGCGGATGCGTCGACCGCCTGGGGCTCGCCCGGTGCGCCGCTGAAAAATCCATAGGCCTCATGGGCCGGCGGATAGACCACGGCCTGCGCAACCATGTCGAGCGGGGCCGGCGCGGGCTCCACGGGAGCCGGTGCCGCCGCGCCCGCCACGGCAGAGATCTGCACCTGCTCCTTGGAGACATGGAATGCAAACAGATCCAGCAGGTCGTCGTCGGTCGATGTCGTGCTGACGCTGAACAGGCGACAGCCCGCATCGGCGCAGGGCAGATCCTCGATGCTTCCCAGGCCGGGAATATCGCGGAACAGTTCCTTGATTGAATCGGCGAGGTCCACGCGCTCCAGCGGCCCGATGCGGATCTGCAGGGCGCGCGCGCCATCGGCGGCGGCGGGTGCCGGGGCCGGCGCGGGTGCCGGGGCCGGCGCGGGTGCCGGAGCCGGTGGCGGCGCCATCACGGGCGGGGTGGCGGGCACGAACACTTCGGCGGCCGCAGCCGCGGCAGCCGGCGCCGCGGTTTGCCCGGCGCCCGCGGCCAGTTCGCTGATGCGCCGCACCAGATCGATGGTCGAGATGGCTTCGCCCACGCCGCCCGCCTGGTGGCGCGCAAGCAGACTGCGCGAGGCGTCGGCCGACTCGAGCAGCACATCGACCATCTGCGGAATCGGCGTGATTTCATGGCGGCGCAGCCGGTCAAGCAGCGACTCCATCTTGTGGGTCAGTTCAGCGACATCGGCAAAACCGAAAGTCGCCGAGCCGCCCTTGATCGAGTGGGCGCAACGGAAAATGCCGTTGAGCTCTTCCTCGTCGGCCGCTGACAGATCCAGATTGAGCAGCATCTGCTCCATCTGGTCGAGGTTCTCACCCGCCTCTTCAAAAAAGATCTGATAGAACTGGGTCAGATCGAAATCCGCGCCTGAGTCGTGCTGTGTATCCGCCATCTGGTTTCCTGTATTCCGTGGATCGTCCGCGCCAGCGATGCTCAGCGAATGACTTTTTGTATGACTTCGATCAGTCGATTGGGATCGAAAGGCTTGACCAGCCAGCCGGTGGCGCCCGCAGCGCGGCCCGCCTGCTTCATCTGGTCGCTGGACTCGGTGGTGAGAATCAAAATCGGGGTGTTCTTGAAGCGCGGCAACTCGCGCAACTGGCGCGTCAGGCCGATTCCGTCGAGATTGGGCATGTTCTGGTCGGCAAGCACCAGATCAATCTGCTGCGCCTGTGCCTTGGCCAAGGCATCCAGACCATCCACCGCTTCCACCACGTGGTAGCCAGCTCCCGAAAGGGTGAAGGCCACCATCTTGCGCATGGAAGGGGAATCATCTACGGCCAGAATTGAACGCATGTAACGAACTTTCAAATAGGGGGCGTGAAGCGCAAGGATGTCAAAACAGTTCCACCGAACCGGCATCCATCTCGCTCTGGGTCACGGGGTTGGGGCGCTGGGGGGCCATCGCGGCGAGCGGTGCACTCACTTCGTCCTCGTCCTGCCCCATGGTCTCATTTGCCAGGCGAAATGCACAGGCTTGCAGCACCCGCGTGGTGTGGCTTATCAATTGGCTTGCGAGGTCGTGAAACTGCAATTCGGTCACTGCCAAACGCAGGACCTGGCGTGCGGCCCCAAGCTGGCCGGTTTGATCGACGCCCGAGGGATCGAGCAAGGCATTGGCCTCGTCAAAACGGGTAATCAAATTGTCGGTCGCATGGTTGAGCAGGCCTTCTAGGCGATGGAGGTCGTGCATCACCACCAGCAGCGAGTCCTGTATGTCGGCCGCCACCATGACTGGCAGTTGGACCGCAGGCTGCACCGACCCTGTTAGCGTTGACTGCATTGTTTTTCCAGCATCCTGCTCGGATGCAAATGCTTCATAAACCACGCTGGCCACGCCAGAGTGAACCCATCGACCGCCCTCATGCCTTAGCACGAGGCCAGCGGCACACGACTGGAGGGGCGCAATGAATCACGCCCTACCCCGGCCTAGCAAACATAAGCTTACCGGTGTGTTCCAAGATGTATCCTATGATAGCGCCCCTATGGCCATTGAAAGCCCAGATCAACCCCTGCAAATCCTCCATATCGAGGATTCACCCGCGGACCAAGGCCTTGCCCGCATCATTTTGCGGCGCGCCGGGCTGGCCTGCGAGATCCAGACCGTGGAGACGCTGGAGGCGCTGCGCCTGGCACTGCAGGCCCAGGTATTCGACCTGATCCTCGCGGACTATCATCTGCCGGGCTTCACGGCGCTGGACGCCTGGGCGCTGGTCGCGCCACTGGCCCAGCGCCCGCCGTTCGTGCTGCTGTCAGGCGCCATAGGCGAGGCCGCGGCAGTCGACGTGATGCGCCTGGGAATGACCGATTTCCTGCGCAAGGAAGACATCGCACGACTGCCCCAGGTGCTCACGCGCGCCATGGAAGTGCATGAAGCGCGCCGCGCCAAGAAGCAGGCCATGACCGAACTCGCGCAGTCGCAGCAGCGCCTGGCCGAGCTGACCGACCATCTGCAGTCGTCCATCGAGCAAGAGCGGGCATCGATTGCGCGCGAAATACACGACGACATCGGCGGATCGCTGACCTCCGTCAAGTTCGACCTGGCCTGGATCACGCGCAACACCCCTGCCGACCAGCCGCTGCATGCGCACGCGCTCTCGGCGCTTGAAATGCTGCAGCTCGCGCTGGGCGCAAGCCAGCGCATCATGATGAATCTGCGCCCGCCGGTGCTCGACCAGGGTCTGGTGGCTGCCGTGCAGTGGCTGGCCGAAGGCTTCGAGCGGCGCACGGGCGTCACGGTGCAGATGCGCACCAGCAGCGCGCAAATTGCGGCATCGCCCGAAATCCAGCTGGTGGCCTACCGCTGCGCGCAGGAGGCCATGACCAATATCGGAAAATACGCCCAGGCCAGCCGGGTGGAAATCGACCTGTCGGACTGCGAAGGCTTTCTGACGCTCGAGGTGACGGACAATGGCTGCGGCATGACCGCCGAGCAGCGCGAGAAACCCCGCTCCTTTGGCTTGCGCGGGCTGCAGGAACGCGCGCGCACCGTCGGCGGCTGGCTCGATGTCAGCAGCCAGCCGGGCCGGGGAACATCCATCATTGTTTCCATACCTTTGCCGGCGCACTAACATTCACGCTGAATTCATACTGGGAGAGCTTCATTGATTCATGTGGTAATTTGCGATGACCATGCGATCTTGCGCCGGGGCATACGCGATACCCTGACGGAAGCTCCCGACATCACGGTCACAGCCGAGGCATCGGGCTACTCGGAGCTGCGCGAGGTGCTGCGCACCGCGACCTGCGATGTGCTGCTGCTCGATCTCAACATGCCGGGGCGCAGCGGCCTCGAGGTGCTGGCCAGCCTGCGCGAGACGCATTCGACCATCAAGGTGCTGGTGGTTTCGATGTATCCCGAGGACCAGTACGCGCTGCGCTGCCTCAAGGCCGGCGCGCAAGGCTATGCCAACAAGGCGGGCGACCCGGTGGTGCTGATCGACGCGGTGCGCGTGGTCATGCAGGGCCGCAAATACCTCACCGCCGAAGTCGCCCAGATGCTTGCCGAAAGCCTGTCGCAGCCGCTGGTCGAAGTCCCGCACGAGAGCCTGTCGGAGCGCGAACTGCAGACGCTGCTGAAAATCGCCTCCGGCAAGCGCCTGACCGACATTGCCGAGGAACTGATGCTCAGCCCCAAGACCGTGAGCGTCTACCGTGCGCGCGTGCTCGAGAAGCTGCAGTTGAGCAACAACGCCGAACTCACGGTGTACGCGATCCGCAACCAGCTGGTCTGACACGGCGGCCGGAACCTTTGCGGCAAGTGACGGTACTCACGGTAAATCCGCGAGAACTTTCAAACCATGCCCATTGCCCAACCGCCCGCCCATTCGATCACCATCCGGCGCAGCTTTCTCCATGCGGCCCCACCGCAGGCAGTGGTGGCCGAGCCGTCCACGGATGGCGCGCGCAACGGGCCGCCATCGAGGCAGGAGGCCATCGACGCCTACCACCAAGGCATCGACACCCTGAACCAGGTTCTGGACATGGACGACCAGGCGCATGCCGCGCTGCGCTGGAAGCTGCGGCAGTTTCTGAATTTCGTCACCGATGGAATCAGGGACAGCTTCATGACCGACGTGCGCGACCACTTCATGACCCAGACCCAGCTCGATTTCAACCGATTCTGCGGCCTGGCGCAGCAGCCGGACATTCCCCTCGATGCGCGCCGGCAGGCCATACTGAACCTGGCCGAGGGCATGGCGGTCTGCGCGCCCGGCATGGCCCAGCACATCGAAACCGCGACGCGGGAGTTGCAGGCGCTGACCAGCGTGGCGCAGAATTTCGGCCATCGAATGACCAGCGCCATAGAGCACCACATCCTGGACTTCATGCGCCAGCAAGCTGTGTGCAAGCACGCGGGCAACGAAATCCACTATGTGGCGGCGTTCTTCAACCAGGTTGCGCACAAGTTCGGCCTGCCCCCGCGCACGGACGCCTTGATACCCAAGGATCTGGCACAAGCGCTGCTTGACGCCGGCGCCCGCCATGTGCTTGATGCCAATCCGGTCGAGCACGTCATCACGCAGATGGCCGACGACTACCTCGCACGCATCGCGGCGTTCCATGCTTCGCAGCAGCAAAAAGCGCACGCGGATTCCATCGATCTGCACACCCTGGGCATGCTGCAACAGAAGTTCCAGAGTGATCTCAAGCCGCAACTGGACAGTCTGTTCGGGCCGGTGGACGATGGTCTCGTATTCCATGCCAGCGCTCACAGCGAAGACGAGCGCTACTGGCTGACCAGCGACACCACGCTGATCGCCCGGGCCATAGCGCGCAATCTGCGCGCGGCCGACGTCGTCGCGTTCAGGTCGTCCTATGTGATTGGCGTGCCAGGCGAGGGACTCAAGCTCAAGCAACTCGGTGAAGGCCTGTTCTATGTGAGTGAAACCCACATAAGCGCGGGCGAAGACGCGAAGGAGCGCAATGTCCACCAGCATCAGACGCTGGACCGGTTCGTGCTCGAAGACCTGCACCGTGGCCGGAAACTGCTCGATCAGCTCGATCAGATGGCGCTGGCGGCTCCCTCGATGGCGACGGCCAAGGCGGCGCAGCAAGACTTCTGGAACAAGATGCCCCGTTCGCTCTACCGCGAAATGAAGGATGCACCCGGTCCGCCCGAGTCTGTTTGGATATTCAGGCAGACCATGGCATTGCTCGATTCGGACGGCGCCAGAAACCGCTTTGCGCTCGCACTGCTGGAACAGGCGGCTGTGGGCGATCAGCCGCAGATCGGCAAAGTGATCTTCGACCAGCTGAACCCCAAGCAGTTTGCGGCGGACGACAAGCAATGCTGCGCCGCAATGATACTTGCACTGCAGCAAGGGAACGAAAAGTTTGCCCTGGCTCTCTCCAACGAGATGGACTGCGCTTTGTATTCGGTTCAGGACAAGGAAGGCTATACATTGCTGATGCATGCGCTGGAATGCGACCAGTCCGAAGCCGCTTCCTTGTTCGTTCAGAAAATGAGCCAGGAGCAGCTCAGCCTTCAGGAGATCGATGGTCACACCGCGCTGATGGGCGCGCTGATCAAGGCCCAGACCGGACTCGCCGCCAAGATCATCGACCAGCTGGACGCGCATCAACTCCACCTGCAGAACGCCGACGGCAACAACGCGCTGATGCTGGCGTTGCTGAACGGACAGACCGAAGGCGCCAAGAACATCATCGACAAATCGCAGCGCAAGCAGCTACTGCTGCGCAACCAGGACGGCCAGACGGCACGCGATATCGCAGTGCGCTGCGGCGAAGAGCAAATCGCCCAGTTCCTGAAGGAGAAGTCGAGCCGCTGGCTGTCGTGGCTCTATCGGAGCTGACAAGCTCCCAGGGCATTGCAAGGCGCAGTACGAACGACAGGCCCTAGATCTGTACGCCGAAAATATCCATCGCGCGCTGCAGCAGCGCCATCAGCGGCTGCTCCAGCATGGGCAGCGTGGCGACGATGCCGATCAGGCCCACCGTGAGCGTGACCGGGAAGCCCACGGCGTAGATGTTCATCTGCGGCGCGACGCGCGAGATGATGCCCAGCGCCAGATTGACGAACAGCAGCATGGCAATCATCGGCAGCGCAATCCAGAAGGCGCTGGCAAACACCGCACCGCCCATTTCATAGATGCGCATCTGGGCCAGCGACTCCATGAAATTGCCGTCGACCGGGAAGGCATCGAAGCTCTTGACGACGGCCATCAGCAGCAGCAGATGGCCGTTGATGACGATGAACATCAAGGTGCCGATCTGCACGAAGAAGCGCGAAATCGCGCTGATCTGGGCATTGCTGGCGGGGTCGAAGAAAGAGGCGAAATTCAAGCCCATCTGCAGGCCGATCAGCTCGCCGGCGACTTCGAGCGCGGCAAACACCAGGCGCACGGCAAAGCCGATCGACAGGCCGACAACAATCTGCTGCACCAGCGTGCCCAGCGCCGCCGACGAATTGACGCTGACCACCGGCTGGCCGACCAGCGTGGCCTGGGCGCAGACCGCGACCAGGAACGCCAGCCCGATCTTGGCGCGCATGGGAATGGAGCGCTGCGAGAACACCGGCGCCGCGGTGAACAGCGCCAGCACGCGCACGAAAGGCCACAAAATGGGCGACATCCAGGCGACGATCTGGGCTTCGCTGAAAGTAATCACGGGCGATGCAGGAAAAAACGCAAGCAGCAGGGCGCGAGCGCCCTAGCCCAGCGCCGCGGGAATGGACTCAATGGTGCGCCGGATGAAATCCACCAGCGTGCTGAGCATCCACGGGCCGGCAATCGCAAACACGGCCACCGCGGCCAGCAGCTTGGGCACGAACGCCAGCGTGGCTTCATGCACCTGGGTGACTGCCTGGAAAATACTCACCAGCAGGCCCACGGCCATCACCACGCCGAGCACCGGCAGCGAAATCATCAGCAGCAACATCAAGGCGTCGCGACCGAAGGTCAATACCATCTGCGAAGTCATGGGGTGTCCTAGGTCGCAAAGCTCGCGGCCAGCGAGCCTATGAGCAGGTTCCAGCCGTCGGCAAGCACGAACAGCATCATCTTGAACGGCAGCGCCACGAGCACCGGCGACAGCATCATCATGCCCAACGACATCAGGATGCTCGAGACCACCATGTCGATGACCAGGAACGGAATGAAGATCATGAAGCCGATCTGAAACGCAGTCTTGAGTTCACTGGTCACGAAGGCCGGCACCAGCACGCGCAGCGGAGCGGTTTCGGCCGTCACGCCGGATTCAAGCTTGGCAAGGCGGGCAAACAGCGCGAAATCGGACTGGCGCGTCTGCTTGAGCATGAAATCGCGCATCGGTGCTTCGGCCTTGCCCACGGCGTCCTCAAAGCTCATGGTGTTCGCGGTGTAGGGCAAGTAGGCCTCCTTGTACACCCGGTCCAGCGTCGGGCCCATCACGAACATCGTGAGAAACAGCGACAGGCCGACAATCACCTGGTTGGGCGGCGCCGACTGGGTGCCCAGTGCCTGGCGCAGCAGCGACAGCACGATCACGATGCGCGTGAAGCCGGTCATCATCAACAGGATGGCCGGCAGGAACGACAGCGCCGTGAAGAACAGCAGCGTCTGGATGGGAACGGAAAAGCTGGTGCCGCCGCCCGAGCCGACCAGCAGCGGCAGCGTGCCGCCCGCGCCGGGCGCGGACTGCGCCAGCGCCGCGGCGGGCAGCACGGCCGCGGCAAACAGCGCCGTCGCGGCCAGGCCACGCAGCGCAGATGGCTTATTCAACATGGGGAGCCTTGTCTGCAGGGCCGGTCGCCTTGGCGGCGGCCATGGCCTGGAAAAATGTGGCGACATCTGCTGCGGCCGCGGGCACGGTGGCAGAAGCGCCTGGAGTCAGTACATGCAGGCAGTTGATCTGCTGCGCGGTCACGCCCAGCACCAGCCGGGTCTTGTGCGCGCCTTCGCCGACTTCGACCGTGACCACGCGCTGGTGCGCGCCAACCGCCACCGCCGACAGCACACGCGTGCTGACGTCGCCGCCGCGCGCCATGGCCTGGCGCTGCTGCAGGCGCTTGACCAGCCAGGGCAGCGCGGCAACGATGGCCACGAAGGCCAGCACCGCGAGCAGCGTCTGGGACAGGCTGCCGCTATCCACGGCTGACACGGCGCAGTCGCTCCGAGGGTGTCACCACATCGGTCAGTCGAATACCGAACTTGTCGTTCACCACCACCACCTCGCCCTGGGCGATCAGGTAGCCGTTGACCAGCACGTCCATGGGCTCGCCGGCCAGTGCATCGAGTTCGACCACCGAGCCCTGGGCCAGTTGCAGGATGTACTTGATCGGCACCTTGGTGCGACCCAGCTCCACGGACAGCTGGACCGGAATGTCGAGCACCATGTTGATGTCGTTGACCGGCACGTCGCCACCCGCGAATCCGGGACGCGTGGGCTCGCCGCTCAGCGGCCCGCCCTGCTCCACGTCCACGGTCTTGTCGCGCTCGTTTTGCTCCTGCAGGGCTTCGGCCCAACCGGAGAAAGCGTCATCGCCGGATGCATCGGTGGTGTTGTCATTTGCCATGTTTCTCTCCCATCCAATTCGCATCCGCGCCGCGCAGGCACTGCTCGATGCGGATTGCGTATTTGTCGTTGTGCGTGCCGTACTGGCACTCGAAAACCGGAACCCCGCCTATCGAGGCACGAATGCGCGGTTCGCGGTCAAGTTCGATGAAATCGCCGGCCTTCATGGCCAGCAGCTGTTCGACGGTGGCATCGGCGCGCGCCAGCTCGGCCACCAGCGTCACTTCGGCCGCCTGGATTTCGCGCGTCAGCACCTTGACCCAGCGGCGATCGACTTCGATTGAATCGCCCTGCGTAGAGGAATACAGCACGTCGCGGATAGGCTCGAGCGTCGCGTAGGGCATGCAGATATGAATCGCGCCCGAGATGTCGCCGATTTCCAGCTGAAACGCCGTGGAGACGACGATTTCACTGGGCGTGGCGATGTTCGCGAACTGCGGCTGCATTTCCGAGCGCTGGTAACCCAGCTCCAGCGGATAGATGCCGTGCCAGGCCTTGCGGTATTCCTCGCAGATCACATCGACCAGGCGGTTGATCACGCGCTGCTCGGTGTGCGAGAAGTCGCGACCTTCGATGCGCGTCTGCAGCCGGCCTGTGCCGCCGTAGAGCGTGTCGATCACACCAAACACCAGCGACGGGTCGCAGACCACGAGGCCGTTGCCGCGCAGCGGGCGAATCGCCACGATGTTGAAATTGGTGGGCACCGCCAGGTCGCGCAGGAAAGCGCTGTAGCGTTGCACTGCCACCGTGCCCACCGAGACTTCGGGGCTGCGGCGGATGAAGTTGAACAAGCCGATGCGGAAGTTGCGCGCAAACCGTTCGTTGACGATTTCCATCGTGGGCATGCGCCCACGCACAATGCGTTCCTGGCTCGAGATGTCGTAGTTGCGGACTGAACCCGCCTCGACCTCTTCGATCGTCGACTTCTGGCTCTCTCCGGTCACGCCCTCCAAAAGGGCATCGACTTCTTCCTGGGAGAGAAATGAATCACTCATGGCAAGTCCCCTGGTGGTTCACTGAATGATGAAGCTGGAGAACAGCACGCGGCGCACGGCATTTTGCTGCTGGCGACGGCGGGGGCGCTCTTCCTCATCGGCCGATTCCTCGTCCGCCTGCGCACGCGCTGCCGGTGCTGCGCCCAGGCCCAGCGGACGGCTGACTTCCTCGCGGATATCGGCGGCGAGTTTTTCCTTGCCTTCGCGCACCAGCAATTCTTCCGAAGAGCGCTGCGAGACCAGCATCAGCACGCCGCTGCGTATGCTGGGCAGGTATTGCTTGACCAGGCTGGCGGTCTTGTCGTCCTGCAGCTCCAGCGTGATGCCCAGCTGCACAAAGCGGTCGCCGCCGGGATCGGCAAGGTTGACGACCATGTTTTCCAGCGGCAGGAACGTCGGCACGACAACGGCGGCGGGCGCGCTCGCGTGTTCCTCACCTTCCTGATTGCGGGAATTGAGGAACAGGAAAGCGGCCGCGGCCAGGACGATCAGCACCACGACAATGGCGCCAATCAGGACCAGCTTGCTCTTGGCGGGTTCCTTGGCGGGGGCTGCTGCTGCGGGGGGTTTGGCGGACACGTTGGGTTTCCTTGCTGTAGAAAAGCCGCCCGGCACAGACGCAGGTTCGGCTCACTGATAGCACCCATTATTCCGTCTTCAGCGCCAGCGCATGGGCTGAATAGAGGACCGAAACCCCGGCTTTCCTGCGGCTTGGAGACGCTTACACAAACAGATCGACGCTGCGCGAGGCGTCGGGGCGCGCGCGCAGATCGGCGGAGACGACGGCGGTCTGGCGCTGGCCTTCATCGCCGCGGCCGCTGGCCTGGCGGCCCGAAGAATCCTGGCGCGCGGATGCGCCCTGCCCGCCTGCATTGCCGCTTTGCACCGTGACGCTGGCCAGGCTCAGGCCTTGCTGCTCGAGCATTTCGCGCAGTTGCGCAGTGCCGGCGTCAAGCATGTCGCGCGTCTGCTGTTCATTGCTGCGGAACGTGACATGGGCTTCGCTGCCGGTGATCGTTACCTGCACCTGGACCGGCCGGCCCTGGCGGTCGATGGTCATTTCCGCGCGCTGGGTCTTTTGCTGCACCCAGAACGCCACCTGCTGCGACAGCTGGTCGGCCCAGTTGTCGTCGGGCTGCGCCAGCCCTGCGTCGGCCACGGCGGTATCGGTCGCTGCCGCATCGATGCTGCCGGCCTCGGCCTGGGCCGAGCCGCCGGCGCCCACGGCGGACGCCGAGCCGTCCGACGCGGCGCCCGACGCAGCGGCGCCCGCGGCCGGAGCCGCGCCGCCGGCGGCGGTCGGGACCGGCGCAAGCGCGCCGGCCCAGGGTGTGGCTTCGGTATCCATGCGCGCCAGCAGCGCGGCCAGCCCATGGGGCTGGGCGGCACGCTCGGACGGGTTGAGCGACAGCGTGCTCGGTTGCGACGCGGTGCCGGCGACATCGGCAACAGCCAGGACCTCGCCGGCGGCAAGCTGCGCGCCACCTCTGGCAGGATCGGTCGCCAGCGCCGCGGCCGGCAGATTCGTGGCGTAGGCGGCGCGATCGCCCCCCATGGGCAAGGCCACCTGGCGCGCGCTGCCAGCGGTGTCGCCAACGCCCAGGCTGCGGCCATCCCGCAGCGCGGCGTCGGCCGCGCCGTCAATGCGCGCCGTCTGCCCTATCAGGGTGGACAAGGAAAAAGCACCGGCTTCGGCCTGCCACTCGCTGGTCGGCAGCGGGTCGGCAGCCGGCGCAGCGGCGGGCTGCTCGGTGCCCGCCAGTGCGGCGGCGGCGGGGGCGGCGGCCGGCAGCGCGGTGGCGGCAGCCGGCTCGGCGGGCGGCTGCGCCCCGGGGCGCAGCTCGGCAGCCAGCCATTCGGGCAGCAGCTCGCCGCGGGTCAGGGGATCTTCCAGCTCGCCGGCAACGGCGTTTGGCAAGGCAGGCGCGGGCGTTTCGGCCGTGCCCGCCATTTCGGTCATATCGGCCAGCAACAGCGAGAAGCCGCCCTTGGCGTCGAGCGCATCGGTGCCTGCCGCCTGGCGTGCACCGGCATTGCGTGCCGCGGCGTTCACGGGCGCGGGGCTGCTGGAGGTACGGATCGCGGTCTTTTCCATGTTCATGCTTCCTGGAACTGCATTCCAAAGGTGCGGCCGATGAATTGCAGCGCGGCGCGCTCGTCGGTCTGTTTCTGTTCGCGGCGCATCTGCGCCAGGGAAATGTCGCGCTGGCGCGCGGCCACCACCTTCTGCAGGCTGGTCAGGCGCAGCTCGCAGGCCATCAGCGCCTTTTGCGCGGCTTCCAGGCGTATGGCCTGGTCCTTGATGACCTTGGTCTGCAGGCCGCTGGCGTGGGCCAGGCGCTCCATGAACTGGTACTGGTGGTACATCACTTCGGGCTGCACGGCCTGGTTTTCATGCGCTCCCCAGCGCTGCTGCATCTGCGCCGCATAGTCCTGCAGCTGGTCCATCTGCATCTGCGCGGCCTGGCAGGCCTGGACGCGCGCCTGCAACGCCTGGCGCGCCTCATCGCGCTTGCGCATGGCTGCCTCGATCGCCACCATCAGTGCATTCAAAGACGACATTCCAGCCCTTCGCGTTATTGACCGAGGAGTGCCGCCATGCCCGAGATGCTCTCGTCCATGGTCGCGGCTTCAAACATGTTCTGCTGCAGGAAGCTGGCCATTGCGGGCTGCAGCTTCACGGCTTCATCGATCTGCGGGTCGGACCCCGCCACATAGGCGCCGACCTGGATCAGATCGCGGCTCTTCTGGTAGCGCGAATAGACCGCTCGGAAGCGCCGGGCCAGCTCGAAGTGCTCGCGTGCCACCACGTTGTGCATCACGCGCGAGGCCGACTGCTCGATGTCGATTGCCGGGAAATGCCCGGTTTCGGCCAGCGCCCGCGACAGCACGATGTGGCCGTCGAGAATGGCGCGCGCCGCGTCGGCAATCGGGTCCTGCTGGTCGTCGCCTTCGGACAGCACGGTGTAGAAAGCGGTGATCGAGCCCACGCCGTTGAGGCCGTTGCCGCTGCGCTCGACCAGCTGCGGCAGCTTGGCAAAGCACGATGGCGGATAGCCCTTGGTGGCCGGCGGCTCGCCAATGGCCAGTGCGATCTCGCGCTGGGCCATGGCATAGCGCGTGAGCGAATCCATCAGCAGCAGCACATGCTGACCCTTGTCGCGGAAATGCTCGGCAATGGCCGTCGCATAGGCCGCGCCCTGCATGCGCAGCAGCGGCGGCGCATCGGCCGGGGCGGCCACCACCACGGCGCGGCCGCGGTCCTCGGCGCCCAGGATGTCCTCGACGAATTCCTTGACTTCACGGCCGCGCTCGCCGATCAAGCCGACGACGATCACATCGGCCTTGGTGTAGCGCGCCATCATGCCCAGCAGCACGCTCTTGCCCACGCCCGAGCCCGCAAACAGTCCCAGGCGCTGGCCGCGGCCCACGCTCAGCAGCGCATTCAATGCGCGCACGCCGGTGTCCAGCGGCTCGCGTACCGGGTCGCGGTCCATGGCATTGATCTGGCGCCTGTCCATGGGCTCGGCCGTGACATCGATCACCGGGCCGCCATGGTCCAGCGGAATGCCTTGCGAATCCACCACGCGGCCGAGCAGGCCGTCGCCCATGGGCAGGCGCAGCATGCCTGTGGCCAAGGATACGTCGGCCACAGGCTCGCCAAAGCGCGGCATGGGCACGAAGGCCGGAGCCGGTGTGACCACCGCGCCGCTCGACAGGCCCTGAATGTCGCCCGCAGGCATCAGAAAAGCTTTTTCGCCGGAGAAGCCGACCACCTCGGCCAGCACCGGCGCCTGGTGGGGCATCTGCACATGGCATTGCGCGCCCACGGGCACGCGCAGGCCGGAAGCCTCGAGCACCAGTCCCGTGAGACGGCTCAGCGTGCCACGGCTTTCAAGGGCCACGGGCTGGGCGTAGCGCGCACGCGCGCCCGCCATGAAATCACGCCATGGCGCGAGCGCGGAGTCATTCGGCATGGCCGCCCTCGTACCAGGAAGACACCAGGCCCAGCGCGGCCACGGCACGGCGCCAGCGGCTGTCGAGGCCGGCCTCGATCACCGCGCCGCCCGAATCGACGCGCACATCGCCCGCGTGCACCGATGCATCGGCCAGCCACTGCACCTTGCCGGCGGCGCCATGCTCGGCGCGCAGCGGCGCATCCAGCACTTCCCAGTCGACAGGGTTGAGGCGCACCGTCACGGCGCGGCCTTCGGTGACCAGCATGTCAAGCGCCTCGCGCACCACGGGCAACAAGGCCTCGGGCTTGCAGGCCAGTTCCTGGCGCACCACCTGGCGCGCGATGTCGCAGGCCAGTTGCAGCACTTCGGAAGCCATGTTCTGTTCCAGCGCCTGCAGGCTGTCTTCGCACTTCTCGACCAGCCCCTGCAGGCGCTGCGCGGTTTCGCGGCCCGCACCCGAGGTGTAGCTGTCCATGCGTTGCTGCCACTCGTTGGTGGCTTCGGCGCGGCCCTGGGCCAGGCCCTGGGCGCGGCCTTCGGCACGGGCCTGTTCGCGCGCCTCCTGCAGCAGGGCCTCGATCTCGGCGGCGTCCTGCTGCGACTGGGGCGCGGGCGTGGCCGCGGGCGCGTCCACGACAGCCATTTCCATGTCCAGGCGCTGACCCATGCCGCTGTCATGCGGCAGCTTGGGCACCAGGCCGGCGTCGCCGACCGCACCGAAGCGCCACTGCACCACGGCGCCAGCGTCGATTTCCTCGCTGGGGATGAAGCGCGAATTCATTCCGTTAGACATAGCTGTCTTCGGCTGCGCCGCCTATGGTGATCTGGCCTTCTTCGGCAAGGCGGCGCACCACCTTGAGAATTTCCTTTTGCTGCGCTTCGACTTCGGACAGGCGCATCGGGCCGCGCGACTCGAGATCCTCGCGCAGGGCTTCGGCAGCGCGCATCGACATGTTGGCGAGAATCTTGTCGCGCACTTCCATGGTCCCGCCCTTGAGCGCGACAATCAATGTCTCGGACGCCACTTCGCGCAGCACCAGCTGCAGCGAACGGTCGTCGAGCTTGACCAGATCGTCGAACACGAACATCTTGTCCATGATCTTCTGCGCCAGATCGACGTCGTAGTTGCGGATGGTGTCGAGCACCGCCACATCGGCGTTGCCGCCAAGCTGGTTGATCATTTCTGCCGCGGTCTTGACGCCGCCCAGCGACGTCTTGCGGATCTTGTCACCGCCCGCAAGCACCTTGAACAGCACTTCGTTGAGGTCCTTGAGCGCCGTCGGCTGAATGCCTTCGAGCGTGGCCACGCGCAGCACCACCTCGCTGCGAAAGCGCTCGGGCAACTGCATCAGCACCGCGGCCGACTGCTCGTACTCCAGGTGAACCAGGATCGCGGCAACGATCTGCGGGTGCTCGCCGCGCAGCAGCTCGGCAACCGACAGCGGGTCCATCCACTTGAGACTTTCAATCCCCGAGACGTCACCGCCCTGCAGTATGCGGTCGATCAGCAGCGATGCCTTGTCTTCGCCAAGCGCGCGGCGCAGCACCGAGCGCACATAGTCGCTGGCATCGTTGACCAGCAGACTCTGCGCCGCGGCATCGTCGGTGAAACGGTTGATCACGAAGTCGACTTTCTCGCGCGAAACGCCGCGCATGCGCGCAATCGTTTCGCCGAGCTTCTGTACTTCTTTGGGCGACAGGTGCTTGAACACCTCGGCCGCCTCTTCCTCGCCAAGAGACATCAGCAAGATGGCGGCGTCGTTGAGGCCTCGTTCATCCATAGGAAACTTCGTCCAGGTGTGGGTTCGATCAGCTTTCGCCGTTCACCCAGGTTTTCACAATATTCGCCACGGCGATCGGGTTCTGCTTGGTCAGCTGGCGTGCCTGCTCCAGGCGCACCTGGCTTTCCGTCGGTGTGAGGTCTTCGACCGGGCCGCCCAGCAGCGGCGGACGCTCGGGGCTGTCCGCTTCGATGGCATCGAGCTGCGAGCCCTTGGCATCTTCCGCGCGGCTCTTGAGCATGGGGCGCAATAGGCCCAGGATCAGGATTGCGCCAAACAGCGCCAGACCCAGCGGCCAGCCCAGCGTGCGCGCCAGCTCGATGACTTCGGGCTGCTTCCACAGGGGCAGCTCGACAACCGGCACGCTGTCGTCGCGGAACTGCGCATTCATCAGGTTGACCGAGTCGCCGCGCTCCTGGCTGAAACCTATGGTTTCGCGCACCAGCGCCAGCATCTTGGCCTGCTGCTCGGCCGACAGGGCCTGCTGCACCGGCGCCTGGCCGGGCTCGCCCATCACGGGCTGGTAGTTGACAACCACGGCGGCCGTCAGGCGCTTGATCGCGCCGGTGCTGCTGCGCGTCACGCGCACCGTCTTGTCGACTTCGTAATTCGTCAGCGATTCACGCTTGCCGCCGGCCACAGCGCCCTGGCCATTGGCCGCGGTGGGTGCGGGGTTGGCGCCATTGACAGGCGCGGCCGCGGCCACGGGTGGCTGGTTGCTGGTCGCGCCGGGAACGCCCGTGGGCTGCGCCGGCTGCTGCACGCCCGAGCTTTCAACCACCTGCTGGCTGCGCACCGCGCTGCTTTCAGGACCCTGGTTGGGGCGGTGCTGTTCGGAAGTGGACTCGGTCTGGCTGAAGTCCATGTCGGCCGTGACCTGGGCGCGCACATTGTCCTTGCCGACCACGGGTTCGAGGATGTCCAGGATGCGGCGGGTGTACTGCTGCTCGATCTGCTGGGTGTACATCAGCTTCTGCACATCGACCTGGCTGCCGTTGCCGTCGGGCGACTGCGACAGCAGCTTGCCGGTGTCGTCGAGAATGCTCACCGCCGAGGGCTGGAGTTCGGGCACGCTGGAGGCCACCAAGTGAACGATGCCTGCAATCTGCGCGCGGTCCAGGAAGCGACCGGGGTGCAGCGTGATCAGCACCGAGGCCGATGGCTTTTGCTGTTCGCGAAAGAAGCCGTTCTGGTTGGGCAGCGCCAGGTGCACGCGGGCGTTCTGCACCGAAGCCAGCGCCTGGATGGAGCGTGTCAGCTCGCCTTCGAGGCCGCGCTGGAAGTTCAGCCGCTCCTGGAACTGCGTGATGCCGAAGCGGCTGGTTTCCATCAGCTCGAAGCCGGTCACCGAGCCCTTGGGCAGGCCCTGGGTCGCGAGCTTGAGGCGCACATCGTGCACGCGGTCGGCAGGAATCAGGATCGCGCCGCCGCCTTCGCTGTACTGGTAAGGCACGTTGAGCGTGGTCAGCTGGGCAACGATGGCCCCGCCGTCCTTGTCGCTCAGATTGGAGAACAGCACCTTGTAGTCGGGCTGGCGATTGAACATCACCGCCGCGACCAGGCCCACCACCACCAAAGCGGCGACGGCGCCCAAGCGCAGGCGCTGGCCTTTATCCAGGGAGGACATCCGCTGGGTCCACGAAGGGCTGGCGGGAGGATTTATGACGGGGATTTCAGCGACTGCAGACATCTTGGTTCCAATTTGGCGAGGCCCAACAGGGAGCCTGACGTGCGACCGATTATTCGGACTTCGGGCCGCAACGTTCCGCCGATAAGGCGCGCCTTTGGGCATCTATTCCCCGAGATGAACTGCCGCTGAACCCCTACGATTCAACCCATCTCACAAACTCCCAAGGGATTTGTCATGGACCTGCGCATCAATACTTCGATTCCCTCCCTCTCCGGCACTGACCTGCCCCGCCGCGTTGCCGCAACGCCTACCTCCACCCGGGAGCTCGACGGGGGCTTTACCCAGGCTCTCAAGGGAGCGCTGCAGTCGGTGAGCGCCGCGCAGGAGCACTCGGGCAATCTGCAACGTGAAGTGCAGCTGGAAAACCCCGCCGTGAGCCTCGAAGAGACCATGGTCGCGATCCAGAAGGCGCAAATCGGCTTCCAGGCCTCGCTGCATGTGCGCAACCGCCTGGTTCAGGCCTATACCGACGTGATGAACATGCAGGTTTGACGGCCGCGCGCAGCGCGCGCTGGCTTATCACTTGGGAACCGCTGGCTTTGCTGGCGGTTTTTTTGCGCCTGGTCTTCGTTAAGGTTTTCTTCGGTTTTAGCGGCATGCCATTGCCGCAGGCAGGGGCCGGGTCTCGGCCCGGCAGCCGAGGTACTTTTCTTTGCGTTCGCCAAAGCAAAGTACCCAAAAGAAAGGCGACCCTGCTTGCTGCGCCCCTTCGCTGACGCTCAGGGCAACCTGCCGTGCTCGGTCACGGGCTGCACCGTAGAACTCGCTGCGCGCCAAGGCGCTCCGCTCGAACAACTACGGTGAGTCAGATTACGAAGCCTCCGTGTCCTTCGGCACTACGGCCAGCCCGCGCCCTGTGCGCGGCAGGCGCATCCACAAGGGCTGGGGTGCGGGATAGCTTCCTTGGAACGTCAACGTCGAGCACCCTTATCAAAGCGAGCGTTTCAAAACCCCAGACTTGACTGGGCGGCATTACCCCATGGTGGCGTTTTCCCCTTGGAACGGCCCCGGCCAAGCGGAAAAAAACCCGCCATCTCACGAGGGCGGGTTTCTTTGTCTGCGGCGGCCGCGCGGGGCGGCAGCTTCGGATCAGATCAATGCAGCACCTGGGGCTGACCGTCAAACATATGTTCGACCTGCGCCAGCCAGGGCTCGGCCAGCGTGCGGATCTGCGCATCGTTGCGCAGTATGCGCTGCATGATGCGCGCCTTCTCGCGGCGCTGCTCGGGCAGCAGCTGCTGCTCCTGGGACTTGAAGCGCAGCTGCTCGATCAATACCGCGCAGGCGCCCTCGTAGCGGGCAACGCCTTCCCAATCTTTCCCCCGTGCGGCCTCGAGCATCTTGAGGCTGCTGTCTTCTATGGCCTTGTAGTAATCGATCAAGCTATGCTCCATTTCTAGCCTCCCGCGGTGCTCACACCATCCTGAAGGCCCATTTCATTCCAACCTTGCGACACGGTTCCCACCAGGCCAGCGACTTCCTCGACGAGCTTGACGTCATTGCGCGCATTGGCCAGCGTCAGCCGGCCCACGCAATATTCATAAAGCACGGCGAGGTTGTTGGCGACTTCGCCACCACGCTCGCGATCGAGCGCACTCAGCAGACCTTCCTGCAGGATGCGCACGGCCTTGCCGATGTGACGGATCTTCTCGCCCACATCGCCCCGCTCCATCGCGCCACGCGCGCCGTTGATGGAGAGAATCAGACCGTCAAACAGCATCTTGATCAACTGGTGCGGCGACGCACCGTCGACAATCGACTGAACACCTACCTGGCGATAGGCCGAAGTTGCGCGAGCGCTTACTGGGGAAAACATGACAACGACTCCTTCCAATGCCGAGATTTCTTTGAACTTGCCAAACTTATCGGCATGGGCGGTACAAACTCAAGCTTAATTTAGCTTCGCGCGGCAAATCCGTCGAAGCGCAGGGCAAAAACCGCTCAGTTGGTCGACTTGTTCCAGGAAGTGATCTGCTGGGTGACGTAGTTGTCCAGGGAGGTGAGGCTGGCCATCTTCACATCCAACGCGGTGTACTGCGCCAGCAGGCGCTTTTCATAGTTGTTGACGCGGGTCGTCAGGCGCTCCTGATCCTGCGTATTGCGCTTGAGCTGGGCCTTCATGCTGGTGTCCTTGGTCGCAAACACGCCGTCGCTCGACAGCAGGCCGGCGGTGAACGACTTGAGCCGCACCCCCAACCCGTCGTTGGCATCGCCCTCGGGATCGGCAGCAAAGAACTTCGCCAGGTCGTCGGGCTTTTCAAGCGCCTTGGTCAGCTTGGTGTCATCGATCTTGAGCTTGCCGTCGGCCTGGAATTCCAGCCCGATCTGCGACAGCGTGTTGAATGACCCGCCCGCGCCGCTGTTGCCGCTGAGCAGCCGGCGCAGCGCGCTTTGCAGATTGATGGCCGTGGAGTCGCCCTGCAGCGTGCCCGCGGTCTTGGTGGCCGGGTCATAGGCGGTCATGGTCGTCATGGCGCTGCTGAGCGCGTTGTACGACTCCACCAGATTGGTCAGCGCGCTCTTGGCCGTGGCGGTATCGCCCTTGATGGTGATGCGCACGGCCGCGTCGGTATCCGCCATTTTCTGCGACACGGTCAGGGTCAGGCCGTCGGCGACATCGGTAAAGCTCAAGTTGCGCGAGAACATCTCAATGCCATTGACCGTGGCTTTCGTGTCCTGGGCATCCTGCGATCGGGCCATGCCCGCACCGCCGCCCACACCGCCCGCATACTCAAAACGCTTCAAACCGGGCTTGTTGGCGACTTCTTCCGCAGTCACCGAGAACGCCGCATTGGCGCCCGTGGTGCTCGACTGCAGCGTCAGGCGCTCGCCGGTATGGTCGCGCAGCACCGTGGCCGTCACGCCTGCATTCGCGGCATTGATCTTGGCGGCCACCTTGGCCAGCGTATCGTCGTCGGCAGTGATATCGATGGACACCGAGGCCGGGACACCCTTGTTGTCATTGGTCTTGAGCACCAAAGGCAATGTCGCCGGACTGGAAGCGTCGGCGGGATCCGCTGGATCACGCACCCATTCACCCAGATTGATGGTCAACTTGCCCTCGCCCAAGGCCGTGTCCTTGGCCACCACGCCCGAAGCAATGGTCTGCGCCGATGCGATTTGACTCACCTTGACATCGTAGGTTCCCAGCGACGCCTTGCTGGTCGCGGTGCCAGTGACCGTGGCGGCATTGGAGGAACTCAATACCCGGCCCTGCCAGGTCTCGAGCGAGCTCAGCTTGGCCACCTGGGTCTGCAGATTGGAAATCTGCGACTTGAGCTGGCTGAATGCCGACACCTGGGAATTGATGGCCGTGGCCTTGGTCTGCAAGGCCTGGATGGGACGTTGCTCGAACGCCACCAGCTTGGCCACCGTATCCTCGACATTGATACCGCTGCCCAAGCCTACCGAGCTGATCGCCATAGATATCTCCCCTTTGCAGCCGGCCTCGCACCAGAAACCGCCGCATATAACAACAAAGGTGGTCGACCGCGAAGACAGTCAGACCACCCGACAACGTCACTACCAGCTTATCGGCGGCAGCACGCGAAACTTGAGGGCCCAGCCCGCAAAGGTCTGAAAAAATCAGCCCTGCAGCAACTGCAGCACTTGCTGTGGCAACTGGTTGGCCTGGGCAACCATGGCGGTGCCGGCCTGCTGCAGGATCTGCGAGCGGCTCAGATTCGCCGTTTCAACAGCGAAGTCGGCGTCCATGATGCGGCTGCGCGCTGCCGACAAATTCTCGGTTGTCACGCTGAGGTTTTCAACCGTTGTTTCAAAGCGGCTTTGCACGGCACCCAAAGTTGCGCGCGCGCCATTGACGGCGGTCAGCGCCGCATCCATTGCCAGGATGGCGTTATCGGCGCCGTTGGTGGAGGACACGTCCAGATCGGCAAAGCCGGTCTTGGCTATGCCTTGGGCATAGGCTGTGCCACCGGCTACCGCGCCCGAAACTCCCGCTGTGAGACCCGTAGCATCCGCCAATTGGGTAGCGCCCAAGCTCGAACCAATCGTGAAGTCACCATATTTCGACTCAAGCGACAGCTTGCCATTGATGACGGATGCCGTGATACCAGTGTTGTGCGTCTGGGCATTCACTGCCGTAGCCAATGCAGTAGTGCGTTCTGCGGGCGTTGCGGCCGCGCCTACGACAATATCCATCACCGCACCGGCGGAGCCATCAGGTTTCACGCCTTGCAGCGTGAACTCGCCCGAGCCGATGGTCGGGAAGTTGGCATTCACCGCAGGCGTACCGTTATGGGTCGCGGTGAAAGCTGGGGTCCCAAAGGCGCCCGGTGTTGTTGCGTAGGTACTGGTCACACCCACCGTCAGCGAAGTTCCATCTGCCTTGTTAAACGCCAGCGTGCCTGCGGCAGCAGTGCCCGACACCGTGATGCCCGCAGCCAAAAGACTGTTGCGCACGGTATTGGTTCCCAGCGCAGTATCGATGTCGGCCGAGGTCACAGTCTCAAGGGCGGCGGTCGCTGTCCTGTTGACAATGTCGACACCGCCCACGCTCAAGGTGAAGTTCTGACCGGCGGCGGCCGGGGTGGCTGTCGTGAACGCGCCGGATGTACCTGTCGTCGTAGGAAGGGCCGCCACATAGCCACCATCAGGGACAATGCCACGAACAACGGCGTCCGTCGATGCGCTCTCCCAGTTGCCCAATGCGCTGATGTTGGCGTTTGCGATATCAGAGATGCTGATCGTGTCGCCTTGGTTGGCACCCACCTGGAAAGCCATGTCGGTGAACGAGCCATCCAGCAACTTGGTGCCGTTAAACGTGGTCTGCTGTGCAATACGCGTGACTTCGGACTTGAGTTGCTGCACTTCAGCATTCAGTGCTGCACGGTCCTCATCGGAGTTAGTGGCATTGCGCGCCTGCACAGCAAGCTCACGGATGCGCTGCAGGTTGTTGCCCACAGAACTCAGTGCCCCTTCCGCAGTCTGCGCCAGCGAAATGCCATCATTGGCGTTACGCGCCGCGACCGTAAGGCCACGCACCTGGGTGCTCATTCGCTCGGAAATCGCCAGACCCGCGGCGTCATCCTTGGCGCTGTTGATGCGCAGCCCCGAAGACAGACGCTGCATCGAAGTGGCCAGCGAAGATTGCGAGGACGAAAGATTCCGTTGCGCATTGAGGGACTGAATATTCGTATTGATGATGGCTGCCATGGTCAACGCTCCTGTTTAAAAGCCATGCTCCCGGCACTGCGAAAGCTGTTGCAATGCCAGTACAAGCACTGGCGTTTCATTCGAGCGATACAGCGCATTAAGCCGCCGCCCGGATGTAGCAATTGTTCGCGCAACCATGGCTTGCCATAACAGGGAAAAGCGTTACAAAAGCCGCCCAGTTCCCACTTCCCCAGACCTCTGAGCGCCCCTCCAGAACGCAAAAAACCCGGCCGAAGCCGGGTTTTGGGGTGAAGACCGGGTGCCTGAAGCGGCACCTTGGCTTGATCAGCGCAGCAGCGACAGCACGCCTTGGGGCAGCTGGTTGGCCTGGGCCACCATGGCGGTGCCGGCTTGTTGCAGAACCTGCGAGCGGCTCAGATTGGCGGTTTCCGCAGCGAAGTCAGCATCCATGATGCGGCTCTTGGAAGCTGAAAGGTTTTCGCTGTTCACGCTCAGGTTCGACACTACCGATTCAAAACGGTTCTGGATCGCACCGAGGTCAGCACGGGCCGAGTTAACGGACATGATCGCGGCGTCCATGGCAAGGATGGCGTTGTCTGCACCTTGCGTAGTAGAAATGTCCAAATTGGCAAATCCAGTTTGTGTCGCACCCTTCACAAAGCCCACACCACCAGCGCCAACCCCAGACACACCCGCTTTCAAGCCAGTTGCATCTTGGAACTCAGCCGGCGTAGCAAAATTCGTTCCGATCGTGAAGTTGCCTGTCTTGGAAGTCAAAGCCAGTGCACCGTTGGCGACGGAAGCGGTCACACCTGTCTTATCAGACTGAGCATTGATTGCCGCAACCAACTTTTCAGAGCGTTCACCTGCAGTTGCAGCTGCCGGGACTTCGATATTGATAGCAGTGCCCGAGGTACCCGTAAGTGTGAATGCCGCACCTGCCAATGCACCATATGATGCATTGGTCGCGGGCGTACCGCCAGCCGCAACCACTGGAGTTCCATCCGCAAACGCAGCAGCGAAGCCTGCACCAGTGGGCGCTGGCGTCCCCGTGATGGTTTCTGTGAGACTGATGTCATTACCATCCGCCTTGGTGAACTGCAAGGTACCGCCAGTTGCTGCAACTTGTCCGGTAAACGTGAGGCCAGCATTAGTCAGGGCATTCTTGACTGCAGTGGATTCCAGTGCGGCATTGATGTCAGCAGCAGTGACTGATCCGCCATTACCGATATCTTTGTCGATAATCGTGATGCCGCCAACTGCAAGACTGTAATTCCCCGAGTTAGTCCCTGTGGTGGAAACTGCATCAAAAGTGGCCGCCACCGTGGATGTAGTAGCAACGGGTGGGACATAGCCACCATCTGGAACGCTACCTGTAACGGTTGCGTTAATTGCAACGCTATTCCAGTTACCAAGAGATTTCACCGATGCATTTTGGATGCTGTCGATGTTGATCAGTTGACCTTGGTTAGCGCCAACTTGGAAAGCCTTGGAAGTGAACGAGCCGTCGAGCAGGTTGGTACCGTTGAACGAAGTGTCTTTAGACACTCGGTCGATTTCCGACTTGAGCTGCGTCACTTCCTTTTGCAGTGCTGCGCGGTCTTCAGTGGAGTTGGTGGCATTGCGCGATTGCACCGCCAGTTCACGGATACGTTGCAGGTTGGTGCCAATGGAGCTCAGTGCGCCTTCAGCGGTTTGCGCCAGCGAAACGCCGTCGTTGGCGTTGCGCTGGGCCTGGTTCAGGCCGGTGATCTGCGTGCCCATGCGGGTGGCGATGGCCAGGCCGGCGGCGTCGTCCTTGGCGCTGTTGATGCGCATGCCCGACGACAGGCGCTGCATGGAAGTCGACAGCGAGCTTTGCGAGGTGCCCAGGTTACGCTGTGCGGTGAGCGACGAGATGTTGGTGTTGATGGTCATGGCCATGGTGAAAGCTCCTTAGTCAAATCAAAACGCCCGCCGCCTGTCTGTCCCCCGGATTGCTCCAAGGCGGGCGGCGGCGGCAGCCCAATCCGTTCAAGCCACTCAACAAAAGGTTGGGTTGGTCGGCAGCTTGATCGGTGCAGGGCGTCAACTTCCCTGTTGCTTTGTTTATCGGAACGCTGGGGAACAAACTTTAGGGGGCGAGATGCAAATTTTTTGTTCGGGGAGGCTTGAGCGGCCCGGAGTGGAAACTGGCTATATATAAATAGCAGCTTTCAGGGGGTGTATCCATGGCGTGGCAAGCCGCGGGGAGGAGCCACAGCTACGGTATGGAGGGCTTTCCAGGACCGGCCCTTCGACAGGCTCAGGGCGAACAGAGGGGGGGGTAAGAGCTCAAGGTGAACTGCGGCCCCTCGGCAGAGTCAGAGCGAACATGGGCCCTTTCACAGGCCCAGCAGGCGGCGTGCGCGGCGATTTGCGCAAATCCGCCCTACACCCGCGCCAAAAACTGCCGATAAAAGCGACAATCACCCGGCTTATCCAGCCAATCCTTTCGGCTGCGACCCACACAATCCCCCCATGCTCGTCATTCTTGGTTTACTCATCGGCCTTGCCTGTGTCTTCGGCACCTACGTGCTGCACGGCGGCAATATCGGCGTGGTCGCAAAGGCCCTGCCATTTGAAATGCTCACCATCGGGGGGGCAGCGGTCGGGGCGTTCATCGTCTCGAACCAGCCCAAGGTGATCAAGGCCACGATGCGCGCGCTGCCCGCCGCGCTCAAAGGCTCCAAATACACCAAGGAGCGCTTTCTCGAACTGATGGCGCTGCTCTACGAAATCCTGCAGAAGGCGCGCAAGGAAGGCCTGATGGCCGTCGAGTCCGATGTCGAGGCACCGGAAGAGTCGCCGATCTTCCAGAAGTACCCGGAACTGCTCAAGGACCACCACATCATGGAATTCCTCACGGACTATCTGCGCATGATGGTCTCGGGCAACCTGAACGCCCACGAGATCGAATCGCTGATGGAAAGCGAGATCGAGACCCACCACCAGGAATCGCATGCCCCCATCGCGGCCCTGGGCAAGGTGGCCGGCGCGCTGCCCGCGTTCGGGATTGTCGCGGCCGTGCTCGGCGTGGTGAACACCATGGGCTCGGTCGGCCAGCCGCCGGCCGTGCTCGGCGCGATGATCGGCTCGGCGCTGGTCGGCACCTTCCTGGGCATCTTGCTGGCCTATGCGGTGGTCGAGCCGATTGCCGGCCTGATCGAGCAGCGCACGATGGACGCCGCCAAGGAATTCGAATGCATCAAGACCACGCTGCTGGCCAGCATGCAGGGCTACAACCCGGCCACCGCGATTGAATTCGGTCGCAAGGTGCTGTTCTCGACCGAGCGTCCAGGCTTCCTGGAACTCGAAAATCACGTCAAGGGCAAGAAATAAACCCCAAGCACCATGGCTGACAAAAAACTCCAACCCATCATCGTCAAGCGCGTCAAGAAGGTCGCCCATGCCCCGCATGGCGGCGCCTGGAAGATTGCCTATGCCGACTTCATGACGGCGATGATGGCGTTTTTCCTGCTGATGTGGCTGCTGGGCTCGACCTCCAAGGGCGACCTGCAGGGGATTGCCAACTATTTCAACGCACCGCTCAAGGTGGCGATGCAGGGCGGCGACGGCTCGGGCAACAGCTCGAGCATCATTCCCGGCGGCGGCAACGACCTGTCCAAGGTCCATGGCCAGGTGCAACGCTCGGAATCCAATGAAAAGGCCGACCGCAAGCAAAGCCTGGACGCGGCCAAGGCCGAGCGCGCGCGCCAGGATGCGGTGCGCATCAAGTCGCTGCAGGCCAAGGTCGACGCCATGATCACCGGCAACCCCAAGCTCAACGAGTACCGCTCGCAGATCCGCGTGCTGGTGACTCCCGACGGACTGCAGATCCAGATCGTGGACGAGCAGAACCGCCCCATGTTCGACAGCGGCAGCGCCATCGTCAAGCCCTACATGCAGGACATCCTGCGTGCCGTGGGTGCCGCGCTGGGCGAAACCGAGAACCGCATCAGCCTTTCCGGCCACACCGATGCCGCGCCTTATGGCAACGGCAGCCGGGGCTACAGCAACTGGGAGCTTTCGGGCGACCGTGCCAATGCCTCGCGCCGCGAGCTGATTGCCGCGGGCATGCCCGCAGACAAGCTGGCGCGTGTCGTCGGCATGGCTGAAAGCGATCTGCTCGAACCAGAAAACCCGCGTGCGCCGCAAAATCGGCGCATTACCATCACCGTGCTCACCCGCGAAGCCGAAGAACGGCTGTTGGGCAAAGAGCACACGCCTTTGCCCGTTGCAGAAAAGCACGACAATTCCCCCGCCGGCGCGCGATAAGCAATTATTTGTAACGCTTGCTGCCGAATTTTGTCTTTCTCTCCAGAGCACATTACGACCGAAAGGGTCTCACGTGGCTAATGCCTTGCGTTTTTTGATCGTTGACGACTTCTCCACCATGCGCCGCATTGTGCGCAATCTACTCAAGGAAAGCGGTTACCCCGAAGCCGATGAGGCGGAAGACGGCGTGGTTGCGCTGCACAAGCTGCGCAACAGCAAGTTTGATTTTGTCGTCACCGACATCAACATGCCCAACATGAACGGCTTTCAGCTGCTGACCGAAATCAAGCAGGACGAGAAGCTCAAGCATCTGCCCGTGCTGATGGTGACCGCCGAAGCCCGCAAGGAAGACATCGTGGCCGCGGCGCAAAACGGCGCCGCAGGCTACATCGTCAAGCCCTTCACCAAGGCCACGCTCGAAGAAAAGGTTGGCCTGATCCTCAAGAAGCTGGGGCTGTAACAGCATGGACAGCAACACGCCCGCCGAACCCGGCGAATTGCACTACAAGATCGGTGTCCTGACGCGTCAGCTGCATGATTCGCTCAATGAACTGGGCTTGGCGGACAGGCTGCGTGGTTCCATGGACGAGTTGCCCGATGCCCAGAGCCGGCTGTCCTATATTGCCCGGCTCACGGGCGAGGCCGCCGAGAAGGTGCTCAACCGCGTCGAACAGGCCAAGGCCCAGCAGGCCTATATCGCCGAGGAAACGCGGCGAATGGTTGCCGCGCTGATCAAGGACCCGGTGGCCGCCGTGGCCAAGGGCGACATCATGAACTTCCTGACCGACATGGAAGACGTGACGCAGAAGGCCGACGAGCATCTGACCGAAATCATGATGGCGCAGGACTTCCACGATCTCACCGGTCAGGTGATCAGCCGCGTGGTGGCCCTGGCGTCCAATCTCGAAGACCAGCTGGTGCAGATGCTGATCCAGACCGCGCCTGCGGGCGGCGTGCCGCCGGCCGTCGCGGCCTCGGTCACGGCCGCACCCGTGGTCGCTACCGGTGCGGCAGTCGCTGTCGCCACGGAATCGCTTGCCGGCCCCGTGGTCGAGGGCACGCGCACGGCGGAAGTCGTGACGTCGCAATCGCAGGTCGACGACCTGCTGGCCAGCCTGGGGTTCTGAACAGAGGCACCCCCTGAGCCGCTTCGCGCTAGGCGCGCCCCGTCTTCCCCTGAACAAGGGACGCAAGAGGGCGCCCCCCTCGGTGCGCAGTGGATTAGACAGCCCTTGCTCGCTGCCTCTGAACTGGGCGCGCCCATTGCTTGGGCTACGGGCGGCGCTAGGCGTTATGGATAGCTGACCAGATACGCCCTCCCCTTTGGCTAAGGACGAGCGGTTAGCGGCCAAATACGCCTCGCTCAGGCGCGAACAGCAGGCTTTCGCGGCTGCTTTTCGGGCTTTAGCGAAAACCGGCCATGGCGACAATGGCGGTGACATTCCGTCACATTCGCCATGGACTCCAGCCAAGACAAAAATCTCCCCGCCACCGAGCGCAAGTTGCAGAAGACGCGCAAGGACGGCCAAGGTGCGCGCTCGCGCGACCTGTCGCATCTGGCGATCCTGGGCATGGGCGCGGTGGCAATGCTGATCGGCGCGCAGCCGCTGACCAGCCACCTCAAGCTTGCTTTCACGCAGCAGTTCTCGTTCAATGCGCAATCCGTGCAGGCCCCGGCGCAGATGCTCGAGCGCCTGCTGCAGATGGGCGCCATCGGCCTGATTGCCTGCGTGGTGTTCGCGCTGGCCACGATTTCGGCCGCCTTGATCAGCGGCATTCTGGCCGGCGGCTGGATCTTCAGCTTCACGCCGGTAGCCCCAAAGTTCAGCCGGCTCAACCCGCTGTCGGGCGTCGCCAACCTCTTTTCCAAGCAGCAGATGGTCACCGTGGTGAAGATGGTCTTCATGACCATCGTGCTGTCGGTGGTCGGCTGGAAGTACCTGTCCAGCGGCCTCGAGGACATCGCCCGCGTGATCAGCCAGCCTTCGCCCATGGCGCTGGCCATGGTTGGCGAGTGGCTGGCCGGCGGTGTCGCCGTGCTGCTGCTGGTGGTGTTCCTGGTCGCGCTGATCGACGTGCCGCTGCAGGCTTTCCTGTTCAAGTCGCGCCTGAAGATGTCGCACCAGGAAGTCAAGCAGGAACACAAGGAATCGGAAGGCAACCCCGAAATCAAGGGCAAGCTGCGCCAAAAGCAGCGCGAGATCGCCAACCGCGCCAGCATCGGCGCCGTGCCCAAGGCCGATTTCGTGGTCATGAACCCCACCCACTACGCCGTGGCGCTGCGCTACGACGAAGCCAACATGGATGCGCCCCAGGTCATTGCCAAGGGCACCGACCTGCTGGCGCAGAAGATCCGCGAAGTGGCCAACGCCCACGATGTGCCGGTGCTGCAGTCCCCCATGCTGGCGCGCGCGCTTTACGCGCACGCCGAACTCGACCAGGCGATTCCCGCACCGCTGTACACCGCGGTCGCCCAGGTCCTGGCCTATGTCTACCGTCTCAAGGCCGCGATGCGCGGCGAAGGCCAGATGCCACAGGCTCTTGACGAAATCCCGGTCCCCCCTGAACTCGACCCGCATCAGCGGGTGGCCCCACTCGCTCCGCAACAGCGGGCGGCCCCATAAGGCAGCGCGACATGAACACATCGATGAAATCCCTGCAGCTCATGGGCAGCAAATACGGCGCCGCCGCCCAGGGCATCTCGGCCCCGTTGCTGGTGGTGGCGATCCTGGCACTGATGGTGCTGCCGATCCCCCCCTGGTTGCTCGACACCTTCTTCACGCTCAACATCGCGGTCGCGCTGATGGTGATGATGGTTGCGGCCTACATGATCCGGCCCCTGGACTTCGCGGCCTTCCCCACGGTGCTGCTGCTCACGACGCTGATGCGCCTGTCGCTCAACGTCGCCTCGACGCGCGTGGTGCTGCTCGAAGGCCACACCGGCCCGGGCGCGGCCGGCGCGGTGATCGAGGCCTTCGGTCACTTCCTGATTGGCGGCAACTTTGCCGTCGGCCTGATCGTGTTTGCGATTCTGGTGGTGATCAACTTCGTGGTGATCACCAAGGGCGCGGAGCGTATCGCCGAAGTCTCGGCGCGCTTCACGCTGGACGCGATGCCCGGCAAGCAGATGGCGGTGGATGCCGACCTGAATGCCGGCCTGATCAACGAAGACGAAGCCAAGCGCCGGCGCGCGGAAGTCGGCGAGGAAGCCAACTTCTTCGGCTCGATGGATGGTGCCTCGAAATTCGTGCGCGGCGATGCGATTGCCGGCATCCTGATCCTGCTGCTGAACATCGTTGGCGGTTTCATCATCGGCATGGCCCAGCACGGCCTGACGGCCGGCCAGGCCGCAGACAACTACGTGCTGCTGGCCGTGGGTGATGCGCTGGTCGCACAGATTCCCGGCCTGCTGATCTCGGTGGCCGCGGCCATGGTGGTCTCGCGCGTGGGCAAGGGCGAAGACATGGGCCGGCAGATCGTCGACCAGCTGTTCATGTCGCCGCGCGTGCTCGGCGTGACCGGCGGCGTGCTCGTGCTGCTGGGCCTGATTCCCGGCATGCCCCACATCGTGTTCCTGGCCATGGGCGGCGCGCTGATCTACGGCGCCTGGGTGCTGTCGCGCCGCCAGCAGGCCGAAAAGGCCAAGGCCGCAGCGCCCGCGGCGGCGGCGCAGGCACAGACCACCGATGGCGGCGAAGCCAGCTGGGACGACCTGCAACCCGTCGATCTGCTGGGCCTGGAGCTGGGCTACCGCCTGATTGCTCTGGTCGACAAGAAGCGCCAGGGCGACCTGCTGACGCGCATCAAGGGCGTACGCCGCAAGTTCGCGCAGGAAGTCGGCTTCCTGCCGCCGGCCGTGCATGTGCGCGACAACCTCGAACTCAAGCCCAGCGCCTACCGCGTGACGCTGCGCGGCGTGAGCATTGCCGAAGGCGAAGCCTTCCCCGGCATGTTCCTGGCAATCAACCCCGGCGGCATCAGCACCCCGCTGATCGGCACCCCGACCACCGACCCGGCCTTCGGCCTGCCCGCGCACTGGATCGACGAACGCCAGAAGGAAGCGGCACAAATGGCTGGTTTTACCGTCGTTGATTCCGAAACCGTGATGGCGACACATTTGTCACACTTGATGCAAGTGCATGCGGCCAAGCTCCTGAGCCGCACGGAGACCCAGCAGCTCGTCGAACATGTGGCGCGCCTGGCTCCCAAGCTGATTGAAGAAGTGGTTCCGAAAATGGTGTCGATCTCAACCTTCCAGAAAGTGCTCCAGCTGCTGCTGGAAGACGCCGTGCATATCCGCGACATCCGCACCATCATTGAAACCCTGGCCGAGCATGCACCCGCGACCCAGGATCCCGTGGAACTGGCCCGCCGCGTGCGCATTGCGCTGTCGCCGGCCATCGTCCAGCAGATCTACGGCCCGACGCGCGAACTCAACGTGATTGCCATCGAGCCAGGCCTGGAGCGTCTGCTGGTGCAGGCGCTGGGCAACCCTTCGGCCCCCTCGCTCGACCCGGGCGTGGCCGAAATCCTCACACAACGGGCTGCCGACGTGGCCCAGAAACAAGAAGAGCTGGGAATGCCCGCATGCCTGCTGGTACCCGACTCGATCCGCAACGCCATTGCCCGTCTGTTGAAGCGCGTGGCTCCCCGTCTGCAGGTGCTCTCGCACAGCGAGATCCCAGAGACGCACACCATCCGCATTGGCCCCATTCTTAAAGGTGCATCCGCATGAACATCCGCCGCTTTACTGCCCCCACCTCGCGCGAGGCCCTGGCCAAGGCGCGCATGGCCTTCGGCGATGGCACTCTGATCCTGTCGAACCGTGCAACGCCCGAAGGCGTGGAAGTGACCGCCACCGCAGAAGACATGCTTGAGCAGCTCGATGCCGGCGTCGCGACCAGCTCGCCGCTGCAGGCCGCGATCGAGAAGCGCGCCGCCGACGAAACCCGCGCCCTGCCCGGCAAGCCACGCCCGGCGGCCGTGCCAGCCCCCGAGAGCAGCGCCGCCTCGACGCTGCGCCAGACCGTCGAGGACGACGCCGCCCAGCTGGCGATGAGCACGCTGTCGTTCCAGGACTATGTGCGCGAGCGCATGCTGCGCCGCCGCCACGAAAGCCTGCACGGCGAGGCCGCTCCCGCCGCCGAAGCACCATTCGCAGACGAGCAGCTGCCGACATTTGCCCAGCGCGCGCGCCAGCTCGACGAACTGCGCCGCGAGCCCGTGCCCACGCCCGAAGCCGTGGCCCGCCACAACCCGCTGCGCGGCGCCAAGGCCAACCAGCGCCCCGCAATCCGTCAGGCCGTGCCGCGCAGCGCCGCCAGCCAGCCCGCGGCCCGCCCCCAGGCCGCAGCCGCGCCCCAGGTCATGATGGACGAGCTGCAGTCGATGAAGGCGCTGATTGAAGACCGCTTCAACACCCTGGCCTGGCTGGGCCAGACGCGTCAGAGCCCGCTGCAGTCGAACCTGATGCTCAAGCTGATACGCGCCGGCTACTCCCCCGCGCTGTCGCGCATGCTGCTGGAAAACCTGCCCGGCAACTGCTCGCCCTCCCAGGCCGTGCGCTGGCTGATGGACGTGCTGGAACGCAATCTGCGCACCAACGCCCAATCGGCCCCCATCTACGACCAGGGCGGCGTGTTCGCACTGGTAGGCGCCACCGGCGTGGGCAAGACCACGACCACGGCCAAGCTCGCGGCCATGGCGGCACGCATCCACGGCGCACGCGAAGTCGGTCTGATCACGTTGGACACCTACCGCGTGGGCGCCCACGAACAATTGCGCGCCTATGGCCGCATGCTGGGCATCGTTGCCCACCAGGCCCATGACCGCGCGGCCCTGCAGGATCTGCTGGGTCTGCTGGCCAACAAGAAAATGGTGCTGATCGACACCACCGGCGTCGCCCCGCGCGACCCGCGCAAGGACGACATCCTCGAAGTGCTCGACCTGCCCGGCGTGCAGCGCATGCTGGTGCTCAATGCCAGCAGCCAGGGCGATTCCAACGACGAAGTGCTCAACGCCTTCAAGGCCGATGGCTGCCAGCAGGTGATCCTGTCGAAGGTCGACGAGGCCGTGAAGCTCGGCCCCTCGATCGACACGCTGATACGCCATCAGATGCAGCTGTGCGGCGTGACCAACGGCCAGCGCGTGCCCGAAGACTGGGAAACCGCCGACGCCAACCAGCTGGTTGCCGCCTCGATGCGCACCAGCACCCGCTCGGCGTTCGACCCCAAGGCCATCGAGCTGGACTTCTTCTTCACCCAGTCGAGCCTGGCTGGCGAAATGGAGCCCGGCCATGCTTGACAACGGCAACCAGGGCTGCGGCCTGCAGGCCGGTGCCGCCTGGCAGGAACTCCAGGTCTGCGCCATTGCCTATTCGGCAACGGCGCCGGCCGCGGGCCTGCTGTGGCCGCTGAGCGCGCAGCTGCAGCAGCTCGGCTACCCCGTGCTGGTGCTCGATGCAAGCCAGGCCGAAAGCGCGGCCGCGCCCGGCCTGCGTGACCTGCTGGCCGAGCCCCCGTGGCAGGCCAGGGGCATGGGCCCGCGTCCCACGCAGGCTTCGGTCGCGACGCTGCCCGCGGCGCTGGGCCTGGGCCAGCTGGGCGGCCTTGAGTCGCTGCTGCCCTATGCCCGCGGCTATGCGGTGGTGATCGTGCACGCTCCCGTCGAGCAGCTCACGCCGCTGCTGCAAGGCCATGCAATGCGTCCGCTGCTGCCGCTGGACATGCAGCCCCGGGGCATGGAACGCAGCTACCGCCAGATCAAGCATCTGGCGCTGCATGCGGGCCTGTCCTGCATCGTTGCCGCCGCCACCGAGGCGCACGAACCTTTTGCACGCCGCCATGCCGACACACTGATGTCCTCGCTTGCCCAATGCGCGCAGCGCCACCTGCGCATGCAGCCGCTGTGCACGCGCACCGACCCGGGCTCGGCGCAGGAGATGCGCCGCCTGGCACTGCTGATGCTCGCGCACGCGGTGACCCTGACACCCGGGCTGGCGGCCAACGCGCCGGCCCGCCTTGCATCGGCGCCTGTCTTTTCCCAACCCGCGTGGAGCCTATGAACGCCATGTACACCGCGAACGGCCAGCTCGAACGGAACGCACTGATACGTCAGCATGTACCCCTGGTCAGGCGCATCGCGCACCACATGATCGCCAAGCTGCCGCCCAACGTGGCGCTGGACGATCTGATCCAGGTCGGAATGATTGGCCTGGCCGATGCGCTGACCCGCTTCGAAGTGGCGCAAGGCGTGCAGTTCGAGACCTTTGCCTCGCAGCGCATACGCGGCGCGATGCTTGACGAACTGCGCGAAGGCGACTGGATGTCGCGCAGCTCGCGCAAGAGCCAGAAGGACATAGAGCAGGCGCTGCGCCGGCTGGAACAAAAGCTCGGGCGCAGCCCGCTCGAGTCGGAGATTGCCGCCGAACTGGGCATGCCGCTCGATGAATACCAGTCGCTGCTGGGCAAGGTGCGCGGCACGCAGCTGGTCTATCTCGAAGACATCGCTCCGGGCGATGACAGCGACGGCTTTCTCGACCGCCATGTCGCCGACGACGGCGCCGACCCCATGGCCCTGCTGCGCGACCAGCGTCTGCGCGGCGCGCTGGTCGAGGCCATCAAGGCGCTGCCCGAGCGCGAGCAGTACATCATGGGCATGTACTACGAGCACGACATGAATCTCAAGGAAATCGCGGCCGTGCTGGGCGTGACCGAATCGCGCGTATGCCAGCTGCACAGCCAGGCCATTGCACGTCTGCGCACCAAGATGCGCGCGCATTGAGCTTCAGCGCCCTGAAGCGCCCTTCGACAGGCTCAGGGCGAACGGTGGTGTAGCGCTTGCTCCTAGTCGCCAAGCGACACACCCATGAAAAAACGCAGCTCTCGAAGCTGCGTTTTTTCATGGGCGAATGGGAAAAGAGGAAGACCGGAATTCAGCTTGCGCTGCGGTAGATGCGTGCCGGGCCGGTGCGCGCCGCGCGGCCGGACAGCGTGTCGTAGGTAGGGGAATCGGATTGCGCAGGCAGCAGGGCCGAGACCTTGCGGCCGGTCATCGCGCTGGCGCGCGCGAGCTGCTCGCGCAGCGGACCGAGCTGGTTGCCAACGGCTTCAATGCGCTGGCGCAGCCCCGCATCGAGCGTCTGGCCGCTGCGGCTGTGCTGCTGGCTGAGCACGGCCAGCGACATGAAAGCGTCGCGCAGATCGGCGCTGCGCGCCTCGATCGCGCCCGCGTCGGTGCCGACAAGCGCTGCCGACAGCGCCTGCAGGGCGGCTTCGGCCTGGATCAGGGAGTCAGACAGTTGCATGGAAAAGACAGGCCGGCCTCAAGCCGAGCGCACCGCCATCGAGTGGGCCAGGATCTCGCCGGTATTGGCCAGCAGCTTGTCGGCAATGGCTTGGGCGTCCACGCTGAACGTGCCATTGGCGATCTTGTCGCGCATTGCCTGGACGCGGTCGGCGTCGAACTCGGTCGTGGCGCGCCCCGCGGGATCAAGCGCCTTGGCGGAATTCGAAAAAGATACGGGCACGCCAGCGGACGAAGTCGCCACTTGGGTACTTTTAGCAGCTTCTTCAGCGGCCGGACCGGTGGTCTTGGCAGCTTGCTTGGCCGCAGCCTGCAAGGCAGCCGCGGGCAGTTCCGGTTTTTGTCCAATCTTCATTTATTTCTCCATGGCCCCATTCGCGGGAGGCTCAGTAACACTGGTTTCGACACCGGCGAAAAAAACTTTAGCCATTTATTGGACTGCCGGCTACTTCACTTCCACCACGCCTTGCGCATTGACCGTGCCCGAAACCAGGCGGCCATTATCCATGCGCACGCGCACATTTGCGCCTTCGGCTCCCGCAGCCATGGCGCGGCCCGAGGATACGATGGTGAAACCGCCGCCCGAAACCGCGACCTTGACCTGCGCGCCCATGGCAAACAACTGGGGCGGGCGCAGCATGTTCTGGCGCAGCGCCTGACCGGCCTGCAGATGGCGTGCGGCCTCCAGACCCAGCCAGTCGGGCTGGTTTGCCGCCACGGGTGAGTCCACCTCGGCCCAGTCCACTTCGGCAATCGATGCATCGCCGGCCGTCAGGGCCTCGCCCTGGCGGACATTGTTGTTGAGCACCCACGCCGGACCGAAAGCCTGCACGGTGACCGGCAGGTAGACATTCCAGGCCCTGGGGCCTTGCAGACAGCGCAGGCCTATGCGGGTGCGTCCCCACAGGCGCGTGCCTGCGGGCAAATAGGGTTCGACCTTGGCGCAGGCCGCCAACTGCAGACGCGAGTCCAGCTTGCCGATCTGGACATGGAGCCGCAGCGGCAGCGCCGCGCCGGCATCGCCGCGCAGCGCGGCATCGGCCCAGCTCTGCGACATGGCCTCGAGTTCGGCATGGGTCTGGGCTTGCGCGCCACCGAGCCACAGACCCAGTCCGGCCAGCACGGCGCCTGCCAGGCCACGCAGCTGCACCACTGCAGGGGCGGGGGCGGGGGCGGGTGCGGCCAGAGGCCAGGGACTGCTTTTCACGTGGAACTCCTCAATGCATGGTGCGGCCGTCCGGCACAACGCCCAGGGCATCGCCGGCAGCATGGCCTGGTCCAGACTGTAGTGCGTTTGCCATGTGGGCAAAGCACGAAACTGCGCAGCAATCCATGCGTTCTTCACGCTTTAGAAAAACGGGGCGATTTCCATAATCAAGGCCTGTCGCGGTGCGTCCTGCATTGCGCCTTCCTGACTCCGCTGCGGCGGGGCCACTTTTTTCCCGAAGCCACAAGCGCGAGGCCCACATGCTCGACAAATTGACCAGCCGCCTGGATTTCCATAGCACCGCACTCGTGCTGCGCGCCGAACGCCAGCGCCTGATCGCCAGCAACATTGCCAATGCGGACACTCCGGGCTTTGTGGCGCGCGATCTCAACTTCTCGCAGGCGCTGCGCGCCGCGACCGAAGGCAAGAGCGCGCTCGCGGGCACCAGCGTCAGCCACCAGGGCCACATGCAGCTGCCCGCAGCGCAGACCAGCCACAGCACCGTAGCCCTGGGCTACTCGGTGCAATCCCAGCCCAGCCTCGACAACAACACCGTCGACCTTGACCGCGAGCGCGCGAACTTCGTCGACAACTCCGTGCGCTACGAAGCCACGCTGCGCTTCATCAACGGCCAGGCCAAGGGCATGCTCAGCGCCATTCAAGGCCAGTAAGCACTCGCACCGAATCAACAAAGGCAGCACCTATGTCCATGTTCTCAATCTTCAGCGTCTCCGGCAGCGCCGTCAGCGCCCAGTCGCAACGCCTCAACGTGGTGGCCAGCAACCTGGCCAACGTCGATGCCGTCGCCGGCCCCGACGGCCAGGCCTACAAGGCACGCCAGGTGGTGTTCCAGACCACGCCCATGGGCGCGCAAGCGGCTTCGGGTGTGCGCGTCAGCGCGATCAACGAGAACCAGACGCCGGGCCGCAGGGTGCTTGACCCCAACCATCCGCTGGCCGACGAGCAGGGCTACGTGACCCACTCCAACGTGAATGCCGTCGACGAAATGGTCAACATGATCTCGGCGTCGCGCTCCTACCAGAACAACGTCGAAGTCATGAACACCGCCAAGTCGCTGCTGCTCAAGACTTTGCAAATGGGCCAATAAGCCATGATCACCAACCCCGTCTATCCCACCACCGGCACCGGCTCCAGCAGCAGCACGGGCGCCACTTCGGGTTCATCGACCGACCCCGCGGCCGCCCAGGACCGCTTCCTGAAGCTGCTGGTCGCACAGTTGAACAACCAGGATCCGATGAATCCCATGGACAACGCGCAGATGACCTCGCAGATGGCGCAGATCAACACGGTGGTGGGCATCAACGCGCTCAACGACACGATGGAGACGATGTCCTCGCAGTTCACCGCGATGCAGGTGTTGCAGGGCACGTCGATGATTGGCCGCACCGTGCTGGCCGAAGGCAACACGCTGGGCACGCCGGTCGAAAAGATCAGCACCGCGGCTTTCGACCTGAGCGGCACGGCCGCCAACGTCAAGGTCAACATCACCACCGCTTCGGGCACGGTCGTCGACACCGTGGACCTGGGCGCGCTGGATGCCGGCCGGCATTACTTCGCCTGGGACAGCAGCAAATACACCGGCGATGTCAGCAGCCTGCGCTTCCAGGTTGCCGCGGCAAATGGCGCGGCCAAGGTCGCGAGCACCTCGCTGTCGCCCAACATGGTGGTTGCCACCAGCACCACCGACGGCGCGCTGACGCTGGAACTCGAAAACGGCGAAAGCCTGGCCTACAACAAGGTCAAGGCCGTCTTCTAAGACCCGCCACCCCGCACACGATCCACCGCACCGCAGGAGAAGAACACCATGGGATTCCAACACGGCCTTTCGGGCCTCAACGCCGCCAGCAAGAACCTGGACGTCATCGGCCACAACGTCGCCAACTCCAGCACGACGGGCTTCAAGTCCTCGCGCGCCGACTTCGCCGAAATGGTGGCCAGCGCCATTGGCTCGTCGAGCGGCTCGACCTCGGGCATTGGCGTGAATGTCGCCGCGATCTCGCAGCAGTTCACCCAGGGCGCAATCAACAGCACCGGCAACAGCCTGGACCTGGCAATCAACGGCGATGGCTTCTTCCACGTGAAGCTGACCGACGGTACCCAGGCCTATACGCGCTCGGGCAATTTCCAGCTCGACAAGGCCGGCAACATGGTCACCACCGATGGCGCCGCCGTCATGGGCTACCCGATCGATCCGGTCACCGGCCTGACCAGCAGCACGACGCTCGAAGCACTCAAGTTCCCCACCGGCCAGCCAATTCCAGCCAAGGAAACCACGCAGATCACGGCCGCGCTGAACCTGAGCGCCGGCGCCAAGAACGCGGCCGGCGATCCTGCCGCCGTGCCGCCCGTTCCGGCCACGGCGCGCGCCACCTACGGCACTTCCCTTGAAGTCTATGACAGCCAGGGTATTGCCACCCCGGTCGCGATGTACTTCGAGAAGGCCGCGGGCAACACCTGGAACGTCTTCACTTCGCTGGACCCCGCTGCAACCAGCGTCGGTCAGCTGGTCTTCGACGGCAGCGGCAAGCTGGTGTCGGGCAGCCCGATCGCGCTGACCGTCGCCGCGACCAGTCTCCCCAACCCCAACGCGGCCCCCGGCGGCGCGAACCCGGTGGGAAGTCTGGACATTTCGCTGAATCTGAGCGGCGTGACGCAGTCAAGCAGCGATTTCTCCGTTTCCAAGCTGACCCACGATGGCTACGCCGCGGGCGAGCTCAACGGCATCCAGATCAGCACCGACGGCACCATCATGGCCAGCTACTCCAACGGCGTGACGCGCGCCGAAAGCCAGCTGGCGCTCGCCAAGTTCAGCAACACCCAGGGCCTGTCGGCCATCGGCGGCAACAACTGGGTGGCCACGGCCGACTCGGGTACGCCGCTGTACGGCACGGCCAAGAGCGGCAGCTTCGGCGCCATGGTCTCGGGCGCGCTCGAGAGCTCCAACGTCGACCTGACGGCCGAACTGGTGAACATGATGGGTGCCCAGCGCGCCTACCAGGCCAATGCCCAGACCATCAAGACGCAAGACCAGGTGTTCTCGACCCTGGTGAACCTGCGTTGATTTGACCCGCTAAAGGAGTTCCGCCATGGACCGCATCATCTACACCGCCATGACCGGCGCCAACGCCGCAGCCCAACGGCAGGCGGTGTTGTCCAACAACCTGGCGAACTCCGGCACCAACGGCTTTCGCGCCGAAATGTCGACGTTCCGCTCCGTGCCCGTGCAGGGCAGCGGCTCGTCGACGCGGGTGTTCGCGCTGGAAGCCACCTCGGGCCATCTGGAAACAGCCGGCCCGGCCCAGCGCACCGGCCGCGCGCTTGACGCGATGGCCATGGGCAATGCCTGGTTCGGCGTGCAGGCGCTGGACGGCCTGGAAGCCTATACGCGCAGTGGCGCGTTTGAAGTCTCCCCCGAAGGCGCGCTGCAGACCAGCGGCGGCCTGCCCGTGCTTTCGGATGGCGGCGCCCCCATTGAAGTTCCCCAAGGCGCGGAAATCTCGCTGGCCGCCGACGGCACCGTGACGGCCAAGCTTGCCGACCAGCCGCCGCTGATTGCCGGCCGCGTCAAGCTGGCCACGCCCGATGCCGACAACCAGCTGCGCCGCGGCGACGACGGACTGTTTCGCGCCGCCAACGGCGACCCGCTGCCGGGCGACGCCAATGCGCGCCTGCTCGCGGGCTCGATTGAAGGCTCCAACGTCAACGCCGTTGAAAGCATGGTCGGCATGATCGCCGCCTCGCGCCAGTTCGAAACGCAGATGCGCCTGATGCAGACCGCGGAAACCAACGACAAGACCGCTGCCCAGCTGCTGAGCATGAACGGCTGATATGAAGCACCCCCTGAGCCGCTTCGCCGGATGGCCGGCCCCGTCTTCCCCCTCTCATCCTTCGGTGGAGGGGGACGGCAGCCTCGCTGCGGGGCGGCCCTTGCTCGCTGCCCCCATGCTGGCTCACGCCAGTTTCACAGACTGTGCGTGGACAACTAAGAAAGAACTGTCATGATCAACTCGCTTTTCATCTCCAAGACCGGCATGGAAGCCCAGCAGACCCAGCTGGACGTGATTTCCCATAACCTGGCCAACGTCTCGACCACGGGCTACAAGCGCGCCAACGCGGTATTCGAAGATCTGATCTACCAAAACCTGCGCCAGGTCGGTGCCCAGACCACCGAGGAAAATCAGCTGCCCACGGGGCTGCACCTGGGCCTGGGCGTGCGCGCCGCGGCCACCAGCCGCAACTTCCTGCAGGGCACGCTGCAGCAATCGAACAATTCGCTGGACGTGGCCATCAACGGCAACGGCTTCTTCGAAGTGACCCAGCCCGACGGCACCACCGCATACACGCGCGACGGCTCGTTCCAGGTCAATGCCCAGGGCCAGCTGGTCACCGCCAGCGGCCTGCCCGTGGGCGGCGGCATCACCATTCCCGCGGGAGCGACCAGCGTCAGCATCAGCCCCGAAGGCGTGGTCAGCGCCCTGATGCCCGGCAATGCCGCGCCCCAGGCCGTGGGCAACCTGGCGATGTCGTCCTTCATCAACCCGGCCGGCCTCGAGCCGCGCGGCCAGAACCTGTACATCGAGACCGCCGCTTCGGGCCAGCCCCAGCAGGGCACGCCCGGCCTCAACGGCCTGGGCACGGTGCAGCAGGGCTACCTCGAAGGCTCGAACGTCAACGTGGTGCAGGAACTGGTGACCATGATCCAGACCCAGCGTGCCTACGAAATGAATTCCAAGGCCATACAGACGTCCGACCAGATGCTGGCCAAGCTGGCCCAGCTGTAAGCGACCGTCCATCTTTTTGCAGGCTCAGGCTGCGCACAGGCGTATCAAGCCGTTTGCACTGATCCTGAGCTTGTCAAAGGATCGAAGTGCGCTCACCCCACCCGTGCGCGGTTGCGCATCTTTCCAGGACTCCTGCCATGATCACCCGCCCAGCCACCCTTTCCCGCCTCAGTCTCATGGGCCTTGCGGTCTGCGTGCTCAGCGGCTGCGCCGCCACGCTCAACCCGCCGCCGCCGGTCGACATGCCGTCGACTTCGGTGCCGCCCATTCCCAGCCCTGCCGCATCGCTGCCCGCGACGCCGACCGGCGGTCTGTTCCATGCCGCGCGCTATCGCCCCATGTTCGAGGACCAGCGCGCCCGCCTGATCGGCGACATGGTGACGGTGGTGATCGCCGAACGCGTCACCGCTTCGCAGCGCTCCACGTCAAGCATCGATCGCGAAAACGAAATGAACGCCGGCCTGACCAACCTGCCGATCTTCAAGGCCGCGAACGCCGCCAACATCATCGGCCGCTCGAAGCTCGGTGTCGGCAGCGACAACGCGTTCTCGGGCAAGGGCGAGACCGCCAACAGCAACAACTTCACCGGCTCCATCACCACCACCGTGGTCGACGTGCTGCCCAACGGCCACCTCGTGGTCACGGGCGAGAAGCAGATTGGCGTGAACCACAACGTCGATGTGCTGCGCTTCTCGGGCTCGGTCGATCCGCGCAACCTGCAGCCGGGCAGCCTGGTCAGCTCGACCCAGGTGGCAAACGTGCGCATCGAGTCGCGCGGCCGCGGTCAGCAAGCCGAAGCCCAGTCAATTGGCTGGTTGTCACGCTTCTTTTTGAACGTTATGCCGTTCTGATTTTCCCGAGAATGGACAGCTATGAAAGCACTGTCCACGCTCCTCAAATTGCGCCCGACCCACCTTGCGTTCTGGGCAATCGCCGCGGGCGCGGTGGTGCCGGCCCTGCCAGCCCATGCCCTGCGCATCAAGGAAGTTGCCGCCGTCCAAGGCGTGCGCAGCAACCAACTGACCGGCTACGGCCTGATCGTCGGCCTCGATGGCACGGGCGATCAGACCACCCAGATGCCCTACACCAAACAGGCGCTGGCGAATTACCTGCAGCAGATGGGCATCGCCCTGCCGGCCACCGGCAACGCGACCCAGCTGCAACTCAAGAACGTTGCCGCGGTGATCATCACCGCCGAGCTGCCGGCCTTTGCCCAGCCCGGCCAGATGATAGACGTCAATGTTTCCTCCATGGGCAATGCCAAGTCGCTCAAGGGCGGCACGCTGGTCGCCACGCCGCTGCGCGGCGCCGACGGCGAGATCTACGCGCTGGCCCAGGGCAACATGGTTGTCGGCGGCGCGGGCGCATCGCAGGGCGGCTCCAAGGTGCAGATCAACCACCTGAGCGCCGGGCGCATTCCCCAGGGCGCGCAGGTCGAACGGGCGGTGCCGACACCGCTGCACGAAGGCAACACCATCCAGCTGAGCCTCAACGCCACCGACTTCCAGACCGCCGACAAGGTGGTGCAGGCAATCAACAGCAACCTGGGCTTTGGCACGGCCACCGCGCTTGACGGCCGCACGGTCCAGGTCAACGCGCCCAGCAACCCGGGCGCACGGGTGCGCTTCATTGCCCAGCTCGAAGAGCTGGCCATAGGCGCTTCGACGCCGTCCGCCAAGGTGGTGATCAATGCGCGCACCGGCTCCATCGTTCTCAACCAGGCCGTGACGCTGGGCAATTGCGCGATTGCCCACGGCAACCTGTCGATCACCATCAGCTCCACACCGGTCATCAGCCAGCCCAATCCGCTGTCGCAGGGCCAGACCGTGGTGGCCGAAAAGGCCAGCATCCAGATCCGGCAGGAGCCGGGCAACGTGATCCAGGTGCCTTCCTCGCCGCAGCTCACCGACGTGGTGCGCGCCCTCAATTCCCTCGGCGCCACGCCCCAGGACCTGCTGGCCATCCTGCAGGCCATCAAGGCCGCGGGCGCCCTCAACGCCGAGCTGGAGGTGATATGAGCCTGTCGCTGAATTCCACCGTGTCCATGGGCACCTCGAACGCGCTGGCCGTCGACGCCCGCTCGCTCAATGCACTCAAGTACCAAGCCGGGCAAAGCAATCCCGAGGCCGTGCGCGAGACCGCCAAGCAGCTCGAGTCGCTGTTCATGCGCGAAATGATCAAGAGCATGCGCGAGGCAACGATGAAGTCCGGCCTGCTTGATGGCGCCCAGGGCGATCTCGGCGCCGACATGCTTGACCAGCAGCTGTCGGTCACGATGTCGGGCCAGCCCGGCGGTCTGGCCGACGCGATTGCGCGCCAGCTGTCCAAGGCCATGGGCGGCGTCACCGAGGGCGAGGGCGAGGGCGACGACGCCCTGCCCTCGACGCTGAGTCTCGCCGGTCGCCAGGGCGGCTTCGCGCGCTACGGCGGCTTCGTGCAGAACAAGAGCATCGCCGCCACCGCCAGCGTGGGCGCCTACGCCGCAAATGCGCCCTCGCCCCGGGGCCTGGACAACTTCGTGCGCTCGCACGCCGTTGCCGCCGAACGCGTGGCCCAGGCCAGCGGCATTCCCGCGGCCTACATGCTGGGCCAGGCCGGGCATGAGACCGGCTGGGGCAAGAGCGAGATCCGCAACGCCGACGGCAGCAATTCCTTCAACCTGTTCGGCATCAAGGCCGGCGGCAGCTGGACCGGCAAGGTCGCGGAAATCACCACCACCGAGTACATAGACGGCGTGCCGCGCAAGGTCACGGCCAAGTTCCGTGCCTACAACTCGTTCGAGGAGTCGTTCCGCGACTACGCCCAGCTGATCAACAACAGCCCGCGCTACGAGAAAGCCCGCGCCCAGACCGGCTCGGCGCTGGCCTATGCCAGCGAGCTGCAAAAAGCCGGCTACGCCACCGACCCGCAATACGCCAACAAGCTCAACCGCGCCATCCAGAGCACCCAGCGCGTCCAGGGCACCCAAGCTTAAAAGCATAAAGAGATACCAACATGAGCCTTCTGAATGTGGGATCGGGTGCCTTGATGGCCAACCAGATCGCCCTGCAAACCATCGGCAACAACATTGCCAACGTCAAGACCGCAGGCTATTCGCGCCAGACCGTGTCCATGGGCACGAATTTCGGCCAGGACATGGGCTACGGCTATGTCGGCAACGGTGTGAGCGTGAGCTCCATCGTGCGCAACTACAGCGCGCTGCTCAACCGCCAGTCAAACACCGCGGGAGCGATCCAGGCCGCCGACCTGGCGCGCGCCTCGTCGCTGGCTCAGATGCAGGAAGTGTTTGCCGGCGGCGAAAGCGGCCTGGGCGCGGCCATCAATGAAATGCTCAACGGCTTCTCCAACGTGGTCAACGCGCCGACCGACCTCACGGCGCGCAACGTGGTGCTGACGCGCATGACCGAGCTGGCCTCGCGCTTCCAGTCGGCCGCGGGCAGCCTCAACGAACTCGAATACACCAACAAGCTGCAGATCCAGAACAACGTGACGCTGGTCAACGGCCTGGCCAGCCAGGTGGCCGAGCTCAACGGCCAGATCAGCCGCTCGCAGGCCTCGGGCGTGATGCCCAACGACCTGCTCGACAAGCGCGACCAGCTGGTGCGCGAGATGAACCAGTATGTGCAGACCAGCCAGGTCGACGGCCCCTATGGCACGCTCAACCTGTTTGTCGGCGGCAGCCAGGCGCTGGTGCTGGGCGCGACCGCAGGGCAGCTCTCGGTCAGCGAATCGACGCAGTATCCGGGCAGCGGCCAGCTGTCGATGTATTTCAGCCAACCGGGCAGCACGCCCGTGGAACTGAGCAGCGGCATGATGGGCGGCGGTCAAGTCGCCGGGCTGTTGAAGTTCAACAACGAGGACTTGGCCGAAGGCCGCAACCTGCTGGGCCGCATGGCCCAGGTGATCAGCACCGCGCTCAATGCCCAGCAAGGCCAGGGCCTGACGCTGTCGGGCACGACCGGCAGCCCGCTGTTCTCGCAGCTCACCGAGATGCCGGGCTACACCACGATTGCCGGCGTTTCGGCTGCGGTCAGCTTTGTCGACAGCCAGTCCACCGCCACGCCCAAGCCGGTACTTGACGCCACCGCCTATGTGGCCTCCGACTACCAGGCCATTTTCGGCGATGCCGGAGAGGTCCATCTGGTGCGCCTGTCCGACGGACTGACGCGCAGCTACGCCAACGTTGCGGCGCTTTCCGCGGAGACCGTCGACGGCCTGCAGTTCAATATTTCCGGCGCGGGTGCCAAGCACGAATCCGTCCTGTTCAAGCCCTTCAGCAGCGCCGCCGCCGAAATGCAGGCGCTGGTGCTCTCGCCCCAGGACCTGGCGGTCTCCAACGCCATTGCGGCCACCATTCCCGCGGGCAATACCGGATCGCTGCAGCTCTCGGGCCTCAAGGTCACGGGCGCTGGCATTCCCGACCCGGCCACCGCGGGCATATCACTTACTTTCGCCGTGGATCCGACGACTTCGGCCATCACCTACACCGCGAGCAACGGCGCCACGGGCAGCTATGTGGCAGGCCAGCCCATCAAGATCGACGGCTGGGAAATCACCTTGACCGGTACCCCGCATGCGGGCGACAGCGTGACGGTGGCCAATGCCAAGAGCCCGGCGCTGGGCGACAACTGGAAACGCGACGCCGGCAATGCCACTGCCTTTCTCGCGCTGCGCGATGCCAAGCTGTTGGACGGCGGCACCACGCTGAGCGATGGATTCTCGACACTGATTGCCCAGGTCGGCACGCGCACGCAAAGCGCCAAGCTGGCGGCCGACCTGTCGGGCACCATTGCCAAGAACCTCGAAGCCGAGCGCACGTCGGTGTCGGGCGTCAACCTCGACGAGGAAGCCGCCAAGCTGCTGCAGTACCAGCAGGCTTACCAGGCCTCGGCAAAGATGCTGCAGATCGCCCAAAGCATTTTCGACAGCATGATCTCCACGGTCGGCCGCTGACATACAGGAGCTTTCAATGACCAACTCCCTTACCCGCCTTGGCTCCGCCAACATGTACGACCGCACGGTCAACAACCTCGCCGAACGCCAGGCCAAGCTGGCCAGCATGATGGAAAGCACCTCTGCCGGCAAGCGGGTGGTGCGCGCCAGCGACGATCCGGTGGCGGCCGCGCAGGCCGAACGCGCGCGCACGCGCATGGACCGTACCGAAGCCGACCAGCGCGCACTCAACGCCCAGGTCTCCATCATCAAGGACGGTGAGTCAACGCTGGGTGCGGCCAACAACGCGCTGCAGCAGTTCCGCACCTTGGTGCTGAATGCCGGCAACGGCACCTACTCGCAGACCGAGCGCGACGCGTTGGTCGCCCAGATGGTTTCGCTGCGCGATCAGATCGCCGGCCATGCGAACAGCACCGACAGCAACGGCCTGCCCCTGTTCCGCGGGCTGGGCAGCGCCGAGCAGCCGCTGCAGGGCGGCAGCTTCCTGGGCCAATCGGGCCAGACCAGCAGCAGCGTGAACGGCATCCCCAACACGCTGGACGGCACGGCGGCGTTCATGAACGTGCCCACGGGCAACGGCGTTCTTGCCGTGAACCAGGGCGCGACCAACACCGGCAAGGTCTGGACCGATATCGGCCAGATCAACGACCCCGCCGCCGCTGCAGCCGCCGCGGCCACGGTGCCGCCCATCAGCATTAGCTTCAGCGTCGATGCCGATGGGGTGGCCACCTATAGCATTGCAGGCGCCGCCGCCGTGCCCTACAAGTCGGGGGACACGATCAGCGTGGCCGGCATGGGTCTGAAGATCACCGGCACGCCGGCCGATGGCGACAGCTTCACCATTGGCGCGAGCGAGCGCAGCGATCTGTTCAGCGTGCTTGACGCGGCAATCAACGTGGTGCGCAGCTCAGGCAACTCCAATGGCACCACGGCATCCGGCACACTTTCCCATGGCGTGGCCAAGGCCCTTGCCGAGATCGATACGGGCCTCAACCGCATGCAGGCCGTGCGCAGCTTTGCTGGCGATCTGCTCAACCGCGCGGATACCCTGACCGATCACATGAGCGCGCGCTCGGTGCAACTCGAAGCCGATCGCTCCGCGGCCGAAGATGTCGATATGATTGCAGCACTGTCAGAGCTCAAAAGCCTGCAAACCAACTACAACGCGGCCCTGCAGTCCTACGCCCAGATACAGAAGCTGTCACTGTTCGACTACATCGGTTAACTTTCTAGCCCTATTCCATGGCCCTGTCCGCACTCAGTTCCCTGACACTTGGTTATCGGCCGCTCTGGAATAACGAACGCACGCTGGCCGGCGTGCAGCTCTACATAGACTGCGACCCTGCGCTGGACCCCGATGTGCCGCACTTCCTGCGCATACTGCAGGAAATGTGGAGCCAGGCCGCCCCCCCGCTGCTGCTGTCGCCGCAGACGCACCAGTTGCTCAGCGCTTTCCTGCAGAACGCCCCCCCGGGCAGCCCCTGGATCGAAGTGCGCGGCGACTGGATAGAGGATTCCACGCTCTACGCCCAGGCCCAGGCCGCGCAGGCGCGCGGACTCAAGCTGGTCTGGCGCGGCGCGCTCGGCGAACTGCCCGACGCGCGCACCGCGCAATGGTTTGCCAACAGCCTGCTGAGCCTGACGCCCGACGACAGCCACTCCGAACGTCCGGCGCCTGCCGGCGCGCTGCTTGACGGTCAGATGTACGAAGACGTGCAAACCCGCCGCATGCTCACGCGCTGCCTTGATGACCACCGCGCGGCAGCCATTGCCGGCTGGCCCACGCAAGACCTGCTGGTGCAGCTGCGCGGCCGCACGGCCCAGCCCTGCCGCCGGCGGGTGCTTGAACTGATGCAGGCCATCGATGCCGAGCAATCGCTGGAAAGCTTCGAAGCCATCCTGGGCTGCGACCCGGTGCTGGCCTACCGCTTCATGCTCTATACCAATTCCGCGGCACTGGGCCTGCGCACCGGCGTCGACTCGTTGCGCCGCGGCCTGGTGATGCTGGGCTACGGCACGCTGCAGCGCTGGCTTGCCGACCAGCTGCCGCATGCCGACACCGAGCCCGATCTGCAGCCGGTGCGCGCCGCCATGGTGATGCGCGGCCAGCTCACGGAACGGCTGGTCGAGGCCGGCATGGGCCACGAGCTGCAGCGCGAAGTCTATTTATGCGGCCTGTTCTCGCAGCTCGATGTGCTGCTGGGCGAGCCGCTGGCCGGCAGCCTGCGCCGCCTGCCGCTGTCCGAGCGCATCTACCAGGCCATCATCGGCAAGACCGGCCCCTACGCCCCCAGCCTGGCCCTGGCCCAGGCGCTGGAGACGCCCGACGGCGCCGCCATCCGCGCGCTGTGCCAGACGCACGAGATGGAACTTGAAAGCGTCAACCGCAATCTGCTGCGCATGCTGCGCGACGGCTGCGAGTCGGTGCGCCCCTTGCGCGCAGAAATACGCAACACCCCCTGAGCCGCTTCGCGGCGAGGGGCGCCCGGCCAGGGGCGCCCGGCGAGGGGCGCCCGGCCACGGACGACCGCCGCGTTAGCCAAAGCCGGCTTGCGTGAAAACACTCTAGGGCGCATGCCGCATTGCGCATACAGTGGCCTATTGCGCCCACATCCTTGCCCTGCCACGCCCCCATGCCCGCCGTCGAATTCACTGCCCTGCTGGTGCTGGCCGCCGCCATGAGCTTCAGTCCCGGCCCGAACACCACGTTGGCGACCACGCTGGCTGCCAACCATGGGCTGCGGCCCAGCCTGCGTTTTGTCTGCGCCGTGCCGTTTGGCTGGTGTCTGCTGCTGCTGCTCACCGCCGCAGGCGTGGGCGCGCTGGTGCTGGCCGTGCCCGCGCTGCGCTGGGCCATCAAGGCATTGGGCATTGGCTATCTACTGTGGCTGGCGCTGCGGCTGAGCCGCGCCGGCCAGCTGGCACAGGCCCAGGGCGGCGCCCTGGCGGTGCAGTTCTGGCAAGGCGTGGGCCTGCAGTTCGTGAACATCAAGGCCTGGCTGCTGATGCTGACCGTCGTTGCCGGCTGGATTGCCGGCCATGCCGATGCCTGGCAGCGGCTGGCCGTGGTGCTGCCGGTCATGGCGTTCTTCGCGCTGAGCAGCAACCTGCTCTACGCCTGCGTGGGCGCACTGCTGCGCGGCTGGCTGGCCCATGGCCGGCGACTGCTGTGGTTCAACCGGCTGATGGCGCTGCTTCTGGTGCTGACCGCAGCATGGATGGTGGCCGCTTGAGCACCGTTCAACGCCTTGACGCTCCTGGCCCGCGCCAATGCCATAGCCGCGCCTGTTGCCATTTTTGCGGCTTTGCACGCGATGGGCCCCGCAGGCGACAAAATGGCTGTATTGCTGGTGCGGCAGCACGGACACTTACGCCAAGCCCGACGCTTCGCCCCCCTCGCCAGCACATGCCCCACAACGGCGTGCTCCGATCCCAATCGCATTTCCCAATGCCGGTTTTAGCAAAGACAGAGAGATAGTTATGACGAATTGGACCCTGGCAGCGCGTGCGGCCAAGATGAATCCTTCTGCAATCCGCGAAATCCTCAAGCTCACGGACCGTCCCGGCATCATCAGCCTGGCCGGGGGCTTGCCTTCGCCCAAGGCGTTCCCGCTGAGCGCCTTCACCGAAGCCTGCGCCACCGTGATGGCACGCGACGGCGCGACCGCGCTGCAGTACTCGACAAGTGAAGGCTTTGCGCCGCTGCGCCAGGCCGTCGCCGACCTGCTGCCCTGGGACGTCAACCCCGACCAGGTACTGATCACCACGGGCTCGCAGCAGGCGCTGGACCTGATCGGCAAGGTGTTCCTCGACAAGGACAGCCGCATGCTGGTCGAGACGCCCACCTACCTTGGCGCGCTGCAGGCCTTTGCGCCGCAGGAGCCGATTGCCGTGAGCGTGGCCACCGATGACGAAGGCATGCTGATCGACGACTTCGTCGCCCAGGCCGGCAGCGGTGCCGACAAGGCCCGCCTGGCCTATGTGCTGCCCAACTTCCAGAACCCCACGGGCCGCACCATGAGCGAAGCGCGCCGCGCGGCGCTGGTCGCCAAGGCCGCTGAACTCAACATTCCGCTGATCGAGGACAACCCCTACGGCGACCTGTGGTTCGAAGAGGAACCGCCGCTGCCGCTGGCTGCGCGCAACCCCGAAGGCGTGATCTATATGGGCTCGTTCTCCAAGGTGCTGGCCCCGGGCCTGCGCCTGGGCTACCTGGTTGCCCCGCTGGACATCTACCCCAAGTTCCTGCAGGCCAAGCAGGCTGCCGACCTGCACACGCCGGGCTTCAATCAGCGCGTGGTTGCCGAAGTCATCAAGGACGGCTTCCTGGACCGCCATGTGCCGACCATCCGCACGCTCTACAAGGCCCAGCGCGACACCATGCTGAGCGCCCTGGAACGCGAGATGGCCGGCCTGGACGTGACCTGGACCCGCCCCGTCGGCGGCATGTTCCTGTGGGTCACGCTGCCTGAAGGCATGGTTGCCCAGACGCTGCTGGCCGCAGCCGTCGAACGCCACGTGGCCTTCGTGCCGGGCGCGCCGTTCTACGCCGAACAGGCCAATCCGCGCACGCTGCGCCTGTCCTATGTGACCGCTTCGAGCGACGAGATCAACACCGCGGTGGCCGCGCTGGCCGACGCCATTCGCGTCACCATCGGCGTCCCCGCCTCGGCCGTCAGCGCGTGATACCGGCGCCACGCGCACGCGCGTTTGCCCAGGTCGACGTGTTCACGCAGGTCGCGCTGCGCGGCAACCCGGTGGCGGTGGTGCTGGACGGCGAAGGCCTTGACGACGCCGCCATGCAGGCGTTTGCGTCGTGGACGCAGCTGTCGGAAACCACGTTTGTGCTGCCGGCCAGCGCCGGCGCGCGCGCCCAGGGCGCCGACTACCAGCTGCGCATCTTCACGCCCGGTGGCGAACTGCCGTTTGCTGGCCACCCGACGCTGGGCAGTTGTCACGCCTGGCTGGCGCAGGGCGGCAGGCCGCAGTCGACCACGCGCATCGTGCAGGAATGCAAGAAGGGCCTGGTGTCGATTTCCACCCAGGGCCAGGCGCTGGCGTTTGCCGCGCCCGCGCTCACGCGCAGCGCGCCGGCGCCGCAACTGCTGGCCGGCGTGCTGCAGGCGCTGGCGCTGCGCCCCGAACAGGTGCTTGCCGCCGAGCAGCTCGACAACGGCCCGCAATGGCTGGGTCTGCTGCTCGACAGCCCGGATACCGTGCTGGCGCTGGAGCCGGACCACGCGCGCCTCAAGGCGCTGCGCCAGAAAGTCGGCGTCGCCGCGCTCTACCCCGCCGAGGACGCCACCGGTCCGGCGCTGGTGCGGCGCTCCAGCCGCGAAGCGCGCGCGTTTGCCAGCACTCCTACGCCCGCGCGGCCGTCGGCGCAGCTGGAAGTGCGCGCCTTTGCCGCGGCCACGGGCGTCAACGAGGACCCGGTCACGGGCAGTCTCAATGCCAGCCTGGCGCAATGGCTGATTGCCGAAGGCCGGCTGCAGGCGCCCTATGCCGCCAACCAGGGCAGCTGCCTGGGCCGCGACGGCTGGGTGCATGTGCATGCCGACGCGCAGGGCCAGCTCTGGATAGGCGGCCATACCGTGGGTTGCATCCAGGGAAGCGTGCTGCTCTGACTGCCGGTCCCGCAAGTGACAACGGCCGCGCAACCGGTCGCTTGCGTGACTTGCCGCGCCGGGTGCGCTGCCCACAATCGCGCCCATGGGAACCCTTTATCTTGTGCGCCATGGCCAGGCCTCGTTTGGTGCCGACGATTACGACCAGCTCAGCGCGCGCGGCCACGATCAGGCACGGCGCCTGGGCGAGTACTGGCGCGAGCGCGGCCTGGTGTTCGATGCCGTGCTGGTCGGCAGCCTGCGCCGCCACCGCCAGACGCTGGACGGCATAGGCGAAGGGCTTGAAGGGCTGAGCGCGCCGGTCACCACGCTGCCCGGCCTCAACGAGTACGACAGCCACGCGCTGCTCACCGCCATCCATCCCCAGGCCCTGCCCCGGCCCGACACGCCCGAGCTCTACCGCCAGCATTTCCGCCTGCTGTGCGACGCGCTCGCGCAATGGATGGCAGGCGTGATCAGCCCCAGGGGCATGCCCAGCTGGGACGATTTCTCGGCCGGCGTGCACGGCGCACTCGAGCAGGTGCGCCAGCAGCATTCGGGTCAGAACGTGCTGCTGGTCAGCAGCGGCGGCCCGATCTCGGCGGCCGTGGGCCAGGTGCTGGGGACTTCGCCCGAGGCAACGATTGCGCTCAACATGCGCATCCGCAACAGCGCCGTGACCGAATTCAGCGTCAGTCCCAAGCGGCTGATGCTGCAGACTTTCAATACGCTCAATCACCTCGACAGCGACGCGCACCGCGATTGGACCACGCACGCCTGAATATAAGCACCCCCTGAGCGACTTCGTCGCTGCCCCCTTGCTGGGACATGCCAGTCTTGAGGCTATGGACAAAGCAATCCTCAAAACCGGATGCCTGCTGTTCTAACGCATATCTTGTACAAAGTGGCATGACCGCCACCACCACCGCTACTGCCGACCTTGCCCTTGCGCCGCGCGTGACCCTGCATCTGGGCGCGGTCGAGGGCTGGCTTGCGCTGTCCGACGACGAGCGCCATGACCTGCCCCTGGGCCTGCATACGCTGGCCCGGCATCGCTTCCAGGGCCGCATGCCCGATGCGCTGGCGCTGGAGCAGGGCATAGAGGAAGTCGAGGACGCCATCATGCCCGCCGCGCCCTGGCTGCCGCGGCCGGTGCGACTGCAGACCCATGACGCGCTGCTGCACGATATCGCCTGCGTTGCCGGCGCCCGCAACGTGCTCACACGCGAGGCCGTGGAGCAGCTGTTCGAGCGCCTCGCGCGCCAGGCCGAACGCGCCGGCGCGCCCGATGCACTGCTTGCGCAGGACCCGGTCTGGGCCGCGGCCCTGCTGGTGCTGCGTGAATGCCTGCACCATTGGCAGGTGGCCGAAATCCACCTCGCGGGCGTCAAGCCCTAATAAGGTTTTGCTTCGTCGACCAGCGTCGATGCCGGCAACGCATGGATTTCCTGCAGCAGCTGCACCAGGCCGCGCGCCGAGGCCTGGACCATGGCCTGGCCGCGCTCGGCGGTTGCCGCGGCCGCATTGCCGACTGCGCCCGCGGGGTTGTAGTCCTGTATTGCCCAGCCCATCTTGGCGCTGCGGCCGTTGCCCAGCAGCGCGTACATTCTTGAGCGATCTTCCGAAGTGGAGGCGAAATTGCGCGCCTGGGCCATGTCGACCGTGCCCGGCGCGAGGTGCAGCATCATCGAGGTCTCGACTTCGCCGCCATGGATGCCGAAACGGTGCTCGTGCGCGCAGAACTGCTGGTTGGCGACCTCGCCCGAGAGTCCGAACCAGCTCGTGCTGTAGACCAGCAGCCTATGCTTGACGCGCAGCTCGCGCGCGACGATGTCCATGGCGCTGACCTGGCCGCCATGACCGTTGAACAGCAGCAGCTTGCGCACGCCGGCGCGCGCCACGCAGGCGCCGATCTCGCTCCACAGCGCGATCAGCGTCGCGGGCTCCAGCGTCAGCGTTCCGGGATAGGCCTGGTGCTCCATGCTCAGACCGATGTTCTGCGGCGGCAGGCACAGCAGCGGCAACTCGGGCGGCAGCAGCGCCAGCGCCGCGTCAAGCACGCCCCGCGCCAGCGTCGCGTCCACCGACAGCGGCAGGTGCGGACCATGCTGCTCGACGGCAGCTACCGGCAGCAGGGCCACGGTGTCGGCCGCGAGACCGTTGGTTTGCGCCAGCGCGAAGTCGCGCGCCGAAGCCTGGGCCCACCAGCGTGAAGGCCAGCGGGGCGGGGATGCAGAGGAGGTCGCAGACATGTACGCCATGGTAGTGCAGATGGCTGACAGCGGACCAGCGCCGAACCACGCACAATGCGCCATGGCATCCAATTCGACCCGTGATCTGACCCAGGGCCCGATCGGCAAGACCTTGCTGGTCTTCTCACTGCCCATTCTCGCCGGCAACGTCCTGCAATCGCTCAACGGCTCGATCAACGCGATCTGGGTCGGGCATTATCTGGGCGAGGCGGCCATCACCGCCACGGCCAATGCCAACAACCTGCTGTTCGCGCTGATCGGCCTGGTGTTCGGCGTCGGCATGGCGGCAACCATTCTCGTGGCCCAGGCCATGGGGGCGCGCAACCTGCCCCAGGCCAAGCGCGTGATCGGCACCAGCGCAACGCTGTTTGGCGCGGCCTCGATTGCCATTTCGGCGCTGGGCTGGAGGTTCTCGGGCCATATCCTCGATCTGCTGGGCACGCCGCCCGAGGCCCTGGCCCTGGCCGAGGCCTATCTGCGCGTGATCTTCCTGGCGATTCCGCTGCTGTATCTGTTTGCCTTTGTCTCGGCGGTGATGCGCGGCGCGGGCGATACGCGCACGCCGTTTTACTTCCTGCTGCTGGTGGTGCTGCTTGACACCGCGCTCAACCCGCTGTTCATCTTCGGCTGGGGGCCGGTGCCGCGCATGGGCATTGCCGGCTCCGCCATGGCCACGCTGGTCGCGCACAGCATAGGCTTTGCGGCGCTGCTGTCGTGGCTGCGCTGGCGCGCGCATCCGCTGTGGATAGGCGCGGGCGAGCTGCGCCTGTTCCGGCCCGATGGCCGCATACTGCGGGCGCTGATCGTCAAGGGCCTGCCCATGGGCGCGCAAATGGTGCTGATCTCCATGTCCATGCTGATGCTGATGGGCATGGTCAACAGCCACGGCGTGCAGCTGTCCTCGGCCTATGGCGCATCGCTGCAGCTCTGGACCTATGTGCAGATGCCGGCCATGGCAATAGGCGCCGCCTGCTCGTCGATGGCCGCGCAGAACGTCGGTGCCGGACTGTGGAAGCGCGTGGACGCGACAGCGCGCGCAGGCGTGCTGTGCAATGTGCTGATGACCGGAACGCTGATTGCGCTGGCGGTTGCCGCCGACCGCCAGGTGCTGTCGCTGTTCCTGCCCGATGGCAGCGCCGCGCTCGAGACCGCACGCCATCTCAACCATATTGCCATTGGCTCGTTCCTGTTCTTCGGCGTGACCTTTGTGATCTCGGGCGTGGTGCGCTCCACGGGCGCGGTGGTCGCGCCGCTGGTGATCCTGGCGCTGGCGCTGTGGGGCGTGCGTGTGCCGTTCGCGCAATGGCTGCAGCCCGTGCTGGGCGTGGACGCGATCTGGTGGAGCTTCCCGGTCAGCGCGGCCTGCGCGATGCTGCTGTCTGTGGGCTACTACCGCTGGGGCGGCTGGCGCCAGGCGCGCATGCTGGCGCCGGCTGAAGAGCAACTGGCAACGCCGGCCGAAGTTGGCGGCCTGCCGCCGTCACCCGTCTGCTCGCAGCCGGACGACCGGCTGGCGGCGGCGCGCTGAGGCGCTGCGCGCTACCATCGCCAGGCCTGCTGCGGAACCAAACCGTCTCCGCCGGGCTCCCACCCTGCGAACATGAACTACCGCCCTTCCCCCCGTTTCCGCCCCTGGGCCGCAGCCGCCTGGCTGCTGGCCCTGGCCCTGCTCACGCTTTGTGCAGCGCAAAGCAGCCTTGCCCAGATCCAATTGCTTGGCAGCAGCCAGGCTTCGGGGGGCGCCGTCGTCACCACGCCGCGGGTACGCGCCGAGCTCGTGGCGCATGCGCCCGACGGCGTCACCCCCGGCCAGCCCTTGTGGCTGGGCCTGCGCATCACGCACCAGCCCGAGTGGCACACCTACTGGAAGAACGCCGGCGACTCGGGCCTGCCCACGCAGCTGCAGTGGCAGTTGCCTGCGGGCCTGGAGGCCGGCGAGATCGACTGGCCCGTGCCCGAAGCCATTCGCGTCGGCCCGCTGGTCAACTATGGCTATGAAGGCGAGTTGCTGCTGCCCGTGCCGTTCAAGGTCGCGCCCGACTTCCAGGCGCCGACCGGCGACACCGTGACGCTGCGCCTGCATGCCAGCTGGCTGGTATGCCGCGTCGAGTGCATTCCCGAGGAAGGGGACTTCACGCTGCAGCTGCCGGTGCGCGGCGCCACCGCAATGCATGCCCCGGCGTTTGCCGCGGCCCAGGCGGGCCGGCCGGCGGCGCTGCAGGGCCGGAGCTCGGCCAAGGTCGAAGGCGAGCGCTTGCAGCTGCGCATTGCGGGACTGCCCGCGGCGCTCCAGGGCCAGAACCTTACGCTGTTTCCCGAGACGCCCGAAGTGCTGGAGCACGCGGCCGTTGCCGGCAGCGGCTGGACCCAGGCCTGGGACGGCGCGGTCTGGACCGCCGACTGGCCGCTGTCGGCCATGCGCGGCGAAACGCCGGGCGAATTGCCGTTGGTCGTCGCTCCCGTGACGGCCCCCTCGAGCGGTCCGCAGGCCTGGCGCACCGTGGCCACGGTCGAAGGCCGTTGGAGCAGCGCGCCCGTCGCCAGCGTCTCGCCGGCGTTGGCCGCCGCCCTGGCCGCAAATGCGCAGGCGCCGATGGCGCCGGCCGCAGCGGGCAATGGCGGCTTCTGGATGGCGCTGCTGGGCGGTCTGGTCGGCGGCTTGATCCTCAACCTCATGCCCTGCGTGTTCCCGGTGCTGGCCATCAAGATTGTCGGTTTTGCGCGCCACGGCCAGGACCGGCGCGCGCTGCGCATCGGCGGCCTGGCCTATGGCGCGGGCGTGCTGCTGTCGTTTCTGGCGCTCGGCGGCCTGCTGCTGGCGCTGCGCGCGGCCGGCCAGCAGCTCGGCTGGGGCTTTCAGCTGCAGTCGCCCGGCCTGGTCGCGGCCATGGCCGTGCTGTTCACGCTGCTGGGGCTGAACCTTGCCGGCATGTTCGAGTTCGGCCGCATGCTGCCCCAGCGCTGGGCCAGCGCCCAGGTGCGCCATCCCGTGGGTGAAGCCTTCCTGTCGGGGGTGCTGGCCGTGGCCATTGCCTCGCCCTGCACCGCGCCCTTCATGGGTGCCTCGCTGGGCCTGGCCATCGACATGCCCGCGGCCCACGCCCTGACGGTGTTTGCCGCGCTGGGCGTGGGCATGGCCCTGCCCTATGTGCTTGCGAGCTTCGTTCCCGCGCTGGTGCGCTGGCTGCCGCGGCCCGGCGCCTGGATGGAGACGTTCCGCCGCGCCATGGCGTTTCCGATGTTTGCCACCGTTGCCTGGCTGGTCTGGGTGCTGGGCCAGCAAAGCGGCATTGACGGCGCGGGCGCGCTGCTGGTGCTGCTGGTCGCGCTCAGCGCCCTGGTCTGGGCGCTGACGCTGGGCGGCAAGACCCGCTGGCTGCTGGGCGCCGGCCTGCTGCTGGTCACGCTGGGGCTGGGCAGCGTCGTCGGCCCACATATCACGCGTGCCGCGGCGGCCGAAAGCGCGCCCACGGCGGGCACCAGCGCCGGCGGATGGCAGCCCTGGTCGGCCGAGCGCGTCAGCAGCCTCACGGCCGCGGGCACGCCGGTCTTCGTTGATTTCACCGCCGCCTGGTGCGTGACCTGCCAGGTCAACAAGCACACCACGCTCAACCGCGACGATGTGCTGGCGGATTTCGCCGCGCGCGGCGTGACGCTGCTGCGTGCCGACTGGACGCGGCGCGACCCGGCAATCACCCAGGCGCTGACCGCGCTGGGCCGCAGCGGCGTGCCGGTCTACGTGCTGTATGCGCCGGGCAAGCCGCCGCATGTCATGACCGAGCTGCTGTCGCCCGCCGAAGTGCATGCCGCCTTGCAGGCCCTCTAGGGATATACCCTTTCCGGCATGGCCGCGACCCCTGCGCCGGGCCGCGGCGTCAGCGTAAGACTACAAGCGCAAACCAGGCCATCGGCCTAGACTGAAGGCACGCTGCACTTTCTTGCAGCGCGCCGGAGTCGCAGTCCAGGCGTACCGGCGTCGATCTTCAGGAGGTTTGCCATGACCGCTACCCTGCGACACCATTCCCGCCACACCGACGATCGCCATTCGCTCCCGGACAAACACCGTCTGCCGCGCCGCTGGCGCTACGGCCTGCTGGCGCTGCTGGTTGCCTGCCTGGCCATTGCGGGCGCAGTCGTTCCCGCGGTCTGGAATCTGCTGGATCTGTTTGACCAGCTGCCCAAGATGGCCTGGTTTCAGGACTTGCTCGCGCGCTCTCCCGCCGTGAGCTGGTCGCTGATGCTGGTCTGGGGCACGGCGGTCTCAATCGCGCTGCTGTCGATGCTATCGCTGCGCCAGGGCTGGCAGGGCGTGGCGCTGGTTGCCGCGCTCACGCTGTGGGCCGTGACCTGGTATCTGCACATGCCGCATGTGCAGCAATGCCATGCCATGTACGGCGCCGGCAATATCTGCAACACCTGGCAATGGGTGTTCACCATCAGCCTGTCGCTGGCGACCGCGCTCTACATGTTCGTGATCTTTCTGTTGAGCCTGTCGGCGCTGGGCCTGATGTTCACTGCCCCAGACGACCCCGCCGAGGAGTGACGCGGCCTCAGCCGGGCTGGCGCCGGTAGCGTGCCGGCAGGTCGGCAATGCGTGCCATCAGGGGCAGGTCGGCGGTCTGGAAGTCGGGGTCCCAGGCCGGTGCGCCCAGCACCTTGGCGCCCATTCGCAAATAGCCCTGGATCAGGGCCGGCGGCTGCACCTTGTCCGCAGCGGGCGTGCCTCGGCCTGCGGCCGGCAGCGGCAAGGCGGTATAGGGCTGGACCTGCATTGCGGGCTCGGCCAGGTAGCGGGTGCGCAGCTGCTGCCAGATGCTGGCCGCGCCTTCGCCATAGGCCAGGCCGGGGTGGTACATGGGCATGCTCGCGCAGCCCAGCATGGCTTCGAGCCGGTTGCGCTGCATGAATTCTGCCAGCGCCCCCCACAGCGCGAGGATGGTCGCGCCGTTGCGCCAGTCGGCATGCACGCAGCTGCGGCCCAGCTCGACCAGCCGCGGGCGCCATGGCTTTATCGGACCCAGGTCGAATTCATTGTCTGAATACAGCCCGCCCGCACGCCGCGCTTCGGCCGGCGTCAGCAGGCGGTAGGTGCCGACCACGGCCTGGCTCACCGGGTCGCGCACCAGCAGGTGTTCGCAGTAGTCGTCGAAACGGTCGATGTCATGGCCTTCGAGCTGTATCGGCAGGCGCGCGCCCATCTCCTGCACGAACACCTGGTGGCGCAGGCGCTGGGCTTCGCGTATCTCGTCCTGTTGGCGGGCCCACTGCACCAGCAGACGCCCGGGAGGCCGCGCCCCCACGGTCGGCCGCAGCAGGGCGGGCAGCGCCCGGGGTGGGTAGACGGGCATGGTGGCTGCCCAGTCTCCTGACGGCATGGCTTGCAGGTTCTCGTCCATACATTCTCCCCGACGCGCAGCGTTGAATTGGCGTGATACCGGGGGGGATCGGGTGGATGGCGGGTAACCCGTCACTCCCCTTTTTTTCAGCCCCGGCTCACGCTATGCATTGTTGGCGCGCGATGTGACAGGGACGTGATGAAGCGGTGACAGTTGCGTGTCGGGGCCGAGCGCCCGGCACATCGCCAGGCGCAGCAAGCAAGATTGCTTGTAGGGGCGCAACAGCGCCGATCGCTGGCTCACTTTCTGCCCGAGGAAAAACAGCAGCATGGCCAGCGTGAAGCGCTGCAAAGCGGGGTTGGCGTGCGCTTGAGGCCATTTTCACAAGCATCGCCAAAGTCCGGCTGCCCACAATCGGGCACCAGAATGTTCTGGTGCCTGTGCGCCATGGCAAATGCCTGCCGGCGCCGGTGCCCCAGGGGCAGCGTGCGGCATGCGCGATCCGTTAAACTCCCTGATTGCCCGACCCAACCATTGACCGCTTGACCAGACCCGAAACCGGCTGGCACAGGCGCCGTCCATGGCCGCCGGCTGGCCCTAGCGGCCCAGCATCCGGCCCGGCCCCGCCCCCCTTTGTGAGTGAGCACCATGTCTTTTGCCCCCCTCCAAAACGACACTTTCCTGCGCGCCTGCCGCCGCCAGGCCACCGATTACACCCCGCTGTGGCTGATGCGCCAGGCGGGACGCTACCTGCCCGAATACAAGGCCACGCGTGCCCAGGCCGGCAGCTTCATGGGGCTGGCGACCAACGTCGACTACGCGACCGAAGTCACGCTGCAGCCGCTCGAGCGTTTTCCGCTGGACGCCGCCATCCTGTTCAGCGACATCCTGACCATTCCCGACGCCATGGGCCTGGGCCTGAGCTTCGAGGCCGGTGAGGGCCCGCGCTTTGCCAAGGTGGTGCGCGACGAGGCCGCCGTGGCCGAACTCGCCGTGCCCGACATGGACAAGCTCAGCTACGTGTTCAACGCCGTGACATCGATCCGCCGCGCCCTCAACGGCCGCGTGCCGCTGATCGGCTTCTCGGGCAGTCCCTGGACGCTGGCCTGCTACATGGTCGAAGGCCAGGGCAGCAGCGACTACCGTCTGGTCAAGAGCCTGATGTATGCGCGTCCCGATCTGATGCACCGTATCCTGAGCGTCAACGCCGACAGCGTGGCCGCCTACCTCAACGCGCAAATCGATGCCGGTGCCCAGGCCGTGATGATTTTCGACAGCTGGGGTGGCGTGCTGGCCGACGGCTGCTTCCAGGAATTCAGCCTGGCCTACACGCGCCGCGTGCTGTCCCAGCTCAAGCGCACGGGCGTGGACGGCAGCGACGTGCCGCGCATTGTCTTCACCAAGGGCGGCGGCATCTGGCTGCCGGAAATGAAGGACCTGGACTGCGAAGTCCTGGGCTTGGACTGGACGGCCCACCTGGGCAAGGCGCGCACCATCGTTGGCGGCGAAGTCGGCGGCCCGGGCAAGGCCTTGCAGGGCAATATCGATCCCAACGTGCTGTTTGCCCCACCCGAGCAGATTGCCGTTCAGGCGCGTGCCGTGCTCGACAGCTTCGGCAAGCCGCATACCGACCGCAGCACCACCGGCCCCACGCATATCTTCAACCTGGGCCATGGCATCAGCCAGTTCACCCCCCCCGAACATGTGGCCGCACTGGTGGAAACCGTGCACAGTCACTCGCGCGCGCAGCGCCAGCGCTGACCGATGGGCGCTGCGCGGCGCCGTTCGGCGGATGGCGTCAGGCACGCCGCGCAGGCCCAGGTGAGCAAGTGCCCACCTTGAGCCCATGTCAGTTATGCACAGCGATGGGGCAGCGTGACACCCACCTCCGCAATCCAGGAAGCGCTGCACGAATGCCGCAAGCTCGTTGAACAAGACACATAAGTTGTTGATTTCAAATGGTATTTTTCAGGCGCACGCGACCTCTCCTACAGTGTGGGGCAAGCATCCGCGGAGTACGTCAGCCTGATCCCCGGCGCTTGTGCACAAAGTTATCCACAGAAATTTCGGAAATGAGCAAATAAACTCTGAAATCAAGGACTTGCGGCTGGTTTCTCCGTTTTTTCTACAAAACTCGCGCTGTTGAGCGAAAAAAGTAGGGGGTTTCTGGCGCTTGACAGCCAGCCGCGTTCCGACTTATGCACATCGGCAGAGGGGCTTAGATGCGGCGCCACTGGCCGTCACGCGACCGTCACAGGTGTTGCAGACCCCATGCAAGCTCTTGTTTTATAAAGAGAAGCATGGCTGAAAAAAGACCGAGGAATTCCCTGTCCCAGACGCCAAAAGCTTTCCGGCCCGCACAAGCCCTGACAATTCCCACAAAGTTATCCACAGAAAATCGGCAAAAAGCCGGGAATCCCCGGATTCCCCGCCCCAGCGACTTCCGCCTCCCCTTCTGCCTTCCTTCCCCGCGCCGCAATGACCGCCCAGTTTCCCGTCCAGATTGCCCTGCAGATGCCGGCCCACAGCGCGGTCGGCCATCTGCTGACCTATGCGGCCAGCACGCGGCTGGTGCCCGGAACGCTGGTGCGCGTGCCGCTGGGCAAGCGCGACATGCTGGGCGTGGTCTGGGACTATCCTGCCGCGGACGAGGAGCTGCCTGGATCTGAAACGGCCCTGCAATTACGGCCGATCATCGGCGTGCTGGAAGGCATTGCGCCCTTGCCCGACGCCTGGCGCCGGCTGGTGGCTTTTGCCGCGCGCTACTACCAGCGCAGCATTGGCGAGATTGCCATGGCGGCGCTGCCGCCGCAGCTGCGCGAACTCACGGCCGAGCAACTCGCGCGGCGCCTCAAGCCGGCCAAAGCCAAGACCGCGGCCGCCGCCCCGGGCGTCGCGCCCACGCTCGTGGCCTTGAGCGCCGAGCAGGAGCAGGTGGTGGCGCAGATTGCGGCGGGCGCCGCCGCATCCCGTCCTTTCCTGCTCTACGGCAGCACTGGCAGCGGCAAGACCGAGGTTTATTTGCGCTGCGTGCAGGCCGCGCTTGACGCCGACCCCTCGGCCCAGGCGGTGGTGATGGTGCCCGAGATCAACCTCACGCCCCAGCTTGAAGCACGCTTTGTCGAGCGTTTCGCGCCGCAGTACGGCGCCGCCGCCGTGGTCAGCATGCACAGCGGCATGACCGGCCCCCAGCGCCTCAAGAGCTGGCTGGCCGCGCACACCGGCCAGGCGCGCATCGTGCTGGGCACGCGCATGGCAGTGTTTGCCAGCCTGCCGGGCCTCAAGATCATCGTTGTCGACGAGGAGCATGACGCCAGCTACAAGCAGCAGGAAGGCGCGCGCTATTCGGCGCGCGACCTGGCCATATGGCGCGCGCGCGCCCAGGGCGCGCAGGTGATACTGGGCAGCGCCACGCCATCGTTTGAAAGCTGGCACGCGAGCCGTCCGGCCACAGAGCAGGACCCGGGTGGGCGCTATCTGCGGCTGCACATGCCCAGCCGCATAGGCTCGGCGGCCCTGCCCAAGGTGCGACTGGTCGACATGACGCAGCAGCCCAAACGCGCGGTGTTCTCGCCGCCGCTGCTCGCGGCCATCACCGAGCGCGTGCAGCGCGGCGAGCAAAGCCTGGTGCTGCTCAACCGCCGCGGCTTCGCCCCCGTGCTCTATTGCGCCGACTGCGAATGGAAAAGCGACTGCCCGCACTGCAGCGCCCACCAGGTGTTCCACAAGGGCGACCGCACGCTGCGCTGCCATCACTGCGGCTTCACGCAACGCGTGCCCCATGCCTGCCCGTCCTGCGGCAATCCCGACATCCTGCCGCTGGGCAAGGGCACGGAGCAGCTCGAGGAAGAACTCGCGCGCCTGCTGCGCAATGTGCAGCGGCCCGACCATGAGCCCGCGCGCGTGGCGCGCATAGACGCCGACACCACCAAGGCCAAGGGCGCGCTGGAAGAGCAGCTCGCGCAAATGCACTCCGGCGACATCGACGTGTTGGTGGGCACGCAGATGGTTGCCAAGGGCCACGATTTCCGGCGCATCACCCTGGTCGCGGCGGTGCAGCCCGACAATGCGCTGTTCTCCAATGACTACCGCGCTTCGGAGCGGCTGTTCTGCCTGCTGATGCAGGCCGCGGGCCGCGCCGGGCGCGACGCCGACTATCTGCAGGCCAGCGGCAGCCGCGCAGAAATGTGGATACAGACACGCGACCCGCAGCACGCGGTGTTCACCGCGCTGCGCAGCCACGACTACCCGGCATTTGCCGCCCAGCAGCTGCGCGAGCGCGAGGACGCGGGCATGCCGCCGTTTGCCTACCAGGCGCTGGTGCGCGCCGACGCCCGCACCCAGGAAGACGCCCAGGCCTTCCTGCTGGCCGCCAGCCAGGCCGCGCGCGACGCCCTCCTGCCCGGGCTGGACGAGGTGTTCCTCTTCCCGCCGATTCCCATGACCATCCAGCGTGTGGCCAATGTCGAGCGCGCGCAGATGCTGATTGAAAGCCTGGACCGCTCGGCGCTGCAGCGCTTCCTGCACGCCTGGCAGCCGCTGCTGCACCAGCTGCGCGCCCAGCCCCGGCACCGTCCGCTGGTGCGCTGGCTGGTCGATGTAGACCCCTTGGCGATCTGACAGGGAACTGTCAAGGGCATTCTGTTACTGGGGTCTGCATCTTGCCAACGCCTGGCCGGCGGTGCATTGTCAGCGGCTGACGTTCCGCGGGGCCCCCGCGGGCGCGCACCACCCTGTGTCGGAGCCAATAACCATGACTGCTTCCACCCCTTCCCTTTGGCGCCTGGCGGTATGCGCCGGCGCCTTGGCCCTTGCCGCGTGCACCTCGGCGCCACGACAGGAAAGCCTGGCCGCAATGCCGGCGGCCACGCCCGTGGCCAGCGCCCCCGCCGCTGCGGTGACCACGTCGGCCCTGCCCCATGTCGTGGTGCTGGCCACCGGCGGCACCATTGCGGGCGCGGGCGCCTCGGCCGCGAGCAGCGCCACCTACCAGGCGGCCAAGGTGCCGGTCGAGCAGTTGCTGATCGGCCTGCCCGAACTGGGCAAGGTCGCGCGCGTATCGGGCGAGCAGGTGTTCCAGATTGCTTCCGAGAGCTTCACCAACCAGCAGCTGCTGACGCTCGCGCGGCGCGTGCAGGAACTCGTGCGCCAGCCTGATGTGCAAGGCATCGTCATCACCCATGGCACGGACACGCTGGAGGAAACCGGCTTCTTCCTGAACCTCGTGGTGCAGACCGACAAGCCCATCGTGCTGGTCGGCTCCATGCGCCCGGGCACGGCGCTGTCGGCCGACGGCGCGCTCAACCTGCTTGGTGCGGTGAGCGTGGCCGCGAGCCCGGACTCGGTCGGCAAGGGCGTGCTGGTCAGCATGGCCGATGAAATCCACACCGCGCGCGATGTCGCCAAGCTCGTCAACATCCGGACCAGCGCCTTTGCCAGCCCCTGGGGGCCGCTGGGCATGGTGGTGGAAGGCAAGACCTACTGGTTCCGCGCGCCCGTGAAGCGCCACACGCGCACCAGCGAGTTCAGCATAGAGCGCATCACCACGCTGCCGGCCGTGGACATCGTCTACAGCTACGGCAACGTGCCCAGCACGGCCGTCGACGCGCTGGGCGCGGCCGGTGTGCAGGCCATCATCCACGCGGGCACGGGCAATGGTTCGGTGCCCGACCGCATCGTTCCGCGGCTCAACGATCTGCGCAGCAAGGGCGTGGTCATCATCCGCAGCTCGCGCATTCCCGGCGGCTTCGTGCTGCGCAATGCCGAGCAGCCCGACGACAAGTACGACTGGCTCGTGGCGCACGACCTGAACCCGCAGAAAGCCAGGTTGCTCGCGGCGGTGGCGCTGACACAGACCAGGGACACGCGCGAGCTGCAGCGTATATTTTGGGAGTATTAACCTCCCTCAACCCCCGTTGGTACCGCGTTCGTCCTGAGCCTGTCGAAGGATGAACGCAGGGCACTGGTGCTACAGCTATGGTTTTTGCTGCACGCCCTGAAACGCCCTTCGTCGGGCTCAGGGCGAACGGCATTTATTTGCTTGAGGGACCGAACAGATTGTTCGCTTTTACCCCCCCGTCATCAGCGCCACGGCCCCCGAGAATGTAATGAACGCCAGCGCCGTGCTGACCAGGATGATGCGCGCCACGCGCCCGCCATGGGCGCCAAAGCGCTCGGTCAGCAGCGAGACATTGCTGGCGCTGGGCAGGGCGGCCAGCAGCACCAGCACCACCAGTGCCTGCTCGGACAGCGGCACGCCCAGCGCCATCGCCGCGCGGCCCGCAAGCCACACCAGCAGCGGATGGGCCATCAGCTTGGCCAGTGCCAGGGGCACATAGTCGCGCGCCGGCACGCGCTCGTGGGCGTTCATCTGCGAGCGCGCAAGCACCGCGCCTATGGTGAACAGCGCCACGGGCGAGGCCGCGTCGCCCAGCATGGCCAGCGTCTGCTCGACAGGCGCGGGCAGCGTCCATTGCGCCCAGGACGCCAGCGCACCCAGCGCAATCGCCCAGGGCATGGGGTTGGCGGCCATGCCCTTGAGCGCATTGCGCAGCGCCACGGCCGCGCCGCCCGGCATGCCCAGGCGCGACAGCGCAATGCACAGCGAGGTGGTCACCAGCATGTCAAGCGCCATGCTCAATATCACCGGGCCGGCGCTGTGCGCGCCCAGCAAGGCGACCAGCAGCGGCACGCCCATGAAGCCGGTATTGGGAAAGGCCGCGACCAGCGCGCCAAAGGCGGCGTCGTTCCAGCCCAGGCGCCGGCGCGTGAGCGCCACCACCGCGCCGACCAGCACCAGGCCGCTGAGCAGATAGACACCGGCAACCGCCGGGTCAAGCAGCTGCGCGATTGGCGTGCGCGCGCCAAAGCGGTAAAGCATGCAGGGCAGCGCGAAATACAGCACGAAGCTGTTCAGGCCGGCAATGGCCGACAGCGGCAGGATGCCGCGCCGGGTGGCGACAAAGCCACACAGCACCAGCGCGAAGAACGGAGAAGTGACCAGCAAAACAGACAGCATGGCGACAGGCAATCATGAAGGCGCCGGCGGCACGCCAGCCATAGCCTCGCAGTTTGGCACGAACTGTTACGCCTGTGACATACCCGCAGCCCCGGCGGGCATGCTGCAGTGCAACACCAATCCTCGTCACGGCCCAGTATCATGCGCAATGCTCGATGGCGAGCACGCCTTGCCGTGCCCCGCCCCTTTCCCTTTTCCACCCGCCTGTCCATTCCCCTGCCTATGTCCGCCGGTCTCAATCTTGCCCAGCTTCAAGCGGTCCACTACACCGAAGGCCCGTGCCTGGTGCTTGCGGGCGCGGGTTCGGGCAAGACGCGCGTGATCACGCACAAGATCGGCCGGCTGATCGACACCGGCCTGCACCCCAAACGCATTGCCGCCATCACCTTCACCAACAAGGCCGCGGCCGAAATGCGCGAGCGCGCCAAGGGACTGATAGGCCGCCCCGCCAAGGACGTGCTGATCTGCACGTTTCACGCGCTGGGCGTGAAGATGGTGCGCGAGGACGGCCAGGCGCTGGGCCTCAAGCCCCAATTCAGCATTCTCGACTCCGACGATGTGGTTGGCATCCTCAAGGACGCGGCCGGCGGCACCACCGATGTGGCGACGGCGCGCCAGTGGCAGTGGACCATCAGCAAGTGGAAGAACATGGGCTATGACAGCCGCACGGCGCTGGCCATGGCCCAGGACGACAGCGAACGCAGCATCGCGCTGCTGATGGGGCGCTACGAGGAACGCCTCACGGCCTACCAGAGCGTGGACTTCGACGACCTGATAGGCATGCCGCTGCGTCTGCTGCGCGACCACCCCGAAGTGCGCGAGAAATGGCAAAAGCTGCTCGGCCATGTGCTGGTCGACGAGTACCAGGACACCAACGCCACGCAGTACGAGTTGCTCAAGCTCCTGATAGGCGAGCGCGGCCATATCACCGCCGTGGGCGATGACGACCAGTCGATCTACGGCTGGCGCGGCGCGACGCTCGACAACCTCAAGAAGCTGCCGCTCGACTACCCACAGCTCAAGGTGATCAAGCTCGAGCAGAACTATCGCTCGACCAGCGCCATCCTGCGCGCCGCCAACAACGTGATCCAGCCCAATCCCAAGCTGTATCCCAAGACCTTGTTTTCCGAGCTGGGCGAAGGCGATCCGGTGCGCGTGGTCGATGCCGACTCCGAGGAGCACGAAGCCGAGCGCGCCGTGGCCCGCATCCAGACCCTGCGCGCGGCAAGCAACCCGCCGCCGGCCTGGAAGGACTTCGCCATCCTCTACCGCGCCAACCACCAGGCCAAGCCGTTCGAGAAGGCGCTGCGCAAGGCCGCGATTCCCTACAAGGTCTCGGGCGGCACCAGCTTCTTCGACCGCGCCGAAGTCAAGGACCTGTGCGCCTGGTTCCGGCTGTGGATCAACAACGACGACGACCCGGCGTTCCTGCGCGCCATCACCTCGCCCAAGCGCGGCATAGGCCACACCACGCTGGGCAAGCTTGGCGAGTTCTCGACCCAGCACAAGCTCAGCATGTTTGGCGCGCTGTTCAGCCATATGCTGCCCGCCGTGCTGCCCCCCAAGGCCCACGACAGCGTGATGGAGTTCGGCCGCTATGTGAACGACCTCGAATACCGCGCCCGCCACACGCTGGGCGCCGAGGACTCGCGCGCCTTCCTGGCCGACTGGCTCAAGGAAATCGACTACGAAAAGCACATCTACGACAGCGAAGACAGCGAGACCGTTGCCGCCGCGCGCTGGAGCAATGTGCTTGAGTTCTGCGACTGGATGGCGCAGCGCGCCGGCGGCCAGGTCGACGACAGCAGCGGCAGTGTCATCACCAGCGAGAAAAAAAGCCTGCTTGAAGTCTCGCAGACCATCGCGCTGCTGTCGACCATCAGCGAACGCGAAAAAGAGCAGGACATGGTGATCCTGTCGACGCTGCATGCCTCCAAGGGCCTCGAGTGGCCGCATGTGATGCTGGTCGGCGTGACCGAGGGCATGCTGCCGTTCAAGCTCGACGACGACAACGGCCGCCAGGAAAAGGTCAGCGAAGAAATCGCCCAGCGCCTGCAGGAAGAGCGCCGGCTGATGTATGTGGGCATCACGCGCGCCCAGCGCAGCCTGGCCGTGAGCTGGACCAAGCGCCGCAAGAAAGGCCGCGAAATGGTCGCCGCCATGCCCAGCCGCTTCATCAAGGAGATGGGGCTGGACCAATCCACCGCGCGCGAAGATCCACGCGAGAAGCTGCGCCAGCTGCGCGCCGAATTTGCCCGCAAGGCCGCCGCGCAGGCACCTGCCCCCTGACCCCTGATTCCAACTGCCATGCCTTTGTCCCGCTCTCCCTTTCTGCGCTGCGGCGCGGCAACCGCCCTGCTGTGGCTTGCCGCCAGCGCCTTTGCCCAGCCAGCGCCCTGCATCGATGCCGCCGAAGCCAGCCACCAGACGCTGCTGGGCCGCTGGGATGCGCAATTCACGCCGGCGGCCGATGCGCCGCCGACGACGCCCACCACGGCGCGTCTCGAACTCATTCCCCACCCCGAACTCGCGGCCAGCGTGCGCGGGCGGGTACAACGCGCGGGCGGCGAAGCGCTGCTCGCCGGCGATGTCGACCAGGGCGACTTCACGCTCGAGGAATCGATCAACGGCAAAAATATCAGCGCCACCTGGATTGGCCAGGTGGTGGCAGACAGCTGCGGCAAGGAAATTCGCGGAACATGGACTCAGGAAAACCCTCCACTCGCCCTTTCTTTCGTGCTGCGCAAGCAGGCCGGCGAATGAACGCGATGCACGCATTGAACGCGCGCGCGCTGGCCGCCCTTGCCGCATGCGGCCTGCTGTCGCTGCCCGCATGGGCTGCGGACAGCGGCGCCGCGGTCAGCAGCACGCCTACCGATGCCTGGCGGCTGTGCACCGCGGCCGCCAATGGCGCCGAGCGCCTCGCATGCTTTGACGAATGGGCCAACAAGCAGCCCTGGCAGGCGCCGGCGGCCAGCGCGCAGGCACAGTCCGCCGCGCCCGAGCAGCCGACGCTGCCCGTGGCCGCGCCCATAGTGGCGACCTCGGCCGCGCCGCTGACCGCCGACCCCATGCCGGCCGATCCCGTGGTGCGCGGCTGCAACGACGCCAAGTACAGCGCGATGACGCGCTTCTGGGAACTGACCGAAGGCACGGACTGCGGCACGTTTGCGGTGCGTGGCTACCGGCCGATGTCGATCTCCGTGGTCTCGGGCAGCAATGTCAACCGCCTGCCCTCGTCGCCCTCGCCCGACCACCAGAGCACCACCGAAACCGACTACCGCAGCACCGAAACCCGGCTCAACATCTCGGTGCGCACCAAGATCGCCAAGGGACTGCTGGCGCACACCCCCGAGCGCAAGGATTCGCTGTGGTTCGGCTATACCCAGCAGTCGTACTGGCAGGTGTTCAGCCCCGATCTGTCGCGGCCGTTTCGCACCACCGACCACGAACCCGAGATCATCTACGTCTACCCGCTGTCGCTGTCGCTGCCCGCGGGCTGGAACTGGGCCTATGCGGGCGCGGGCCTGGTGCACCAGTCCAACGGCCAGAGCCTGCCGCTGTCGCGCAGCTGGAACCGCTGGTATCTGATGACCGGCCTGGAAAAAGGCAATGATTTCGCGATCACCAGCCGCATCTGGAAGCGCGTCAAAGAAGGTGCGCTCAATGACGACAACCCCGACATCAGCAACTACCTGGGCCGCGCCGAACTCACCGCCACCTGGAACCCCAACCGCATCCACACCTTGAGCGCCACGGTGCGCAGCTCGCTGGGCGCGACGCCGCGCGGCGCGGTGCGGCTGGAGTGGCTGCGCACGCTGGGCGACGGCATAGGCGGCGGCCGCAGCAATCTGCGTCTGCACACCCAGCTGTTCTCGGGCTATGGTGACAGCCTGATCGACTACAACCACAAACGTACCGTGTTCAGCGTGGGCTTCAGCCTGCTGGATTTTTGAGAAGCCCCCCTGAGCGACTTCGTCGCTTCCCCTGAACAAGGGGAGCAAGGGGCGCGCCCTCGTGCGGGGCGGCGTCCTGAGCTCCGTCGAAGGGCTCGCTGCCCCCATGCGGGGGCATGCCAGTGTTGAAGGCTGCGGGTGATGCGAGCACAATGCAAAATCCTGCCGCCGCGAACAGCCCGACTTTCGCACCGCTTACCCGACTTTGCAAGGCCACCGAGGCCGCGCAAAATGGGGGCTTGAAGGAGGATCGATGGATCAGCAATACCAGCTCAAGGCCGGCCACTATTACCTGTACGACATGCGCGACACACCCAGCGCAGTCACGGGTGAGCGCCGCTTTCGGCTCAGGACCGAGACCGTGGCCATTGCCTTCGACCTGCACACCGGCGAAGTCCACCAGCATGGCACGCCCACGCGCATCCATTCCTGGGCGCTGACCGCGCGCCGGCGCCTGCGCGCCGCCGGGGCCTGGGAGTCGGCCGACGACATCGTCGTGGTCTCCGGCCCGCTGCCCATTGATGAAATCAACAACTGCCTGCGCATCAGCGGCTATTGCCGGCGCATGTTCCAGCGCCTGGCAAGCCTGCCCCACGGAAAGTGGCAGGCCGGCAAGACGGCTTCAAGCCAGTCCCGCCGCGCCTGAGGGGCGTCTACCCTTTACGCTTCGTCAACCACGTCCTGGGCATCCGCCACATCCTCGGGATCGGGATGCTTGACGATGGTCACGGGCACATTGCTCAGGCGGGCAATCTCGCGCGACACCGAGCCGATCAGCGCGCGCCGCACACCGCCCTGGCCCCAGGCGCCGATGATGATCATGTCGCAACCGTTGCGTTCGGCCATGTCGACCAGCGTCGCCGCAGGCTCGCCCAGGCCGACTTCGGTTTCATAGCTCGCGCCCGCGGCCTCGACCAGCGCCACGGCAGACTCCATCAGGTGACGGCCCGCAGCCACGCTGGCCCGGGCAATCAGGTCGGGGTCCTGGGTCGCGAGTTCGAAGAACGTGGCTTCCTGCTGCACATGGGCAAGCACCAGGCTTGCATGCAGTCCCTGGCGCACCAGTCTCACGCCATGGCGCACTGCGTCCAGCGAGGGTTCCGATCCATCCACTGCAATCATGATTCTGAGCATCTAGGCCTCCGCAAGTTAGCAATGCCCCAGTGTAGGGCAGGCCGCGGCCTGCCGGCTTTTCCCCATGAACCGCGGTTCGCGGGCAGTCTGGGACAATGGCGCCCATGCTGCAGTTCGAACTCCTCCAAAACGACCCTTCCAGCCACGCGCGCCGTGGCAAGCTCACGCTCAATCACGGCGTGGTCCAGACCCCGATCTTCATGCCCGTGGGCACCTACGGCACCGTCAAGGGCGTGATGCCGCGCAGCCTCGAAGAAATGGGCGCGCAGATCATCCTGGGCAATACCTTCCACCTGTGGATGCGCCCCGGCCTCGACATCATGGAAAGCTTCGGCGGCCTGCATGGCTTCGAGAAGTGGAACAAGCCCATCCTCACCGACTCGGGCGGCTTCCAGGTCTGGAGCCTGGGCGCAATGCGCAAGATCACCGAGGAAGGCGTGCATTTCGCTTCGCCCGTGAACGGCGACAAGCTGTTCATGTCGCCCGAAGTGAGCATGCAGATCCAGACCACGCTCAACTCCGACATCGTGATGCAGCTCGACGAGTGCACGCCCTACGAGACCAAGGGCCACCTCACGACGCAGGCCGAAGCGGCGAAGTCCATGGAGATGAGCCGCCGCTGGGCCCAGCGCTCCAAGGACGAGTTCGCGCGCCTGGAAAACCCGAACGCGCTGTTCGGCATTGTCCAGGGCGGCATGTTCGAGAACCTGCGCCAGGAGTCGCTGGACGCTCTGGTGGAGATGGACTTTCCGGGCTACGCCGTCGGCGGCGTGAGCGTGGGCGAGCCCAAGGACCTGATGCTGCAGATCATGGCGCACACGCCCCACCGCCTGCCGGCGCACAAGCCGCGCTATCTGATGGGCGTGGGCACGCCCGAAGACCTGGTCCAGGGCGTGGCCGACGGCGTCGACATGTTCGACTGCGTGATGCCCACGCGCAATGCGCGCAACGGCACCATCTTCACGCGCTTTGGCGACCTCAAGCTGCGCAATGCACGCCACAAGACCGACCACCAGCCCATAGACACCACCTGCACCTGCCACGCCTGCGCGGGCAGCTCGGGCGTGAGCTGGGACAACGGCGGGCGCGACGGCTTCTCGCGCGCCTACCTGCACCACCTGGACCGCTGCGGCGAAATGCTCGGCCCCATGCTGACCACCATCCACAACCTGCACTACTACCTGAACCTGATGCAGGAAGTGCGTGATGCGCTGGATGCGGGCACGTTTGCCGCGTTCCGCGCGCGGTTCAAGAGCGAGCGCGCGCGCGGCGTCTGAGACCCTGCGCCACGCCGGGGTAAGCGGTCACCCTCGGCGCGGCCCCGCCATCTGACAAGAGTTGACAAAGGCCGGGAGCGGTTCCCTCTATATTGGACGAGACCACGGTTTCTCGTCCAATCAATGCCTTTGCCTTCCTTTGTCCCCGCTTCGCGCAATGCTTCAGCACCTGCGCTCGCCCCGCTGGCGAGCGTCATGGGCCTGGTGCTGTGCCTGTTTCTCGCCTGCCTGGCAGGCATTCTGAGCCGCCCCGCGGGTTTTCTGTCCTCGTTCTGGCCGGCAAACGCGGTGCTGCTGGGAATGCTGCTGCGCTGGCCGGCGCTGGCGCAAAAGTCCACCTGGCTGGTGGCCATGCTGGCCTTTGTTCTGGCCGACATGCTCACCGGCAGCAGCCTGCTGGCCGCGCTCTGGCTTTCGGCCGCGAACCTGACGGGTGTGACCTGCGGCTGGTGGTTCCTGCACCGCCTCGACGCGCCGCGGCTGTATCTGCGGCGCCAGACATCGGTGCTCTATCTGCTGGTCGGCTGCACCCTGGCGGCCACCGGCTCCACCCTGGTCGGCGCCGGCACCGGCCCCATGCTGTTCCATGCCGGCTGGCCGCAGACGGCGATGATGTGGTTCAGCACCGAACTGATGAACCTGATGCTGATCCTGCCGCTGATCCTGAGCGTCCCGACCTGCAGCCCGGGCCGCTGGTTTGCCCGCATCAAGTCGCGCGCATCATGGACCCTGGCCCTGCCGCTGCTGTCCGTGATGGCCACCGAATATGCCGCCATCGCCTTGGGCGGCCCGGGTGCGCTGGCGTTCACCGTGCCCTCCTTGCTGTGGTGCGCGCTGGCCTACCGCCTGTTCACCACCACCTTGCTGAGCCTGCTGGTCTGCACCTGGAAAATCGCCAGCATGCCCATGGGGGGGATGGACTTCACCCCCGCCGAGCTTGACGTCGCGGTATCTCTGCGCCTGGGCCTGACGCTGCTGTCCATGGGCCCGCTGGCCGTGGCCTGCTCGCAGATTGCACGCAGCGAACTGCTGCGCCAACTCGACCACGCGGTGAACCATGACTCGCTGACCGATGTGCTGGCGCGCGGCGCGTTTCTGGCCCAGGGCCAGCGCTGGATCGAACGCCTGCAGCAATCAGTCGAACCCGCGGCCGTGCTGATGCTGGACCTCGATCACTTCAAGCGGGTCAACGATCGCCATGGCCATGCCGCAGGCGACGCCGTGCTGCGCGCCTTCACCCAGACGGTGGGCGAGGTGTTGCGCCCCCAGGATCTGCTGGGCCGCATGGGGGGCGAGGAATTCGCCGTCTTGCTGCCGGGCGTGCGCGCCTCTGCGGCGCAGCAGATTGCCACGCGCATCTGCACTGCCGTGCGCGCGCAGCGGCTGGAGCTGGCGGCGGGCGCGCAGATCAAGGTCACGGTGAGCATTGGTGTGGCATTGACCGATGGCACGCCCCAGACGTTGGCGCAACTGCTGCAGCGCGCCGATGTCGCGCTGTACCAGGCCAAGGCCGCCGGCCGCGACGGCTGGCAGCTCGGCACCGTCGGCAGCGACAGCCCGCCGCTAGAGGCGAGACTCGGGGCCTGAAGGCGGCTGCGGCGCGGTCACGGCCGCCGCCGGCGTGCCGCAGGCATGGCAAAAGCGCGAGAAGGTGCTCTTGCGCGTCGCGCAATGGCCGCAGCGGTCGAACAGGCCAATGCCGCAATGCGGGCAGAAATCGATGCCCGGATCCTTGAGGTCGACAACGCGCTCGCAGCCCGGGCACACGCCCTTGGCCAGGCGCGACAGCGCGACGTCGTAGCTCAGCTCCACGCGCCGCTGTGCATCGGGCATGGCCTCCTGGCGTTTTTGCCGCTCGAGGTAACGGTTGAACGCCTGGATGGCGGCGCGGCCCAGCACCACCGTGAGCACAATGCCGACGATGTAACGCACATAGCCGCCGTAATCGGGCAGGTAGGGCACGAGTTCGACAAAAAAGGCAAACAGCGCGAAGAAGATGAAGCCCCAGACAAAAGGCCAGGCGTTGCTGCGGCGCTTCTTGGCAAACAGCCAGCCCGCGACCAGCAGCAACGGCAGGGTCAGTGCCAGACGGTAGACAAACACGCGCAGCTCCTGCGCGCGCTGCGCCGCCTGCCATTGTTCGCGCGCGCCCTCGTTGAGCAGCCGCCATTCGTTTTCGGCGCGCGCCAGCGCCTGCTGGGCATCGAGCTGCTGCTGCTGCTGGGTCTCGACGGCAATGCCTGCGCGGCGCTCGGCGTCCTTGAGCTGGTCCAGCGCCCGGGTGCGCTCCAGCAGTTCGCTGTCCTGGTCGGCGCGCTGCGTGGCGCTGCGCGTCGCCACCCAGTTGTCAAAGGCTTCGCGCGCCGCGGCATAGGCCTTGCGCGCCGCGCGGTACTTGAGCTCGGCCTGCTCGAGCGCGCTTGCCGCCTGGTCGCGCAGCTGCTCCGAGGTCTGCTGCTGCAGCTTGACCTGGGCCGCGCGCTCGGGCGGCATGAAGTCCTCGATGCGCTGCACGCTCTCCACCTGGGGCAGATCGCCGACCACCAGGCTGCCCAGCCCGACCAGGAACCAGGCAAACACCAGGGCCACCAGCCACAGACCGCGGCGAAACCATTTCTCGGGCAGACGCAAGGCTTTGCTCATGGAAGCTCCTAGTGCTCGGGATTCAACAGGCGCGCACCCCGCACCAGTGCCGCGCAGCGCGACAGGTATTCGGGCACAAGCACAAACACCGCCATGGACACCAGCAGGTTGGCCCCGGCAATGATCAGAAACAGCTGTGGAATGCTGCAGCCCGCGGACAGCAGGGCGCCGGCCAGCACGCTGCTGGCAATCATGAACAGCGCATTCAGAATGTTGTTGGCGGCAATGATGCGCGCACGGTGCGTGGGCTGGCTGCGCAGCTGGATCAGCGCATACATGGGAACGCTGTAGATGCCCACCGCCATCGACAGCAGCAGCAGGTCGGCCACCACGCGCCAGTGCGCGGGCCTGGCCAGGAAGGCCGACATGTCCATCAGGCTGCCCGCAGGCAGGCTGCGCGAGGCCAGGTACAGATCGGCGGCAAACAGGCTCATGCCCAGCGCGCCCAGCGGCACCAGGCCGATTTCCACCTGCGCGCGGCTGAGCCGCTCGCACAGCAGCGCGCCCACGCCCACGCCGACGGAAAACACCACCAGCAGCAGCGCCGCGACCTGCTCGTTGCCATGCAGCACCTCTTTTGCAAACGCCGGAAACTGCGCCAGGAAAACCGCGCCGAAAAACCACATCCAGCTGATGCCCAGCAGCGAGCGGAACACCACCGGCTGGGCCTGCGCCAGCCGCAGGTTGCGCCAGGTTTCGCTGAACAGATTCCAGTTGATGCGCAGGCCGGGGTCGGTGGCCGGGCCCGCGGGAATGAACTGCGCCGACAGCCGGCCCAGCAGCGCCAGCACCAGGCCGGCAACAGCCACTTGCGCGTGGCCGACCTCGGGCACGGCGATCAGCAGGCCACCGGCCACATTGCCCAGCAAGATGGCGACAAACGTGCCCATCTCCACCATGCCGTTGCCACCCGTGAGCTCGCGCTCGGACAGCACTTCGGGCAGGTAGGCAAACTTCGCCGGGCCGAACAGCGTCGAATGCGTGCCCATCAGGAAAATGCAGGCCAGCAGCAGCGGGACGTTCTGCGCGAGCATGCCCCCGGCCACCAGCGCCATGATGGCGATCTCGAGATTCTTGGTCAGCAGGAAAATGCGCCGCTTGTCCCACTTGTCGGCCAGCTGGCCCGATGTGGCCGAGAACAGCAGATAGGGCAGGATGAACAGCGCGCCTATCACCAGGCCGGCCAGCGAAGGCGGCAGCCACGCCACGCTCAGCTGGTAGGTCACCAGGACGGTGAACGCAAACTTGAACAGGTTGTCGTTGGCCGCGCCCGCGAACTGGGTCCAGAAGAACGGGCCGAAACGGCGCTGGCGCAGCAGCGCGTACTGGTTGGGGCGGTCCACGCCATCGTCATGCATGCCGGCAATCCTTCAGGTGTAAGCAGCCGGCATTGTGCCGTGCTCAGGGCGCGCGGCGCGGAGTTTTGCGGGCCGGCGCGGTTTTCGTGGCCTTGGGCGCGGGCGCCGGGCTTGCCGCGGGCTTGCGCGCCGGCGCTTTCCTTGCCGCGGGCGCAGCTGCCGTGGCCTTGGCCGCAGGCTTGGCGGCCGCGGGCACGGCCTTGGCCAGATCGGCGGCGGACTGCATTGCGCTGCGCGCAAACTCTCCGGCCATCTGCGTGCCGGCTTCCATGACCTTCTGGCCCGCGGGCTCCTGCAGCGCCTGGCTGGCGATCTGCTGGAACTGCTGGGTCAATGCGCCCCACCACTGCAGCGGATCGACGGGGGCCGCGGCGCCAATGGCCGGGCCCGATGCAGCCGGGCCCGCTGCAGCCGGGCCGGCAGCGGCATCGGAGCTGGCAGCGGATCTGGCATTGGCGGCCGCAGCAGCCGCGGGCGGCGCCGATGGCCGGGGCGCGGCGCTGGCAGGCGCGGTGGCGGCGGCGGCGGCGGCGGCTTCGGGCATCTTGAACGGCGCGGCCTTGGCCCAGTCGTTGATGCCGCCCTGCATGCTCTGCAGCGCGGCCAGCGTCATTTTCTGCACTTCCAGCGCCTGTATCGTCGCCGTCAGCGCGCGACCGTTCTGTTCCAGCCAGAACTGCACGGCGCGCAGCTCCTGGATGCGTTTGTCGATTTCCTCGACGCTGACCGTGGGCGCGACCCACTGCGCCATGCCGGCCAGCGGTGCCTCGGCACCGGCACCGGCCGCCCCGGCTGCTCCCTGGGACAGGCTTTGCAGGAACTCAAAGCCGGGAATGAATTTGGCAAAGCCGAAAGGATCGGAACCGCTGGGATTGCTCATCGCCTACCTCGCTGGGGAAATGAAGACATCATGCAGCAACCCCAGCCAGGCCGGGGCCGCACCACATGGCTACTGTAGCGGCGATCCAGCGATCGCACCACCCGGGCGCGCCCGGCAAGGAGCTCAGTGCGCGTGGCCGTGTGCCGCGGCAGGGCTCGCGCCCGCGGGTGCCGAGGTCGCCACGGGCAGGCGCAGATGCAGGCGCGACAGCTCGCCCTTGCCATCCTTGAACTCCAACGTGACCGGCACTTCGCTGCCCTTGAGCAGCGGCGCCTTGAGCTGCTGCAGCATCAGGTGGTGGCCGCCCGACTTGAGCTCCACCGTCTTGCCGGGAGGCAAGGGCAGCGCGCTGATGGCGCGCATGCGCATCACATCGCCGTCCATCTTCATTTCATGCACTTCGGCCACGGCGGCCGCGGGCGAACTCACGCCGACCAGCGTCAGCGGCTCCTTGGCCTTGAGACGCATGAAGCCGCCCGTGCCCTGCTGGCCCGGCACCGTGGCCCGGACCCAGGCGCCTTCGACTTCGACATGCGCGGCTTCAGAGTGCGCGACGGCGTTGCCGGCAAAACCGGCCACAAGGGCGGCGGCAACGATGAAAGGGGAAATCCATTGGTTCTTGCTCATGGGAATGCTCTTGTCCCCTGGGGGGAATCTGTGTGATGAAAACAACCGGGGCCAGGCCCGGGGAAAACGCAGGCCGCCACCGCGCAGGCGCGGTGAGCCTTTTGAGTCATCACACAGGCGGGCCGCGCGCCGGCGGCGGGCAGGCCGACGGCAGCGGCGTCCAGGCCATGGCCGGCGGGCGCTGCGGCTGGGCGGCTTGCGGCGCGGGCGCCAGCAGCGCGCGCACCGGCGGCGGCGGCGCGGCCAGTTGGGGCAGGCATTGAGGGCAGTCCAGGCCATGCAGCGCATGGGCCAGGCCGTCGGCATCGGGGCCCAGGATGTAGCTGCGGTGGCCCGCGCCCGAGCACACGGCATCGAGACTGCGTGCCTGGACCCAGGGGGTGAACAGCCCGACCACCAGCACCAGCAGCCAGGCGGCCAAGGTGGCGCGCGCCCGCGCCGTCTGCCGCGAAGGCAGCAAGGCAGGGGCGAAGGAGCGCGGCACGAACATCCGCACATTGTAGGCAGGCCCCGTCATCTGCGGGACGCCAGCCCCGCGCGCGATCGCCTAGCATGGCCGGCAGTCAGCGCACCAGGCCTTGCCGGTCTTGCGTCCCTCCCCCTCCACCAAGGATTTCCCATGCTTCAGCTCTGTGGTTTTTCTGCCAGCAACTACTACAACAAGGTCAAGCTTGCGCTGCTTGAAAAAGGCGTCGCTTTCGAGGAGGAACTTGCCTGGCTGGGAGAGACCGACCCCGCGGCCTCGCCGCTGGGCAAGGTGCCGTACCTGCGCACCGAACAGGGCGCGCTCAGCGAGTCGGCGGTGATGCTGGAATACATCGAGTCCGCCTATCCCGCCCACCCGCTTGTGCCTGCCGAGCCGTTTGCCGCGGCCAAGGTGCGCGAGCTGGCGCTGTACCTGGATCTGCACCTCGAACTCGTGGCGCGCAATCTCTATCCCCAGGCCTTCTTTGGCGGCAAGGTCAGCGACGGCGTGCGTGAGCGCAGCATGGCCCAGCTCGACAAGAGCGCCAAGGCGCTGGGCCAGCTCGCGCGCTGGAGCCCGTTCATTGCGGGCGACGCGTTCACACTGGCCGACTGCTGCGCCATCGTGCACCTGCCGCTGATCAGCGCGGCCAGCAAGATCGTCGGCGGGCGCGATGTGCTCGCCGAGCTGCCGGTGCGCGACTACCTGGCGCGCATGGGTGAGCGGCCCGCAGTGCAAAAGGTGCAGGCGGATCGCAAGACCAATACCGCGACCATGTTGGCGCGCATGGCACCGCGCTGACCGGCTCAGCCCCGGTCCACGCGCACGGCCGCGGCGCGCGCGCGCTTGCGCCGATCGGCCTTGGGCAGGTCCTGCGGCAGGGACCGCTGCGCGGCGCGCTGCTGCAGCTGCGCGAGCACCGTATCGAAATGCTGCACATCGGCCGGATCCAGGCCGCTGAGCAGCGACTGGTTCAGGTCCACGACCACGGGAAACAGCGCGTCGTAGATGGCCTGGGCGGCCTCGGTCAATCTGAGCTGCGCATAGCGCCGGTCCTGCGGCAGCGGAGTGCGAACCAGCAGGCTCTTGCGCACCAGATCCGAGACCGTCTTCGAGGTACGGCCGCGATCCAGGTGCGCGCGTTCGGCCAGCACCGATGACAGCATGGGCCCCTGCTGCGCCAGCACCGCGATGAGCCGCCATTCGCGACGCGTGATGCCGTACTGCCCTTCGCACAGGCGTATCACCGGCGCGCCCGCAATCGCCAGCAGTCGGCCCAGGCGAAACAGCAGCAACTCATCGAGCGACGTCGGATGGTGCAAGGCGGACGGTGAAGGCATGGGCAATCCCTGAGATTGATTGATTAGATGAACTGTTGTGTCGCGCCGTAGTCTCGCGCACAGATGCCCAAGCGGACAGCAACCCATGGCGCGCATGGGAATCGCACCGGGCCAACGACCAACAGAAAGCTGCGCATGCACCGACCTCCAAACATCGTATTCATCGTGGCCGACGACCTGGGCTACGCCGACCTGGGCTGCTACGGCGGCCGGCCCGCGGACTTCGGTGCCGTCTCGCCCGTGATCGACCGGCTCGCGGCTGAAGGCCTGCGGCTCACGCAAGGCTATGCGAACTCGCCCGTGTGCTCGCCCACGCGCTTTGCGCTGATGACCGGGCGCTACCAGTATCGCCTGCGCGGCGCGGCCGACGAGCCCATCAGCAGCCGCTCGCGCGACAGCGCCGTTCTGGGGCTGCCGCCCCAGCATCCCAGCATGCCGTCGCTGCTGCAGCAGGCGGGCTGGCGCACGGCGCTGATCGGCAAGTGGCATCTGGGCTACCCGCCGCATTTTGGACCGCTGCGCTCGGGCTATGACACCTTCTACGGCCCGATGTCGGGCGGCGTCGACTACTTCAGCCACCGCGGCACCAACGGCGTGCCGGACCTGTTCGAAGGCGAGCGCGAAGTCGAGCACAGCGGCTACCTGACCGACCTGCTGTCGCAGCGCGCCGCGTCCTGGATAGACAGCGTTGCCGGCGGCGACGCGCCGTTCCTGCTGAGCCTGCACTACACCGCGCCGCACTGGCCTTGGGAAACGCGCGAGGACGCCGCCGTAAGCGCGCAGATGCGCGGCTCGCTGTTTCACCTGGACGGCGGCAACGTCGACACCTACCGCCGCATGATCCAGCAGATGGACGAAGGGATAGGGCAGGTGATGGCCGCCTTGGAACGCAATGGCGTGGCGGACGACACGCTGGTCATCTTCACCAGCGACAACGGCGGCGAGCGCTTCTCGGACAACTGGCCGCTGGTCGGCGGCAAGATGGACCTGACCGAAGGCGGCATACGTGTGCCCTGGGTGGCGCGCTGGCCGCGTGCCATTGCCCCTGGCCGTGTCAGCACACAGCACTGCCTGACCATGGACTGGACGGCCACGGTGCTGGACGCGGCCGGCGTCGCGCCGGCCCCGGGCCATCCACTCGACGGCGTCTCGCTGCTGGCGCTGCTGCGCGGCGGCCCGGAGTTCGAGCGTCCCATGCACTGGCGCATGAAGCACCGCGGCCAGCGCGCATTGCGCCAGGGACGCTGGAAATACCTGCAGGTCGACGGCCACGAATATCTGTTCGATATCGCGACCGACGAACGCGAGCGCGCCAACCTCGCGGCCCATGAGCCGCAGCTTCTCGCCGCCATGCGTGCCGACTGGCTGGCGTGGAACGCGCAGATGCCGGCCATTCCCGACGATGCGACCGTCAGCCTTGGCTACTCGGTCAAGGACATGCCGCAGCGCTGAACGCCACCGCATTGCCGCCCATCATTACAGGAGACACACAACATGCCCATCCGCTCTCTCACCATTGCCGGCATGCTGGCCGCCATGGCAAGCCTGGCCGCCGCCCAGCCCGCATGGCCAGACCGTGCGATACGCGTCATCGTTCCGCTGCCCCCGGGCGGCCCCAGCGACATCGTGCTGCGCAGCGCGGCCGAAAAAATGCATGCGCAGCTCAAGCAGCCGATTGTCATTGACAACAAGCCCGGCGCCGCCGGCAACCTGGGCGCGGCCGAGGCGGCGCGTGCCAGGCCCGATGGCTACACCTGGCTCTGGACCACCGACACGCTGGTGACGGTCAATCCGCACATCTACCCCAAGCTCAGCTTCAAGGCCGAAGACCTGCAGCCGGTGATGCGCGCCAGTGTCTTCAGCCAGACCCTGGTCTGCGGCATGTCCGCGGGCGTGCGCACCCTGGCCGAAATGGTGCACAAAGCCAAGCAAGGCAAGATGAGCTATGCGTCCGGCGGCGCAGGCTCGCCCGGCCATCTCACCACCGAGCTGCTCAAGTCAGCCGCGGGCATAGAGATGATGCATGTGCCTTACAAGGGGCCTGCACCAGCCATCCAGGACGTGATCGGCGGACAGGTGGACTGCGGCTTTCTTGCGGGCCCGACGGTGTTGCAGCATGTGCGCAGCGGCAAGCTGGTGGCGCTGGCGGTGTCCGGCACCAAGCGCTCGGCGCTGCTGCCGGAAGTGCCCACCGTGGCGCAGGCCGGCTTTCCCGGTTTCGATGCGACCTTCTCGCTGGTGCTGTTCGCACCGCGCGGCACGCCGCGACCCATGATCGATGCCATGCACGCGGCGCTCGGCGCCGGACTGAAACAAGCCGAGGTGCTGGAGCGGCTGGCCCAGACGGACCAGGAAGTCGTGGTCAGCAGCCCCGAAGCAACCGCGGCCCGGCTCGCCGAGGATTCCAAGACCTGGGGCAGGGTCGCGCGCAAGATAGGACTGCAACTGGACTGACATCCGGGCGCGCATGGCGCGCGGCCGGCGCTGCCGGCCCGTGCTGGGTTCAATCAACCCATGGCGCCCACTCGTCGGGCGGCGCCGAGAACGGCGCGGCATGCGCCTCGAGCGCCGCAAGCGCCTGTTGCTGCAGAAATCGCAGCAGCCCGCTGGCGCGCTGCGTGGGGCTGTGGATGGCCGTGGCCAGCAGGCCAGGCGCCTGTGACATCAAGGTGAAGGCCTGGCGCGCGCGCGTGATGCCGGTGTAGACCAGCTCGCGGCCCAGCACGCTGCCGGCGTGGGCCGACAGCACCAGCGCCGTGTGCTCGAATTCCGATCCCTGGCTCTTGTGCACCGTCATTGCAAACGCGGTCTCGACATGCGCCAGTCGGCTCGCGCCCACGGCGCGCAGCTCGGACCCGTCCATGAAGTAGACGCGCAGGCCGGCGCCGGCGGCCGCGCCCGGCAAGGCCACGCCGATGTCGCCGTTGAACACGCCCAGCGCCGCATCGTTGCGCGTGACCATCACCGGCCGGCCCGCATACCATTCGCCGCGCGGCGCGATCGCGCCCTGGGCCGCGAGCGCTTTCTCGACGGCGCGGTTGAGCCCGGCCACGCCCCAGTCGCCTTCGCGCACCGCGCACAGCAGGCGAAAGCGCTCGAACGCCGTGAGCACGCCGCGCACCCATGCGGTATGCGCCTCGGCCCCGAGCGCGGGCGCGGGTCGCGTGGCCAGCGCCTGGGCAAACGCCTGGTAGTTCACGCGGCCCGGCGCGGCCTCCACCGCCATCTGCCAGACGCTGTTCGCGGGCGTGCCTTCGCGCAGGCGCAGTACCCCGCCTTCGCCGGCCTGCAGCAGCGCCAGCGCGCGCGCGCTGTCGCCGGTGTTGACGGCTTGGGCCAGCTGGCCAATGGGGCCGCCGAAGCGCCGGCTCTCGCGCAGCATCACGGTCTGCTGGGCCAGCGGCAAGGCGCTGTCGGCATCGGCAAGATAAGCCTCTGGCAGCTGCTGGCCGGCCGCGGCCAGCGCATAGCGCGCGGTCTCGGGCGTGTAGTGGCCGGCTTCGGCGCTGCGGCACAGGTCGCCCAGCACCGCGCCGGCCTCGACCGAAGCCAGCTGATCCTTGTCGCCGAGAAATACCACGCGTGCCGTCGCCGGCAGTGCGTCCAGCAGCGCGGCCATCATTTCAAGGTGGATCATCGAGGCTTCGTCAACGATCAGCACATCGATATCCAGCGGATTTCCGTGGTGAAACGCAAACGTCCGGGTGTCGGGACGCGCGCCCAGCAGCGAGTGCAACGTGCGTGCCGCGCCCACGCGCTGCACCAGCGCCTCGAGATCGAGCGCGCCTTCCAGGCTGGCGTGCAGGTCCTTGAGCGAGGCATCGATGGACTGCTTGAGCCGCGCCGCGGCCTTGCCCGTGGGCGCGGCCAGCGCCACGCGCAGCCGCTCGGGCTCGGGCGCGGTGGCAAACAGCAGCGCCAGCAGGCGCGCCACGGTATAGGTCTTGCCCGTTCCCGGCCCGCCTGTGATCACCGAGAATCGTCCGCGCAGCGCGACCGCGCAGGCCAGTCGCTGCCAGTCAAATGCACGCGGCGAAGGCGCGAACATCTTGTCCAGCCAGTGCTTCACTTCGGCCGCGTCGACCGGCAGCACGGCCGTGCTGCGTTCGGTGATCTGCGCCGCGACCTGGCGCTCATAGTCCCAATAGCGGCGCAGATAAAGCAAAGGTGCGTCGGCCGGCCCCCCCAGCACCAGCGGCTGGCCCTGGTCGGCTGCGCTGCCTGCAACGCGCACCAGCGGGCTGCGCGCCAAGGCCTGATGCCACGGCGCCAGCCGCGCGGGCAGCCGGGCCCAGAGCGCGTTCAGGCCGTCCTGCGCGTCTGCCGGCCAGGCCAGCACCGCGTTGGGCTCGGCAATCAGCGTGGCCAGCGCCAGGCAGCTGTGGCCGCGGCCTTCCATCTGCACCAGCACGGCCGTGGCCATGAGCAGTTCAGGGGCGGCCTCGGGGTCCTGCGCGGCAATGAAGCGCGCCAGCGCGGTGTCGAGGTGGCGCAGCAGGCCTTGCTCGCTCCAGTCGCGCAAGGTGGCAAGCACGTCCGCGCAGCTGGCCGGGGCGGCGACAGGCGCGAGCGGCTCGGGCTCGGCAAACAGATCGAGGGTCAGATGGTCGACGGATTTCATGGCAGCAGAGCTTCCGGCTGGGGCGTATCGAGCAGCGTGCCCAGCGCATCGAGCAAGCGCAGCGAAGGCGGCACGACATGCATGCCCTGCGCCGGCCCGTCGATGCCGCGCACGAAGAAGTAAAGCGCGCCGCCCAGCTGGCGCGCGGGATCGTAGGCCTCGCCCAGGCGGCTTTGCAGCAGCCGGTGCAGGGCCAACAGATAAAGCGCGGCCTGCACGTCGTAGCGGTGGGCCGCCATGGCCTCGCACAGCGCGTGCTCGCCATAGGCCGCGGCGTCGCGCCCCAGGAAGTTGGTCTTGTAGTCCAGCACCCAGTAGCGCCCGCCATGCTCGAACACCAGATCGGCAAAGCCCATCAGCATGCCGTGCAGCTGGCGCGCGGGCAATTGCGGGCGCGGCTGGCCGGCCAGCAGATGCTGCTGGCACAGGGCATCGATCTCGGGCGCGGGCAGGCGCGCCGCGGGCAGCCAGAATTCCATTTCGGGCAGCACCTGGTCCAGGCCCGCCAGCGGCACGCCCAGCGGCACCAGCGGGTGATGGACCACGGCCTTGAGCCACTGCAACAGATCGGCGCCCTGGGCCGCACGGCCCACGCGCTCGCTGCGCTGCAGCAGGCGCTGGGCCAGCGGCCCCTGGCCGTCGGCTTCCAGCGCGAAGTCCTCGCCGGCCAGCCATTCGAGTTCGTCATGCACCCAGTTGCCGACCACCGGGCCTTTCATGAAGCGGTGCCAGACCGCGCCCTGGGCGGGCGCCGCGGCAACGGCAGGCTGTGGCTCGTCGCTTTCCATCGGCAGTTCGTCGTCTGCGGGCTGCAGCAGCGGCACGGGCGAAACCGGCAAGGTGGGCGCGGCCAGCGCGCGCACCAACGAGGAAAAGCTGCCAATGCCCCAGCGCCGGTCGAACTGGGCGTCGTAGGGCGGGGCATCGAGCAGCGGCGGCGGCGCTTCGCGTGCGCGCAACAGGCTGCGCGCGGGCGCGTCCTGCACCGCCTGCCATTGCACGCTCTGCTGGCCGGCGCTGAACGCATCAAGCAGCAGGCGCCAATCGTCGGCCGTGCGCTCCTCGGGGCCGGCCAGCGCATAGCCGGTCGCGCTCTTGTGGTTGATGGTGGTCGTGGCCTTGCTGCGTGCGGCCTGCAGCATGGGCACGCCCAGCCACAGCGCATGGCGCGCGCGCGTCAGCGCCACGTAAAGCAGGCGCAGGTCTTCGCGCAGCCGTTCGTCGTCGGCCCGGGCCAGTTCGGCGTCGTCGTAGTCCAGGCGCAGCGCGCGCCCGCCTTCGGGCAGCGGCAGGCTCACGAAGCGGTCCATGCGGCGGTTGATCTCGCGGAAACTGCAGGCAAACGGCAGCAATACCACGGGGTACTCCAGCCCCTTGCTCTTGTGCACCGTGACCACCTTGACCAGGTCGGCGTCGCTTTCCAGGCGCACGATCTGTTCGTCGCTGTGGCTGCCTTCGCCCGCGCATTGCGTTGCCAGCCAGCGAATCAGCGCATGCTCGCCTTCAAGCTGGGCGCTGGCGCTTTGCAGCAGCTCGGCCAGGTGCAGATAGTTGGTCAGCCGGCGCTCGCCGCCGGTCTCGGCCAGCCAGCGCGCGGGCAGATCGAACTGGTGCAGCGTCTGGCGCAGCATGGCCAGCACGCCCTGGCCCTGCCAGACAAACTGCAGCGCGCGCAGCTGCTCGCAGCGCGCGTCAAAGGCTTCGTCGTCTGCCGCGAGCCAGCCGAGTTCGTCGAGCGACAGGTCGAGCAGGCGCGTCGCCAGGCCGGCGCGCACGGCGCGCGCATCGCGCGGCGCGGCCACGGCCTGCAGCCAGACCAGCAGGTCTTGCGCCTCGCTGCCCGCAAACACCGATTCGTTGTCCGACAGATAGACCGAGGCCACGCCGCGCGCACCAAGCTCGCGGCGCACGGCGCGCGCCTCGTTGCCGGTGCGCACCAGCACCGCGATATCGGCCGGGCGCAGCCGCGCCAGCGCCTCGCCGGGCGCGGCAAAGCCGGCTTCGGGGTCGTTGAGCCATTGCACGATCTGCTCGGCGCAGCGCGCGGCAAAGCCGCGCTGCGCGCGCTTGGCGGTCTGCAGCGGGTCGAGTTCCACCTGCAGCTGCAGCGCCGGCACGGCCCCGCCGGCAGCGCGAAACACTTCCCTGCGGCCCTGGGCCTGCACCGGCACGAAAGGCAGGGGATTGCCCGCCTCGCTGCGGAACATGAACGCGCCTGCGCCGCCCCGCTGCTCGGCCTGACCAAACCAGTGGTTGACGGCGTCGACCAGCGCCTGCGTGGAGCGGTAGTTCGTGGCCAGCACATAGTGGCGTCCGGCGGTCGCCGTGCGCGCCTGCAGGTAGCTGTAGATGTCGGCGCCGCGAAAGCCGTAGATCGACTGCTTGGGGTCGCCAATCAGCAGCAGCGCCGTTGCCGGGTCGTTTTGCTGCGTGCGATAGATGCGCTCGAACAGCCGGTATTGCAGCGGCGAGGTGTCCTGGAATTCGTCGATCAGCGCAACCGGGTATTGCGCCTGGATGCGCGCGCACAGCGCCGCGCCGTTGTCGCCGGCCAGCGCGCGGTCCAGCCGCTGCAGCAGATCGGCAAAGCCAAACGTGCCCTGCTGGCGCTTGAGCTGCGCCAGGCGCTGCAGCACACGCGCCGCGGCATGCAGGCGCAGCCGCGCGGACAGCTGCGGCAAGCTGGCCATATCGGCAAGCAGCTGCTGCAGCGCCTCGAAGCCCGGCGGCACGTGCAGCGCGGGCGCACCCTTCTTTCGCGCTTCGAGCAGGCCTTCGGGGCTGAGCCGGTGGCGCGCGGAATCGGTCAGCGTCAATTCGACTTCCAGCGGGTCTGCGGCCCAGGCTATCACGCTTTGCAACCAGCCCGTGTAATGGCGCGGCGCGAGCTTGCGCCCGTCCCAATGCGCGCCGGGCGCCGCGACCTGGGCGTCAAGCCAGTCGCGCAGCGCCTGCGCCTGCGCGCCCCAGCCCTGGGCCAGTTGACTCAACGCGGCCGCGCGCTCGGCCTGGGCGGCCTGCACGGCGTCGGCCAGGCTGCCCGCGCCCGCGGCCGGCTCCACGGCCTGGTCCAGCAGGCCGCGCATGTCCTGCAGCAAGGCATCCAGCCCGCTCCAGACGCCAAGCACGGTTTCCAGCAGTTCGCCGCCCAGTGGGTAGCACTGCTGACGCCAGTAGTCCTGCACCGCTTCGCGGCGCAGCTGCTGCTCGTCGGCCGCAAGCTCCTCGTCAAACAGATTGCCGCTGTCAAATGCATGCTCGCGCAGCATCCGCTGGCACCAGGCATCGATGGTGAACACCGCGGCGTCGTCCATGGCTTCGGCGGCCATGGCCAGCCGCCAGGCGGCGGCCATGCGTTCCCGGCCTTCGGGGTAGTCGGCAAGCAGGCCCTGCAGCAGCGTGTCCTGCGGCGCGGGTTCGGCTTCACCGCGAAAGCACTGCACGGCTTCGGTCAGGCGCGCGCGTATGCGGTCCGACAGCTCGCGCGTCGCGGCGCGGGTGAAGGTCATCACCAGGATCTCGGAGGGCAGCAGCGCGCGCGGGTGCGCGTTCTCGCCGCCATGGCCCAGCACCAGCCGCAGGTAGAGCGCGGCAATCGTCCAGGTCTTGCCCGTGCCCGCGCTGGCCTCGATCAGGCGGCTGCCCCACAGCGGGAAATCGTGTGCGTTCAATACATGGCTCATGCCTGCTCCAGCGGCAACAGATAGATCACCGGGGCCAGCGTCCCCGGCTCCAGCACCTGCACCTGATCGGCCAGCCAGGCCAGCAGCGGCGCGTGCACGGCTTCGGCCAGCGGCGCGAAGCGGCCGTCGGCCACCAGGGCGTCGAAATCGGGAAACAGGCGGGCCCAGCAGGCGTCGTCGGCCTCGCCGGCCTGGGCAAAGCCGTCGCCTTCGTAGGCGGTCTCGGCGCGCGCCAGGTCGTCGCCGGCGGCAGCCGCGGCCAGCGCGGTCTTGAGCGGCAGCGGCAAGGGACTGTCCTGCCCCGCCTGCCAGACCTGCAGCAGCGTCTGGAACTGCGCCATGGCTTCGCCCGCCGGCATGGGCTGCAGCGCCAGCGTGGCGTCGCGCCCCACGAGGATGCCCTGCACCTGCACGCCGCAGGCCGCGGCCACCAGACTGCGCAGATAGGGCAGCAGCACCGCGGCCGGCCGCACTTCGCCGCGCGGCCCCAGCAGCGCGCGCGCCTGCAAGACCATCCAGGCGGGAACGGCCTCGCCGTCGCGGTCGGGAACACGCAGGTCGTCCAGCCAGTCCTCGAACACCAGCCCGTCCTGCGCGAAATGCAGGCGCTGGCGCTGCATGGGGCGATCAAACAGATTGCGGTGGGCCAGCCACGACTGCAGTGACGGCAGCACGGCCTCCTGCAGCTCGGCGCGCTTGCGCGTGCCCAGGCCCGCCAGCGGCAAGCTGCCGGCGCGTTCGATGCGCGCCAGATGGCCGGCAACGCGCTGCTCCAGCGGCACGCCCGTGGCCGGCGCGGCCTCGATATCGGCCACGACCTGGGCCTGCAGCTGCTCGATCACGCCGTAGCCCGCCAGGCCCTGCAGGCCGAAAGCCTCCTCGTCAAAGCTCAGCTGCTCTTGCTTCTCGAAGCGCACATTGAGCCGGTGGCGGAAAAACGCCTGGGCCGGATGGCGCACAAAGCCATGCAGCTGCGACAGCGTCAGCGGCACCTTGATGTCGGCAACAAAAGGCGCCAGCGCGGGCACGGCGCTGGCGGCGTCGTCGGCGCGCAGCAGATGCGCGGCGCGCCATTCGCGCGCATAGGTGCGCAGCGTGGAATCGGGCGAGAAATAGCGCCGGCTGAACGGCTGCAGCGGGTGGTGGAAAGTGCGCTGCGCCAGCAGATCGCCCTGGTCTCCGGTCCAGCCCGCGGCCAGGTAGTCGCGCAGCTGCGAGACCAGCACCGACGGCGGCTGCTCGCTGTTGTCGCGCACGCTGCGCCCGGCCCAGCTGATGTAGAGCATGCGCCGCGCCGACAGCAGCGCTTCGAGCATCAGCTGGCGATCGTCGTCGCGGCGCGCGCGGTCGCCGGGGCGCAGCTGGCCAGGCAAGGCCATCAGATCGAAGTCGCTGCGCGTCGCGCGACGCGGGTAGTCGCCGTCGTTCATGCCCAGCAGGCAGACGACTTCAAATGGAATCGCGCGCATCGGCATCAGCGTGCAGAACGTCACGCCGCCGGCGCGAAAGCGGCTGTCGACCGAAGGCTGCTGAGCTATGTCCAGCCAGGCCTGCTGGGCGACCATCAGCTCGACCGGTTCGTCAAAACCGCCCAGCTCGCAGGCCTCGAGCCAGCACGACAGCGCGCTGTCGAGCGCTGCCAGCAGCGCGCGGTCGCTGTCGGTCTGCGGCGCGAAGAAATCGGCCAGCAGCTGGCGAAAGCGCTGTGCCCATCCCGCGGGGTCGGTGGCGGCGCCGGCCAGCGCCCACCAGGCCAGCAGGCGCTCGAGCAGCGTCGCGAGCTGGCCCGCGAGTTCGGCGCCCAGGCCGCCGACTTCCGTGTAGGGCTCGATCTGCGCCAGCCCCGTGGCGTCGCCGCCCGCGCCGGCATCCCACGCGCCGCTGCCGCTGGCAAAGCCCAGCAGCATGCGGTGCAGGCCGAACCAGGCGCTGTTTTGCTCGCCGCAGGCCGCCAGCCCGAGCGCGCCGCGCTGCTCGGCGTTGAGACCCCAGCGAATGCCCGCGCCCGCCATCCAGGCGCTGAGCTGGGGCAGGTCTTCGGGCTGGAGGCCAAAGCGCGCGGCCACGGCCGGCACGTCAAGCAGGTCGCGCAGCTCGCTGAGGCGGCAGCGCTGCCGGGGCAGGCGCAGCAGCCACTGCAGCGCCGCGACCAGCGGGTTGTTGTCGCTGGCGCTCAGATCGGCAATGTCAAAGGGAATATGCCGCGCGTCATGCCGGCCGTACTGGCCAAACACCGCGCGTATCGCCGCCGCCACGCCTTCGATGGCGGGCACCATCACCACCACATCGCGCGGCTGCAGCGCCTGGCCGCCGGGCGCGGCGGGCTCGGCCAGCAGCCCCAGCAGCTGGTCGTGCAGCACTTCAAGCTCGCGCACCATGCTGTGCGCGCTGTGAAAGACAATCGAGCGGTCGGCCTGCGCCACGACGGCGTGCGCATGCTCGGTCAGCGGCAGCATGTCGCGGATTGCCTGCTGCACCTGGGACAGCAGCGGTGCGTCGGGGTCCACGTCCTCGTCAAAGATGTCTATGCGCGGCAGCTCGGCCGCCGAGCCTTGAGGCAGCACGGTCTCGAACGCATCGAGCTGGCGCACATAGTCGCGCGCCTGCCGGCCCCACGACGACAGCAGCGGGTGCGCATGGGCATGCATCATTTCCAGCGGCAGCTCGGCCAGATCGCGGCCGTTCTTGAGCGGCTGGCGCCGGCGCTGCATGCGCAGCAGTTCGCGCCCGTCAATTGCATCGGCCCAGTGAAAGCGGCAGGGATTGGGCACGGCCAGCAGGATCTGGCTGTGGCGCGACATCGCGGCCAGGGTCTGCAGCATGGACAGCGGCAGATGGCTCATGCCGAACAGCACCACGCGGCGCGCCAGCGGCTGGGCCAGCGGTGCGTCGCTCTCGAGCGCGGCAATCACCTGGCGGTGCAGCTGCGGCCGGGTGCTTGCGCGCTGGCTTTCATCGAGGCCGGCCAACAGGCAGCGCCACAGCCTGGGCTGCCACAGCTGGTCTTCGGGCACGGCCAGCGTGGGCCGGCCCGGCGTGGCCAGCACATCGCGCTCGGCGGCCCAGTCGTCCAGCCAGTCGGCGCGGTAGATCTGGTATTGGTCAAAAAGGTCAGCCAGTCTTTGGGAGAGCTGCAGAAGTCTGTCGGCATCTCCCGGAGCAAGAACAAAGCCTCCCCGCTCGCCCGCTTCGTGCGGCCCGCGACCCGGCGACAGAAACCCCGCGATGGCCTCATACCCGCCCTGCGCCGCGCATTCGGGCAGCTGGCGCATCAGCCGCCAGGTCAGCGCGGTCTTGTCGAGCGGCGACTGGCGCGGCACGGCCGCGGCGCCCAGCACCTGGCGGTAGCTGCGCCATAGAAAGCGCGCCGGCAGCTCGACGCGCGCCGCGGCGCACACGCCCAGCGATTGCGCCATGCCCATCTTGAACCACTCGGCCATGCCGTTGCTCTGCACCAGCACCACTTCCTGCTCCAGCGGGCCCAGCGGGTGCGCGCGCAGCCACGAGAACACGGTCTCGGCCAGGGTTTCGGTGCGGTTGCCGTGCAGGGCAATAAGCCCGGGCTGCAGTGTCGATGCCAACGTCTTTTCCTTGCAAGGGGAGCGTCAGCAGAGCGCTGCGCCAGATGCAAAGCTTAACGCGGCGGGGCCAGGGCTTGGACTTTTTCCCAGGGCAGGCCGTTCATGGTTCGACGCGGCCGGCGAGGCAAGCTCACCACGAACGGGTAACTGACCGTTCGCCCTGAGCCTGCCTGCGCGGCCCGGTCGAAGGGTGGACGGCCTGCCCTCATGGCAAGAAGCACTAGTTGATATCTATCTTCGCCCCCTGCCGTATCAGATTGCGCAGCTTCTCGGTTTCCTGCGCGAGAAACTTGCCAAAGGCTTCGGGCGTGGAGGTGGAAACCTGCAGCCCGGTCTTGGCGATCTGCGCCTTGAGTTCGGGGTCCTTGAGCACTTCGCGCATGTCGGCGTTGATCTTGGCGACAATCTCGTCGGGCACGCCCGCAGGCGCCAGCAGGCCGAACCAGCTGCCGGCGACAAAGTCCATGCCCAGCTCCCGGAACGTGGGCAGCTCCGGCGCGTCGGGGTGGCGCCTGGGCGCGGCAATCGCCACCGCGGCCACCGAGCCGCGCTGCACCTGCGGGTACGACGACATGCCGTCAAACATGCCGTCAAACACGCCCGAGGTCAGATCTATCATCGCCGGTCCCTGGCCCTTGTAGGGCACATGGGTGAACGGAATGCCGGCCTGCTGGGCAAACAGTTCGGCGCCGATATGCGGGCTCGATCCCGCGCCGGACGAGCCCAGCGTGAGCCCACCCTTGGGCGCCTGGGCCTTGGCCAACGCGATCAGTTCAGCCAGCGACTTGCCCTTGAGCTTGTTGTTGACCAGCAGGATGTTGTGCGTGGAGCCCAGCAGCGCGACCGGGCGGAAGGCCGCAGGCGAATACGGCATGTTCTTGCGCAGCTCGGGGTTGGACGTGAACGCATAGCTGGTGAACAGCAGCGTATAGCCGTCGGCCGGGGCGCGGCTCACATGCTGGGTGCCTATCATCGTGCCCGCGCCCACGCGGTTTTCCACGATCACGGGCTGGCCCCAGAGCGCGCCGAGCTTGAGCCCGGTGGTGCGCGCAAACAGGTCGGTCACGCCGCCGGCCGAGAAGGGCACGACGATGGTCACGGGGCGCTTGGGAAAGGCGTCCTGGGCCTGCAGCGGCCAGGCCGCGGCCACGGCGGCAGCGGCCGCCAGAAGCTTGAGAAGCTGCATTTTTGTCTCCGGTAGTTATTTTTCGACCTGCGCACGCTTCACCTTGAAGCTGCGCTACATGACTTCCCCGCCGTTGGGGCCGAGGATCTGGCCGGTCATGTAGTCGGCGTCCGCGGAAGCGAGAAACGCGACCACGCAGGCAATTTCCTCGGGCCGGGCGCGCCGTCCCAGCGGCACGCGCAGCTGCACTTCGCGCGCGTATTCGGGGTTGGCGCTCAGGCCGGCGCTCATCGGCGTCTGCACGCGGCCGGGCGCGACGGCGTTGACCAGAATGTTCCACTCGGCAAATTCGCGCGCCCAGGCGCGCGTGAGGCTGATGATGGCGCCCTTGGACGCGGCATAGGCGCTCACGTTGCGGTGCGTGCCGTAGGCCGTGATCGACGCGGTGTTGATGATCTTGCCGCTGCGCCGCTGCTTCATTGCAGGCAGCACGGCCTGGGTACAGAGCATTGCGCCCTTGACGGTCACGGCAAACATGGTGTCAATGGCCGCCTCGTCGAGTTCCTCCAGGGGCCGCATTCCGCCGGGAATGCCGGCGTTGTTGACCAGGATGTCGACCGCGCCCAGCTGCTGCTGCGCGGCCGCAAACGCCCGGGCGACGCTGGTCCCTTGAGAGACATCGGCAATGCAGGCCAGGGCCTGGCCGCCGGCTTGCACGATGCGCGCCACGGTTTCCTGCGCCGCATCGGCATGCAGGTCGTTGACGATGACTGCCGCGCCGCGCGCGGCCAGCAGTTCGCAGTGGGCCCGGCCTATGCCCGAGCCCGCGCCCGTGACCAGTGCAATCTTCCCTTCCAGTGGACGGTACATGCGACGCCCCCGGTTCAAGCCGCAATGCGGTGGGTGGCGGCGTTGAAATGCACGACCGGGCTCGAAGGGCTGCTCTGCGAACGCCGCACCTTGCCGACGACCAGCACATGCGTGCCCAGCTCCTGGGTCCAGACCACGTCGCATTCCATGCTGGCCAGCGCGTCGGCCAGCACCGGCGCCTGGCCGTTCTCGCTGTGCCAGCGCTCGTCCGAGAAGCGCGCACTGCCTTGCGGCGCCTGCAGGAACTGGGCCATCACGGCGTCATGCCCCTCGCCCAGCACATTGGCGGCAAAGCGCCCGCTTTCCAGCAGCGGCGCGGTGAACGACGACTGGCGGTGGGCAAAGAAACCTATCATCGGCGGCTCGGCGCAGACCGCCGTCAGGCTGGAGACAATCATTCCCGCCACCTGGTCGCCCTGGCCGGTGCTCACTGCGCAGATTCCCGCGGGCAACGCGCGCAGCGCGGTCTTGAACTCGGCAATGGACACCACTTCTTCCTGGTCGCCATGGCTGATGTGGGCGCGCACCTGGCCTTCGTCGTCGACCCAGCCATGCTGCCGGGCATAGGCCAGCATGCGCGCAAAGCCCTCTTCCCATTCGGGCTCGCCCGCATGGCCGCTGACAAAGCGCAGCACCGAAGGCGCAAGCCGCAGATGGGTGTCGCTCTCACGCCGGCCGATGCGGCTTATCGCCCGCTCCACCGCCTCGGGCGGCTGGGGGTCGATCAGCACATCGAGCCGCTTGAAATCCATGGGCTCGCGCAGGGACAGGGTCCCGGAATCGGACAGATGAAAGCGCATATGGGTCTCCTTAGGCGGCGGTGGCGACGCTGAGTTCGCCGACCTCTTTGCGGATCGCGGGAATGATGCGTTCGCCCCAGAGCTCGATCTGGCGCAGCATGGTCTTCTGGTCGAAATCGCCCAGCTGGGTCTGCAGCGCGATGTGCTTGGGGCGCAGAATGCTGATCTCCTCGAGCATCTTGTCTATCACCTGGTTGACCGAGCCCACGGGCAGGTTGGCGCGCATCTGGTCAAAGCTCATGTCGGTGGGCGAAGGCTCTTCCTGCACCATGTAGCCGTCCTCGCTTTGCGCGCGGCGGAACTTGAGGCTTTCCGAAATGCGGCGCTGGAAGCGTGCGTTGTCGAGGTAGGAATCGACTTCGGCGCGGTTGTCGGACGCGTAGGCGCAGCGCAGGAAGCCGAACTTCACATCGCGGTCCAGGTCCTTGCCGTTGTCCTCGGCCACCTTGTCCAGGCGCGCGCGCAAGCTGGTGATCGCGTCGTTGCCGTTGAGCAGCGCGGTGACAAACAGATTGTGGTTCTCGCGCACGCCACGGCCCAGCACCGTGGGGTTGCCCGAGGTGACCCACAAAGGGGGCATGGGGTCCTGCAGGCAGCGCACGGCAATCGAGCTGGGCGGCACATCGAAGTGCTTGCCGTGGTATTCAAAGATGCGCTCGCCCAGGCCCTTGGGAATGATGTCGAGGAACTCGTTGAAGATCTCGCCCGATTCGGCGATCTTGACGCCGAAGCGCTCGAATTCGAACTCCTGGTAGCCCGAGCCCACGCCCAGATCGAGACGGCCGTTGGAGACCGTGTCGACAAAGCCGACTTCGGCCAGGAAGCGCGCGGGATGGTACAGCGGCAGGATGCACACGGCCGTGCCCAGGCGGATGCGGCTGGTCTTGGCGGCCACATGGGCAACCATCATCAGCGGCGAGGGCGACAGCGAATAGTTGTTGAAATGGTGCTCGGCATACCAGGCGCTGTGGAAGCCGGCCTGCTCAGCGACCACGGTCTGCTCGATCGAGTTCTGTATGACCTGCTGCGAACTCTGGTGATAGCCACGTTGCTGCGCGAGGATGAATACGCCGAATTCCATGGTGTTGCTTCCTTGTCTTGATACGCGTGAATCTGATAAATGATTCTAGGAAGCCACGGCGCTGGCTGGAATGCATGAAAATCGAGGTTCTGTCCTGCGGATATTGGAGAAGTCATGGATCGGCTGCGTGCTATGGAGTTCTTTCTTTCGGTCTCGCAAACCAAGAATTTTTCAACGACGGCGCGCACATTCGGGGTTTCGGCGACCGCGGTATCCCGCCTGATCACCGATTTCGAGGATTCGCTGGGCGTCAAATTGCTGCTGCGCTCCACGCGCCAGATCATGCTGACCGAATCGGGCGAGGAATATGCGCGCCAGCTCGAAGGCATTCTCTGGAACATCAACGAAGCGCACACCAGCATCACCGCGATACGCGAGGCGCCCAAAGGCCATCTGCGCGTGCACTCGCGCATGATGTTCGGCCTGGGCGTGCTGCCGCCGCTGGTCGCGCGCTTTCGCAAGCTCTACCGCGACATCCACATCGAGCTGATCCTGTCGGAAACGCCGGCCGACCTGCGGCGCGACCAGATCGACATTGACTTTCGCATCTCGCCGCCGGTCGAGGCCGGGGTCAAGCGCCGCATCCTGTTTCGCAGCGCACGCTATCTTGTGGCCGCGCCCGTCTACCTGCAAGGGCGCGCGCTGCCGCAAAAGCCTGCCGACCTTGCCGAGCATGACTGCCTGAACTACCTGCGGCCCGGCGGCGAAAGCATCTGGCATTTCAGCCAGGCAGGCCAGATCGAGGACCTGGCCTTCCAGCCGCGCCACGCCAGCAACAACGGCATGGCGCTGCTGGAGATGGCGCGTCTGGGCGAAGGCGTTGCCCTGCTGGACGACTACACGGTGCATGCCGACCTCGAGCGCGGCAGCCTGGTGCGGCTGCTGCCCGACTATCAGGTGACCAACACCACCTACGAGGAAGGCATGTACGCGACGATTCTCGACACGCCCATGGTGCCGACCAAGCTGCGGCTGTTTCTCGACTTTGTCGTCGAGCATGTGTCGGGCGAGAGCAACCGCTTCATTGCGCTGGGCGACGAGCCCGCGCCCCCGGCTGGCGATCAGGTCGGCGGCTGAATATTGCAGGCCGGGCGCGCCGCGCCGCGCCGGCCCAGGCCGCGCAGGCGCAGCACGCGGCCGTCGAGCGGGCCGCTGGCGCTGAGCCGGCCGCTGTCGGAAATCGAGGTCACATAGAGTTCGTCCAGCAGCGGGCCGCCGAAGCACAGCGAACTCGGGTGCGCCAGCGGCAGGCGCAGGCGCTGGCCCGGCTGGCCCCGGGCGTCGAAGCGCACGATCTCGCCGGTGTGCACCAGGGCGCTCCACAGCCCGCCTTCGTCATCGAAGCAGCAGCCGTCGGGCGCCGAGCCCAGCGGCTGGGTGTCGGCAAACAGGCAGCGCTGCCAGGGCGCATCACCGCCTTGCGGGTAGACATAGATGCGCCGCGCCGCGCTGTCGCAGACAAACACCCGCCCGTCGACCGGATGCTGGACCGGGCCATTGACCACGCCATAGCCTTGATCGACGCGCGCCATGTGACCCGAAGTGTCGACGCGGTACAGCCCGCCCAGCGGTGCTTCATGCGGCTCGCGAAAGGTGTGCATGGTGCCCACGCAAAAGCTGCCGTCGACCAGGGCCGCGCCGTCGTTCAGGCGCAGATGGGGGTGCTGCTCTTCCAGCCGGCCCAGCGTCTGCAGGCGTCCGCTGGCCGGCTCGAGCAGCACCACGCTTTCGCGCAGCGCCACGACCAGCTGCCCGTCGCGATTGAGCGCAAACGAGCCCAGCGGCGCGGGCAGCTCGAAGCGCTGGCATTCATGGCCCTGGGCATCAAGCGCCACAAGCAGACCGTCGCGGCTGTCGATCAGCCACAGCCGCTGCTGGCGTGCATCCCAGACCGGGCATTCACCCAGGCGCGTGTGCAGCGTGCCAAACGCCTCGATCTCGGGACGGGAAGCGGGAACGGCGGACATGGCGGGAAGCTCCTGTGAAAGGGCCGCAAAGGCCAGGCGATTGCGTTCATCTTACGAGGGGATCGCAGCCCGACTCCGTACGTTTTCGCAGAACACATCCAACGATTTGGCGGGGACTCAACTGCCAGGTTCGTCCCTAAAATTTCCCTGCGCCCCCCGTGTAGAGGGCTGGGGTTGAGCCCCGAAAACCAGGAGACAAACTTGATCGCCATTGATTTTCCGCGCCACGCCGCGGATATTCCCCTTATTCGCCCATCGACCGCCTGCCTGGCCCTGGTTTTCAATGGAGGTGAGGCATGACCGATAAAAGCGTACTCGTTGAAATCAAGGACAAGGTGGCGCTGGTAACGCTCAACCGCCCCCCGGTCAATGCCCTCAACCGTGAAATGCGCCGTGAGCTTGTCGCGATTTTCGACGACATTTCGGCGCGCGACGATATTCGCTGCGCCGTATTGACGGCCCAGGGTTCGGTTTTCTGCGCGGGCGCCGATTTGAAGGACCGTCCGGACGCCGATATTCCCGGCGATTTTCTCGAACACAACCGCATTACCCGCGAAACCGGCAATGCGATACGCGAATGCGCCAAGCCGGTGATTGCCGCGATCAACGGCGCGGCGCTGGGCGCGGGCCTGGGGCTGGCCGCGGCCTGCGACATCCTCTACGCCTCGGACAACGCGACCTTCGGCATGCCTGAAATCAATGTCGGCCTGGCCGGCGGCGCCTCGATGCTGCGCACGCTGTTCGGCCGCTCCACGGCGCGGCGCATGTTCTTCACCGGCCAGCGCCTCACGGCCGCGGAGCTGCTGCAGCGCAATGTGCTGGAAGCCGTGCTGCCGCCCGAAGAACTGCTGCCGGTGGCAATGAAACTGGCGCACGAGATTGCCTCCAAGGCACCGCTGGCCGTGATCTACGCCAAGCGCGCGGCCAACATGGTCGACGTGATGCCGCAGCGCGACGCCTACCGCTTCGAGCAGGAATTCACCATGACGCTGGCGCGTACCGAGGACGCACGCGAGGCGCGCATGGCGTTTCTCGAAAAGCGCGAACCGCAATTCAAGGGCCGCTGAACCATGAGCGCTTATCAGACACCCGCCCCGGGGGCAGGGATGGACGCCTTTTTCCTGGCGCGCGGCATTGCCGTGATCGGCGCCTCGGCCGAGGCGACCAAGATCGGCGGGCGGCCCGTGCACCTGCTGCGCCGCCACGGCTATGCCGGCGCCATCTATCCCATCAACCCAAAAGGCGGTGAAATCCAGGGCCTGCCGGCCTATGCGCGCCTGGCCGACACGCCCCAAGCGCCCGAACTGGCGCTGATCGCCGTGCCCGCGGCGCACGCGGTGCAGGCCGTCGAAGACTGCGCGGCACGCGGCGTGCGCGCCGTGGTCGTGCTGTCTTCTGGCTTTGCCGAAGCCGGCGAGGAAGGCGCGGCCTGGCAGGCGGCAATGCGCGCCACGGCGCTGCGCCACGGCATGCGCCTGCTGGGCCCCAACTGCCTGGGCACGGTGGGCGTGGCCGAGCGCGCGATAGGCTCGTTCTCGGTCGCGCTGGAAGACTACTATCCTCAGCCCGGCGCGATCGGCATCGTCTCGCAGTCGGGCAATATCGGCAGCTACACGCTGCAGCTGCTGGTGCAGCGCGGCGTGGGCATCAGCCGCATGGTGACCACGGGCAACGAAGCCGAAGTCGATCTGGCCGACGGCATTGCCGCGCTGGCGCGCGACCCGGCGACGCGCGTGATCCTGTGCTGCATGGAAACCTGCCGCGACGGCGAACGCCTGACGCAGGCGCTGGCGATTGCGCGCGAACACCAGACGCCCGTGGTGGTGCTGAAAATCGGTGCGACCGAGCAAGGCCAGGCCGCGGCCGCCTCGCACACCGGCGCGCTTGCGGCATCGGATGCGGTGATTGACGCCGTGCTGCGCCGCCATGGCGCGCTGCGCGTGCGCTCGCACGAAGATCTCGTGGAGATCGGCCAGGCGCTGAGCCAGCTGCTGCCCATTGACCAGCCGCATTGCCTGCCGCGCAAGCCCGCGGTGACGCTGGTGGCGGCTTCGGGTGGCTTCGGCATCATGATGGCCGACGCGATGAGCGAAGCCGGCCTGGCACTGCCCGCGCTCGCTGGCGCTACGCGCGAACGCATCCACAAGGTGCTTCCCGGCGCGAGCACCAACAACCCCGTCGATGCCTCGGCGCAGATTTCCAGCCGCCCCGACATCCTGCTCGAAGTGCTGTCCGCGCTGCAGGAAGACCCGGGCGAAGCCACGACGGTGCTGTTCCTCTCGCTGGGCCTGTACAGCAGCCGGCTGCGCGATATCTACCTGCAGGCGCTGGCCCAGCTGCGTGCAGCCTATCCACAGCGCCCGCTGATCATCATCAGCCGCGGCCCGGCCGACGCCGTGGTGCAGATCCAGGCGCTGGGCATTCCGGTGTTCTCGAGCATTGACGCCGCAGCGCGCGGCATAGCGGCACTGGTGCGCCAGGCCGCACTGCTCGAAGCCGAACAGCCACCCGCGGCCACGGCGCGCAGCGCTGCCCCGCGCCTGCCCGAAGCCGCGTTCCGCAATGAATACGCGGCCAAGCAGGTGCTGATAGCCGCCGGCTTCGAAGTGCCGCTGGAGCGCAGCGTCAAGGACGCCGATGCCGCCGTGCAGGCCGCCGACGCGCTGGGCTATCCGGTGGTGCTGAAGATACTGTCCGAGGACATTCCCCACAAGACCGAAGCCGGCGGCGTGGCGCTGAACCTGGCCGACGCCGATGCGGTGCGCGCCGCCAGCGCGCGCATTTTCGCCAGCGTCGCCGCGCATGCGCCCCAGGCGCGCATCGAAGGCCTGCTGGTCGCTCCCATGCTGCGCGGCGGCACCGAGCTGATCGCCGGCATCTCGCGCGACCCGGTGTTCGGCCCGGTGGTCATGGTCGGCATGGGCGGCATCTACGCCGAAGTGCTGCGCGATGTCGCCGTTCAGCCCGCGCCCGTGAGCCAGGCGCAGGCGCTGGCCATGATCCGCTCGCTGCGCCTGTTCCCGCTGCTGGACGGCGCGCGCGGCCAGGCGCGGGCCGATATCGATGCCGCGGCCCGCGCCGTTGCCCGGCTGTCCGAGTTCGCCTGCACCCACCGCGACCAGGTTGGTGAAATCGACCTCAACCCCATCCTCGTGCGTCCCCAAGGCCAAGGCATTGCCATCCTTGACGCGCTGATGGTGGCCCGCATTCCTGAAACCGAGAGCGCCCATGCTGAATGATCTCGACCCGGCGGCCCTCCCCGTGAGCGCCGACCTGGCCCGCTACCGCGACCATGCCCGTGACTGGCTTGCCAGCAATCTGCCCGCGCACATGCGCGGCGACAGCCTGGACTACCGCACGCCCACGCTGCAGGAAAGCAGCCAATGGGAAGCTGCAATGCACCAGGCCGGCCTGGCCGGAATGACCTGGCCCAAGGTCTATGGCGGCCATGGCCTGAGCCTGCGCGAGCACCTGGTCGTGAACCAGGAAGTCGGCGCGCTGCTGATGCCCGACAGCGTCAGCTCCATAGGCAAGGAGCTTGCCGGCCCGATCATCATGGCCGTGGGTACCGAGGAACAAAAGCAGAGCTTCCTGGCCAATATCCTGGCCATGCGCGAATTCTGGTGCCAGGGCTTTTCCGAGCCCGACGCGGGCTCCGATCTGGCGCGCCTGCGCACCAAGGCCCAGCTGGAAGGCGACCAGTGGCGCATCAACGGCCAGAAGATCTGGACCAGCGGCGCGGCCAAGGCCCACTACTGCCTGCTGCTGGCGCGCACCGGCACCGTTGCCGACCGCCACCGCGGCCTGCTGATGTTTGCCGTGCCCATGAACACGCCCGGCAT